>Ga0072500_145442_pt1 | contig 28513 bp, 20 predicted proteins | sample GBScelen77Swater_FD_63803 | JGI IMG/M metagenome (GOLD analysis project Ga0072500, IMG submission 63803) | Hot spring microbial communities from Great Boiling Spring, Nevada - cellulolytic enrichment S 77C v2 (version 2) | ecosystem: Environmental > Aquatic > Thermal springs > Hot (42-90C) ...
TAAATATAGACTTCTAAACTTTATCAAAAACCAATTAAAGGAAGAAGCTCTTAAGTTAAACCTACATGAAGAAGAAAAACAAAGTTTTCAACTTCCTAAGGCTCAAGACCTTATCATAGGCTGTGCCCGAAGGATTACAGCTTATAAAAGAAACTCTTTGATACTATATCATAAAGAAAAAATTTTAAGGCTCCTCAAAGAAAAAGATATAGTGCTGGTTTTTGCAGGTAAAGCTCACCCTAAAGATATAGAAGGAAAAAATATCATTAAAGAAATCTTAACTTTTAGAGAAACCTATAAACTTTACAACAAAATCTTTTTTTTAAAAAACTATAACCTTCATTTAGCGCGATATTTAATTTGGGGGGCAGATGTTTGGCTTAATACCCCCTTTAGACCGATGGAAGCTTGTGGAACCTCAGGAATGAAAGCCGCGATGAATGGGGTGCTAAATTTAAGTGTACTTGATGGGTGGTGGCCAGAGGGATATAACCGTCTTAACGGATGGGCCATCACCCCTAAGGAAGGCTTACCTCTTTATAACGATTATGAGGCCAACCAATTATACAATCTATTAGAAAAAGAGGTGTATCCACTCTTTGTAGAAAGGGACGAAGAGGGTATTCCTAAGGATTGGGTAAAAATGATGAAACAAAGTATGTATATTGCCTGTAAAAATTTTTCTACCAACAGGATGTTGCTGGAATACGTAGATAAATTTTACGCTCCTATCATAGAAAGGTTTAAAAAGCTTTCACAAAAGGGGTTTACTCTTTTAAAGGCTTTGGCTGAAGAAAAAAGAATACTAACCGAAGCTTGGGAAAAAATAAAATTTATAGAAGTAGAAGAAAACTTAGAAAAAAGTTTTTTACAAGAAGGAAACGAGGTTACAGTCTCTGCTAAAGTCTTTTTAGGAGGTTTAAATCCCGAATTAATAGAAATACAGTTTGTGATGATAGAAGAGATAGCTTGTGTATGTGAGGTTGGAGGAGAAGAGGAAAAGGAAAAATATGTACGAAGTTTACCTCTTCGGCTGGTAGAAATTAAAGATGGTATTGGAGTCTATCAAAAAACCTTTTATCTCCAAGCTCCAGGACCTAAAGAGTACAACTTTAGGATAGTGCCTAAAAATCCCTATCTTAGAAGGTATTATCCCAACTTAATAAAGTGGATTTTTTAATTTTCGTACTTATATTGTACATATAATACAAACACCTAAAAAAAGGAGGATCTATGGAAACTTTGATCTACCTTTTAATCTTACTTGCCTCTGGATTGACAGCATTAGCCATCTATGTCCTTTATAAAGTAAACCAAACCATAGACCGTTTAAATGCAAGATTGGAAGAATTAAGCCCTGTATTAAACAACCTTAAAGATGCTACAGACAAAGCCTCAACTACTTTGAGCTCAGCTCAACAGGCTATTACCAACTTAAACGAAGTTTTAATCGGATTAAAAATTATCCCTGAAATAGCAAAAGAGTTGGGTGAGAGTATTAAAGATTTTGAACGGTTTTTAAAAAACCAAACCGAGGTCATTACAGATGAGGTTAAAGAAATTTCTAATAAGGTAAAAACCAACTTAGAGCTTACTAAAGATAACTTAGAAAACATAAAATCCGCTACTTCTCAAATCAAAGGCTTAACCGAAAAGGTTATCTATGATTTAACCCCTGTTGTTAATTCAGTTACGGAACTTGGTCAAACCTCTAAAATAGTTTTAGACCAATTAAACCAGCAAATTAAAAAGGTATATGTAGAAGGAACCTCTTTAGCTTACGGAGCCAAAGAACTAATATACCAAATAAAAAAAATATTCCCTTTGCCTAAGTTAAAAAAGTAGAAAGGTTAGGTTTATAAGACAAAAATTATAAAAGGAGGAGGAGGAGAAATGGAAGGGAAAAAAACAGCTGTTTTAGTTGCCTTTTTAGGAGGGGTAATAGTAGGAGGGATTGCAGCCATTCTTTTAGCCCCTGCTAGCGGTGCTGAAGTTAGAAAAAAAATCAAAGAAGAGGTAGACGAAGCCATAGAGAAGGTTAAAACAGAGGCTGAAACCTTAAAATCTAAGGCTGAAGAAATTACGTCGAAAGCTAAAGAAGTACTTGAGGCTAAAAAGGAAGAAGTTAAAGAGGCCATCGAAAAAAGTAAAGAAACTTTAAAAGAAAAAAAGGAAGAGCTGGCTTCTAAACTCTTAAAAAAAGAAGAGGTGTAAACTTTTTACCAGTTAAACTTGGATTTTAGTATATTAAGATAATTTTTTTCTGATAAACTAAAGATTTTAAGAGGTTTAGGTGCTTTTTTAAAACGAAGGGGTTCATCTTCTCTGATTACTAAGTTAGTTTGTCCGTCTATAAGAAGGTGAACCTCTTCGTTTTTTCCTTCTCTTTTTTTATGTAAAACTACTACTGTCTCAAAATGGTCAGGGATAACAAAAGGACGTAGGTTTATTTTAAATGCACAAATCGGGGTACAAACAAAAACTTTAGCTTCTGGATGGATAACAGGACCACCGGCTGAAAGATTATAAGCCGTAGAGCCGGTGGGGGTAGAAATAATCAGCCCATCCCCAGGAATGTTAGTAAGAAAACAATTTTCTATCTGGAGGCTCAAATAAATGACCTTACCTAAAGGACCTTTCATAATAGCCCCTTCGTTTAAAGCAATAAAGGTTTGGTTTTCGTAAGTAATTTCTAAAAGCGTTCTTTCTTGGATTCTAACCTCTCCCTTTTCTAATAAAGTTAAAAATACCGGTAGTTCTTCTAGACATATCTCGGTTAAAAAACCAAAATTGCCTAAGTTTACCCCTATTAAAGGTAGGTCATATTCGTAGGCATAAGGTACAGCCCGCAAAAAAGTGCCATCTCCTCCAAGCACAAGGATAGCTTTAAATGTTGCGACTTCTTCTAAAGGTAGGTCTGAAATTTTTTCTAAAGGGACAAGAAAAGTCTCTTTTCTTTTGATCTTTTCAAGAACTTCTTGCAGTTTTTGGGGGTCTTTTATTAAGTAAAAAAGTTTTAGCATAATATAATTTTATTCAGAACCTTAAGAAAAGCAATAACCGTGATTAACCGTTATAAACCTCTAAAAACCCTTAAAAACCTATCATAAACTTAAAGAAATAAAAATTTTGCTTAGGCTCTTGACATTTTTTAAAGTTTTTTTATTATAGAGGTTAAACAGAAATAGGTTATTTTTGTCTTTTGATCGGGACGTAGCGCAGCTTGGAAGCGCACCCGCTTGGGGTGTGGGGGGTCGGCGGTTCAAATCCGCCCGTCCCGATTTTTTTATTGGTATAAAAAATAAAATACCGGGCACCTTGCCTGGGAGGAGGTGAGTGATGAGCACAGTTCAAACCCTTAGTCAGGTGGAAAGATTAAATACCTGCCTTACCCAGCAAGGTGCGCTTAAACGATGTGTCTGGTCTTATCATATCATCGCTGAATTCTGGGGTTCCCCTTTTGAACTTCTGGCGGAAGCACCAATAGTAGAACAAGCTCTAAAGGATGCGGTATCTAATAATGGGAGCAAAAAAGAAGTTTTTGCCATAAGCTATCAGTTTCAACCTTTTGGGGTTTCTGCTCAAGTAAACTTAGGTTGTTCTCATGTATACATACACACTTGGCCAGAAAAGGGTTATTCTGCTTTAGATATTTTAGCAGAAAATAAAGAAGAAGCCCATAAGATTTTAGCTAAACTTCAGCGCAACCTCCAACCTAAAAGCATTTACATCGCTGAATTCGCAAGAGGGATTTCTGAAGATAATTTATCAGAGGGAGGAGAAACTTGACTGGAAACTTTTGGTGGCGTGAAAAAATCTTCAAAGACTTTGGACATGCCTATAAAGTTGAATTAGTTTTTGAAGAAAAGGGATTACAAGAAATACAGATTTTTAAGAACCCCTCATGGGGTTATTTTTTTGTTTTAGACGGTATTGTTCAGTTTACGGAAAAAGATGAATTTATTTATCATGAAACCATAACCCACCTTCCTGCAAGTCTCCTCCCCTCCCCACCTGAAAAAGTAGTAATTGTAGGAGGTGGGGATGGAGGAGTTTTAAGAGAACTCCAAAAAATTCCTACCTTAAAAAAATTAATCCAATTTGAAATAGATACCTTGGTGTTTAACCTTTGTCAAAAATATTTCTTTAAAATCTCAGGCGACTATAATGACCCAAGGGTTAGTCTGATTATCAAAGATGGTTACTTAGGTTTAAAAGAAAGCCCTTCAGAAGAATTTGATCTAGTAATAGTTGATTGCACCGACCCTGTAGGGCCAGCCAAAACTTTATATACCGTTGAGTTTTATCAAGAAGCTTTAAGAGTTCTTAAATCTTATGGGGTTTTTATTCAACAGGCAAGCTTACCGGCTTATTTTCCCCATATCATAAAAGAGGCTTACCCTAAAATCTGTCAAGTGTTTCCGTATGTAAAAATAGTCAGATGTTATGTACCTTGTTATGGGGAAGAGATTGCCTTTTTCTTAGCTACTAAAGAACCTAAAGACTGGTTTAATCCTAAGCAAATCTTCCAGGGTAGATATTATCATCCTGGATTAAACCCTTATTATTTTTCGTTACCTCAAACATGGTTAGAAATCCTTAAGTAAGGAACCTTTTGTTTTGAAAATTACAGGAGGATTTTTAAAAGGCCAAAAACTTTTTCTTCCTCCTTCTAAAACTTTAGAAATAAGACCGCTAAGAAGCAGGATTAGAAAATCGGTTTTTGACCTTTTAGGTCAGGACCTTTCTGGGATTAAGGTTTTAGACCTGTTTGCAGGAACAGGGGCCCTTGGAATTGAAGCCATCTCCAGAGGAGCAGAGCTGGTCTTTTTTATAGACCTTAATGAATTAAGTCTATCCCTCATCCGTAAAAACTTAGAAAAATTTAAACTTACTGATAAGGCCTATGTATTAAAGCTAAAACTCCCGGAAGGTCTTACTAAGCTTAGTAAAAACTATCCTGAGGTTAAGTTTAACTTAGTGTTTATTACTCCTCCTTATAGAACCGGGCTTAGCCTTAAAACCCTTAAAGCCTTACCGCTAAATCTTTTAACCTCAGAGGCAACAATTATGGTTGAAGAAGCTAAGGAAGTAAACCTTCCTGAAAAGACAATTTCATTTTTTTTAAAAGACAAAAGAACCTACGGGGAAACCTCTCTCTATTTTTATCAACCTATCTGTCTAAACAAAGAGGAGGGCTCTTAGGTCCTGGGATTTGAGTTCCTCTAAAGTTTAAAAGACTTCTTACCCGATAACAAGCTTTTCTTATAGCTGAACCCCGGTCTAAAAACTCTTCCTTTCTTACATAAAAGGTTTCCACTTTTTGACCTGAAGTTCGCTCTAATTCATAAGTAATAGGATAGTCAAGAGGCATTCCTTTTATGTCATTTTCTGGTTTTTTCCAAATCAAACGTACTGCATCTTCTGTTAAAACCTGACAGGTTATATTTTCCGGAAAAAGAGGAGGGTTATGCCAATACAAAGTATTCGGAAACTCAACCCAGGTAGTTTTAACCAAAAAGTCTTTTTTAATCTTAACTCGATATCGGTACCCGTAACGATGTTTTACCTGATAATCTTGATAAACATACAGGTTACCCGCAGAGTGAAGTTTAGGGGAAAGTTTGATTTCATAAGTTTTGATTTTAGGTCTTCCCTCATCTAAAGGAAACTCCTCTTTTTCTATGATAAGAGAGCTTATTTTTACAAGAGGATATCCTCCTTTGGTTTCTGTAGGAAGAAAGATTATTAGTTCAAAACCTGCTTCTGTGGGTTTTACCTCAAAGGAAAACTCCTTAGGCACACTTTTAGAAGGAGGTAAGGGGGGATTTTTTTTACCACAACCGCTAAAAAGAACAAGGACTAAAAAACTTAATACCACCCAAACGACCTGTTTCATGTAGGCTCCTTTTTATAAAAGTTTTATTTTAGCTATTCGGTAGGCATGACACTGAAGGTTTACCGCTACAGGAAGGCTTGCGATGTGAGAAGGATAGGTTTCTATGTGCACCCCTAAGGCGGTGGTCTTACCTTTTAGGCCTAAAGGTCCTATCATAAGGGTGTTAATCTGGGTGAGAAGTTCTCTTTCCAAGCAGGCTATTTCAGGGTTAGGATGTAGCTTTCCCAAAGGTCTAAAAAGAGCCCTTTTAGCTAAAAGGGCTGCTTTTTCAAAAGTTCCTCCTATCCCTACCCCTACGGTTATCGGAGGACAGGGATTAGGTCCAGCCTTTTTAACGGTTTCTACTACAAACCTTTTAATACCTTCTACCCCAGCAGACGGAGGCAACATCACAAGGGCACTCATGTTTTCACTTCCGCACCCCTTAGGTAAAACCTCAATTTCTAAAACCCTTTCCGGGACTATCTCGTAATGTATAACCGCCGGGGTGTTGGTCCCTGTATTCTTTCTGGTAAGAACCTCACAAACAGAGGCTCTAAGCAATCCTTCTTTATACGCTAAAAAAAGACCTTCGTTGACAGCTTTTTCTAAGTTCTCTATCTTTACCTCTTCTCCCATCCTAACCCAGACTACTGGAATCCCTGTATCTTGACAAATAGGTAGGTTTTCTTTTAAGGCTATCTCTGCATTTTCTATCAAAACCTCTAAAACCGCCTTAGCTAATGGTTCTGTCTCTTCCTCTAAGGCCTTTTTCAAAGCTACCAACACTTCTTCGGGTAGAATTTTGCAGGCCTTTATGTAGGCTTCTTTTACTTTTTCTACTATTTCCTGATAAGCAACCTCTCTATCCATAAAATCTCTCCTTAAGTCTGTTTAACAGATACAAACTTTCAGAAAGTCTCGCTTTTAAGGTGGGGCTTTTTTCTATCTCGGTTTTTATGTCAAACAAACAGGAGGCTAATTCGTTCAAAGACCCACAAAAGATAAGTAGGTTATGCCCACTTGCCAAACTTAGGATTATTCTTTCAGCAAGTTCCCAACTTCCTAAAGCTCCCATGTTTAAATCATCAGTAACTATTCCTCCTTTAAAACCAAGCTGTTCTCTTAACATCTTAACAGCCTTTGAAGAAAAGGTAACCGGAAAATCTTCTAAGGTTTTAACCACAAGATGGGTGGTCATCAAAAAAGGCGCTTCTTTTTCTGCAAAAAACCGGAAAACCTCTAAGGAAGGTTGACTAACTTTTTCCTTTTGAGGAAGGGCTTTATGCGGGTCGATGTTAACTTCATCTAAACCAGGAAAATGTTTAACACAAGTAAAACACCTTAGTTTTTTATGTTCTGAGATTACTACTTCGCCTAATAGCTTAACCAATTCAGGGTCTTTACCGAAGGTGCGAGACCTTATAAACTCTTCTGCCTCAGCTCCTACTAAATCTACTACAGGCGCAAGATTAAGGTTAAGACCCTTTTCTATAACTGCTTTAGCCAGGCTTTTTGCCCAGTTTTTTACCAAAGATATATCCCCGCTTTTTTGATAAGCTAAACTAATCTCTAAAGGAGAAGCAAAATCTCCGGGGATCCTGCAAACTCTTCCTCCCTCTTGGTCTACAGCTAAAAAACCTAACTCTCCTAAAGATTTAAGTCGGGTTAATATCTCTTGGAAATCACCTTGGAAATGTTCTTTAAAAAAGATGAAGTTAACGAACTTAAGATCTCGATATAGTTCCCTTTCTTCGGTAGACAAATCCTGTGGTTTTACCAAAAAAACTTCCCCTATACATTTAAACATATAACTTTTAAACAAAATAATCTTGGAAAAATTTTATTGTTCTTTCTATGTCTTCAAGGGTAGTATACCTTCCTAAAGAAAACCGTATAGTTCCTTGGGCTATTTTTTCGTTTACCTTCAAGGCAATAAGTGTGTTAGAACCTTTACGGTCATGGCAAGCAGAACCTGTAGAGGCACATATCTCTGGAAGGTCTTCTAAAATCTTTCGTCCGTCTTTTCCTACAAAAGAAATGGTTAAAGTATTCGGGAGGGTCTTTTCAGGCAATCCATAACGATAAAGATTAGGATAAACTTCTTTAAGTCCTTGATACAGGGTTTCTTTCAAAAAATTTAGCCTTTCTGCCTCAAAGTTTACGTCTTTTTTAGCTATCTCTGCTGCTTTAGCCAAGGCAGCTATCAGCCCAACCGGTTCAGTCCCAGGTCTTATACCTCTTTCCTGCCCACCTCCCCAAAAAAGAGGAGAAAGAGAGACCCCTTTTTCTACAAAAAGTCCTCCTATTCCTTTAGGGGCATACATCTTATGACCTGCAAAAGATAAAAGATGACAGCCTATTTTTTTTACATCTACCGAGATTTTACCCACTGCCTGACAAGCGTCTGTATGGAATAAAATTTCCCTTTCCCGACAAATTTTAGCGATCTCTTCAACAGGCTGTATAGTGCCTATCTCATTATTAGCTAACATCACAGAGACTAAAAAGGTATGTCTTTTTATTCTTTTTAATACCTCGTCAGGCTCTACATATCCTTGAGGATTAACAGGTATAAAATCTACCTCAAAACCCATTTCTAAAAGCTTAACAACCGGATTTAAAACCGAAGGATGTTCAAAGGCGCTTACTAAAACATGTCCTTTCCCTTGGGTTAAAGCTATTCCTAACAAAGCAAGATGGTTGGACTCTGTCCCTCCAGAGGTAAAAATTATTTCTTCTGAAAAAGCGTTTAAAAGACTTGCTACCTCCTCTCTAAACTTTTCAAGGGATTGTTTGACCCTTTTCCCTAAAGCATGTCCTGAACTTGGATTGGCAAATTCTTCTGAAGAATATCTATTAAAGGCTTCTAAAACCTCTGGTAAAACCGGGGTAGTAGCGTTATAATCTAAATATATCGGCTTTAAATCCTGCATAAAGTTTAATTTAAACTATTTTATAAGGATTACAACAAAAATTTAGTTTATTTTGTAGTCCTTGATATTTAAGTAGACAACCTTTAAAATCTAATATATATTTTAAGCCTTTGAACTACAAAAACATAAGGGGTTAGAGATGCTGTATTTTATCGATAATGGATGTCCCAATTGTAAGGGGATGGTCTCAGATGAAAGGTTAGGAAAAGGATTGCCTTGTGTATCTTGTCTTCCTGAGGAAAAAATTCCTGCAAATCCTTCGATTACATCGATTTGTAAAACCTTAGACCAAGAAAAAACCTTAAAATATCTAAAAATTTTTGGAGAGGTAGAAAAAAAAGTAACCAAGTTCAAAAAACTGTTTAAAGAAATCATAGAAGCTGAACCCTCTTCTTTACAGATAAACTGGGCTAAAAGGTTTTTCTTAGGGGAATCCTTTGCTATCATCGCGCCTACCGGTACTGGTAAATCAACCTTTGGACTATTAGGTGCTCTTCTTACCTCTAAAAAAGCCTTGATTATCGTTCCTACTAAAATGTTAGTTAATCAAGTAGAAACCAAAATAAACGAATTCCTTGATAAAACCTCTTCCAGCGCTTTAAAGAAAAAAAGGATTTTAGCCTATACCGGCAACAAAAAAGAAAAGGAACTTTTAGAAAAACAAAACTTTGATGTGTTTATTTGTACGTCAGCTTTTATGCACAAAAACTTTGAGGTTCTAAAAAAAATAGATTTTTCTCTTATCTTTGTAGATGACGTAGACTCTTTTTTAAAAAGTAGCAAAAACGTAGACAATCTGTTTTTGTTGTTGGGGTTTTCTGAAGAAGAAATAAGGCTGGCTTTAAAAAGAGAAAAAACGGAAGATGACTATTCAGAGCTTTTAAAAATCAAACAAAACCATAGAAACCATCAAAAACAGCTTATCATTTCTTCTGCTACGTTAAGACCAAGAACTAACAGAGTCTTTCTATTTCAGAACCTGCTTGGGTTTGAAATCACCAGGTTTATTTCTACCTTAAGAAAGGTGGTTGACACCTGTTTGGATTTAGGAGAGCCAAGGGATATCCATAGGCTTTCTGAAGAGGCGATAAAACTGGCAAAGGCCTTAGGTAAGGGTGGTTTAATTTTTATAGAAGAATCCTATGGAAGGGCTTATGTAGAAAAGTTTACCGAAGAACTTAGAAAAATGGGAGTAAAAGCTATTTCCTATTTAGAAACCTCTGAGGAGGAACTTTTAACTAAACTAAAACAAGGGGAGGTTGAGGTAGCGGTAGGTCTTTGTCATCTTGGCAATCCTTTAGTGAGAGGGTTGGATTTGCCTGAAATATTAAGATATGCAATATTTTTGGGGGTTCCTAAACATGTCTTTCCTCTTTCTACAAGCGGAGAAACCTTTTCCCTTTCTGCTACCCCTCAATTTTTACACAGTCTTCTTTTATCCCTTATGCCTCTTTTTAAGGATGAAGAGCGAATTACTGCCATCTCTTATGTAAACTATCTTAAGAGATTTTTAACCTTAAAAGAAGAGGATCTGCCTAAGTATGAAGGACTATATAAAAAAGTACTTTCTATCAAAGGGTTTTTAGAGGAAAAATTACAGAATCCTGAGTTTATAGAAAAACTTAAAACCAGTGAAGAAGTATTTTTAGAAAGAGACGAAAAAGGGGGGTACAACCTTATCGTAGGTAATGCCTCGTCCTATCTTCAAGCTTCGGGAAGGGTTTCAAGGCTTACCACCAAAGGGCTTATGCCTGGAATTTCGGTTATTTTGGTAGATAGTTTGAAAGCTCTAAACAGCCTTAAAAAAAGACTAAAGTTTTATTTGAGCGAAGAATTAGAGATAAAAGAAGTAAGCTTTAAACAAATAATCGAGCTTGACATCAAAATAAAAGAAGAAAGAAAAAAGATTTCAGCTGAAAAAATAGATTTTAAAAACTATCTCCTTATCGTAGAGTCCCCTCACAAAGCTAAAACGATAGCTAATTTTTTTGGAAAACCCTCTGTTAGAAGGTATAATAATCTCTGGATTTACGAAATCCCTATGGAAAACACCTTACTTTCTGTTTGTGCCTCTTTAGGGCATATATATAACCTTTCAAGGAAAAAAGGGATTTTTGGGGTTTTAAAAGATAATGGCAATTTTTATCCTGTTTTTAACACCATAAAAATAGATAGAGAGAAAGGAGAACAGTACATAGATGATGAAGAGATAAAAGAAAAGGAAAACCTCTTTGATAAAGGAGAAATCATAGAAGGGCTAAGGGTGCTTAGTTTTTGTTCGGACCAAACCTTTATTGCTTCTGACCCTGATTCTGAAGGAGAAAAGATTGCTTATGACCTTTACATCAACCTTAAACCTTTTCAAAAAAACATAAAAAGACTTGAATTCCACGAGGTTACTGTAAGAGCACTAAAACAAGCTTTAAGCGCACCTCAAGAAATAAACCTTCCTCGAGTTAAAGCTCAATTAGCCAGAAGATTAGCTGACCGCTGGGTTGGTTTTTCTCTTTCTCAAGAACTGTGGAAGGTTTTCCAAAAAAATTATCTTTCTGCCGGAAGGGTCCAAACTCCGGTTTTAGGTTGGGTTATAGAAAGAGAAAAATTAAGTAAACAATATAAATATAGAGTAAACTTTACGATAAATCAACATCCCTTTTCTATCGAGGTTGAAGACAAATCAGAAGCAGAAAAAATAGAAAAACACTTGCCTCAGGCTAAAATCAGCTTAGTAGGACAAAAAGAAGATGAGTTTTCACCTCCCCCTCCTTACACTACAGATACCATTTTAGAGGAGGCTTACCACTTTTTCAAATTTTCTACCTCTTATACCATGTCCCTTCTGCAAGAACTTTTCGAATTAGGGCTCATCACTTATCACCGTACAGATTCAACTCGCATTTCAGAGGTAGGAAGGTTTCAAGTAGCCAAGCCTTATATCTCAGAACGTTTTGGAGAAGAATTATTCTCTCCTCGAGAATGGTTCAGTGAAGGAGCCCATGAAGGTATAAGGCCTACCCGTCCTTGGGATGTAGAAGAATTAAAACTAAGGGTAGCCCATGGACTTCTTTCTTTTAAAAAATATAAAGATAGTTTTAGAATCTATGACCTTATCTTCAGAAGGTTTCTGGCAAGTCAAATGAGAAAAACCAAAGTCCTAAAAAAAACGCTTAAACTAAACCTCCCCTTCTTTACCTGGGAAGAAGAAGTAATAGTAGAAATCCTACTTAATGGTTATGATTTAATTTGGATTAAACCTCAGCTCTTTCCTGTCTCTTCTTCTTTAAAAATAGAAAACATCTCTTTAACCAAAATTCCAAAAGCCTTTCTGTTTAACCAAGGCTCCCTTATTCAAGAAATGAAAAAAAGAGGATTAGGAAGGCCTTCTACTTATGCAGAAATCGTCTCTACCCTTTTAAACAAGTATTATGTTTATGAGTTAAAAACCGGTGGGCTGGTTCCTACCTCCTTAGGGAAACAAGTTTATGAATACCTAAGCTCAAGATTTAACGCTTACGTCTCAGAAGAATTTACCAGAGAGTTAGAAACCTTTATGGATCAAGTAGAGGAAGGTAAAAAGGAGTGGGTAGAAATTTGTTATACCCTTTTACCTCTTTTAAAGGAGTTAAACATCATCTCTTAAAAACTAAAAAAATTATTAAGTTGTTGTTTTTTTGCCCTTTTTTAGTATACTTTAAATCTAATATCTTTATTAGGGGGCTTTTAAATGAGGTTTAAAAATATAGTTTTTGGTTTTCTGCTGGCTTTATTTGTTTATTTGGGGTTTTTTAGAACAACTATATTTCCAGAAAATAGTTTGATTTTTAGTTTGGCTACTTTTGTTTATTTTTTGGCAGCTTTAGTCTATTTTATTTATTGGATTTTTAAATGGGAAAAAGGCGGCTTTATAGGGTCTGTTATCGGATGGACTGGATTGTTTTTAAACCTTACCGCCTTTTTAGTAAGATGGTACCAAACCCATCAAGCTGGGTTTGGTTATGTTCCTCTTTCTAATCTTTATGAATCTTTAGTTTTTTTTGGTTTATGTATCGCTTTGATCTATCTTATCATAGAGTTTAAATTGCCTTCTAAGGCTTTAGGAAGCATCGTCTTTACCATAACAGCTCTTATCATGGCTTATGCTTCTCTTAAAGCTAATACTGAAATAAAGCCTCTTGTTCCAGCCTTAAAAAGCAACTGGTTAATAGCTCATGTTATCACATGCTTTTTAGGTTATGGGGCTTTTGCTGTGACCTTTGGTTTAAGCGTTTTCTATTTAATAGGTAGGAATAAATATCTTTCAGACCTTTTTCAAATTTCTTTAGAAAATTTTATTTACCGATTGATGCTTTTTGGATTTTTCTGGCTTTCCTTAGGTATCATAACCGGTGCTGTTTGGGCAGACCAAGCTTGGGGAAGTTATTGGAGTTGGGACCCAAAAGAAACCTGGTCTTTTATTACTTGGCTTATCTATGGTGGAGCTATTCACCTTCGTTTTCTTAAAGGTTCTTGGGGTGGTAAAAGACTTGCCTGGTTAAACATCATAGGATTTGCCTCAGTGCTTTTTACTTATTTTGGAGTAAACTTTTTATTGTCAGGGTTGCATAGTTATGCAACCCCTGGATCATAAAAACTGGAGGAAATACCAATGTTAGTAAAAGATTGGATGACCGAACCAGTAATTACCTTAGAAGAAGACGAACCTGTAACCAAAGCCATCCAACTCTTAAAACAGTATAAAATAAGAAGAATTCCTATTACTAAAGAAGGTAAATTAGTAGGAATCATAACTCATACCGACCTCAAAGAAGCCACCCCTCCCCAATTTGCAGGAATAGATTTAAAAGAGCTTTATGAGTTGTTTTTAAGCCTTAAGGTAAAAGACATCATGACCCCTAACCCTATTACTGTATCTCCAGAAGATACTATAGAAAGAGCTTCTATTCTTATGCTTGAGAATAAAATCTCTGGGCTTCCTGTGGTTAACGAAAACCTTTATGTTATAGGTATTATCACTCAAGTAGATATTTTCAAACTTTTTGTACAGCTTACAGGAGCATACTTTAGCCCTTATCATGTAGCCCTTTATGCAAATTCTCTAAATGCTGTTCCTGAAATCTTAGAAATTTTTAGAAACCTACAAGTTAACATCTATACTATTTTTGTTTGGAGAGATGAATTGTGTATAGAGGATACTTGTAAAAGAAGGATCTTTATTCGTTTTCAAGCAGTAGGTGAACAAAAAATAACTGAACTTTTAGAAAAACTCGGAGCCAAATTTCAAATCGTTGAATTTAAAAAAGATGATATAAGTAATATCTCTACAAAACCAAAAGAAGAAAAAAATCTACTGATTTTCTAACCCTTCTTTAGTAGAATTATTTAAGGGCTGAATATAGACAGGAAAACCTTGAGGTATATGATTTGTTCCTTTCATCACGCTTAACCAAACAGGACAGGCAATCCTTCCTCCTGTTTCACCTCTTTCTAAGGTTTTACCAACATCATATCCTACCCAAACTCCACAGGTATAAGTAGGAGTAAAACCTACAAACCAAGCATCTTTATAGTCTTGAGTAGTACCTGTTTTTCCTGCTGCTGGCACCCCTAAGGCTCGAGCACAAGTCCCCGTACCATAAAGTACCACTGCTTGCAAAAAATCGTTCATCACCGAGGCAGTATAAGGAGAAATTACCGGTTTAGTAGCTACATTAGCCTTGTAAATCGGAGCTTTAGCAAACAGGCCGTCTCTTACCTCTTCTATAAATTTAGGCTTTACCATATTACCTAAATTAGGAAAAATAGTATAACTTCTGGTAAGCTCCATTGGAGTTAATTCATAAGTTCCGAGGGCTATACTATAATTTAGATCCTTTGGGATGTTAAGTTCTAACCTCTGAACCATATTATAAATTCTTTCTTTCCCCAACATCAAGGCTAATTTTACTGCTACCACGTTTCTTGATTTTGCAAGGGCATCTTTTAAACTAATAGGGCCTAAATATTGGCCATCATAATTACCAGGGGTCCAATCTTTTCCTTGATTGCCTCCTGGCAAAGATATAGGTTCATCTTCTATAATATCATCTGGAAATACCACACCATCCTCTATAGCCTTAGCCCAAATAAAAGGTTTAAAAGCAGATCCGGGCTGTCTTTTGGCTAAAAGTGCTCTATTATATGGAGACTGAAGATAGTTCTTACCTCCGATAAGAACCCTTACTCCTCCGTCTCTGTTTGACAAACAAACCACAGATACTTCTGGAGGTTCTCTATTAACAAACATACGACTAATAGTATTCATTAAATTCTCATAAGCCTTTTTTTCCCAGTTTAAATCGAGGGTGGTATAAACCACCAATCCCCCTTTTTCTAATACTTCTGCTGGAAACAGTTTTTTTAATTCTTCTTTTACAGCATCTAAAAAATAGGCAGCATAAGCAGGGATGTTTACATTTTTAGGGTTTAAATGGATAGGCTGAGAAGAGATAGCTTGAGCCTTTTCAGGAGAAATAAACCCTACCTCTGCCATTCTTTTAAGAACATAGTTTCTTCTAGCAAGAGATAAGTTGTAATTCTCAAGAGGACTATATTTAGAAGGCGCAGCAGGTAATCCAGCCAAAACCGCTGCTTCGTTTAAATCTAACTCCCAAACATGTTTATTAAAATAGGTCAAGGCAGCTGCCTCTACACCATAAGCTCCTTCACCTAAGTAAATATGATTAAGATATATGGTTAAAATCTGGTCTTTAGTTAAATATTTTTCTATTTGCCAAGCTAAAAACATTTCTTTAATTTTTCGATTAAGAGTTCTTTCAGGAGAAAGAATAAGAGATTTAACCACCTGTTGAGTAATGGTGCTTCCTCCTTGAACAACCTTTCCGTGAATTATGTTTTTATAAAGCGCTCTTAATAAACCCCAAAAGTCTATGCCTTTATGCTTATAAAAATTGGCGTCTTCTGCAGCTAAAAAAGCCTGAATTACATGAGGAGGAATTTTATCTATAGGAACAAAAATGCGTCTTACAGGTCCAATAAATCCTACCAAGTTGCCATTAACATCATAAACCAAATTTGCTTGATCAGGGTTATAATTTTTAAGTTTTGAAACACTTGGTAGACTAACCTTTAGATAGATAAAGCTTGTAGCTAACAATATAGAAAAAAACAAAAAAAATGATAAAAATAAAATAGCTATCAACTTAAAGTAAGAGTTCATAGAAATAATATTATAACTTGATTTTTAGTTTTGAGAATGTTTTTAAGAATTTTTCATTGAAAACAAAAAAATCCCGGGCACCGACCTACTCTCCCAGGGAGGTAACTCCCCAGTACCATCGGCCCTGGAGGGCTTAACTACCGTGTTCGGAATGGGAACGGGTGTGGCCCCTCCGGTATAGGCACCCGGGAAACTTTAATATTTTTTAACAAGTGAATAGGGTATCCTTTAGAACTTTTAAGCTGGTACTGCAGTCAAGCCGCACGGGCGATTAGTACCAGTAGGCTCCACCCATTGCTGGGCTTCCACCTCTGGCCTATCAACCAGGTAGTCTCCCTGGGCCCTTCAGGGGGTGGGTTGCCCCACCCTCGGGAGGCCTAATCTTGGGGTAGGCTTCCCGCTTAGATGCTTTCAGCGGTTATCCCTTCCGCACATGGCTACCCGGCTGTGCTCCTGGTGGAACAACCGGGACACCAGAGGTGCGTCCACCCCGGTCCTCTCGTACTAGGGGCAGATCCCCTCAAGCCTCCTACGCCCACGGTGGATAGGGACCGAACTGTCTCACGACGTTCTGAACCCAGCTCACGTACCCCTTTAACGGGCGAACAGCCCGACCCTTGGGACCTTCTCCAGCCCCAGGATGGGATGAGCCGACATCGAGGTGCCAAACCGCTCCGTCGATGTGAACTCTTGGGAGCGATCAGCCTGTTATCCCCGGGGTAACTTTTATCCGATGATCGACGGCCCTTCCACTCAGGACCGCCGGGTCACTAGGCCCGGGTTTCCCCCCTGCTCGGCCTATCGGCCTCGCAGTCAAGCCCCCTTATGCCCTTACACTCAACGGTGGATTTCTATACCACCTGAGGGGACCTTTGGGCGCCTCCGTTACCTTTTAGGAGGCGACCGCCCCAGTCAAACTGCCCACCAGGCACTGTCCCTCGGAAGGCTTTCTTCCGCAGGTTAGAACCCTGAGGCAGGAAGGGTGGTATCTCACCGGTGGCTCCACAGGGGCTGGCGCCCCTGCTTCACAGCCTCCCACCTATCCTGCACATCCTACCCCAAGGTTCAATGCCAAGCTGCAGTAAAGCTCCACGGGGTCTTTCCGTCCCACCGCGGGTACTCGGCATCTTCGCCGAGACTACAGTTTCGCTGGGCCCCTGGCCGAGACAGCGCGGCAGTCGTTACGCCATTCATGCAGGTCGGAACTTACCCGACAAGGAATTTCGCTACCTTAGGACCGTTATAGTTACGGCCGCCGTTTACTGGGGCTTAAGGGCAGAGCTTCGCGGAATTAATTTCCGCTAACCCCACCCCTTCACCTTCCAGCACCGGGCAGGCGTCGGGCCCTATACGTCCTCTTACGAGTTAGCAGAGCCCTGTGTTTTTGGTAAACAGTCGCCACCGCCGTTTCCCTGCAACCCGCCTCGGCTTCGACCGCGAGGGCCTACACCTAACGCGGGCACCCCTTCTCCCGAAGTTACGGGGCCAATTTGCCGAGTTCCTTAGCCAGGGTTACCCCACGCGCCTTGGCAGATTACTGCCCGCCCACCTGTGTCGGTTTGCGGTACGGTCACCAGGGCTTCAACGACCACGAGGTTATTTCTTGGCAGCGTGGTCCGAGCTCCTTCCTGAGGTCCGTAGACCTCAGTTACTTACTCCCCCTCACCCTCCGGACCGGGATTTACCTCGGTCCATCATCGGGCTAAAGGTTTGGAGGGCCAACCATACAGCCCCGGAGCCCTTCCCTTCTGCGTCACCCCTTGGTCTCCACCCTGGTGGCGGGGGAATATTAACCCCTCTTCCCATCCCCTACGCCTTTCGGCCTCAGGTTAGGGGCCGGCTAACCCTAGGCGGACGACCCTTCCCTAGGAAACCTTGGGCTTACGGCGGGAGGGATTCTCACCCTCCTTATCGCTACTCGTGCCCGGATTCTCTCCTCCAGGACCTCCAGTAGCCCTTACGAGCTACCTTCATCGGCAACTGGAGTGCTCCCCTACCGCTGAAAGACTCAAAGCCTTTCAGCCCGCAGCTTCGGCGCCTGGCTTTAGCCCCGAGTAATTTTCGGCGCACCCCCGCTCGCCCAGTGAGCTGTTACGCACTCTTTAAATGATGGCTGCTTCTAAGCCAACATCCTGGGTGTCAAAGCAGAGGCACATCCTTTCCCACTTAGCCAGGACTTAGGGGCCTTAGCTGGCGGTCTGGGTTCTTGCCCTTTTGTCCTAGGACGTTAGCGCCCTAAGACTCACTCCCGAGCTGCGCTTACCGGTATTCGGAGTTTGCCTGGGTTTGGTAGGCTGGTAAGCCCCCTAGCCCAAACAGTGCTCTACCCCCGGTAGCGACCACTCGAGGCTGCACCTCAATGCATTTCGGGGAGAACCAGCTATCACGGGACTCGATTAGCTTTTCACTCCTACCCACAGCTCATCCGAGGAGTTTTAACCCTCCACCGGTTCGGGCCTCCAGTGGGGATTAGCCCACCTTCACCCTGGCCATGGGTAGATCGTCCCGTTTCGGGTCTGCCGCCAGCGACTTAACGCCCTTTTCGGACTCGCTTTCGCTACGGCTCCGCCTCAACGGCTTAGCCTCGCCACTGACGACAACTCCCGGGCTCATTATGCAAAAGGCACGCCGTCAGGAAGAGTTGCCCCTTCCCTCCGACTGCTTGTAGGCTAGCGGTTTCAGGTTCTATTTCACTCCCCTCCCGGGGTTCTTTTCACCTTTCCCTCACGGTACTAGTGCACTATCGGTGTGCGGGTAGTATTTAGCCTTGGAGGGTGGTCCCCCCTGATTCACACGGGATTCCACGTGTCCCGTGCTACTCGGGATCTACACCCAGGGAGATTGCCTTCTTTTCGCCTACGGGGCTTTCACCCTCTCTGGCGGGCCTTTCCAGGCGCCTTCGGCTAAGAAGGCAATTTTGTAACTCCCCGAGAGGTTCGTGGCCCTCTCCGGTGTAGTCCCACGACCCCAGACAGGCAACGCCCACGAGCTTTTACACCTGCCTGGTTTAGGCTCCTCCCCTTTCGCTCGCCGCTACTCAGGGAATCTCGGTTGATTTCTTTTCCTCGGGGTACTGAGATGTTTCACTTCCCCCGGTGTCGCCTCCATAGGCTCTTAACCTATGGATGGCTGGGTATTACCCCAGCCGGGTTTCCCCATTCGGGCATCCCCGGATCAACGCCTGTTTGCGGCTCCCCGGGGCTTATCGCAGCTTACCACGCCCTTCATCGCCTCCCGCACCCGAGGCATCCACCGCTAGCCCTTAGTAGCTTGACTACAGGAACCAGCTTAAAGATGCTAAAGGATACCCATATTCACTTGTCAAAGATCTTTTTCATCCACCACTTATCATTAAGTGGTGGAGGTGAACGGATTCGAACCGTCGACCTCCGGCTTGCAAAGCCGGCGCTCTCCCAACTGAGCTACACCCCCACAGTCCTTCCTCCTAAACCCATCCTCTAATCAAGAGAATGGGCCTAGGAGGATTCGAACCTCCGACCTCACGCTTATCAGGCGTGCGCTCTAACCTGAGCTGAGCTATAGGCCCGCAATCCGCTCACCTAACCTTTTTCAAAGATCTTAAAATTTATATAGAATAGCGTCCGCAAGGAACTCCTTCATACTCCTTAGAAAGGAGGTGATCCACCCCCACCTTCCGGTAGGGGTACCTTGTTACGACTTCACCCCAGTCACCAGCCCCACCGTAGGCGTCCCCCTCCAGACAAAGTCTGGTTAGGGTAACGACTTCGGGTGGAGCCAGCTTCCGTGGTGTGACGGGCGGTGTGTACAAGGCCCGGGAACGCATTCACGGCGGCATGCTGATCCGCCATTACTAGCGATTCCGGCTTCACGGGGTCGAGTTGCAGACCCCGATCCGAACTGAGGAGGGCTTTCTGGGATTAGCTCCCCCTTGCGGGTTCGCAACCCTCTGTACCCCCCATTGTAGCACGTGTGTAGCCCTGGGCATAAGGGCCATGAGGACTTGACGTCATCCCCTCCTTCCTCCGGGTTATCCCCGGCAGTCCCCTTAGAGTGCCCGGCCAAACCGATGGCAACTAAGGGCAGGGGTTGCGCTCGTTGCGGGACTTAACCCAACATCTCACGACACGAGCTGACGACAGCCATGCAGCACCTGTGCTAGAGCGCGTAGAGATAAACCCTACGCTCCCCCAGTGTTTCCACCAGGGTACAACCCTAGCATGTCAAGCCCAGGTAAGGTTCTTCGCTTTGCATCGAATTAAACCACGTGCTCCACCGCTTGTGCGGGCCCCCGTCAATTCCTTTGAGTTTCAGCCTTGCGGCCGTACTCCCCAGGCGGGACGCTTAACGCGTTAGCTACGGCACAGAGGTTTTAACCCCCACACCTAGCGTCCATCGTTTACAGCGTGGACTACCCGGGTATCTAATCCGGTTTGCTCCCCACGCTTTCGTGCCTCAGCGTCAGGATCTGTCCAGCTGGCAGGCTTCCCCACCGGTGTTCCTCCCGATATCTACGGATTTCACCCCTACACCGGGAATTCCGCCAGCCTCTCCAGCCCTCAAGCCAGACAGTATCATAGGCCTTTCCGGAGTTGAGCTCCGGGCTTTAACCTATGACTTGTCCGGCCGCCTACGCACCCTTTACGCCCAGTGATTCCGGGCAACGCTTGCCACCTGCGTATTACCGCGGCTGCTGGCACGCAGTTAGCCGTGGCTTTCTCCTGGAGTACCGTCAGTCCAGATAGGTTGTTCACCTATCTGGAGTTCTTCCTCCAGAACAGGGGTTTACGACCCGAAGGCCTTCTTCCCCCACGCGGCGTCGCTGGGTCAGGCTTTCGCCCATTGCCCAAGATTCCCCCCTGCTGCCTCCCGTAGGAGTCGGGCCCGTGTCTCAGTGCCCGCGTGGCCGACCACCCTCTCAGGCCGGCTACCCGTCGTAGCCTTGGTGAGCCGTTACCTCACCAACTAGCTGATGGGCCGCGAGCCCCTCCTCAGGCAGGAGCTTGCTATGCAGAGGCCCCCTTTCATCACCGAGCTTGCGCCCGGTGACTTTATCCGGTATTGTCTACCCTTTCGGGTAGTTATCCCAGACCCGAGGACAGGTTACTCACGTGTTACTCACTCGTCTGCCGCGGTACTAGGGCCGAAGCCCTTTCCCGCACGACTTGCATGGGTTAAGCGCGCCGCTAGCGTTCGCCCTGAGCCAGGATCAAACCCTCAGGAAAAAATTTCCCGGCCCTACCTGTCAAAACAGGCAGACCGCAATAGACTTATCAAAAAGGAATTGCGGAGCCCTTGCGAACGCTATTCAATTTTCAAAGACCACTACTTTTAAAAAATAAAACAAATTTTTAATTTGTCAAGAGAGATTCTTAAAAAGAACAAAAAAGTAAAAACAGATATTTAATTTAACATGCTTTACTTTTTTGTCAAGAGGTATTTTGCTACCTCTAAACCAAAATTCTTAACAAAGAGCAAATCATCACAAAAATAAAATTTAAACCTTTTTTTCAAATTGTCAAGAGGTGTTTTTTGTTTTTTTTACTTTTTCTTTTAACAAAGAGCAGGTTTAAACTTTTAAAGAAGTTAACATGTTTTTTTATTTTGTCAACCTCTTCATGTCGTGGTCCCTTTATGTTTTTTCAAAAAAGCACTGCTTTGTCATATTTGGCAAGACAGAGCTATCCTCATTAAGGGATGTGCCGTGTTTTTACCTAAAGGTCTATTAACCAAGTCGAACATAAAAAAGAATTGTAGCACTTTTTTCCGGGTTTAAACTTTTTTAATTATAGCAATCTTTTTAAACAGAGTTAAAATAACGTCTCTATGATAATATCTTTTTTACCCATATTTAAAGGTGATGTCAACTACTTTCAGTTTGAACCCTTAGATAGGGGTTTTTTTGATCTTTTATCTAAAGCTCAGGCAGTGATTTTTCCGCCTACGGTCACTCAAGATCTTTATTTTTTGGTTAAAAATTTAGGGATTCCGGTTTTTCCTGAATATACTTTAAGGTTTCAATATCCAGGGAAAATAGGCCAAATTTTTATGTTAAAACAACTTAAACTTCCACATCCAGACTGTATAGTATTGCCAAGACTTTGTGGTTTAGAAGAAAACCCTTATCGTAAAGGCATAAAGGTCAGTTTCCCTGTGGTGGTAAAAGGTAATTGGGGAGACGAAGGCACAGAAGTTTTTTTATTAAGAAATAAAGAGGATTTTCAAAAAATATTGCCTTTGGTTAAAGCTTGGGAGAGGTCTGGAAGATTTGGAATAATCTTTCAAGAATACGTGCCTGAAGAGTTTGATGCAAGAAGTATAGTTATAGGAGATAAAATATTAGTGTTTTTTAGGGCTGGAGGATTTAAGAAAAACTTGGTCCAAGAAGGGGTTATCATCCCGCCTCCTCAAAGGGGATTAAGTCGTAGAGTGGTTGAACTTACCAAAAAAGTGATGGCTAAAACGGGTTTTAATCTGGTAGCCATAGACTTTTTGTTTAAAGACAAAAAACCTCTTATAAATGAATTTAATTTTACCTTTGGTAGGCGTGCCTTAGGGGAAAAACGTTATGAAATCCTTCTTAAAAGGGCGATTAAAAAATTTTTAAACGAGGTTTTATGAAGTTTTTTATTAAAACCTTAGGTTGTAAAGTTAATCAGGTAGAAAGCGCCTATATCGTAGAAAAACTTCAAGAAAAAGGGTATAAACTTGCAGAAAAAGAGGAAGAAGCTGAGATTTTTATTCTCAATTCTTGTGTGGTAACAGCTAAGGCTGAGGCTGAAGGAAGGAAAATCATCAAGCGTTGGTCTAAACTAAATCCAAAACTAATCGTGGTTGCAGGTTGTTATCCTCAGGCCTACAAAGATGCTCTTTTTTCTTGGGTTCAAAAACAACAAATTAAAAACCTGGTTTTATTGGGTCAAAAAGAAAAACTAAAAATAGAAGTTTTTTTAGAAATGCTCTTAAAAACCTCCCACTTTTCTGAGCCTAAGGTTTTTATTCAGGATCTTTTTCAAGAAAAAGGAACTGAAGTTCTTTTTATAAAAAGGTTTTTTTCTCATTCAAGGGCCTTTGTCAAGGTACAAGATGGTTGTGACCAGTTTTGTAGCTATTGTATCGTGCCTTATGCACGGGGTGCTCCTAGAAGTGTTTCTTTAGAAGAGGTCTTAGCAGAAATAGAACGACTTATCCAGGCTGGTTATGAAGAAATAGTGCTTACAGGGATTCATCTTGGTCAGTGGGGAAAAGACTTAACCCCTGTTAAAAGTTTAACTGACCTTCTCTGGGAGATAGAAAAACTTTTCGCGAAACAGAAAAAAGACCTAATCTTAAGGCTTTCTTCATTAGAGGTAAGAGAAATAACCTCTAGTTTTTTAGAGTTTGCTAAAAACAGTGCTTTCTTAGCCCCTCATTTTCATATTCCTTTGCAAAGTGGTTCTGACAGGATACTACGTCTTATGAACAGACATTATACCTCTAAAGAATACTTAACGATTTTAGAAAAACTTTATAACCTTTATCCTCAGGCTACATTCGGGGCAGATGTTATCGTAGGTTTTCCCTCAGAAACAGAAAAAGACTTTTTAAAAACCTTAGAGGTTATCGAAAACTCTCCTCTAAACTGGTTACACCTTTTTCCTTTTTCCCCAAGACCAGGGACTCAGGCTGAAAAGCTTACTCCTAAGGTTAAGCCTGAAGTAATAAAAGCTACTCCTAAGGTTAAGCCTGAAGTAATAAAAGCGCGGATAGAGATTTTAAAAAATATAGGCAAGAAAAAAAGGGAGGATTTTCTAAACCAAGAAGTAGGGAAGGTTAGAAGGGCGGTAGTTGAAACCATTAACGAATCTGAGATAAAAGGCCTTTCAGAAAACTACATCTCTCATAAAATAGTCCTCCCACCACCTTTCCCTTTATCAAAAGGAAAGATTTTAAAAGTTAGGTTTATGGCTAAAGAAGGAGATTATCTGTTAGGAAAAGTTTTATAAATCTTTATAAAAAGCAAGGTATAATGAAATCCTGAGGCTAACGTAAAAAAGATAACCAATTGTCCAAACACAAAAATAAACGTTGGGTCTAACGGGTAGACTAAAAGATGCACGATATAAGTAAAGATAAATCCTAATTGCATGGCAGTTGAAATTTTTCCCAAGTAGCTTGGCTGAAATTCAGCTTTTCTTGAAGACCTCAAATAAAGATAGATAGCTCCAAGAAGTATCCCAAGATCTCTAACAAAAACTATTAAAAAAAAGTCTAACGAAAGTAGACGATCAAAATAAAGCAAAAAGAATACTATGTTTATAAAAACTTTGTCTGCTATAGGGTCAAGAAGCTTCCCCAACTTGGTTTCCCAGTGAAAATTCCTGGCAAAAAACCCATCTAAGGCATCGCTAATAACTCCTGAAAAAAGTAGAAGTAAAAGAATATAAACAGGAAGGTTTTGGATCCAAAAATAAGGGAAGATGATGGCAAGAACAAGTCGATAAAGACTTAAAAGATTAGGAAATTTTAGTAGGTCTTTAAGCAGAGGCTTCACAAATTTTAAATAATACCATTATTTAAAAAAAAATAAAGGGTTATCGGCTTAATCATTAGAAATTTCAAGGATTTTTTCCAAGTTAAAAATCCTTTCTTCGTTACGAAGTCTGCAAAAAGCCCTAAGTCCCAAGAAAGGTTTTTCTTTATAAACCACTTCCTTTATCTCAATGGGAAGAACTTTTCTTCTGGTTTTAATATCCGAGCTTTTAAGATAAACAATTTCTATTTCTTTTTTTTCTTGTATAGCCTTTTGAATAAGGGCTATTTTTTCGTTTAAATCAAGTTTTTCTTTTGCTTTTAGATATTGAAGACTGGTTAAAAATTTTACTACTTTACGGTCTAACTTAACATGTCCTTTTTTAACCGGTTTAGTAAGGACAATACCTTCTAAACTGGTGCAACGGGAGAGGGCTACATAAAGTTGTCCATGGGCAAAGGTGCCTCTTTCAAGGTCTATGACTACCTTTTCAAAGGTAAGTCCTTGGCTTTTATGGATGGTTATCGCCCAGGCGAGCTTTAAAGGGAACTGAGTAAAAGACCCTACAGGCTTTATCTCAACCTTGGAAGAACCTTTATCAAAGTAATGTTCATAAACATCCCATTTAAATGGGGTTACTTCTATCTCGTAGCCTCTTTGTAGCTCCACTCCTATCAGCAAGTCCTCAGGGTCTATATAAACCACCCTACCTACATCTCCGTTTACCCATCTACCTTGAGGGTCGTTAGCTAACAAGATAACCTGAGCTCCTTCCTTTATTTTTAACCTTATCGGTGCAGGTAAATCTTCTGTTTCTATTTTACCTGAAAGTTTACCGTAAAACTCAAAAGTCTTTCCTTTTAATCTTTCTAACTTAGCAAGGTTAATTTGTTCTGCTTTAGCATTAGTAGTAGTAAGATAGACGTAAAAGTCTTCTTCCTTTGGCTCAAAATTAGGTATGACCCTTTGGTTAAGCCTTTCAAAGGTTTCCTCTTCTACTATACCGTTTCTTATTTGGTTTAAAATTTCGATAAAAGTTAAATCTGTCTGGCGGTAAATCTTTTCAAACTCTACAAACTCAAAAAGGTTTTGTTTAAAGGCCTTAGCCGAAAAGAAATAAGGGGTTTCATAAAGATATTTAAATATCTCCTTTTCTTTTGAGGTCACTACCGGTGGCAACTGGTATAGATCCCCTATAAGCACCATCTGAACCCCTCCAAAGGGCTTCCTTGGAGAGGGTCCCCATTTTCTTAAAAAAGCCTCTATACAATCGAAAAGGTCTGCCCTTACCATAGAGATTTCATCTATAATGAGGGTTTCAAGGTTTTTATAAACTTCTCTTAGCTCATCAGGTGGTTTAAGTTGATAGACTTTTTCTAAGGTTATGTCAGGTCTAAAACCAAAAAAAGAATGAATCGTTTGTCCTCTTACATTAAGAGCTGCTACCCCAGTGGGTGCAAGTACTGCCATAGACTTGGGCAGTTTTTTTATCAAATACCTAAGAAAGGTAGATTTACCAGTTCCTGCACGACCGGTTATTAAAAGATTTGGGGAGGAATTGGCAATAAGGTCCCAAGCCCTTTGAAACTGCTGGTTAAAATCAAGGTCTTTCATGAGAGTCCTTAAAAAATTTTAATCCTTTTTCTTTAAATTAAAAGTCGCACTTCATTTTCTTTAATAGCCTTTATTGATAAAAAGTGTTAGAATTAAACCTATGGCTAAAAAACTTTTTATCGTCGAATCTCCTACTAAGATAAAGACCTTACAAAAAGTCCTATCCTCAAAAGATTTTATCTTTAGAGCAACTTTTGGTCATATTAAAGATCTTCCCTCAAAAAGCTTAGGGGTTGACCTAAACACCTTTCAGCCTTCTTTTTATTATCTTAGTTCTAAAAAAAAGGTGCTGGAAGAACTTAAAAAATTGGCTTTAAAAGTAGAAGAGGTTTACTTAGCTACTGATCCAGACAGAGAAGGAGAAGCCATAAGTTTTCATCTGTATGAATATCTCAAGTCTATCAAAGAAAATCTGATTTTCAAAAGAGTTGATTTGATAGAGATTACTGAACTTGGGATTAAACAAGCACTGCGTTCGGTAAGAAGCCTTGATACAGGGCTTTATCTTGCCTATCAAACCCGAAGGGTTTTAGACCGACTGATAGGCTATCTTCTCTCTCCCAAACTTTCTAAGGCTCTTAAACTACCTCTTTCTGCAGGAAGGGTGCAAAGCCCTGCTTTAAGGCTTATCGTAGAAAGAGAAGAAGAGATAGAAAGTTTTGTTCCAGAAACGAGCTTTTCTTTGAGGGTTAAGGTCCAAGACAATAAAGACAGGGTATACGAACTTGAGCTTTGGTTTAAAAAGGGATTGTATAAAGATAAAGACAAAAAAAGCTTAGAGGAATTTTTTGCTAAGCATCTAGCTGGGCAAAGCATTATCTTAAACAAAATTACTGAAAAGAGGTTGGTTAAACAGCCTCCTTATCCCTTAAAAACTACTACTCTTATTGAAGTGGCTGGAAGTTCCTTAGGCTTTAGCCCTAAAGAAACCATGATTCTTGCCCAAGGGCTTTATGAAAAAGGGCTTATTACCTATATGCGTACCGATTCCGTAAGGGTTAGCCCTCTTGCGAAAAAGGCTGTTAAAGATTTTATACTTAAAACCTTTGGGAAGGAATATCTTGGGAAAGAAAGAAGGGTTAAAACCTCTAAGTTTGAGCAAGGAGCCCATGAATGTATAAGACCAACCAATCTTTTTAAGGACCCTGCGTTTTTAACCTCAAGAGAAAAAGCCCTTTACGAACTTATAAAAGTCTTCTTTATTGCAAGTCAGATGCGTGGGGCGGAATTTTTAGAGTTAAGCTATGTGTTTGGCCAAGACCTTTTGCCTAAGGGGTGGTTTTTGTTTACCAAACGCAAGGTGCTTGTTTTTGATGGCTTTTTAAGGGTTCTAAAAGATGAGAGTTCCTATGAAAACCCGCTTGATTTAAAGGAAGGCGAGAAACTCCAAGTGCTTTCTTTTGAGATAAAGGAGCATAAGACCAAACCTCCAGAGCGTTATACCCCTCACAGTCTGGTTAAAAAACTTGAAAGTTTAGGAATTGGTAGGCCATCAACCTATGCAACCATTTTGGACATTCTTTTTAAACGGAATTATATAAAAAAGGAAGGGAAACACCTAAAACCAACCGAATTAGGTAGGTTGGTATGCCAAACCCTTTTAGATGGGGCTCCGGTTTTTATGGACTATAAATATACCGCTGAAATGGAGGGAAAGCTTGACTTTGTGGCTAAAGGTGAGGCAACTTACGAGGATTTGGTAAAAAAAACCTATGGTTTAATCAAAAATTGCCGTTTTTCGCCCAATCTTTAAGAAAAAAATTTATAAGCGGCTTTTATATATAGTCTTATTTAAAAATTTAATCAAACAAATCTGAAACAACCTTGACAAAAATCTATAAAAGAGTAAATTAATAATACCACTTGGGCCGTTAGCTCAAACGGTAGAGCAATGGACTCTTAATCCATAGGTTGGAGGTTCGAGTCCTCCACGGCCCATTTTATTTTTAGTTCTTTTTTTCCTAGTTATCATTTCAAACCTACCTAAAGCTTCCTTGAGTTTTTTAAAATATGAGGTATATTTTAAAACTGAAAAAAATTTAAAGAGAGGTGTAAAGGAATGAAAAAGGGTATTCATCCAAAATACTATCCTGATGCAGTTATTAGGTGTGCCTGTGGTAACGAATTAAGGGTAGGGTCTACCAAACCTGAAATAAAGGTAGAAATCTGTTCTAAATGTCATCCTTTCTTTACCGGCGAGATGAAGTTTGTAGACACTGAGGGAAGGATAGAAAAGTTTATGAAAAAATACTCTAATTTTTATCAAAACAAAGATAAATAAGCATGAGTTTATCTAACCTTTATTTACTAAAATTAGAAACGATAGAAAAAAAATTTGAAGAATTAGCAGAAAAACTTTCAGACCCTGCAATCATTTC
>Ga0072500_138921_pt1 | contig 28447 bp, 23 predicted proteins | sample GBScelen77Swater_FD_63803 | JGI IMG/M metagenome (GOLD analysis project Ga0072500, IMG submission 63803) | Hot spring microbial communities from Great Boiling Spring, Nevada - cellulolytic enrichment S 77C v2 (version 2) | ecosystem: Environmental > Aquatic > Thermal springs > Hot (42-90C) ...
TAATCTTTTTTAATAAATGGAAAATAAAATTCCTCTGTATTCATAATAGAAAACCAAATAGGAACAGGTATTAAAAATTCTTTTATTTTTCTATATTTTTGTAAGTTTTTTTCAAAATCTCTATATTTTGATTCCATTTTTAAAATGCTTTCCAATTCTATTGCAATATCTTCATTTTCTATATTAGAAATTTGAGGAATACTCAAAGCGGTAAAGCTTTCTCTATAATTTAATACATTTTTTATTTCTTCTTCTTTATAATCTAATGAAAATATCTTGTTATCGTTAAAAATTTTAAAATAATCAACTACCATATTACTTTCCTTTTCATATTTTCTTATAAAATTATCTTTAGAGTTCATTTCGTCAAATACATTAATTAAATCAAATTCATTATAATCTTTATTTCTAAACTCTAAAAGTATTTCTTTTAATTCTTCTATTTCGTTATCTGAATATGGATAATTATTTTTTATTTTCTTCGATAAATTATTTACTTTTGATGGGTAAAAAACAAAAACATTCTCATAATCAACAAATTTTTTAAATCTGTTCACTCTTCCACATCTTTGAATAAAAGAAGGAAAAGAAGATAACTCAGTAAAAAGATAATCATAGGAAATATCGAGCGAAACTTCTGCCACTTGAGTTGCAATAAGAATATGAGGAGTGTCTTGTTTTAAAAGATTAAATATTTCTTCCTCTTTTTCAAATCTATCTCTTGTCATAAAACGAGAATGTAAAAGAATTATTTTGTATTTATCACCTAAAATTTCATTTAATTTTTGTTTTAACAATATTGATTTATTAACCGTGTTCAATAAAATTAATATTTTTTTGTTTTCTTTAATTTTTTTAGTAATAATATCTATAGCTTCCTTTTCTGTAATATCACAATCAAAATAAACTACTTTGTAACGTTTCAAGTTTTTATATTCATCTTTAAAATTCAAAATGTTTTTTGCTTCTATATTTAATTTTTCTGATAGAAATTCTATAATACCCCTTGAAAGTGTGGCGCTCATTAATAAAAATTTGATATTATAAATCTCTTGAAATTGTTTCAAGATTCCCGTAAAAAGCTTTATCATCACAGGATTTAAAAGGTGAAATTCATCTACTACTATTAAACTATCCCTAAATGAAAATCTTTTCAGGTAATATTTACCAACTTGCAAAAAAGTAATTAAAAACTGATCAATAGTGGTTACTATAACTGGTTTTAAAAAATTTTCTGCTAAAAAAATATCAATAAAATTTAAAACTTCTTTTTGTGATTTCCATACATCATGGAAATAAAAATAAGAGTCAACCTTTTCCTTCCCAAAAATATTTTCAAATTTTTCTGTAAAAACTTTTATAGCAGTAATTGTTGGTAAAATATAAAAAATTTTTTTGAAGTTTTTGTTTAAGGCGAACAAAAGAGAAGTATAAGTTTTCCCCCACCCAGTTGGAGCTACAAGTATACAACTATTTTTGACATTTTTTATTTGTGATTGCTTATACCATTTACTCTGATTAAAATTTTGTATTTTTTCTCTTATAGAATTTTCAGTAAAAACAATGGGGGATTTAAAATTATTAGATAAATGGAACATATTTCCTCCAGAAATTATATCTGAAATTTTAAAAATGCCATATACATCTATAATGTCTATAATTTCGTTGAGTTTTTTATTATTTAAAATATTATCTAAAATCTCTTCTATTTCCCATCCTTCCTTTAAAACTGAATGGTGTTGTTTAATTAAATATAAAAACAGTTCTACTAATTTTTCATCATTTACTAATGTGTTATTAAATATTTTAAGTTCTAAAAATTTTTCTTTATTAATTCTATATATTTCCACAGAATACTCAGAATGAGGGGGATTATTTTCTTTTTCTATATTCCAATCTATATTTAGCTTTCCTAGATCATGAACTATAGCTAAAAATTTTAAAATTTCTTTGTATTCTTCTTTAAAACCATAATAATCTAAAAGAATATTACCAAAATCAATTATTTCCTCAATATGCGATAATAAAGTTTTATCTTTATGACTAAATTTTTCTTCTATATTTTCTAATTTTTTTACCCCTCTTGGTGATTGTAATTTTAAATTTCTAATTAAAGCTATAAAATTTCGAGAATTCATATAAACCTATACCGTTTAATGAATAAATTTTTTGTTTTATCTTAAACTTTGCATTATAACCAAAATAAAAATTGATATCTTCATCCAAATTGTGCATTACAGGTAAAATAAAAATTGAACTATTATCTTTCAAAAGTTCTGTTTTTATCACCCAGCTTTTAGGGGCATAATTTTCTATTTCATCAGTATACTCCAATTCTTTCAAATCAGAATACAGATAAATTTCTTCGATAAAAAAATCATTTTGTCCCCCAAATGGCAAATAAACAAAATTAAATTTTTTTATTTGATTAAAAAATTTTTCTAGTTTTTCTTTATCAACTCCTCCTATTGCTAATTCATATTCCGCATCAGAAAAAATTTGTAAGGTAGTTACACCTTTTATATTTTTACCATATTGAATATATGTATAATTTTCATAATTTTCCATAGGCATATTTAATAATTTTCCACCGAATAATAAATCAGCAAACTTTTCTTTAATATCATTTCGTGAAATACCCAATAAAGCCGCAAAAATGCCAGCCACTGAAGTTGGTAAAGGAATTGGATAAGATAAAGAAAAACCTTTAGTGTAATGAAGAGAAAAATGAGCTTCTGAAAATTTAATTTTTATACTAAAACCATAATACATTTTGACTGATAGCAAATTTCAAAAGTAAAATTTAAGAATTTCATCTATAATTTCATTTACTTTCTTTATCTTAAAATCTTTATTTTCTCCGTAATCGTTACCGTAGTTAATAAAAAATAATTCAAAAGATAAGTCAGAGAAATTTTTTAAGTCATTTATTAATTGATCAAGTTTGGTTGTATCTATAGTTCCTTTTTCAATATCAACGGTAATATATTTAAATATAGGGAAAATAAAGCCTTCACTCATACAAACTACGCCATACAAATATTCAGGTATATTCAATGAGTTAGTTCTTCTGGGTAATACATAAGAAGGAGTTAAAAATATTTCTAAAAAGTCCTTTAACCTTTGTTTTCTTTCTCTCTCAGGTAATTCAAAATCTTTTTCTTTTTGATTAAATTCATCTTTTTTGCCAATATAATCATAAATAACACAATTTAATTTACCAATAAACTCTGCTACTTCAATCTCAAAGGGGACAGGGTTGGCATCTTCATTATTGTTCCTCGGAAAACGGGCTGCAAATTCTGTGTTTATAGGAGTATTATATAGGGCCTTAAAATAACTTAAAGCTATTGGGGCTTGTCTATTAATTGACCCCCCTTCTCCTTTTTTATTGCCCTTTTGAGTACTTAAATAACCAAAAAGATCATTATCTATATATTTCTCGGGATCCGCAGAATCATTTAATTGTTTATTAGAAGGATCGACTATATATGGGTCTATTTCATAACCTCTTTCTTTTAAGGCTTGCCTTATAGAGTATTTTATGGCTCTCGGAGAAACAAATGGGTAAACATTTCCTAAACTATCATACATCTTTTTAAGAGTAACTCTCGTACCTATAACCTCATCAGCATTTACGTTTCCATAAATTTTTCCTATCAGTGATATTTGTATATATTTACGTTTCATGTTTAAAATTTTTTATTTAATCTTGACCTTGATTATTTTCTTTCTTTGAAGATAAAGCATTTACCAAACCTGTTAAAATAGCTGATTTTATATAATAAAATTGATCGCCCTTTATTTTATTTTCTCTATAAAATAGATTGGGTATTATCAGATTAACTCCTAATCTTTTATTAAAATCTGCCAACCTTACAGCAAGTTTATTTAAGAATCTTCCGGGAGTATCCTCAGAACGTAAATCAAAAATTAAAATTTCTACAAATTTCTTATCTTTTTTTGCTAAAATTTCTCCTACTTTAAATCTACTCCATTTATAAATCTCTTTTATATCCAAAGATTTATTCCCCATATTTCCTACTAGATTTTTATTTATTTAATAATTTTGACCTTTTAAACTTACAAAACCATAACCTTGGCTGGTTAACTCTCCAAGTCCTGTATCTAAAATAAATTTTATTAAATTATAACTAATATCTGGATTAACCTCAAACTCCCATAGAGTGCCTGGCTGTGAAATTTTTTTGCTTTTCTTAAAATATGGTAAATCAATGGTTTTTTTATACTTAAATTTAACAAAAATAGGTATTTCTTCGATTTTTTCATTATTTGTAAATAATTTGTAATTTTTATAAATTCGGGCTTCTAATTGTTTTATAAAAGGTTCTAATGGAATGTGTTTATTTTCTATAGGACGCCAATAAAAATATTTGTAATTTTTGTCAAGTTTTATGCCATAAATATCAAATTTCTCTTGAGGAATCCTTACTATAATAGGAGTTTCAGTCTTTATGATTATAGGTGGCTTAAAATTGTATTTTATTGTTTTTATACTATCAACTACAAGAGGCACTTTGTTTAATATGGCCACTCTATTTTTTATTAAAAATGTTTTAATACTTTTAATTAAATCATTAATAGGAGATGCTATTATAAGCGCTAAATTGTTGTGAGTCAAAAACAAACTTGAGAAAGAAAAAAAACGTGGAAACTTTTGTGGAAGGTCATGAATGTATCCATATCCAGAATTTTTTATTATTTGATAAACTAATCCGCCAAGTTGATTTTGTTGATAATTAAATTTTTTATTATTCTTAAAAATTATCAAAATCCTCATTATTCTTTTTAATTATTATTTTTAAAAGACTTATATACCCTCCCTGGCCTTCAATTTCGCTATCTCCAACAAACATTCCTTCCAAAAGATTATAAAATTTTTCTCTAAAATTACTCATCAATAAAATTTTATCACCTCTTATTTAGAGTTCAAAGAATATTTTTAATTTTTGAATCTACCAATTTTGATATATTTTTTAGCAATATAATGACGTACAAAGTAGTTATTTTTTATTCATATCTTAAGGCAACTATTGGGTCTAAATCAGCTGCTCTTTTTGCTGGCCAATAACCAAAAATTATTCCTACTAAAGTTGAAAATGTTAAAGAAAGAAAAATTGAGAATAAAGAAACTTCAGAAGTAATGTTAGCAAATCTTGAAACTCCTATAGAAATTAAGCTTCCTAAAATTATACCAAATATTCCACCAATTAAGGTTAAAACAATTGATTCAATTAAAAATTGAAGTAAAATTTCTCTTTTTTTAGCTCCAATAGCTTTTCTTAAACCAATTTCTTTTGTTCTTTCTGTTACTGAAGTTAACATCATATTCATAATTCCAATTCCTCCAACAATTAAAGAAATAGCGGCAATTGAAGCTAAAAAGATTGTCATAGTGTTAATTACTTGATTTAATGTCGAAACAATTTCTTCTTGAGAAATCACCGAAAAATCTGGATCTTGTGGATCTACTCTATGTTTTCTTGATAAAACTTGAATAATTTCTTCTCGTACTTGTTCAATTAAATTCTTGTCTTGTACTTTAACTAAAATTGCAGATAAATATTCTGATTTTAATAGTATTTTTTGCATTGTCGTGTAAGGAATAAAAACTAAATCGTCTAAAATAAAACCGAACGATCCTCCTTTGGGAGCAGTTATTCCTATTACTTTAAAATTGACTCCATTAATCTTTATCTTCTGTCCAATAGGATTTTTATCTTCAAAGAGATCTTCAACAATATTTTTGCCTATAACAGCAACCTTTGTCATATTTCTCACATCTTCTTCGGTAAAATTTGTTCCATCGAGTAATTCGATTTCTCTAACAATAAAAAGATTCTCATCTGAGCCTATTACCATTGTTCTTGTATTTTTACCATTAGGAGCAATAATTTGAAAATTTCTCTGTATTAACGGCACTGCATATATAACTCCTCTAACGGTTTGCAAAATTTTTAAATCATCTTCTTTTAATGACTGTGCCGTTCCTCTTCCTAAAGCTATAATCCCCATTCTACTTGCGCCTGGTACAATAGATAAAATATTTGAACCTAAGCCTTCGATACTTTGACTAATTTGCTTTTTTGTACCTTCACCAATAGAAATCATTGAAATTACAGCAGCAATTCCAATAATAATTCCTAAAATTGTAAGTCCGGATCTTAATTTATTAGCTGAAATCGATCTTAGGGTTTCTTTTATTAAATCATAAAAACTCATTTTTTATTTTATTATGATTTATTATTCTATCTTTTACTTTAAAATCATCAATTATTTCTCCATCTCTAATTAAAACTATTCTTTCAGCATGTTTGGCTACGTATTCTTCATGAGTGACTAAAATAATAGTCTTACCAAATTCAAAATTTAATTTTTGAAATGTGTCTAATATAACTTCTCCTGTTTTAGTATCTAGATTTCCTGTGGGCTCATCAGCTAAAATTAAAATTGGATCATTTACTAAAGCCCTAGCAATAGCAACTCTTTGTTGCATACCACCAGAAAGTTGATTAGGGTAGTAATACCAAAATTTTTCTGGGAAAGCTGCAGCATTTAATGCATTGATTGCCTTTTCTCTTCTCTCTTTTGATTTTATACCTGCATACACTAAAGGTAATTCAACTTGCTCAATTACATTTAGTCTTGGAAGTAAATTAAATGCTTGAAAAATAAATCCAATTTTCTTTTTTCTTATTTCTGCAAGCTCATCGTCGTTTAAGGTGGAAACATCTTTGTTTTCCAAAAAATATTTTCCTGAAGTTGGTTTATCTAAACAGCCAAGAATATGCATTAAGGTTGATTTCCCAGAACCAGAAGGTCCCATAATTGCAACAAATTCTCCGCTTTTAATTTCTAAATCTACATCTCTCAAAGCAATAGTTTCGACTGTATCTGCTTTATAAATTTTAGTTATTTTTTCGAGTTTTATCATTGTCTTCGGGGACCAAAGGGTATAGGCATTAAAGGATTAGTTTGTCTATTTTGTATTGTTTGTCTTGATTGTGGCTCTAAGGTTTTTACGATAATTATTTCTCCTTCTTGAATGCCTTCTAAAATTTCAGTATATTCGTCATTAGAAAGCCCGGTCTTGATATATCTTTTTTCAATGAGATTTTGTGGAATTTTTACAGGTTTATTTAAAAGTTTTTCATTGATATCATAATTTTTTACTATTTCTACATATCTCCCATCTTTATCTCTTTTAATTGCTGAATTTGGCACTATTAAAACATTTTCTTTTTTATCAACAATTATCTCAGCTTCAACAGACATACCTAATTTTATTTCTTTATTTTCTTCTTCTAAAGAAATTTTAATATCGTAACTAACTACTCCCTGTTCTTGTTTACTAACAGCACTGATTTCAATTACTTTTCCTTTGATTTTAAGACCAGGCAAGGCATCGAAAGTTAAAATAGCAGGTTGCCCAACTTTTACTTGAACGGCATCAATTTCATTCAGGGATATTTTAGCAATTTTTTGATTTGTTACAATTGTACCAATAATTTGACTTGAAGAAATTAAATCTCCTTTTTTAATATTCAATGTTGATAAAATTCCACTAAATGGAGCGAGAATATAATAATCATTTAAATCTTCTTTTAAATCATTAAGTTTTTTCTTTGCTTGCTCTAAATCAGTTTCTTTTTGCTTAATAGAAAGCTCTAAGCTTCTTTTATCAAATTCATAATTATCAATAATATCATGATAAGAATTAATTTTGGACACAATATCTAATAAATTTTGCTTATATTGCCCGAGGATATTTAAATAATTCGTTAGTTTTTGATAATGATCTTCAATAATATCTTGTTTTTCATGAGCAGCATTTTTTAGAACTAAATCTTCTTTCAAATATCTAATCATTTCTTTTCCTTCATTAACTAGCTCGTAGGTTGCTAAAACTAAATTGTAAGAATCTTTAATAATTTTTTCTTTGTATTCATCAGTGTTTTGTAATATTTTAAAATTCTCTGAAAGCTGAAGATAATAATTTTTAATATTGCTGTAATTTTTTTCTAGTTTATAACTTTTTCCAGCAAATATAATACTATAACTTTCGTAATATTTGAGATTATTATCGCGATTGTCTAAATCTTTATTAAAATAAATTTTATTTAGATCTTCAATAAAGTTGGGATAAAAATTATACAACTCATTTAAAACTAAAATTCCTTGATTTAATGCTTTTTTATAATCATCTCCTCTTAAAGTATTTTGATATTGAAAGTTTAGTTTTTCTAAGCTTAATTTTGCTGATTCAATAGCTAATTCCAAATTTTTGATTAATATTTCTTGATCACTAATTGCTTTTTCTAAATTTTTGCTATCTATTTTTGCTAACAGCTGGCCTTTATAAACCAAATCTCCTTCTTTAACATTTAAAGAAACAACTTCTCCGCTTACTTTTGATTTAATATTAATTTCTTCTATGGGAATAATTTCTCCGCTTCCAGAAACTTTTATTTCTAAATCACCTTCAGTGGCTTTTGCCAAAATATATTTTGTAGATTGATTTTTAAAAATTTTATAATAACCATAATATCCAGTTATCCCAAGTAGTATTATAATAACAAAATAAAATAGCTTACTTTTAAAAAGTTTAAAAATCAATTCTTTCATTTTTCTTTTTCAATAATTTTTTTAAGCGACTTCAAATCTTTTTCTAAATATCTCGTAAGTTTTAAAAGATTAGAAAATTTTATTAATGCAATTATATCTTCAAAACTAAAAACTAATAATTTTTCTCCTTTCTTAAGACCAAAATCATCTCTGACTTCTTTAGGAATAACAATTTGACCTCTTTCGCCAATTGTTGTTGATCCATAAAATTTTTTATTTTTAAATTTTTTTACCATAAATATATTATATCATACTTTTCAGAAAAGTAAGAAAATTAAAAAAAACCCGGTCACTTGTTCGTGACCGGGCATTAAAAAGGTAAATAGCGACTTATTCTTGAGTTGAAGTGGCTGTTGTAGATGTTGAAATTTCTGAAGAAGTTGTAGATGTTGAAGTTGTAGATGTATTTGTTTTACATTTTTCTTTAGCTTCTTTTACAGCATTCACAAACCATTTATTTATCTCCCTCAAAACATTAACATAATTTTTCCTTGCTTCTCTTTTGGCTTGGGTTGAGGTTGCGTTTTTTACAGCAGCCTTGAATTCATTCAAAGCTGTTCGTTTTTTTAGCTGCATTTCTTTAGTTAATTTTTGCATTTCTAAATTCAAGCATTCTTTGTAAGAAGAGATTATTTTTTTAGATTTATTATGAATTCTTGATCTTAACTTAGAATGAATTCTTTCTCTAATTGATTGCTTTGTTTGTGGTAATGATATTACCGTAGAAGTTGCTGATGTCGTTGTCTGAGCAAATGTTAAACTTGCAAAATAGAAAATAAATGCTAATAAAGAAAAAATAATTGTTGTCTTTTTCATAGTAGTAATAGAATTTTAATTATGACCTATAGAAAAATTGTAAAATAGAGGGAATTATTAATCTAATGGAGGACTGCGTTCTTTTAATTTACTGAAAAAAACGTCACTTTCTAAAGAAGACTTTTCTTGCAAAATGAAATAAAATATTTTAGATTTAAAACCGAATACAAATAAGAAAATTAATAAGACGAAAAAACCGAAAATGGTTATAACATAAGGGAAATCAAAATTCTCAGAAAGTAAAGCTGATAAGTTAATTAAATTAATATCTTCTAACAAACCTTCAAATAAATCAAAATAAAAGATAGAAATTTGGAATAAATAAATTTGTGCAATTAGAAAAACTAAATTTACCGCAACAATTATAAAAAATATAAAGAGAATTTGAAAATATTTTTTAAAAAACATGAATGATATAAAATTATTTTACCAAATTAATTGCCTTACCTTCTAAAAATTTCTTTATATTTTCAATTGTTGTCATTAAAATTCTTTCAATAGCCTCTTTTGAGTTAAAAGCATTATGAGGAGTAATTAAAACATTGGGCATTTTCATCAAGATATGATTTTGCCATAAAGTTTTGATTTCTTCTTCTTTAAGTTGTTGCTTAATCAAAAGTTCTAATTCTTCTTTAATTTCTGTTTCTTCTTCTAAAACATCTAATGCTGCACCTTTTAATATTCCTTCTTTTAATGCATAAAGCAAAGCTTCTGTTTCTACTATTCCACCTCTTGCAGTGTTAATTAAGTAAGCACCTGGTTTTATAAGTTTTATATTTTCTTTATTAATTAAGTGATAAGTAGATGGATTTAGATTAACATGAATAGTTATCACATCTGAATTTCTTAAAAGTTCTTCTAATGATGTGTAAGTTATTCCCTGCTCTTTAGCAAAATTTTCATCAGGATAAATATCGTAAGCTAAAATGTTCATTCCAAAAGCTTTAGCGAGCTTGATAACTTCTTTGCCAATTCTACCTGTACCAATAACTCCTAAAGTTTTTCCATAAAGCTCTTCTCCTCTTAAATTTTTTAAATCAAAACTTTCAGTTTCTTTAATTTGATCAATGGCATAATATATTTTTCTCATTAAATTTAGCATAAGTCCTATTGTCCATTCAGCTACAGTTTTGCTGCCGTATTCTGGTACATTACAAACTAAAATACCTTTACTTTTACAATATTCACAATCGATATGATCATATCCTGTTGAACGAGTGGTAATTAATTTCAGATTAGGTAAATTATCAATAATTTCTTTGTCAATTTCTGAAGAAATAAAAATAGATAAAATATCTATATCTTGAAAATTTTTGACATTTTCTTTTGTTAGTCTTTCAGTCGTAAAATAAATTTCTAATTCAGGAAGTTCTCTTTCTAATATTTCTTTTTCCCAACCTTCTGCTTCAAAAAATGCAAGTTTCATTAGTTAAATTATAAAACAAATTTATTTAAAATATCTACAGTTTTTCATTCATTCAGATAATATAATTTATATAATTCTAAAATTTGTTGATCTCTTTTACAAAATTCACAATTAGAATTTGAATTTGGAAACTCTTTAGAATGATAAGTTTCAATTAGGTTTTCCAAGATCTCATCATAAATTTCGTAATTTAAATCTTCAATTATTATTACTTCTCTTTCTTCAATTTTTTCGAAGTTTTCATCAATATCAATTTTAACCACGTATAAAACTCCTTTATTAGAAACTTTTTCGCCGTTTTGTTTTAAAAGATATCCATAAATTTCTAATTGTCTTTTATAACTTTCATAAACTTGAAAGTTTCTACTAATGGTTGCTTTAAAATCAAATGGAACCAAGGAGGTTTTTTCTACTAATATATCGTCAATTTTACCAAAATAAACTGCATTATGTCTTTCATGAAAATAAATAATACCTTGATTTCTCCAAGTTGTAAGTTTTTTAAGGTTGAAAAATAAAGATAGATTATATTTTTCAATTTCTTGGGGAGTTTTTTTAATATTTCTATGTTTATCAAAATACCTTTTTAAAAGAGGGTCATATTTGCTACCAATAAAACCCCCAGCGATTTTTTCTGGTCTTTTTATGTTAAATTTCTTCTTTAACCAAAAACACCGTGGGCATTCAATAAATAACTCTATATCCATACGTGAAAATTCTAATTTTTCTTTCATTTTTCTAATTTTATAACAATTTAATATAAATTAACTTTAATAATTTGCATATTTGATATCAATTTTACAAATTTAAATAAGTTATAGTAATTTGTAAAATTGTGGCAAAAATAACCCATAAAAGATAAGGGATATTTACATAAACTACCCATTTTAATTGTGGTAAGTTAAACCAAATAAAGCTTAAACCCCAAATTAAAGTAACCAAAATTAAAAAAATATCAAATAAAGCTAAGATATTGTTCTTTAAACCGAATTGAATAGGGGTAAAAGCAAAATTAAAAATAAGATTTAAAAGAAAAGGAATGATTACAATTAAGGGGATTTTCCCTGTTAATGCTTTATAAAACACATAACCAAAACTGATGAAAATAATAATATAAAGAAATGTCCATACTGGAGCAAAAACCCACGCAGGTGGGGCCCATGAAGGTTTTGTAAGATTTAAATACCATTCGTAGCTATTCATGATTTAATTTCAAATTTATAATAAGAAGTTTCGAATCCATGTAAGTTTTTGATTTTATTCTGTTGTTATTCCATCAAATTCTTCAGGATTTTTTTCTGCTTCTTCTTTGGTTTCTCTTATTATTCCATCTTTGTGATGAGGAGGAGCATAAAGGGTATATAATTTTAATTCTTCTGTGTCTGAAGTATTTATAACATTATGAGGCATTCCAGCAGGAACAATGATAACGTCGCCATCTTTTACTACATATTCATTATTTCCAATAATAACCTTACCTTCTCCCTTTTCAAATCTAAAAAACTGATCTACTCCGTGTATTTCTAAGCCGATATCTTCTCTAGGCTTTAATGACATTAATACAAGTTGCATGTATGCCCCAGTATATAAGACTTTTCTGAAACTTTTATTTTCAATTGTTGCTTTTTCAATGTTTATATAAAATCCTTTTTTATTCATTTTTCGCTATTTTTAATTAATATCGACTTTTAAGTTCAGTTGTTTTATCAATAAATTATAAGCTATAAGCAATTAAATAATTTAGCTATTTATTTTAGTTCTAATTCCTTTACTATCTCAAAAGTATTTTCATCTAAAACTGTTATATTTACAGGAGAAATTAAATATAAATAATCATCAATATAAATAGCTCTTTCTGGCTCTACAGTAGTTGAAATTTCTTTTTTTAAGTTTATTTCGTCATTTTTATAAGAAAAGATATAACTTTTAGAAGCAGGTATAAAGAAAATTTCATGTTTATCATCTAGTAAGAAAGCATGGAAATTTTCTAAAATTGTGGACCAGTTTTCATTTAAAATATATTTACTTTTTTCTATAGGATTTGACGGATCTGAAACATCAAACAAAGAAATTTTTACTCTTGCTTCTTCTCTCCCTATCCCCAAGATTTTATTTTTATTAATTGGATGAAGATATGAAGAAAATCCTGGAATTTTAAGTTCGCCTGATAGTTTTGGATCATTTGGATTTGATAGATCTATAACATAAAATGGATCTGTTTCTCTAAATGTAACTACGTATCCTTTGTCTTCTATAAACCTAACAGCGTAAATTTTTTCACCTTTTCCTAAGTTTTTCACGCTCCCTATTATTTTAAGATTTTCATCTAATACATAGACGTCATTTAATGTAAACTCTGATGGATTTATGAAAACACTCCTTTCTCCGATAGTCACTCCTATTCTTAACTTTCCTTGATATTCATCTAAAGAAAATTGATTTAAGGCAATACCTGGTATTTCATTTATAGCTTTAATACTTAAATTATTTAAATCTATTTTGACTATAAATGATTTATCGTAATCTCTTATTTTATTTATGTTATAATTTGCTAATTTATCAATTAAATCTTGGACGCATTTTTCTTTATTTACGAATTTTTTACAGTAATCTTCAATGTTTTTATCTAATGTTTGAAAGATGCGCTCTAGTTCGTAGGCTTTTGTAAATTCATCTATATGTGAAGTTTTTAATTGTATTAATTTATCAATTACATTTTGGGGTAAAACATTTTTAAGGGTATTTATTATTGCTTCTATTAAAACTTCGTTTATGTCAAACTCCTTTGGATAAGTTATATACAAATTATCATAAGACATATAAACTACCGTAGGGCTATACCATTCTGAAATTTCTAATAAAGCAGTTTTTTGTAAGATTTCTCCTGTTCCAGGGTCTATAACAAAAATCGAGATAATATTTTCAACTGGTAAAATAGCTAGTGGCATGTATATATCTTGGCAATTTATTTTTATTTCTTGTTTGTTTAAAATCATAGAAATTATTGGACAAGGGTTTTCATAGTCTAAAGTATATTTTGCGATTAAATAAATCTTGTCCTTATAAAACCTTGAAGTAAGAATATGTCCTTTTAATTGCATCTCCCATTTTTTAAAAGGATTTTGTATATTGGTTATATCGTAACCTAAAATTTTGTTTAATTTTAGAATAACTAAAATATTTTTTGATTTTACTAAATATAAATCTCCAGTTTCTTCAATTTTTGCTTCTTCTTTTAATTCATTGATTGGGAATGCTTTTATTATTTTAGTGGTAGGAGTAGAAAATTTAGGTAGAATTTCAGAGGATTCTAAGGTTGTTTTAAGAATAGGTTTTAAGTAATAGGATTTAGTAATTGAATAATATATATTTCTTCCATCGGTTTTTACTACATCAGCTTCATCTATTCCTTTTACTTGAACTGTTGTTTCAGAATATCTTACGGATTCAAGAGTTGACAAAGTTTGAGGAAGTGTAAGTGGAACTGTTTCTATGAAAAGCTTATCATCTTTTCTATATTTATAAAAAGCTTCTGGATATTTTTTCTTTACTTCATTTAAATAAGAAATTAATTCTTCTTTAGAAGAAAATTTTTTAATTAAACCTACAGAGGGCTTAGATTTTCTTAACTTTTGAATTATTATTTTTAACTTATTAATGCCTAATTTACCAAAATATTTCCCATTAACTTTACCATACCAACTTTTATAGAAATTTTTAACTGCTTCTATTGTTTGTTTATCATAAATGCCAGTTATTCCTTTAGGGAATTTATAACCTGCTTCTTGAAGGCATATCTGGAGATTTTTCACATATATATTTTTATCTCCGAATTTAACAGGTTTAAGCTTAGATAGATCACACTTTGTTTGTGCAAAAATAAAATTGGGAATTAAAATTAAAGTAATTAAAAATAAGGTTATTTTGATTAATTTCCCCATTTCTAATAATTATAATGCATAATCAAAAAATAGAGTTTAAATTAGCTAGATAAAATTTGCAAGTGATTTTTCTATCAGATTAAATTATCTAAATTTTTCTTTATTTTTTAAGGCTTTGGAGGCTGCTGAAATTTCTGCTTGTTGTTTATTTTCTCCTTCTCCTACACTAATTAATTTCTTTTCTATATATAAACCTACAGTAAATTTTTTCTGGTGAGGAGGGCCCTCTTCTTTCAAAACAACATATTTAGGCAAAATTTTATATTTACCTTGTAAAATCTCTTGTAATTTACTTTTAGGATCTTTATATAGATATCATGACGTGCGACGTCGTTAGATCGTCGACGTACAACGTCAATAGATTTTTATATTTTTAGTATGAGTTAGTTTCATGTTTGTATAAGTTCGCGCCTACTTTTTGCACTGGTTCGTTTTATGTTCGTATGGGTTCGCTGTGTGATTGTTCGCATAAGTTCGTTTCAGGTTAGCATAGGTTTGCGTTATAGTTGTTCGCATAGATTCGTTTCAAGTTCGTGTGGATTCGTGGTTATCTCGTAGCCTCATATAATGCTTTAATTTCTTCATCAGAAAGGGCACGGTTGTAAATGCGAACTTCATCAATTGTACCATTAGCAAAATACCAAGTTACGCCCGTTTGACCACCTATTTGAATTGGGTAGCTATTATCTCTTAAAGGACCCATAAATGATCTTGTCCCTATCTGATTGCCATTTAAATAAGCCTTCATCAAATTTTTATCCCATGAAGAAGCAATAAATTCCCACCTGTTATGGGTACAAGTGAAATTTATTGAATACCCATTATTATTTGTATCGAATAATAGAAACCTACAATCTAAATCAATTCCATTAGTCCATCCCACTCGTCCTATCCAATAATTATTAGTGATAGGTGTTTGTGAGTTTTTCCATAAAATAATAGTGAAAGGTGAGGCTAAATCTGCGCCTCTTAAAATATATCTTAAACTTGAGTCAGGATTATTACTATTAGAAATATTTACATAATCATCCACCCCATCAAAACTTAAAGCTTTATCTACTTTACCATCTACCCATTGAGGACCATTATATAATGTACCATGATTGTTATTTCCTGAATAATCATAAGCAATAGTTCCTGTTCCTTCATCAAATGGTAAATATAATACCAGTCCTTGAGCTTGATCTAATAATCTCTTATTGTTTCCTGCTGAATATAAATGGGGATGGTTATCATTATCATTTTTAGAAGCTGGATGTTTAAAATCTTCAAGTATAGTATATAAAATAAAATCTGTTCCACTTGCTATAAAGGCATAATAATTAAATGCATTATTAAAAGGATCCAAGGGAAGATTTGATATTGTATAAAGCATATAGTTTCTAAAATCTATTGGAATCCAACCTGTTCCATCAGTAGAAGTAGGATTTTTTGAACAAACATACTCCCATCCTGTAGGTAGATTAGGTAAATCAGGAAAATAATTTTTACAATTTGTATTCGTAGCAAAAGAAGGTAATTGTAGGGAGAGAAAAACTTTATTTGACGTAGAAGTTGTATAGATTGATTCAGTATTAGTAATTAAAAAGAAAGATTTAATATTTGAATCTAAATAATTTAAATCAACTATTCTTTGATTGTCTCTTGATTTTCTGTAAATTTCTGCTGGTTTTATAATAGAAATAAGTAATCCTATAATAAATGCTAAAATTGATAGAGTAATTAAAATTTCAATTAATGTAAAAGATTGTTTGCTCATTAATAAAATTTTAAATGAGAATTATAATAGTTGAATCTCCTAAAAAAGCAAAAACAATTAATAAATTTGTTGGTAGAAGTTATTTCGTAATTCCTTCTTATGGACACATTTTAGATTTACCTAAAAATGAATTTGGAATATATATCAACAAAAACAAACTTGAGGTGAAATATATTTTAAAAAACAAAAGGTTTATTTATTATTTAAAAAAATTCTTAGATAGAGCTAAAGAAGTAATTTTAGCAACTGATCCTGATAGAGAAGGAGAATTTATAGCTTGGAGTATTGCAAAATTTATCAAAAATAAAAAAATCTCTCGTATAAGATTTTATGAAATATCTCCTAAGGCATTCTTTAAGGCCTTACAAAACAAGGGGAAAATCGATCAAAATTTAGTCAATGCACAAAAAGCAAGAAGGTATTTAGATAGAATCATTGGTTATACAATATCACCTATATTATGGAAAGAAAAAATAGGGACTTCTGCTGGGAGAGTTCAATCTGCAGCATTAAGATTAATTGTTGAAAGAGAAATTGAAATTCAAAATTTTATTCCTCAAAAGTTTTATGAATTAGAAGTAGATTTTAGAAAATTTAAAGCATATCTCTTAAATGAAAAAGGAGAATATCAATTTCCAGAAGATAAAAAATTAGAATTAGAAAAAATTAAAAATCTTTTAAAAGATGGAAAATTTATATTGAAAAAAATTCAAAAACGAAATAAAACTTTAAAAAAGCCAACACCTATAGATACTGCTCTTCTTCAAAGAATAGCATTTCTTAAATATAGATTTTCTGCTCCCTTAACAATGAATATAGCCCAATCATTATATGAAAAAGGTTATATTACTTATCACCGTACAGATAGTTTCAATTTATCAAAAGATTTTTTGAACAAAGTTAAAAAATATCTTGATGATTATTACGAAAATCCACTGAAAATTCGTAAAAAGTTTTCACAAGAAGCACACGAAGCTATTAGGCCAGTCTATCTTACTAAAAATTTGCCTTTAAATGAATTAGAAAAAAAATTATATGATTTAATTTTTGATTTTACTCTTTCTGCTTGCGCAAAAAATGGAATATATGAAGAAATAAGATATATCTTGAATCCAGAAGGTTGTTCTAATTATCAATTTGAAGCTAAGGGAGAAAAATTAATTTATGATGGCTTCTTAAAATTTTATCCTTTTAAAATTACTTTTAAAGAACTACCAGAAATTAAAATAGATACTAAATTGAAGCCATATAAAATAAGTATTTTGGAGAAAATTACAAAGCCTCCATCAAGGTATACAGAGTCTTCTTTAATTAAAAAATTAAAAGATTTAGGAATAGGACGACCATCTACTTATGCTGAAATCATTAAAATTCTTTATAAAAGAGGTTATGTAATTAAAGAAAAGAATTATTTAAAACCTACTGAAAAAGGGATAAATGTAATTCAATTTTTAAAAGATAGATTTAATTATATTATTGACTTAAAATTTACTGCGAATATGGAGAAAGATTTAGATAAAACTGCATTAGGCAAGTTAGATTACGAAAAATTTGTAATAAATTTTTGGAAAAATTTGAAAAGTATTTTATAATAATTTAGGTGGTTATTTTTTAAATTTTAAAAATGGCAAGAGTAAAAAGAGGTAAAATTAAAACCAAAAAAAGAAAGAAAATTTTAAAATTAGCCAAAGGATATAAATGGCAAAGAAAAAGCAAAGAAAAATTTGCTAAAGAAGCAATTTTACATGCTTTTAAACACGCTTATGAAGGTAGAAAAAAGAAAAAAAGAGATTTTAGAAGATTATGGCAAGTAAGATTAAATGCATTTTTAAGAGAAAGAGGTATGAAGTATTCGGAATTTATTCATAAACTAAAAGAAAATAATATTAAACTTAATAGAAAGATTTTAGCTGAAATTGCTTTAAATCATCCTAATATTATGGAAGAAATTTTAGAAGCGGTAAAATAGATTTAAATATATTAGCCAATACTTCAAAAATATTTCTCTTTTCAGCAAAACATCCAGGACAATTTCCTTTTTCATCTACATGAATAACCCAAGCTGAATTTGTTTTATAACTATATCCTGCTATTATATAACCAGGGTCAAATGCCTTTTCTATCGCATAAGCTATAGCCCTATTATATTCTTTTTTATAAACAAACTTTCCTGAATGGTCGAACTTATAAATAGTCAAATTTGGATATAAATTGCCATATCTTGAATAACCAACAATAATAATACTCCCATCTTCATTTTGAAGAAAATCCGAGGGGATTTCGTTTAAAGGATAATTAACATAATTTACAATTATTTGATAGCTACCATCATTTATATTTATTCTTCTAACTTGAAAATAATAAATCTGTTTAGTTACATCCCAGATTTTAATTAATGCTAATATAGAATTAGAAACTAACCTATCTTCTATTATTTTTACAATTTCTTCTGATGAAGTTGGAGTCGAGTAAATTTTTTCATATGTTGTAGTATTATAAACTAAATCAAAATTTGCTAAATATGAATTTGAAAGTTGCCTACCAACCAATAATGCAGTAGAAGTATTAAAAAGCAAGAAAGAATTTCCTATAGTTTCCTTTGTAGCTCCTAATTTTGTTTCTGACAAAAGTGAAAGCGTGGATGAGGCAATTTTTAAAAACCATAAATTAGTTGCAGTTGTTATAGGGTCTACTGTGTTTCCTATTGCAAAATAATATCCATCTAAAGATTTTTTAACTTCTTTAATGACGTCATTAGAAGTTGTTCCATAAAATTGACTATTTAATATATCTGATGAAGTTGTCATTTTAATTAAATAACCGTTTGAAGATGTTGGCGTATTTTCTCCATACGAATTTGTATAACCTCCTAAAATATAATAGTCTGAATATCCATCATTATCCACATCCTCAACTTCGACTGAATTAATAACATCTATATGAGTTTCTCCAAAAGAGGTGGCAAATTTTATATTTCCATCAGAACTGAGTTTAACTACCCAAAAATCATTATTTTTACTTCCTACAGCTATATAATAATATCCATCTTTTTCTATTGATCTTTTTATATCATAGAAAATAGTATTTTTTTCAAGATATTTAGACCAATAAAGAGGAATTACATAAGTTTCCATTTCACATATATTAGCGCTACTAATAAGATTTCCTACAACTCTCCACTTAAAGGTAGAGGTATTTATTTCGCCTTCTACCCACTTTATTTCATCAGGGGGGAAATGCAAGGAGTATGATGTAGCATAAGTCCAGGTAGAATTATTTAAATTCCAATATTGGGCCTCTGAATAATCACCTATGCTTCCTGCATCGCCAGCATATTTTATTTTTTTCACATAATAAATATTTTCCAAATCATGCACTAAATACAAATTGCTTGAAGCTACATCCAGCCATATACAGGTACCTAAATTATTATCATGTAATACAGAAGTGTTTACATGAGTTGCAATTTCATTAGTTAAGGAATAATATGCAAGCCATTTCCCACTTTCCAATTTTATAACTTGTCCCATATCAATTAAGGAACTATCCAATAAAAGCTTGCGCTCTTCTCTACATGTTGTAGTTGAAATTTCTCCATATAAACTATTTCCTATAATAACACATTTATTTGAACCTGTTTCATAAATTTCATTATCACTACCACCATCTTTAGAAACTATATCTTGTGTTTCTCCTTTGTTAAACAATTTATATTCCAATTTTGCGTTTAATTCAAAAGTTTTAGTTTTTCTTTCAAATGTATATGTATAGAAATAGCCTAAAGCATAAGAATTGATAGGGTCAATAGGCAAATAAGAAAGTGGAGGATATTTCATTTCAGTAAAATTAATAGGAACCCAACCAGTTCCATCTATATTTCTCATATTTGAACTGGAAGAATTTTGGATAATATTCCAAACATTTCCTTCACTATCAGTAATAGTTGCATTTGAAATTACATCTTTATCATAAGGAACAGATATATAGATTGACTGATTAACTTCTCCTTTGCCCGTCCCTTCAAACATTCCATCTAAATCTGCATTAGGATTTGCTGTAAGATAAGTATTTATAGCAATTTCTAAAGCTTTTAAATCATTAATTCTCTGAATATCTCTATGTTTTTTAAGAATTTCAACAGGATTTATAAAATAAACGAAAATAGTGATTAAAGCTGTAATTAAGCCTAAGACTAACAAAAGTTCAATAAAAGTAAATCCTTTCATTTATAAATTTTGATGTTGTAAACCCATACCATAACACTAGGTATATGATAAGATACAAAATTATGTAAACCGTAACCATTGCCCCAATCTGATATAGAAATCCAATACAGTGTTAAATATTGGTTTATTGGAATTTCTCTTTGTTCCATAAAATTATCAACAGAATCAAGCCTATCTGCAAGTAAATTATAATAAACAAGGGGTAGAATAATAAGTGATTTACATAATCTATTTACTTCAAAAGTGTTCTCCCCCCATGTAAGTTCTTGGCGAGAAATAATAGGTTGTTGATCATCGCATTTAATAACTAATCCTGGATCTTCGTATACAGTTCCTACATCTATTTTAATTTTATTTACAAATTTATAATCGTCAAATTTGGCACCAAAACCAAGACCTACTGAGTAAATATAAGGATATTGATATAAAGAGCCAAATAAATATCTGAAGTTTGCATTAATAATATTTTCTTGAGGTGTAACAGAAACTACACTACTTGTAGGACCTTCTAAATTTAATTCATTTACTGCTTTGATTGCATAATAATAAGTTATACCTGTTGAAAGGCCTGTGTCTGTAAATCTATAATTTGCATCTCTAGGATTATGTAATTCTTTATAAAGAGAAAGTGAAGTAGGACTTGTTCCTCTATAAATTTTAATTTTAGTGATTGGATAACCGCCAGTACAATAAGATGATTCAGGAAATGATAAGCAGGTAAAGTGTAATTTAGCCCAGTCTTTACCATAATCTTCTACATAAATTATCCATTGACCTGGTGCAGCTCCTGCCTTTGCGCATACCTCATTACTTGAATCACTTTCTCCATATTGATTTCTTGCTTTTACTACATAACAATAAGTAATACCAGCTGTTACATTTGTATCATTGTAAGAAAGGATAGATGCAGTGGTAGTGGCTAATGGAGAATTAAAGTTATAAGAACCTCCAGAATTTCTTCTATAAACTCTATACTCTGTAATTGGAGAACCGCCGTTATCTAATGGAGCTTGCCAAGAAAGAGAAATTACTCTATCACCCACAGTTGCTCGTAGATTCTGTGGAGGAGAAGGAATTCCTATAGGTGTACCACAAGCTATATCACTTTTATTTCCTTCTCCTACTGAATTTCTTGCTGAAACTGCATAGCAATATTCTACACCGTTAGTAAGATTTTGATGAATATATGTTCTTGTTGATGGTGAGGTTGTAGCTATTAAAACAGGATTGTTATTTACGTATTGGTAAACTTTGTATTCTAAAATTGGGCTACCTCCATCATTTGGCTGTGTCCAACTTAATGAATTTTGTCTATTCCCCGGAGTAACAGTCAAAGATGGAGTTCCAGGAACAGTTGCTCCTCCAGAAGAAGGATATGCACAAGCTTCGGCTGACATAGGTCCTTCACCGATAGAATTAACTGCACTTACTTTATAACAATAGGTTTCTCCTTGTAATATATTATTATCATTAAAGTTAAGGTTAGTTGTAGTAGCTAAGAAATTATAAACAGGCCATCTTTGAAGCATCCTATAAATCTTATAGTATAAAATTGAAGAACCACCATTTGATAATGGGGGGTCCCAATTAAGTTGATTATAAGTATTTTGATTAATAGCTTTAAGATTTCTAGGTTCAGAAGGGGTTGTTGAGGCAAAAACATAAGAACATTTTGCTACATATTGTATATTAAAAGTAGCTCCTCTAGTAGTTAAAGAAATGTTTTGATTTTTGGAAGCAAAATTTATTTCTCCCAAATTATTAATTTTATTTACAGACACTTGCTGAGTAATATCTTTAATAATTATTGAGGTAGTAGGATAAGAATTATATTTAAAGCCAGAACCTGGTTCGAAATCTGTGTGGTTTAAACTATTTTTTATATCCAGATTAGGATCTAATTTAATCAACCAGATATCACTATTACCAAATCTACCTGAGCTTGTTCTAGCTGTAATTAAAATTTTATTTTGGTTTAATTGAGAATAATAAGGAAATGTAATTGGAGAAATAGGTAATTCGTCTGATCTTTGTCCTCCTAATGTTATAACTTTAACCAAATTAGATTTAGAACTTCCTCTTAATAATAATAAATCATTATCACCAGCTCCTAAACTATTTGTTCTTCCTAAAAATAAATATTGATATACACTGTCTAAAATTGCATAATCAAATCCATAATCGTGTCCTGGTGTTCCAAAAGTATAACCTTCAATTATTCCCAAATTAGGACTATCAGGTACAGTTAATATTATATAATCATTATAGCCCGCTCCAAAGGATAGTGTTCTACCAAAAAGATGAATTCCAGAAGAACCACTAGGATCAATATCAAATAAATAATCAGGTTGTGTTCCGCCATATGTTTTTGCATATACTAAATCACCGTTTGTTTTTAATTTAATTAATAACCAATCCCAATTTCCTGCTCCATAACTTTGTGTATAACCTGCTACAAAAATATTATCTGAATAAGAAGTTATTTTATAAGGAATATCATCTCTTGGCCCTCCAAATCTTTTTTGCCATACTATATTTCCATCTTGATCCAATTTCATCACAACTATATCTCTTCCGCCAAATGTTTGATATCGAGTAGAAAATGTAAGATAAATATAATTATCACCTTCTCCTTTTGCAATAAATGGATAATCATCTACGCCATTAGTGCCATAAATTCTACTCCAAATTACATCACCTGTAGAAGAAGAAATTTTAGCTAAAAATATATCTCCATTAGAATCTCCATATGATTTAGTTGTACCTGCAATTATATAATTACCATCATCTAATTCAATAACTGAACGTATAGAATCATCTGAAGTTCCGCCATATGTATTTAATAATTCTAAATTACCTAATGAATCTATTCTCATTACAAATCCATCTTTACCTCCTATTCCTCCATTATCTGAACTTAAGGTTGTTTCTCCTACTATTAAATATTTACCATTTCTTAAAAGATAAGTATATGCTGGTTTATCATCATTTTCATTTCCATAAACAATTGACCAAGAAGGACAATAACCTGCATTTACATAAGCCTTACCTCCTTCTCCTATTCTATTAGTTGCAGAAACGGAATATGTATATAAAGTGGATGGATCTATATTTGTGTCTATATATTCACGAGTCGAAATAGAAGTTGTAGTTATTAATCCTCCATCTTTATATAAAGAATAATATAGCAAGGGGAAACCTCCATCACTTTCTGGGGGATCCCATCTTAATATTATCCTTTCTTGATAAGAGTCAGCCCTAAAGTTTTTAGGAGGACTTGGAACTGTTCCTGGAGAAGAAGAAGCTATATTTGAAGGATTTGATTCTAAACAAACACCTGGATTTTCTGCAGTTACATAATAATAATAAATTTGTCCATTAATTAAATCGGTATGAGTATATGTATTTGATGGATGAGTAACCGTAGCAAATTTTACAAAATTAGAAGGTGTATTGCTTGAATAATAAAGATAATAATAACCAGAGCTTAATGATGTATTCCAGTTTAATGTTATTCTTCTATCATTGGGTGATAAAGTTAAGTTAGTTGGTGCAGGACATTTTGAAAGCCCTGGCGTCGCAGAAACAATATTGCTTTTATCACTTTCTCCATAACTATTAACAGCTTTTATATAGTAATAATAAGTATTATTTGAAGCTACATTATTATCAGTATAAGTTAGATTAGTCGTAGATGCTATAAGGACAAAATTATCTTGAGAAGAGCTTGCTCTATATATATTGTAATAATTTAAAACAGGACAACCTCTATCATCAGGAGCTTGCCAGCTTAAAGTAACATAATTTGCTCCTGCTGTAGAAGAAGCATTTTTAGGTGGAGAAGATGTACCATAAGGAGTAGCAGAAGCAATGTTACTAGGAGCACTATAACCTTCAGAATTTTTAGCTACTACATAGTATTGATAGTTAATACAAGAATTAATAGAAGGGACAAAATGGGTAGTTGAAGTAGAAAGATAATTTTCTAAAAGTTTATTCCAATTTGTTTCATTTGCAGTTTTCCAATAAATATTATAGCCCGTAATAATACTACCTCCATCATCTGAAACAGACCAATTTAAATTAACTTTTTTATTTCCTGCTGTAGCATTTAATACTGGTGGAGAAGGTGTTGTCATAGGAATTGCACAAGCAACTTCTGATAATGGACCTTCTCCAACACTATTTACAGCGCTTAATCTATAACAATAATTAGTTCCATTAGTTAGGTCTGTATCTAAGAAGGTTAAAGTCGTAGCTGAAACAGAAGTAGCAAAATCAGAATTTGTAGGGGTTGCATTAATTTTTCTATATATTTTGTAGCTCAAGATTCTATCGTAACCATTATCTAAGGGCTCATCCCATATTAATTGTAATTTTTGACTTCCAACTTTTGTTACATTTAAATTTTTAACTTCACTAGGTGGTGCTTTTACTGTAATATTAACTTTAATAATTTGTAAAGGCCTATAAGAATCGTTGGATTCTATATAATATTTACAATAAAAATTTTGCTTAGAAGATAAAGAGATAGCATCGACTATTGTTGTTAATGTAGCACTTTGATTAGATGAAATAACAGAAGAAGATAAATTAAAAGTAACAAATTCAGCACAAGTTGAAGTTGATTCTTCTCTGTATAAATTAATGTTTGTAATATTTAAATCTGTGCTTCCTTTATTATATATCTTAATTATTCCTGTAGAACTTGCTCCTATTTTAGTTACTATTGACAATTCTCTAGGAGTTATTACTATTCTTGGGGAAGTAGTCACATTACAGATTACGTTTAGATCATATGGATTATTTTGATAATCATTATTCCATAATTTGAAAGTAGTCATATAAGTAGTGGGTGTATATACATCTTTTGCATTACAAGTAATTGTTAGAGGTTCGAAAGACAATGGAGGAATAATTATATAATTCTTATCTGGGCTAATTCTTGCTTGAGCTGGTTGTTTTGTAATATTGTAAACAGCTAAAGTAGTACTTCCTAAATTGTAGATATAAACTTTAGTAGATGAGGTTTGATTTAATATAGTATTTATTGTAATTTGATTATCGCTCAAGCCTATAATTGGTTTTAATCCTATTATTCTTTGAGTGTTGTAAATTGCTGAATTATCTGAGGGTAATATAGTTAGCATAGAACCAACCTCGTATATATCAGGATCATCACCACCATCTGTGGAAGTTTTATCTTCTGTTCCACCCTTTTTATATCTCGCGCATTCTAAATTAGCATTTAATTCAAAACTTCGCATCTCTTTATGAAAAACATACGAATAAAAGTATTTAGAATTATATGAATTTATAGGATCAACTGGCAAAGTATTAATAGCTCTAAGTGTTAACGATTGAAAATTAATAGGCAACCACCCGCTTCCATCTATATTTTTTAAATTATTAGAATTTACAGAATTTATATACCAAGTTGTTGTATTGACTATAAAGTTATTAGGTATATTTTCTATATCGGATGGAGAAGAAATAAAAACAGTAGAACTTGCTTCATCTGCACCTCTATTTTGATATGGTCCATCTAAATCAATATTGTCTGTAGAAATAATATAATGCTGAATAGCAGAACTTAAAGCTTGTAAATCATTCATTCTTTGAGAATCTCTTGCACACTTAAAAAGCTCTAAAGGCCTTATAAGAGTAACCAATAAACCAGCAATAACTCCTATTCCTGCTAATACAGCTAATATTTCAATTAATGTAAATCCTTTTTTCATTCTTAAGTTATATAAAATTATATCAAATAATTTATAATTAAATTATCAACAGCCCCCATCGTCTAAAGGCTAGGACACTGCCTTCTCAGGGCAGAAATGCGGGTTCGAATCCCGCTGGGGGCACAATGAGAAATTTTATTACTACATCAATCCCATATGTAAATGATAGTCCTCATATTGGCCATATTTATGAATTTATAATTGCTGATATTTTTGCAAGATATAAAAGGCTGAAAGGAGAGGAGGTATTTTTTCAATCAGGAACAGACGAAAATGGTATTAAAATGGTAAAATCTGCAGAAGAAAAAGGCAGAAATGTTAAAGAATATGTTGATGAAAAGTATACTGAATTTTACGCATTAAAAGAAAAATTTAATTTGAGTTTTGACAAATTTATAAGAACAACATCTGAGGAGCATAAATTAGGAGTTTATAAATTTTGGGACCTTTGTAAAAATGACATTTATACAGGATATTATAAAGGGTATTATTGTATTAGTTGCGAAAGCTATTATGAAGAATCCGAAGCCCCAGATTTTATTTGCCCTATTCATAAGAAAAAATTAGAAAAATTTGAAGAAAAAAATTACTTCTTTAAACTAACAAAATACTTAGACGAGGTTAAAAAATTAATCGAAGAAGATAAAATCAAGATTTATCCTATAGAGAAAAAGATTGAAATTTTAAATATATTAAGAGAAGGGAAAATTAAAGACTTAAGTATTTCTAGAGATGCTCAAAGAAGCAAAGGTTGGGGGATACCGGTAAAAAATGACAATTCACAAGTAATTTATGTTTGGTTTGATGCTTTGTTGAATTATTTAACAGGTTTGGGCTTTGGAAGTGATGATGAAAGTTTATTTGAAAAATTTTGGAATAAAGGAATAGTATATCATTTCATTGGGAAAGATATAGTTAAGTTTCATGCAATTTATTGGCCTGCTATGTTACTTTCAGCAAAAATAAAAGTTCCAGAAAATATCATTGTTCATTATCACATTACTATAGAAGGTGAAAAAATGTCTAAAACTTTAGGAAATGTAATATCGCCTCAAGATTTTTTGAATAAATATCCCTATGAAGCAGTAAGATTTTATTTAGCTCATCAACCTATTTTTAGCGATTGGGATTTTTCTTGGAATCACTTTAATGAAGTTTATGAGGGAATTTTAAAAAAAGATTTAGCTAATTTGATTTTAAGGATTTTTGGAATTTTAAAGAAAGCTCATTTTACAGAGATTGATCTTGATAAAAATTATCTCCAAGAAGAGATTGTAAATATATTAAAGTCTTTTGAGAATGAATTTAAAAAATTTGAATTTAATTCTGCATATAACAAAAGTTTAGAATTAGTCCGCAAATTAAACCAGTTAATAGATTATAAAAAAATCTGGGAAAGCAAAGATATAGAAGATTTTTCTACTTTAGTTAATGGACTTTTAACTATCTTACAAATTTATGAACCTTTATTGCCTGAAACAATTAATAAAATTAAAGAAAAATTAGAGAGCAAAGATAATAAATTTATAAATAAGAAAATTACCTTCAGCCCATTTTATAGATAGAGAGAATTAAAAATAGAGCTAGAAGGATATATGTTTTTATAGCTCCTTAATCAGAGTATCCTAAATTAAAAATATTTAACCCGTGTATGAAATACTTATGTCAAGATTGAAAGCTCAGAAGATAAAAAAAACATATACTCCTTATTCCCCTAATTTTCTTAAAAAACTCCTTAAAATTCATAAAATTCCTACCTTATAATAATATAAATGCCAATAAAGAAAATCAATAATAATCATAATTATCATTTAACTATTAATAAATCTTCCTCTTTTACCCTTATAGAACTAATAGTTGTCCTAGCTATTATATCTATATTAGTAACTATC
>Ga0072500_162533_pt1 | contig 28379 bp, 20 predicted proteins | sample GBScelen77Swater_FD_63803 | JGI IMG/M metagenome (GOLD analysis project Ga0072500, IMG submission 63803) | Hot spring microbial communities from Great Boiling Spring, Nevada - cellulolytic enrichment S 77C v2 (version 2) | ecosystem: Environmental > Aquatic > Thermal springs > Hot (42-90C) ...
GGATAGCGGGAAACTAAAGCCTCCACAACTTGGCCTACCACCGCTCCCTCGGGAAGCTCGAGGACCACCGGATTCTCAGGGATCTCCTCCCGAAACGGAAAATAGAGGCTCACCCGAACTTTCATAAGCCCTGCACAAGCCTCCGCGCGATCTCCCGCTGCCGCGGAATGTAGCGGTAAAGTTCCCCCTTCACCAGCTCGCCGCCCCGCACGAGGATCTCGCCGTTCACCATCACCAAATCCGCGTACTGGGCAGCGCAGTGAAGCAATGCGGCCACAGGGTCCGCGGCGCCTGCGAACTCCAGGGTGGAAATGTCCCAAAGGGAAAGGTCCGCGCACTTTCCGGGCTCGAGGGAACCGACTTCCCGCTCCCAGCCCATCACCCGGGCTCCGCCCATCGTGGCCATCCACAAGGCCTTCCGCGCGGGCATGGCCTCCGCCCCGTACTTCACCCGGGAAAGGAGCATGGCCTGGCGGGCCTCGCGGATCATGTTGGAGGCGTCGTTGGAGGCCGATCCATCCACGGCCAGGCCCACCTTCATTCCGGCGGAAAGCATCTCGGGAATCGGCGCAATTCCTGAACCCAAAAGCATGTTGGAGGAGGGACAATGCGCCACCCCCACCCCGGCTTTCGCGAGCTTTTCGATGTCCTGGGGGTTGAGGTGTACGGCGTGGGCGATCCAGACATCCGGGCCCAGCCAATCCAGATCCGCGAGGTAATCCACGGGCCGCTTCCCGAATTTTTCCAGGCAGAAAGCCTCTTCATCGAGGGTTTCCGCGAGGTGGGTGTGAAGGAGAACTCCATGCTTTCGGGCGAGCTTCGCCGTCTCCCGCATGAGCGTCGGCGTCACGGAGAAGGGCGAGCAGGGGGCAAGGGCGATGCGCAGCATCGCGCCAAAGCTTTTGTCGTGGTAGCGGAGGATGAGGCGTTCGCTGTCGGCAAGGATTTCCTCCTCGGTTTGGACCACATCCTCAGGGGGAAGCCCGCCCTCTTTTCGGGAGAGGGACATGGAGCCGCGGGTGGGGTGGAAGCGGATCCCCACCTCTTTTGCGGCCTCGATCTCCACGTCGATGAGGTTCCGTTTGCCCCGCGGGAAAAGGTAGAGGTGGTCAGTGGAAAGGGTGCACCCGGAAAGGAGGAGCTCGGTGAGGCCCACCACGGCAGACACGTAGACCGCCTCCTCGTCGATCCCCCGCCAGCGCTCGTAGAGGAAAATGAGCCAGTCGAAGAGCTTTTTGTCCTGGGCACCGGGGACAGCCCGGAAGAGGGTTTGGTAGAGGTGGTGATGGGTGTTGACCATGCCGGGGATCATCACGCGGTCGCGGCCGTCGATCACCTCGTCGTAGGGCCCCTGGGGCGGCTCGCCCTCGCCCAAAGCGGCGATGCGGTTCCCTTCCACCAAAAGCCAAGCCTTTTTGAGCTCCCGGCCCTGGGAGTCGAAGGTGGCAATTACCTCCACATCACGAAAGAGAATCCGCTTCATCTTGCCCCTTTCCCCTCACGCATCACCCTTCACCCATCACAATCTCAGGTCGGCCTCATGGCAGCGCTCAAGGAACGCGGTGAGAAGCTGGATGGCCGCCTCAATATCTTTTTTGTGGGAGGCCTCGACCACGGTGTGCACGTAGCGGGTGGGAACGGAAAGGGTCACTACCGCCGCGCCCTCGCGGGCAAGCTGAATGGCGCCGGCGTCAGTTCCGCCCCGAGGGAGGATCTCCATCTGGTACGGAATGTTTTTCTCCTCGGCGAGCTTCACCAAAAAGCGCACAAGGCCCGGGTGGGAAATAGAAGCGGAGTCTTTGAGCTTGATAGCTACACCCTTGCCGAGCTTTGTAATTTGTTCGTGGGGCTGGACCCCGGGCATGTCGCAAGCAAGGGTAGTGTCCAAGGCGACGCCGATTTCCGGGGCGATCTGGAAGGCGCTGGCTCGCGCGCCCCGAAGCCCCACCTCTTCTTGCACCGTGGCCACAAAATAAATGTCCGCCTCGTGGTTCTTGAGACGCCGCAGGGCTTCGATTCCCACATAAACTCCGACCCGATCGTCCAAAGCTTTTCCGGAAACGAGCTCCCCCACTTCCGCAAACGTCTGGTAGAGGGTTACGGGATCGCCAATCCGCACCCGTTCCTTTACCTCTTTTCCGGGCAAGCCCACGTCCACGAAGAGGTCCTGGATGCGGATTTCCTTTTTCTTCTCCTCCTCGGTGAGGATGTGGATGGGCTTTATGCCGATGAGGCCCAAAAGGGGGCCTTTTTCGGTGTGGACCACCACCCGGGAGGCGATGAGGGTGCGGGGGTCGAATCCGCCCACGGGTTCCAGGCGAAGGAATCCATTCTCCTCATCGATATGGGACACAAAAAATCCGATCTCGTCCATGTGGGCGGCCACCACCACTTTGGGGCCTGTGCCTTTCTTGTGGGCGATGAGGTTTCCCAGAAGGTCCACCTGGATTTCGTCGACGACGCCGCTTAGGGCCTCGCGGACGATACGCCGAATCTCCTCCTCCCGTCCGGGAACGCCAGCCGCCTCCGAAAGCCGCTTCAAAAGCTCCACCTTTCCCCCTTTCTCTTCTGAGCCTAGCCCAGGTTCGGGGAGAAAACAACTTCACAGAGCTTTTCCCCCACGCTACAATGGCCTTTAGGGACGATGATTCCTATCAGGGATTACCGCCTGAGCGGAAAAAGGCCGTGGGCCACTTACACGTTGATTGCCCTGAACGTCATCGTTTTCCTCTACACCCTCAGCTTTCCCGATACTGGTTTTGTGCTCCTTGATGGGTGTTTGTGGCGGGACACGTTTGGTCAAACTCCGCCGGGCTTTAACCCCGTGATGTATCGGCGCTACGGCCGGGGCTGCCTTTATCCCCTGACGCCGCGCGATGCTTTCTACGTGCAATACGGACTTATTCCCGCGGAGTTTCTCTCGGGGAAGGATCTTCCGCCCACCGTTCCCTTCCCCATCTGGCTCACCCTTTTCACCTCCATGTTCCTCCACGCGGGGTGGCTGCACCTCATCGGCAACATGTGGTACCTCTGGATTTTCGGGGACAACGTGGAGGCCTCGATGGGGCCACTGCGGTACCTCCTTTTTTACCTCCTTTCCGGGGTTGGCGCTGCGGGTTTGCAGATGGCGGTGAGCGGGAGGAGCACGGTCCCCATGGTGGGCGCGTCGGGAGCGATTTCCGGGGTTATGGGCGCCTACCTCGTGCTTTTCCCGTGGTCCCGCATCCTTACCGTTGTTCCCATTTGGTTTTTCCTCCATCTCGTGGAGGTGCCGGCGTTTATCTTCCTAGGCCTTTGGTTTTTGCTCCAATTCTTCTCGGGAATTGTGGACCTGCGGAATTTGGGCGGGGTGGCGTGGTGGGCCCATATCGGCGGTTTTTTGACCGGCGCCCTTTTGGTCTTCCTTTTCCGGCGGCGCACGGTGGTTCCCGGTATTCTTTTGTGGTGGGAGCGGCGCCGCTATCGGTACTGGTAGGACCTTGCCGCTCATTTTGGGGATGGACGAGGCGGGAAGGGGCGCGGTCCTCGGCCCCTTGATCGTGGCAGGTGTCCTTGTCCCAGAAAGCCAAAGGGAGAAACTTTGGCCCCTTGGGGCTCGCGATTCCAAGGCCATCGCCCGGCCACGCCGAAAGGTGATCCTGAGGACACTTTGGAGCCAGGGGGTGCGGGGATGGGCCGTGGTCATCCCGCCGGAAAGGATTGATACCCAAAGCCTCACGGCATTAGAACTTTCCGCGATGGCAGAGCTTATCCAGAAGCTTCAGCCGGACGAGGTGGTATTAGATCCGCCTGTGGGGCCACGGGCTTTGCCGCAATTTTTGCACATCCTCAGCCAGGCTTCGGGCTTTCCGGCTGAAAAAATACGAGCATTTCCGAAAGCCGACCAAAAGGATCCTGTGGTCGCCGCGGCTTCCCTTTTGGCCAAAGTGGTTCGCGATAGCTACGTTCTCTTTTTGCGCCGAACCTACGGCGATTTTGGCTGGGGCTATCCGGGCGAACGGAGGGTCCAGGATTTCCTGAGGGAGTGGGTGAGAAAGAATGGGGATCTTCCGCCCATCTGTCGCCAGCGCTGGCATACCGTCTCCCGCTTTTTGGAATCGGAGTTGAACTTTTCGCGTTAATTTGGGAAAATTGCGACCAAACGCAAGGGGGAAGTCATGCCCAAACGCACTTATCAGCCGCATCGGCGGAGAAGGCATCGAGTGCATGGCTTTTTGGCGCGGATGCGAACGCCTGGTGGCCGGGCGGTGATTGCCCGCCGCCGCAAGAAGGGCCGCAAACGCCTCACCCCTGTATAAGGAGAGGAGCACCTTGGCGAAAAAACGCGTCTACGAACTCGCCCGTGAGCTGGGCATGTCCACGAGGGAGCTCATCACTACCCTCGAGAAACTGGGCATGCCCAACCTCACCGCCTTTCACGTTATCCGCGAAGAGGACGAGGAGATCATCCGGGGGCTTCTTTCCGAGCAAAAGGCGGAAGTGGCGGTAAAGCCCGCAGAAGAAAAACCTGTGCCTAAGGGCCAACCGCGGCCGCCGGTGGTGGCCGTCCTCGGCCACATTGACCATGGGAAAACCACGCTCCTCGACCGCATCCGCAGAACCCACGTGGCCGCGGAGGAGCCCGGCGGAATCACCCAGTCTATCGGTGCCTACCAAGCCCAGGTGGACGGAAAGCTCATCACCTTCATCGATACTCCAGGGCACCGGGCGTTTACGGCTATGCGGGCCCGCGGCGCCAAGGTCACGGACATCGCCATTCTCGTGGTGGCCGCGGACGACGGGGTCATGGCCCAAACCCTCGAAGCCCTCGATCACATTAAAGCGGCGGGCGTGCCCATGATCGTGGCCATCAACAAAATCGACAAACCCGAGGCCAATCCCGAACAGGTAAAGCGCGAGCTCGCTAACCTCGGGTACATCCCCGAGGATTGGGGCGGGAACACCATCATGATCCCCATCTCCGCCCTCACCGGCCAAGGGGTAGATGAGCTTTTGGAGATGATCCTCCTTGTGGCCGAGCTAGAGGGCATTTCCGGCGATCCTGAGGGGGAACTTGAGGCGGTAGTGATCGAGAGCCACATGGACCCGCAAAAAGGCCCTGTGGCCACAGCCATTGTCAAAAACGGGACGCTGAGGGAGCGGGATGTGGTGGTCGTGGGCACCGCCTGGGGGAGAATCCGGGCCCTTTTGGACCACCAAGGGAAGAGGATTCCAGCGGCTGGACCGGGAACTCCCGTGCAGATCCTCGGCCTTTCCGCAGTACCCCAGGCCGGCGAGAAGGTGGAGCTGGTGGGAAGCCCCAAGGAAGCCGAGGAAATTGTGGAAAAGCGTCTGGAGGCCGAGCGGGAAAAGAGGCTTTCCGTGCGCACTCCTCCCTCGTTGGAGCAGCTTCTCACTGAAGCCCAAAAGAAAAAACTCGTCCTCATCATCAAAGCCCAGACTTTCGGCGCCCTGGAGGCCGTTAAGCTCGAGCTCGGCACTATCGAGCAAGAAGGGGTGGAGCTGGAGATCCTCCATGCCGGGGTGGGGCAAATCAGCGAATCCGACGTGCTCTTGGCCGCCGCGGAAACGCAGGGGCAACCCCTCATCTTGGGGTTCGGGGTCAAAGTGGATCCCAAGGCCCAAAAACTCGCGGAGCAAAAGGGTATCCTCATTCGCACCTACGACATCATCTACGACCTGGCCCTCGATGTGCAGCGGGCGCTCAAGCGCCTCCTCGGTCCGGAGATCCGGGAGGTCAAGGTGGGCGAGGCCGAGGTCCTCAAGGTCTTCAACATCGGGGGCGTGGGTCGCGTGGCCGGATGCGCCGTGCGCTCGGGCCGCATCGTGCGCGGCGGGAAAGTCCGGGTCCTCCGCAGGGGCGCCGAGGTCTTTGTGGGCGAAATCGCCTCCCTGAAGAGGTTCGCGGAGGACGTGAAAGAGGTCCGTGAGGGGTTTGAGTGCGGCGTGCGGATTGCCAATTTCGACGACGTCCGCGAGGGCGATATCCTCGAAGTTTACGTTCGCGAGGAAGTCCCTGTTCAATAGCCATGGCGGTAGGGATCCTGCGCGTGAGTCTGCGTTTTTTGGGGGTGCATACCCTGAAGGAAAAGCGGGCCATCCTGGAGGGACTTTTGGTGCGGCTGCGCCGGGAATTCAACGTTTCCGCTGCAGAGCTTGCGGAGCTCGATAACCCCGAGAAGGCCGTGGTGGGGTTTGCTCACCTCTCCAACGATGGCGCCTACTGCGACGGTGTCCTGCAAAGGGTTCTGGAGCGCCTTTCGGGAAGCCGCGACTTTTATGTGGAGTCCCACGAGCTGGAGGTGCTTTGATGCGCTGGCGGGCGCGGGCAAGGCTGGCCGAGCTCATTGCCCGGGAGATCGCGGATATCCTGGAGTTTGAGGCAAAAGACCCCGTCCTCCGCGAGGCCCTGCCCACGATCTTGGGCGTGGAGCTTTCCCCCGATGGCCAAGAGGCCAAGGTTCTTGTGTACATCTCCGGCACCGATGAGGAAAGGGCTCGGGTGATGGCGGCGTTTGCGAAAGACACAGGATTTTTGCGGAGTGCCTTGGCCAAACGCCTCCAAATTCGCCGCGTCCCTCGCCTCACCTTCGCCCTCGACACCTCCCCGGACCAATGGACCTCTCCTTAGTGACCGCGCTTCCGGTTCTCCCCCTTTCCTCGGTTCTTTCGGGCCATTCCTCCCTTGTTTTGGAAAAGGTGCTTGAAAAATTTCGGTCCCTGGGCCTGAACCTTGTGCCCAGGGAGGAGGAAGCCATCGCGGACGAACCCCTCCCCGCCCTTCTTTTTCTCACCGGCGGCACCGAGCACCTGGCCTTGGAATTCGCGGGAAACGTGCAAAAGCCCCTTCTCCTTTTGGCCCATTTTGGCCACAACTCCCTTCCCGCGGCGTTGGAAACCTTGGCGCGGCTCCGAGAAGAGGGCCGTAAAGCCTGGCTTCTCACGGAAGCGGATGGGGAAGAGCTTCTCCGCTTTGCGCGGGTAGCCGCCCTTGGCCGGGAGCTTCGGGGGAAACGCGTGGGGCTCATCGGTGGGGCTTCGCCCTGGCTTGTGGCAAGTTCTCCTGATCCTTCCGTGTTTCGGGAAAAGCTTGGCCTAGAGGTTGTAGAGGTGCCCCTTTCCGCCTTGCGGGAGCGGACCCCTTCGGATCCTGGCGTTTTGCCGGAAGGTGAGGCCGTGGGAATCGGGGAGGCCGAGCGGCGGATGGCCGGCCGGGTTTACGCCGGCCTCAAAGCGTTGATTGCGGACTATAGGCTTTCCGCCCTCTCCATTGCCTGTTTTGGGCTTCTTTCCGAGGGGTGTACGGCCTGCTGGGCCTTGGCCCGCCTGAGCGACGAGGGGCTTCCCGCCGGCTGCGAGGGCGATCTCCCTGCCCTCCTGGCCCTTTGGCTTGGGCAAATCCTCACCGGCTCCCCGGGTTTTTTGGCAAACCCCGCGGAGGTGGATCGCAAAAGGGAGCGGCTCCTTTTGGCCCACTGCACCGCTCCTTTTTCCCTTGTGGAAGGTTTTGCCCTGCGCACGCATTTTGAGTCCGGGATCGGGCTTGCGGTGGCGGGGGAACTCCGGCCAGGGCCGTACACCCTGTTCAGGCTGGGCGGAAGGAGACTGGAAAAAGCTTTTGTCGTGGAGGGGACTGTGCTTGCGGAGCGGCCGGGCCGGGAGGATCTCTGCCGAACGCAAGTTTGGTTCAAGATGCCCAAAGGTGCTCTGGAAAAACTTCTGCGCGACCCTTTGGGAAATCACCACGTTCTCATCCCCGGCCACCACCGGCCTATTTTGCGGCAATTCCACGAGGTTTTTCTTTCGGATTAGCGCCAAGTCCAGCCCAGGCTTAGGCTAACATCTCCGCCCACCGGGATCTCCACTTTCGGCTCAAGGGTGAGGCCGGATAGAAGTGGAATAATTCCGGAAACAAGGAACCGGGAGAGCCCGAAAAGTCCGCCTTCCGGCTGGAAGAAGGCGGTGAGTTCGAGCTTATACGTTCCGCCGCAGCAGGCCGGGCCGCAGAAAACAAGCTTCAGGTATTCGAACTCCTCCCCTTGAAACCCGCCAGGGACGCGCCCGGGCTCGAAGGCAGTGAGGAACTCGACGGAGCCGCCAGGCCCAGGCGGGCAACAACTCGGTCCAAAACAGCAGCGAATTCTGTATCCGTACAACGCCAGGCCCTGGAGGCTCCCCGTTTCGTTATCCCAAAGAACATCCCCAAACACGGTAAGGCAGGCTTCACAGGGGGCCTTCCAGCGCGGCTGGAATTCCACTTCTTTCCCCTCCGTCTTGAAGGTGACTCCGAGATCCGCGCTGAGTCCGCAGCAGCCCAGGGGAATGTTTGTGATCGAAAAGCGTGCGTAGGAGAACCCTTCTTTTGTCCAAACCGTGGTTCCTCCGAAGGTGAGGTCGCAGCAAAGGGTTAGGTTGTAGAAGGAGAACGTCACGTCCTTGAGGGTGAGGGCGCCCTTTTCCTCAAAGCGCAGTGTTAGGTTCTGGCCGGGAAGGCTCAGAGTGAGGTAAGGGAGGAGGGCCGGTCCTGGCGGCGTTCCGTAGCTCGGGTAGTGGGTGACGCGCAGGCCGAAATTCAAGTCGCCCAGGGGCATGGAGAGCATGGCGTAACCAGAGCGGTAGGAAGGCCCGGAGGGCGTGAAGAAAAGCCCGCTCCCGAAGCGGATTTTCTCCCAAGTTCCGGTGAAATGAAACTGGGCGTCGTTCCAGGCGTTGCCCGCGAAGGCCAAGACGGCCCGGAAATCCCAGGGATTGAAACCGAACCGGAACCGCGGCCGGATCTCCAACCGCAGGAATTCCAAGGCTGGCGCGGGAAGAATCGAAAGCCTTCCCTGACTCCCCCAACTCAGGCCCACGAAGTCGAAAATGGGGCGGAACCGGGCCACCAAGACCCGGTCCCGCTCCGCAAGGAAATCGAAGGTGGGGGAAGGGGAAACCTCCTTTTCTTCCTCAAACCAGCCGACGAACTCAAAGCCTGGGTTAGGCAAGGCCGAGATCTGAACGAGTTCTCCAGCCTTGTACGTTCCCGCGCCGAAAAGCGTGCCTGCCCGCGGCGGATCGCTCACCAGGGTCACCGTGTACCGCACTTCCTGGGGATAGGCGAGGAGCCCCCCGCTCGCCACAAGAAGGAGAAGGCTCAGCCCAAGGAAGCGGGAGCGCCGAAGCACGGCGAGGAACGCGCCCACGCCGCTTAAGCCAAGGAGGACTAAGCCCGCGGTGCGCCGGGAGCTGCCCTCCGCCGGCGGAATGGCCACCCCGCTGGAATGCACCTTGAGCTTCAGGATCGAGGTGTCGTCCGGATCCGTATCCTCGGGGACGTACATGCTGGAATCCGCGGGGATGGGAACGCGGAAGGCGTCCACACCAAATGCGCGCATCACGTTCACCACTTCCTCGTTCGCCGGCGCTTCCTCCGTAACCCGGGCGGAGAACACGATGGTGAGGCTCTCCCCGGCGTCGAGGGAAAGGCCGGTGACCCAGGTGAGGACAGGGCCCTCGCCCACGATGGGCTCGAGCTGCATCTCGCCTCCAGGCCAGGTGAGGATTGCTGACTCCTTCACATACTCCAAGCCCCGCGGCAGCTGATCCTCCAGCACGATGTCGTAGGCGGGGCTATAGCCCACGTTGGTCACGGTGAGCTGGAAGCGCACGGTCTCGCCCACTTTGGCTGGGATGGGCTCCTCCGGGCAGGGGATGCACTCCACCGGCTCCGGCGCGCAGGGGTCGCAGGGTGGGCAGTAGTAGCTCTTTTTGGTCACCAAGGCGGGGGCACCGAGAAGAATTCGCGTGTCGTCGCGGTCAGGGTAAGTATCGTTCGTGTCCGGGTTGAATTCGGGGATGGGGGTCCCTGCCCCGTCCCGGCCGGTCACGACCGCCTGGTTCGTGAGCCAGGAGCCGGGCACGGCTTCCGGAGTCACCCGCACGCGGTACACTGCCACCAGGGTCCCGCCGCCGGCAACCGTGGCGGAAATATCCGCGGTGATCAGGCCGGTCGCGCCGTCGGGGATCCCGAGCGTACCCGTCGTCGCGGGGTTATCCACGGTATAAGTTCCATCGCCAAAGCTTGTGTCGTAGGCCACCCCGAATGGAAGCTCCTCGGTGAAATCCACGTCGTAGGCCGTGCCCAGGCCGACGTTGCGGATCGTCACTCGGTAAACGATCACGTCGCCCGAGAGCACCACCGGTGTGGGCCAAATGCTCACCCCACCCCGCAGGACATCGAGGATCTCCTTTTCCAGGGCCAAAGCGGGCTCGGCGACACCGATGATTTCGTGGCCGGTGTCGTCAGGATCGGGATTATCGGGGTCGTCATCGGCATCGTCTCCGATCTGGGCATTTTCCGGCGGAATCGGTGTTCCGTACCCATCCTTTCCCGTGGCCGTGGCGTAGTTCACGAGGTTCACCCCTTGCTGGACAGCGCTTGTCACGTAGGCGTAGAAATCGGCCACGAGTTTCCCGCCGCCGTGGATGGTGGCGGAGATATTGGCCACAAGGATGCCGGTCGTGCCATCAGGAATCCCAAGGGATCCGAAAGCGGGCGGGTCGTCCACGGTGTAGGTGCCGTCGGCATAGTCCGTGTCGTAGACAAGGCCGGCTGGAAGCTCATCCGTGAAGTCCACGTCGTAGGCCGTGCCATCGCCCACATTGCGGACCGTGAACCGGTAGTGGATGAGGTCCCCGGGCTCCACAGCACTGGTGGGCCAGATGGAGACCCCGCCTCGGATGACGTCCACGATTTCCTTGTTCACGGAAAGGGCTGGGACCGCGGCGGCCACGTGGGAGACGGAGTCGCTATCGTCGGGGTCAGTATCCCCAGGGATGGTCCAACTCATGTCCGGCGGGATGGGCGTGCCCTCGGCCTCCTCGCCGGTGGCGCCCATGGCGTTCTTATAGACCTGACCCTGGACGATCGCGCTCGTTACGACAGCCCGGAACTCCAAGATGAGGGTTTCGTTGGGACCGAGGACCGCGGACGTGTCCCAGAACAGGTTCGGACCGGGAGCGCCAGCAGGATCCGCATTGAAGGAACCGCGCGGCCAGGTGGCGCTCGTCGATCCGGAAATGTAGAGGAATTCGACGGGGAGGATGTCGAAGACATCCACGTTGTAAGCGTTGGCCCCACCCACGTTCGTGACCGTAAGGCTATAACGAATCACATCACCGGCTTGGATAGGTGTACCCGGCGGGGTGGGGTTCCCGCCCCGCAGGACCTCCATGACCTCCTTATCTGTAACCAGAGCCGGGCACGGACAGGTCCAGCTCGTGGAAACCTCGTTGTTCGTCTCATTGCACTCGCAGATTACGCCGCCTTCATCCACCACGGCGCGGAAAGCGTGGCTCTCTCCGCACTTGAGGGGTGGGGTTTCCCAAGAGAGGACGATCTCTCCACCGATATCGAGCGGAGGAACGGTCCAAGTGTGGGTGAGGTTTCCGTCGATGTAGAGCCGGACCGTCGTTGCGGGCGAAGCTTCTGTGCCCAGGTTCCGCACAGTCAGGCTGACCGTGGCCGTGCCCTCAGGGTCACAGGAAACAGCAAGGTTGGCGAGCGTAAGGTCAGGATCTACCACGGAGAACGGGGCAGAACGGGCATTGTTCCCGGCCGTGCACTCGCAAAGGGAATCCTCGGGGTCCACGGTGGCGGCAATGGTGTAGCTCCCGCAAGGGAGGATTTCGTTCAAGGTGATCACGATCTCGGCCGATTCCCCGGGAAGAAGCTCAGGAAGCGTTCCTTCGCCTGTGGCATCACCGGTGATACGCACGGGGATTCCTGAAGGTGTGGAAACGCAACCCACGTTCTTAACGGTCACCGTGACCGTGCCGCGGCTGCAGGCATCGGGGACATCGGGCTCCACCGCGAGCACGGCGAGGTCCGGAATTTCCACGGGGAAGTCCACGCACCGGGCGTTGTTCTCGCCATTGCATTCGCATATGGAGTTCGTGTAGTCGGCCTCGATGAGGAGGGAGACGGTGCAATCCACGGCTTGAGCACAGAGGTCGATGGGGAAGGTGTGGCTTACTTGGAAGAGCTGGGTGTCACCTGCGGGGATGTTCACGCCGTTGAAGGTCTCCGTCCAGGTGTGGAGGACACTCCCCGTGCAGCCGCTTTGATTGTAAAGAGTGAAACGCATGGGGATGTTCGCGGTGAGATTGGGTCCGCAGCCCTGGTTCCCGAGGGTGACCGTTCCGGAGATCAAGACCTGCCCGTCACCGGCGCAGGTGAGGCTCAGGTTCTCGTTGGCCACCACCAGGTCAGGGATGTCAATGGGGAGAGATGTGCACAGGGTGTTGTTTGTGCCATCACATTCGCAAAAGCTCTGGGTGTAGTCGGCCTCGATGAGGAGGTAAAGGTTGCAGCCTGTGGCTGCCGAGCAGGCATCGAGGTTCACCGTGCGCGGCGTGATCCCCAATGTTTGTTCGCCGCCTGCCGGAATGTTCACGGAGAGAACTTGGGACCACTGATCGACGATGGTGCCAGTGCAGCCCGGGCCGCTATACAGGGTGAAGCGAACCGGGAGGTTTCCGGTGAGGTTTGCCCCGCAGCCCGCATTCCCAAACGTCACCGTACCTGAGATCTGGATTCGACCGTCGCCGGCGCAGCTCAGGGAGATATTTTCAGAGACCACCGTGACATCCGGCAGGGTAATCGTCCAGGTGCGACTATTGCTATTGTTGCCCTCAATGCACTCGCAGATCTCATCCTCTGTGTCGAGCTGCACGGTGAAGGTATAGGTGCAGATATTGCAAGTCACAGGCCAACCGGAGATCGTAATCGTCCGGCTAGAGTTCGCGTTGATGGGCAAGGTTCCGCCAAAATCGGCCTTGAAATACCCCGAAACGGCCCAGCCGGTGCTCGTTTCGCTTAGGGTGATCTTGAAATCCCTATCCACTGGAGCATCGCCGTTATTTCGAATGGTGAGCTTCACGGAGCCGGAATAGTCCCCGTCAGAGGCGCAAGTCAACTGGGGCACGATATCGCTTGGGGCGATGTAGAGGTCGGGGATGGTGACCACAGCCGAGGCGGTAATTGGCCCGCCCAGCTGACACCCATCGGCGGTGTTGGGGTTCCCATCAACCTGACCGCAGCCCCAGTAGACCTCCACCGTGTCTGTGCGCAAGGTAGCGCTGCAGCTTTCCGCAGGGCGGGAGAGGTAGGCGGTGAGCGCAAAGCTCCGGGACTCTCCTGGCGCCAGGGGCCCGAACTCCCAACCGTACTTCTGTCCACCCATGGACGTGGCCGGCGGGTCGGAGGAAACGTAGACGAGGCTTGACCCTAGCGTGTCTTCAACCCGCACCCAGTCCGCCTGGGCCGTGCCCGTGTTCGTCACCGTGATCGTCCAGGTCACGGTGTTGTTTGGGTCATGGCAGTTCAGGGCCACCGAAGAAGGCGTTTTGGTGACGGTGATGTTGGGAAGTGCCGGCCCAAGGGTTCGGGAAGTGTCCACGTATTGCTGGGTCTCCTCACAGCAGTCGTAGTACCAAACGCGAATGGAAGCGCTCCGGGTGGTCGTGTAACACGAGGCCTTTACGCGGAACCGGAGCCGGATCACACCATTCGGCGGGATTTCGGAGCAAAGGTTATTCCCAATGTTGTTTTCGTCGTACCAAATGAGGGTTTGCCCAATGATTTGAGGATCGGCACCGGAGCTGAAGCCGCTTCCGCAGTCGATCTCCGTGCTACCCGAAACGTAGGAGAGCCCTGTCGGAAGGGTGATCCGGGCATCGATGGCCCTGGCCGTGGCGGTGGAGGTGTTTTGGATCGTGAGGGTGAGGGTGGCCTCTCCGCAGGCCGGGATGGTGGTGGGATCCAACGAGGCGGAAACACTTACGGCCGGCGTGCGCGAAGCCTGAGCTGTGGCGGTGGCTTCGACCTCCCAGAGGCAGGTACTGTCGTTTGTGGCGGAGCTTCCGTCTAGATCGTTACCACAGCCCCAAAAGGCCCGGACGGTGTTTGAAAGCGTGCCACAAGCCACATGCCGGGCGGTGAGGGTGAGCACGGCCGTATCGCCCGGTGGGAGATTCTCGATGACCCAGGTGGCGATGGTTCCGCTTCCCCGGCCTCCATCGATGCCGCCTGTGGACGATACGTATTCAAAGGAAGTCCCAAGCTCATCCTCCACCCAGACGTAGTCCGCGGTGGCATCTCCGGTGTTCGTGACCCGGATTTCCCAGGTGATTAAGCCGCCGCAGTCCACCGGACCGCTCGGTGATTTTTGGGTTTTGGTCACGCTGAGGGAGGGCCGGCGGGCAAGCACCGTGAACGTACCCACCGCGGGAGCGCCGTCTTCCCAGCATACGTTCTTGTAGGCTACTTCCACTTGGAAATTCCCGCCCTCAAAGTTGCAAAGGGCCCGCACCCTAAACTGAATCTCTAGGTTCTGACGGGACCGAAGCTCATCGAGACCAGGGATTTCGTTCTTTGTCCAGGTCAGGGTGTAGCCCACCAATGGGCTCCCTGTGATCACGGGATCGGACCCAGAGCTCCAGCTCCCCCCGCTTTTCCGCCACTGGGTGGAACCCGAGACGTATTCCAGGCCGGGAGGCAAAGTCTGCTCCACCCTGAGTTCATATACCGCAGGGTCGCCGGCGTTGCGAATCGTGATCGTGGCGGTGTTCTCGGAACAGGCATCCATGGGCGAGGCGGTCACGGAGGTGGCTATGACATAAGTCGAGGGGATGAGGACGGAGGAGCTATCGGTGATGGGCGTTACGCATTCCACATCTCCGCAGCTCTGCCCTACCCAGACCACGTCCGTAAGGTCCTGGCAGGCCACCATCCGCGCGGTGATCTGGATCGTCCGCGTCCCACCCGGCGCAATCACCGGAATCCAAAAACTCACGCCATTGATGGAAGTGCCCGTGTGATCTACCCCAGGGTTCACGACCACATCGGGATCCACCACGCTAGAAACGTAGACGAGGCCGCTTCCCAAAATATCGTCCACCCAGACTTCATAGGCGGGCCCGGCCCCGCCGTTGGTGACGTAGATCGTCCAGGTCACGGTGTTTTGGGTGGCATAGATCACTTCCGGCGTCTTGTACACGTAAAGGAGCGGCTCCCGCAGGATCGCGGGCGCATCGTAGTCGGAAACAGAACAAGAGGAATAGCCGCAAGAGTCTTCAAAGAGGGCGGTGACTGTGAGCTCCCGCCCTGGGTTGCAGCGCTTGCGTACCTGGAAAGTAAGGATGGATTGAGCTCCGTCGGGCTGGCCCACGAAAAGATCCCCATAGTCCCACTCGTAATAGGTCCCATAAACCGTGGGGATTAAGTTAGCGGGACAAACCCCGCTGCAGGTGATCGAGGAAAAGTCCACGATGTAGTAGTTCAGGTTCTCCAGTTGCAGTCGAACATTGTGTGGGTTGTAGTCCGACGTCTTAGTGAGGGTTATCGTCACATCGTAGGTGCCGCAGGGGTCCACGAAGTCATCGGGAAGCCCGGTGATGGAAACGCTCATGGAGGGCGTGGCAGTGGTGATCTGAAGAACCTCGGTAGCTTGGCAAGGCTCCGTGCACTCATTCCCTGTGGAACAATCAGGCCCTAGGTTTAGGCTGGCCCAGTCGTAAAACGTGTAGGAGCTTGGGCAGGAGGTGGGCTGCGAGGTGTTTGTGAATTTCATGGTGTAGGAAATCACGAGGGTGCGGCCTCGCACGGAGCCGCTGTCGCTGATCCCCTGAATCTGGAAGATCCCGCCAGGTGTGTTGTCAATCACCGTAATCGGGTAAGCCGGGCTTCCATCAATGGTGATGGAAAGGCTTCCTTCCACATAGTCCTGGAAGTTTTCTGCAGATGTGGTGAAGGTGAGCTCATTAAATGTTATATTGTCCAGAGCCGGATCATCGGCGAAGACGAAGGTGTTGGTGTAGGTGATCTCTCCGCACTTTTCCTGGGTTAGAGGGCTTGCGGTGCGGGTGAAGGTAATGAGCTGGTAGCACTCGATGGCGATAGGAATGGAACTGGAGGCAGAGATCTCGCAGCCGCAGCAATTCGTGGCGGTAGCCGTGGCCGTGAGGGTCGCCACTTGACCACATTGGCTCGTCCCAGGTGCCCGAAGGCCGATGGAGGTATTGAGCGGGGTATCCGGGGGGACCGTCCAGGTGATCGTCCCGCCGGTTCCGTCGCCGCCGGGAACCCAAGTTCCTCCACCGGAGTTCGTGACCACAAACCCTTGGGGTACATTGACGATCACCGTGATGTTGCTGGTTTCTCCGCCTCCGCAGCTATTGAGCCCGGAGAAAGAAACCGAAAGGCCGTATTCCCTGACGTCGCAGATGTAGATCTCGTTTGGTCCTGTGAGGTCTACGGAGAGCGAAGGTGGGCCACTTGGGTCGTAGCTTGTACCGTAAGTCCCGAAAACTGCGGGAGGCCGGAATTCATCGCCACAGACGTTTTCGTAAATGGCTTGCCAGTAAAGGCTTCCGGAAGGAACGCCCGTGCACCAGTCTCCGGTGTAGACCACGTCAAAGGTAAGATCAAAATATTCAAGGGGATCGAGATCGGGGATGGAGAAACACGAGCCATCCCAGCTTGCGCCTCCCTGGACATTTTGGATCTGAAGCGTCGAGGGGAAATTTACACAGAGAAGCACGTTTTTCGCTGGGCCTTCGCCGTTGTTGGTGATCCGCACGGTGACCGTGGTTCCATCGGGATCGCAATAAGGGATCTGAATCGCCGGCGGAGTGAAATTGAGGAGAGGGTTTTCTACCAAAAGATGAATCGAGGCCGTGGCTGTGCCACCCTGGACCGCGGTGTCAAAGCATATGGAACCGTCGTCGCAGCCAAAGCGCGCATCGGCCTTGTTTTCCAGCCCCTCGCAGGCCACGACTTGCGCTTGAAGCTCGATTTGCACCTGCTCGCCAGCCTGGAGCGTGCCGAGTTCCCAAACCACCGTCTGGCCAATGGGGGTTCCTGCGGGATACGAGCTCACATAGGAAAGCCCGGTTCCGAGGACGTCGGTGACCACCACGTTGTGGATCGCACCAAGCCCGGTGTTCTCCACGGTGATCGTCCAGGTCACTACATCGCCTACATGGGCGTTGATAATCGAAGGAGTTTTATAGATCTGGATCGCTCCGGGGAGGATTTCCACGGACAGAGCGTCATAAGGGGAAGTAACAAATCCGGTGCCCTCAGCAAAAACTTGGTGGGTTCCGGAGAGGGTGGAACAGTTCGTGGCGAGCTCAAAGGAAATAGTCAGCGTTTCTCCAGGCGGAAGTTCGTATTCATCCCCCAAAATTTCATCCACATCCCAAATCAGCTGAAAGCCAATTTCTTGAGGCTCGGCAGGGATCGTGGAGTTGTCGGGGAGGGTGAGGGTAGCGGAGTTGACCACATAAACAAAGTTGGCATTGGCGCGGGTGAAGGTCACGATGATATTCGAAAGGGTTTGACTCGTATCGTTGGTGAGAACGATCATAAAGGTTCCTTCCTCGCAGCGGCCCATTTGTGCCGGCCCTATTAGATCCAAACTCTGCCCCAGGGCCGCCACGGAAAGGACAATCAGCCCAAGAAGATATCCTCCCAGACACCCCTTAATTCGCATAGAACCTCCTTTTCCTGCCAATATAACGCCCATGATATTGTAAAGTCTTCGCTCGGAGCATGACCAATGTGAAGGCTTCAAGACGAGGTTCATCGATCCTGAGAAAGCTTGGCTTGTCCTTTTTGGGAAGGACACAGGTTTTGCTTCGGCAGGAAGGCGAGAAGTTCGGGATCGTTTGGGCAAAGCCAGGGCTCTAGGGGATCAGAGCCCGAACGATCACGAAAGCACCCACGCCGATCAACAAGAATCCGGCGCCGAGTTGCACGTATTTTGTGGGAAGGTAACAACCGACCAGTCCGCCCAGAAAAGCGCCGAGGAGGCTCACGAGAGAAAGCGCCAACGCCGCCCCAAGAAAAACGGGCCAGGGAGCGCGGTGCCGCGCAGCTAGCGCAAAAACCGCAAGCTGGGTCTTATCCCCAAGCTCAGCCACGAACAGAAGCCCAAAAGTAGAGAGCACCAAACGCCAGTCCATACAAGCCTCCTTACGCCCAAGCTAACCGAGCTTTTTCCCTTGGGCAACCCGGGTTATACTTGCATCCCCTATGGATCCGATACGCACGCGGGAACGCATTTTAAACGGCCCCATTCTCAAGACCATGGTCCTCCTAGCCTGGCCAGTGATGGTTACCAGCGCCCTACAGGCTCTCTACAACCTGGTGGACGCGTTTTGGCTGGGACGTTTGGGGACGGCGGCGGTGGCCGCGCCGGGCATGGCTTGGCCCATCCTCTTTTTCTTCATGTCCTTTGCCGGAGGGTTCCAGGCCGCCGGCTCCACTTTCGTGGCCCAGCACTTCGGCGCAGGTGACCGCCGCGGCGCCGAGGAATCCGCAGGGCAGCTTTTGGGCTTCCTCGGGCTTCTTTCGGTGGTCTTGGCCGCGTTGGGGTATAGCCTTGCTCCCACCGTGCTTCGCCTCATCCGTGCCCCAGCTGAAGTTTTTCCTTATGCCCTCACCTATCTTCGCATCGAGTGCTTGGGCCTTCCCATCATGTTCATTGCCCAAGCCTTCGGAGGATTTATGGTGGGCTTGGGTCAGACCCGTTTTCTCATGTACATCAGCGCCTCCTCCCTCCTTTTGAATGGTGTGCTGGACCCGCTTTTTATTTTTGGTTGGGGACCGTTTCCCGCCTGGGGTGTGGCGGGCGCCGCCTGGGCCACTGTCCTCTCCCGCGCCGCAGTGGCCTTGGTAGGGCTTTTCATTCTTTTTTCAGGGAAACGGGGTCTACGCCTTTCCGTGCGGGATCTCTGGCCCCGGCTTTCCCGGATTTTGCCCATTCTCCGGGTTGGCCTTCCCAATGTGCTGGATCAGGCCAGTACCTCCTTCGGGTTTGTGGTGATGATGGGGCTTGTGGCGGGATTTGGGACTTCGGTGGTGGCCGCCTACACTGTGGGGAACCGCATCATCAACCTGATCAACGTGGTGAGCTGGGGCGCAGGGACGGCCCTTGTGGCCATGATCGGGCAGAACTTGGGAGCGGAGCGGTACGAGCGGGCCGCCCAGGTGGCCCGGCGGGGCATTGCCGCCACCTTCTTGGCCTTGGTCGGCCTCTATGGGGTGACTCTGCTTTTGCGCCGGCCCCTATTTGCTCTGTTTGTGGCCGATCCCGCGGTGATTGCGGAAGGCGTTTGGTACATCGCCATTTTCGGGATCTCCATCCCGTTCTTCGGGCTTTTCGATGCCTCCGCCGCGGTATTTCGAGGCTCAGGACACACCGTTCCGCCCATGATCATGGCCATCGTGCGGCTTTGGGGACTGCGCGTGTTTTTGGCCTGGCTTTTCGGGTATCAGCTGGGCTTTGGAACGACGGGAATGTGGGTAGGGATGACCCTGAGCAACGTCCTTGCGGGGATCGCCATCGTGCTTTGGCTTAAGCGCGGAACGTGGAAGCGGCGGGTGGTGCGGCCCCTCACCCACGCCCCGGCCCCTTGACAGCCCCCGGCCCTTCGGGGTATTTAAGGAGCGTGATGGCGCGGAAAATCTTTTGCGGAAAGGAGGTGATCCAGGGGGCGAAGGCGTACGTTTGGTACTGGTTCGCATGAGGGCGTGACTCTCTAGGAAAGGAGAGTCATGCCCATCACCGCAAGCAAAAGCTTGCGGTTTTTTGTTTTTAAAGGGGGTGAGCGTGAAAAGGCTTCTTCTTGCAGCGTTAGCGTTGTTAGGGGTTTTCGGCGGAGCAAAACCGATTGTGATCGGGATCACCCAGATCGTGGATCATCCTGCCCTCAACGCCTGCCGGGATGGGATCATCGAGGCCCTGAGGCGGGCGGGCTACATCGAGGGCGAAAACGTCCAATACATCATCACCAACGCTCAAGGTGATTTCTCCGTAGCCATGGCCATTGCTCAGGATTTCTTGGCCCGCAGAGTGGACCTTGTGGTTTCCATCACCACCCCCTCCTCTCAGGCCATCGTTCAGGTTTTTAAGGATACGAACATTCCCGTGGTCTTTTCGGCAGTGACGGATCCCGTGGGCGCCGGCCTCACCGGCCACCCCAACGTCACCGGTGCTTCCGACATGATCGACGTTCGCGCGGATTTAGAGCTTCTTCTCAAGGTTATCCCCAGTCTCAAGAGGTTAGGCCAGATCTACAACCCCGGCGAGGCGAACTCCGCAATCCTCACAGAGATGACGAAAAAAGCGGCGGCGGAGCTTGGAATTAGCCTCATTGTTGTTCCCGCGGAAGGCACGGCCGCTGTGCCTTTGGCCGCTCAATCCTTGCTTGGACGCGTGGATGCCATCTATTGCACCACCGACAACACCGTGGCCGCCGCTTTGGACGCGGTGGTAGATGTGGCTAAAAAAGGGAAAATCCCGTTCCTTTTTGCCGACCCAACAAGCCTTGAGCGCGGGGTTCTCATCTGCACCGGCTTTGACTACTTCGACCACGGCCTTCTTACGGGCGAGATCGTCCTCAAAATCCTTCAGGGAACATCTCCCAAGGACATTCCATTTGTGCGCCAAGCGGGCACCCAGGTCTGGTTCAACCTGGATGTGGCTGAGGAGATCGGGTTTGTGTTCAGCGCCGAGGCCAAGAAGCTCGCCACCGGTCTTCTCTTCGGCGGAGAAAGGTTCGTGAAGGAGTGAACCGTGCTTTTCTTGGGCGCCGCCGAGCAGGGTCTGATCTACGGCCTCATGGCCCTTGGGGTCTACCTCTCCTTCCGGGTTCTCGCGTTCCCTGACCTTTCCGTGGATGGGACCTTCCCCCTGGGCGCGGCGGTGGCCGGGATCCTGATCCTGCGGGGTGTGAACCCGTTTTGGGCGGCGCTGGCCGGAGGAGGAGCCGGCTTTCTTGCAGGAGCCCTCACCGGCGTTCTCGCCACCCGCCTTCGCATTCCCGGGCTCCTCGCGGGCGTGCTCACCATGATCATGCTCTATTCCCTGAATCTAAGGATCATGGGCCGCCCCAACCTGGCTCTTTTGGGAAAGCCCTCGGTTTTAAGCGGCCTCGCCCAGGCCCTTTCCCTTCCCCGGGGGTACGGGAACTTGGTGGCTTCCGGAATTTTCTGCTTCATTGCGGCCGTGCTCCTCCTCCTTTTCCTCCATACCGAGCTTGGGGCAGCCATGCGCGCTTCCGGACAGAATCCCACCCTCGTGCGGGCGCTCGGCACAAACCCGGCCAATCTGCAAATCCTGGGACTGGCCCTTTCCAACGGCCTTGTGGCTCTCTCAGGAGCACTGGTAGCCCAATATGCGGGGTTTGCCGATGTGGGAATGGGTGTGGGAACGATTGTGGCGGGCTTGGCTTCCGTGATTGTGGGTGAGCTTCTTTTGCGGCCCCGCTCGCTTTTGGGGGCGATTTCCGCGGTAATCGTGGGCTCCGTGGTCTACCGCATGGCCATTTCCGTGGCCCTGCGCTACGGGGCGGCTTTGGGGTTTACCGCCTCGGATCTGCGGCTGGTCACGGCTCTTGTGGTGCTGGGGGCGCTTGCGGCGCCAGCGCTCCGGGCTGCCCTAAAGGGGGAGGGCTCATGATCTTGGAGGTTTTGAAGGTGACGAAGACTTTCTCCCTGGGTGCGGAGCGGGTGGTGGCTCTCGATAACCTCGATCTCCTTTTGGCCGAGGGCGATTTCGCTACGGTGATTGGTTCCAACGGCGCGGGAAAGACCACGCTTCTCAACGTCATCGCTGGGGCATGCCGGCCGGATCGGGGAAGGATCAAGCTCGCTGGCCGGGATGTGACCCGCTGGCCGGCGCACCGCCGGGCCCATCTCGTCGGCAGGGTCTTTCAGGACCCCTTGCAGGGAACGGCCTCCCACATGACGGTGGCGGAAAACCTCGCCCTGGCCGCAAAGAAAGGCGCGCGGGGCTTGGCTCCTCTTCTTACCCGCCGCAAGCGCCGCGCGCTTTCCGAGGTTTTGGCCACGCTGGGAATGGATTTGGAAAAGCGCCTTTCGGAGAAAGTGGCGCATCTTTCCGGAGGGGAGCGTCAGGCCCTCACCGTGCTTATGGCCATTCTCACGAAGCCTAAGCTCCTCCTTTTGGATGAGCACACGGCTGCCTTGGATCCGGCTAATGCGGAAAAGGTGCTTGCCATAACGGAGAGGCTCGTGGCGGAGCATAGCATTACCACCCTCATGGTCACCCACCGCATGGACCAAGCCTTACAAGTGGGAAACCGGCTGATCATGATGCACAAAGGCCGGATCCTTTTGGACTTGGGCTTAGAGGAAAAGCGGGCGTTGAAAGTGGAGGATTTAGTGGGGCTTTTCCGGCGCGTGGGCGTTTCCGACGACGCCCTGCTTTTGGGGGAAGGTTTGGCCTTTGCCGGGGGCGCAAGGCAATAGAAAGCTGGCCCACCTCCTTTAGGGCCGCCGCCACCCACCAGCACCGCCAGGCCCTAGGGGGAGCGGAAGAGGAGTGGAAGCCGGCGCAAAAGGCTAAGCTCCTCCCGCTCCCCTAAACGGGCCCGCCTTACCGCTTGCGCCAAAACGGAAATGGTGCGGTCGTAGGTTGCCCGGTCCACGGGATAAGGCGTGCCATCCTTCCCGCCGTGAGCATAGGAAAACCTCGCCGGATCGCGGAAAGACGCGGGTGCACCATAAAGAAGCTCGGAAAGAAGGGCCAAAGCCCGCAATCCTTTCGGCCCCAGGCCTTCCACGCCCAAAAGGGTTTCGAAATCCCGAGCTTGGGCCTCATAAGTGCGTAGGAACACGGTCTCCAGCCGGTTTGGATCGATATCGGAAAGAAGAAGCGCATGGCGCTTCGGAAGTTTTAGGGTCTGAAGGTGCTTCAGTTCCCGTACAAGGGTATCCGGAGGGCGTTTGGCGAGCTCTGGGATCGTCTCCCGGGCGGGCTCAGCTTCTTTCGCCACCAAATTTAGGACAAGATCCGCTTTAGCTCCTGATACGCCTGCGTGGGGCTCGACCACAAAACTTTGAAGCCCTTCGGAAAGCCAATGGTAGCGGCGCGCAAGGCGCGCTTCCTCCTTCATCCCCTGCTGGACCACACACCACCGGCCTTGGCGATCGAAAAAGATGACGTGGTGATAAATTTGAAAGCCGTCTTGGAGGGCAGCGGAGTCCACTTTCGCACTCATGCGTGAGGCGTAGACCAAAGGAGCGGGTTCGATCCCCTCTTTTTCCGCCCAAGATACGATCTCTTCGGGAGTGCGGCGGGAAACCGCGCCCTTTCCTCCCGCGGCAAAAAGCCCGATCGTAGGACCCACCTCCCGCAGGGCTTCCTTTAGGGCACCACACGTTGTGGTAGTGAGGCCACTGGAGTGCCAGTCAAAACCAAGAAGGCAGCCCAGGGCTTGAAACCAGCGGGGATGGGAAAGCCTCCGCAACATCTCTTGCGTTCCGAATTCGTCGGCAAGGGCAAGGAGAATCTCCCGGGAAAGCCGGACCATCCGGGAAAAGAGCCAACGCGGGGCCTTTCCCGAGTGCAGAGGCAGGTCCGCGTATCCCGTGCGCCTAGCCATTTCCGCTCTTTTCCCAAAGGAGACGGTTTTCCTCAAGGGTTGCTTGGGCTTGGCCTGCGCGCACCAAAGAGGTCAGAGCGGCGAGAATAGTGGTGCGCACCAAAAGAAAGCTTGACAAAGCCCGCAACTCTTCCCGTAAAGCATTTGCCACATATCCCACGATTTCTTCCGCAGGCTTGGGCGAGTCCAAAGCAGATAAAACAAGCCCCCGAATTTCCTCAAGTCTTTCCCGAAAAGCCATGATTTCCGCACGCAGGTTTGCGCCGGAGAGGATTGGGCCGTGGCCTGGCACCACCGTTTCCGCTTCCACTTTGGAAAGGGAAGATAGGGCTTGATCAAGGTCGTAGCAAAAGGGGATCGGGTGCTTTTGGAGGATGGCGGAAGGAAAAAGGGCGTCAGCACAAAAGAGAACGTCGTCAACCCTTACGCCGATTTGGGCCGGGGAGTGTCCGGGAAGGAAGACAATTTCCATCTCGAACGGGCCGAGTTCGACTTTACCCGGACCAAGTTTCCCGCTTATCTGACAAGGCTCGGCAAGCGTGAACTTCCCCAAAAGGTCCGGATGAGGAGAAGCTCCACCGAAAAGAAAGATGGGCTCGAAAAGAGGGTGCTCCATCATCGCTCCCTCGAGAGTGGAAGAAAAAAGACGAAGGCCGCGTTTTTCCCAAAAGTGGGCGCCGCCAAAGTGGTCCGCGTGCGCGTGGGTGAGGATGGCGCCAAAAGGACGGAATCCGTGCTCTTCTGCCCAGCGCCAAAGTTTTCTTGCTGCTCCCTCGTCTAGGCCTGCATCGATGAAAAGAACCTCGTTTTCGGCGATTAAGGCGCCGAGGTTCACGGGTCCGGGAAAGGCCACGGCCCTTCTCCCTAACGGAACTCCTTCCATCGCCGAAGTATAGCGCGCTATTGCGGAGAGCCTAAGAAACGCTAAACTGAAAAAGATGCAACGGGAAGAGGTTGTGGCCTTTCTTTCGGAACGCTTTCCCCAAGAGCTTGCCGAAGAATGGGATCGCTCAGGCTTTCAACTTGGAGATCTGGGAAAACCTTGCCGGCGAGTCTTGGTTGCCCTCGATTTGGAGCTTAGGCATCTTCCTCTTCTTTCCGGTGTGGACCTTGTGGTGGTGCATCACCCCCTTCTCTTTCGCCCTCTTTCGGAAATCCGTACGGACACCCCGCTTGGGGAAAAACTCCGTGCTCTTTTCGCTCACGATGTAGCGCTCTTCGCGCTCCACACGCCCTACGATGTGGCCCAAGGAGGCCTAGGCGAGGTTCTCGCGGGATATTTAGGGTTGGAAAATGTGCGGCCCCTTCTTCCCCGGGGGAAACTCTTGAAGCTTGTAGTGTTCGTGCCCCTTGGGTATGAGGATAAGGTGGCCGAGGCCATGTTTGGGGCGGGAGCGGGAAAGATCGGAAAATACGGGCACTGCTCTTTCCGCACAAAAGGCACAGGAACCTTCCTTCCGGAAGAAGGCGCGCGACCGTTTTTGGGCGAGATTGGCCGCGAGGAGCGGGCGGAAGAAGTGCGTTTGGAAACCATCGTTCCCGCCGAAAGGGCAAAGAAAGTGGTGAAGGCCATGCTTTCCGCCCATCCCTATGAGGAAGTGGCTTACGATCTTTATCCCTTGGCTAACGAAGCCCGGCTTCACGGCCTTGGCCGCGTGGGTGAACTTCCCGAACCTAAGCCCATTTCCGAAATAATCGGACAATTTGCGGAAAAACTCGGGGTTTCTGGGGCAAAAGAGATCGTGGGCGAAAGGAAAGAAGCCCAAAGGATTGCCCTTTGCGGAGGAAGCGGAGGAGATCTGGTTCCTTATGCGGTTTCCTCCCGTGCAGAACTCTTCATCACCGGCGAGGCGGGCTACCATCGCCTCAAGGAGGCCCAGGAATTTGGGCTCACCGTGGCCCTCTTCGGTCATGCCGAAAGCGAGCGGCCTTTTGTTCGCCATGTGAGTAGCCTTTTGCGCGAGGCTTTCCCCAAGCTCGAGGTGGTGGAGGGGTGAAAGAGGCATTGGATTTGCTTAGGATGCTTGCGGAGGTGGATGAGAATCTTCTCAAGCTTTCCGGCCGCATTTCCGACCTCGACCGAGAGGAGGCACACCTTAAAGAACGCATTTCCGAAGTGGACGCAGCTTTTGCCCGCCGCAAAGAAGAGCACCACAAACTCCGCCAAACGGCTCAGGAGCGCACCATCGAGGTGGACGCCACCGATGCCAAAATCCGCGAATACCAGCGCAAGCTCGAGCACGACATCGTCCCGTACAAGGAAATGGAGTTCCTGCGCGAGCAGGTGCAGATTCTTCGCCAAAGGCTGGACCAGCTTAGCGAGGAGGCCCTACGCCTCATGGACGCCGTGGAGGAGGATGCCAAAAAACTTGCGCAGGAGGAGGCCCAATATCGTGAACGCCGGATCTCTTTGGAGCAAGAGATTCAGCACGTTTCCAAAAAACGCGAGGAATTAAAGCATGAGCGGGAGGGCCTTGAGGCAAAACGTGAAGAAATTCTCTCCCAGCTTCCTTCTTCCCTTAGGCAGCATTACGAAAAGCTTAGGACCAGCGTGCCCAATCCCGTGGTTTATGTGAATGGGCAAACCTGCGGAGGCTGCCACCTCCGGCTTTCCGAAGCCACGCTCCTTGCGCTCCAGGAGGGGCGGGAGGTGGTGACCTGCGAGCACTGCTGGCGCTTTTTGGTTCTGCGCTGGGGCTAGCTCAGGTCCTCCTTCCCCTTCAGGTCGGCCCCATCAACGATTACGGCCAAACCCTGGAGGCCAAGGATCGCGGGAAACTTTTGGGGTACATCGCCGCCCTTGAGGCTCAAAACATCCAGCTTGTATATCTTGCCAGTTGGCGCGATCCTTTTTCCGATCCCAAGCGTTATGCGGCCGAGGTTTTCCGGGTTTGGGGGCTTTCCGAACGCACTTTGCTTTTGGTTTTCGTGCGCGACGAGAACCGGCGCTGGCATGTAGCCATCCAAGCTGGCTCAGCTCTCACCCTCCCCGGGAAGTTGGAGGAACTCCGGGAGAAGGCGGAGACGGAGGCCAACCGGGTTCGACCAGGATACGCCGCGATCCAGTTTGCCTCCGGGCTTTTGGCCGCTCTTTTGGAGGCGGAGAGGCCTGGAATTTCGGCGAAAAATTTCTCCTGGAAGCTCGTCATTCTTGGAGGGCTTGGGTTTTTTCTTCTTTTGCTTTTGGCGCGGCGAATTTGCCCGCGCTGCGGCCGGCCTCTGCGCCGGGTGCGTTCGGTAAGCGGTATAATTTGGGTGTGCTCGCGCTGCCGCTATGCGCGGGCTAGCCTGCGGTGGGGGAGATGGCCGGGGGGTCGCAGGGGATTCTTCCCCTGAGGAAGGTCCGGACTCCGCAGGGCAGGCTGCTCGGGGAAACCCGAGAGGGGGCAACCCCTGGAAAGTGCCACAGAGAATAGACCGCCAGCGGCTTCCTCCCTTTTGAGGGAGGGGGTGCGGGCAAGGGTGAAACGGTGGGGTAAGAGCCCACCGCCGGGGCCGCGAGGTTCCCGGGCACGGCAAACCCCAGCCGGAGCAAGGCCAAATAGGGAGGCGCCTGAGGGTGGCCCGCCCGATGCCTCCGGGTAGGCCGCAAAGATAAATGACCCCCCACGACAGAATCCGGCCTATAGGCCCTCTCCTCCACCCAGGCTATAATTTCGCCCCAAAAGGAGGTGGGAGAAGTGATCTGGCTTTTCTATCCACAAACGCTGATCCTGCTCATTCCGGCGTTCCTCCTTGCCATGTATGCCCAATATAAAGTGCGTTCCGCCTATGCCCGCTATCTCCAAGTCCCCACCCAGCGGCGCATCACCGCCCGCGAGGCTGCGGAATACATCCTCCGAAGCGCTGGGATCACCAATGTGCAGATCGAAAGTATCCGCCAGCCCTTGGGTGACCACTACGATCCCCGACGCAGAAAACTCCGGCTTTCCGCGCCGGACTCCACCTCGGTGGCCGCTGTAGGGGTGGCCGCCCATGAAGCGGGTCACGCCCTTCAGCACGCCCAAGGCTACGCGCCCCTGGCCCTCCGCTCGGCCATTGTGCCCCTCGCCATGTTCGGCTCCCAGCTTGCCTTGCCCCTTTTCTTCATTGGCCTAGTCTTCCAGGCCGCTTCCCTTGTGAACATCGGGATTATCCTCTTTTCTGCAGCGGTTCTTTTTACCCTGGTGACCCTTCCCGTGGAGTTCAACGCCTCGCGAAGGGCCGTGGCTGCCCTGCGCTCCACCGGGCTCGTTACGGAGGGGGAGCTCGGTGCGGTGAAAGAGGTTCTCACCGCCGCCGCCCTCACGTATGTGGCCTCCGCGGCCATGGCCGTGGCCCAGCTCCTCGGCCTCCTCATGATCGCCGGAGGGGGCCGCCGCCGCTCGTAAATGAAACTATCCCTTTCCATCCTCAACGCCGACTTTTCTTCACTGCTTTCGCACATTGAGGGCCTTTTGGACCTCGTGGACTACGTGCACTTCGACGTCATGGACGGGCATTTTGTTCCCAACCTCACCTTTGGCCCGCCTTTTGTGAACTCCCTGCGCGGAAAACTCCACCTTCCCTTTGATATCCACCTCATGATCGACCGTCCAAGCTTCTATGTCCCGCGTTTTACCGTACGGCCAACGGACGTGATCACCTTCCACCTCGAAGCTCTGGACTCTCCCGCCGAAACCATCGAGACGATCCGGAAGCTCGGGTGCAAAGTGGGGATTTCCCTGCGCCCCCGCACCCCTATTTCCACGATTTTTCCCTTTCTGGATGAGATTGACTGGGTCCTGGTGATGAGCGTGGAGCCGGGTTTCGGCGGCCAGGAGTTTCTTCCCCAAACCTTGGAGCGCCTGCGAGCCCTGCGGGAAAAAATCGGGGATCGCGCCATCTCCGTCGCGGTGGACGGCGGTATTGGGCCCCACAACGTCCGGGCTGTTTTGGAGGCAGGT
>Ga0072500_123258_pt1 | contig 28166 bp, 20 predicted proteins | sample GBScelen77Swater_FD_63803 | JGI IMG/M metagenome (GOLD analysis project Ga0072500, IMG submission 63803) | Hot spring microbial communities from Great Boiling Spring, Nevada - cellulolytic enrichment S 77C v2 (version 2) | ecosystem: Environmental > Aquatic > Thermal springs > Hot (42-90C) ...
GGTACTGGACAAGACCGGAACGCTCACGCCCGGGCGCCCGCCCCGGACCGGCGTCGCCCCGGCCGCGGGGGGGCGCGCCGCGGAACTCCTGCGACTCGCCGCGGCGGCGGAATCGCGCAGCGAGCATCCGCTGGCGCGTGCAGTCATCGAGGCAGCGAAGGAGAACGACGCGACGGTGCAGTCGGTGGAGCGGTTCGAAGCGTTCCCGGGTCGCGGTGTGGAGGCGCTGGTCGCGGGGCGCGCGCTCCTCGTTGGGACGATGCGCTTTCTCCGAGAGCGCGGCGTCGCAGTCGAGCCGGCGAGCGAGGAAGCAGCAGCACTCGAAGCGGCGGGCAAGACGGTGATCGCGGTAGCCGTCGATGGTACTCTGGCAGGTCTCATCGGGCTCGCCGATCGGCCGCGCCCGGAAGCGCCGACCGTCGTGCGCGCGTTGCGGGAGCGTGGTCTGCGCGTCGTTCTCTTGACCGGCGACAACGAGCGGACAGCGCGCAGCATCGCACGGGCGGTCGGAATCGACGAAGTCCAGGCCAACGTCTTGCCTGATCAGAAGGCGAGCGTGATTCGGGCGCTCCAGGAAGAGGGCCAGATCGTCGGTATGGTCGGTGACGGGATCAATGACGCGCCCGCTCTCGCCCAGGCAGACCTCGGGATCGCGATGGGGAGCGGGACGGATGTCGCGCTCGAGGCCGGCGACGTCGTGCTGGTGCGACCGGACCTGCGTGGGATCCTGGTCGCGCTGGAGCTCGCGCACCGGACACTGGCGACGATCCGGTGGAACCTCTTCTGGGCGTTCGCCTACAATACCGTGCTCATCCCCGTCGCGGCAGTTGGACTGTTGAACCCGATGCTGGCTGGTCTGGCCATGGCGTTGAGTTCGGTCTTCGTGGTGACGAACTCGCTGCGCTTGCGCCGGTTCGCGCCCGCAGGTTGGGAAGGACGAGAGACCGGCCGAATCGGTGCAGAGAGCGGTGCCCTCGCGGCGCGGTGACGACCCTCCTCCGTTTCGCCGCGATTGCCCAAGGGGGGTGGCACGGACGGGTCAACCGTGGGTCATCGGGACGAAACCGTTGGCGGTCAAGAATTCCTGGACATCGGTGAACGCGTTGAAAAAGAGCGGTGTCCCGGCGAAGGACAGCGGTGAGACGGGGCCGACGGTCATGAAGGAGTAGACGCGACTGGTCGGATCGAAACTCGCGTGTGGGTCGCGGAAGAGACGATACAAGGCGAGCGCGTGCTCGTCACCTCCGGCAAAACTCTCCAGGGCACGGTACTCTTGACCGAGCCCCAGCCCGTAGCCGAAAAAGGTGATGCGGAGCTGCGAGACGATCTCCGGATGGAGACTGGCGAGCGATTGACTGATGACCACCCAGCCGACCCCGTACTTCCGTGTCGTACGCACCGCATCGATGAGAAGTGCGCGGATTTGCGCTCGGGGGGATTCGGGGTCGAGATAACCGGTGGGTGCCAGGCGGTGCGCTTCGTCGATCAGGATGAGCGTGTTGAGATTTTCCGACCTGGCATAGGCCTGTTCGGCAGCCGAGCGGATCCCCTCCAAAAGACGCCGAATCACGATTTCCTGGATCGTCTCGTTCCAGAGTACCGGCTCGTGCCGGTCGGCAGGATCGGCTCCCGATAGATCGAGGGAGACGATCAACCGATCGGTGGGTCGGAACAGACCATCGAGGACCCGCTCGATCGTGCGAGCGCGTGGATTCCCGCGGTCACTGAAGAGCAGGGCGAGCGGTCGCCAGAAGTGCGTGTAGAGTTCGTGACGATCGACTCGCTGCAGCATGTACTGGAAACGGGCGCGCGCTTCCGCTGACCGGTAGAACACGCGCTGAACCTGCTCGTCGCTCAGGATCGACAGCACCCGTTGGAACGTCTTCAGCTGGTGCAGTTCAGCCAGTTGCACTCCTTGCTTGCGCAGATGCTGCGCGATCTCGCGGGCAGCGAGTTGACGGTTTTCGCGGACACCGAAGGAAAGCTTGTCAAAGAATACGGAGGACACGAGCAGCTCTTCGAGCAGTTCCCAACGGTCGAGGATGAGGTCGCGAACCGAGAGGACAACGGCGACGCGGCCGAGCGAGTCGTGCAGGACGGTGCGGAGCGGAAGAGGAAAGCCGCCTGGTGCGGATCGGTCACGCAAGTCCTTGCTGAATTCGCCTTGCGGATCGATGACCAGGAGCGCCATCTCCGGGTGCCGCGCATACGCGAGCAGCAGCATCTTGGCCAGGACGGACTTTCCGGACCCGGTCTTCCCGAAGATGCCGACGTGGTACGCCTCGCCGGCCCCGCGAGGGCCTCGACCGAAATGTTTGAACCAGAGCGGAAGCTTGGGTCCCGAACCGTAGACGCGACCGAGATAGAAGAGTTCGGCCCGAGCATGGGCGAGCAACTGATCGAGAACCTCGTCTCCCACGGCGAAGATCGGTGTACCGGTGGGAGGGACCGTGCCGAGGATCGAGGGGCGGAAACCGGTTCCATCCTCCGCGAACACAGCGCTGATCGCCAGCATCCCCTGATGGGTATCCTGTCGCTCGCTCACCGCGTCGATCCGGCCACGCTGCCGAACCAGGCTGCGGATCGTCGGATCCTCGTGCCAGACATTGCGCAAGACGATCTCGGTAATCTGTCCGAGCGCGTAATGCCGCACCCCATCCTGGACGAAGGGCAGGAGAACCAGTTCGCCGACCAGCTTGCGCCGAGTCGCTGCCTCGAGCAACTCCAGCGTGAGCTGGCCCGTGGATGAGGGGGAGCCGAGCACACCGATCGGTGCGGTACCATCGTGCAGTAGGGCGATGCTGCTCATGGCGATGAGAGCGATTCGCTGCGGTAGCTCTCCAGGGAGAGAAACACGTCGTCAGGTAGCGGATACCCACGGGCTGCTGCCTCGCGCACCGGATGCCTGAGCGCTCGCGTCGCGCGACGGAGCGAGCGCACCATTCGGTCAGCTAAGTAGAGGGGAAACGGCTCCCGGAGCTTCCCACTCGCGCTCTGGTAGTGCACGGCTTGGAGCACGCTGGCCAATCGGCCGGTATCGACGGCGACGGACTCGTGCAGTTCGAGGCGGAGCGCCGGTAGCCACGGGTGAGAGCGCACATAGACCACGCGGAGTCGATCGACCGCGCGCAGCACCCGCTCGATGGACGAGCTGGCGCGCAGGCGAAGGGTGTCTGGCATGAGATCGAGGCCGAACGCGTGGGGGCGTCGACCAGTGGTGACTGGGATCGGCCATGTGAACTCCCCTGGATCGAGGAGGATAGTCAGGAGGGCTCGGTCGTCGAGCCGTTGGTCGAGGCCGAGCCGATCAGCGAGATCGCGCCGTGCGGTGTATTTGGGCACGCCGACCCAGCAGCGCGGAGGGTCGGCTGAACACAGGACACGAGCGAGGTCTTCCAGCCGCTCGGGCAAAGCCTCGAGGAAAATACGTGCCGCCGGTGACAGCGGCTTTCGGGGAGCGAGCGCGCGCAGCGCCTGATCGAACGCGATGAGCGGGGTCGTGAGCGACCCATCGAGGAAGACGACGTCATGCGGCGCGCGGGCCGCCAGTTCGACTTCGCTCGCCGCCATCAACGCGCGCGCCAACACATCGTTGGCCTCGTCGTGTGGCGCGAGTTCGACCGACAGCGCGTGACGGGGCTCTGGCCAGAAGCGCTTTTCGCTAGGCGGCGTCAGCCCCTCGACCGCAAGCGCGCCAGCGACCAGGAGATCGTGCGCGAGCAACCGCTCGACAGTGACCGAGCCGTCGACGCCGCAGCTGGTCGGTGTCGGGACTGCCGGAAGATCTGCCAGTGTCGCGAGCAACCGTTCGGCGGCTAGGGTCTTCCGCCAGCGCTCGCGCTGGGCCCGCTGGCTCGTGAGTTGCTCGATGACCGAGCGGCTCAGCTCCCGCGTGCGACCCAGGAGTTCCTCGACGAGTGCGGCGGGGAGGTCGACGAAGATGCGCGTCTGGCTCATCGCTCCGTCCGCTCGTGCTCAGCTTTGGGTCGGGCGCGAGATGGGTTGCTTGGTCCGCGCGAGTTCCGCGATCAGGCGAGCGGCCTTGCGCCGACCGTCGACTGCCTGGATGCGTGCACTGGCAGCTGCGATCCGGGCCTTCCGTTCCTCGTTGGTCAGGAGGTCCTCCAAGGCACGGAAGAACTCGTCGTCCGTGAAGCGATACGGGTGGAAGCGGAAGCCGAAGCCGCACTCTTGGATGCGCTGCGCGTTGTCGTGCTGGTCCCAGAAGAGCGGCAGTACCAGCATCGGCTTGCCGAAGTGCATGCATTCCGTCGTCGTATTGTTCCCACCGTGCGTGATCACGGCGTCGACGAGCGGGAGGATGGAAGGCTGCGGGAGATACTCGTCTCCCCAGATGTTATCGGGCAGACTGAGCTTCCCCTTTTGCGGTCCCAAGCTGATGATGACCCGATAGTCGGTCCGGCCGAGAAGATCGACCAAGCGTCCCATCAGTTCCGGCTCGGCCGAGCCCAGGCTGCCCAGGCTGACGTAGAGCAGCGGACCACCATCACGCAGTTGCTCAGGCAACTCGAAGGGCGGTTCCGTATCGCGCACCGACGAGTCGATCCGGTGCCAGACCGGTGCGAGCGGCTGCGACCGCGGGTAATCCAGTTCGGCCGGGTAGAGGTAGAGATCGAGCCAGGGACTCTCCCAGATGAACTCGAACGGTGGCAGAGGCGGGGCGCCGTTCTCGCGGCAGAAGGTGTCGAGTTCTTCATGCAACGGACCGACCGCGTCCCAATACTCCCGACGCCAGGCTTCCCACTGCGAGCGATCGTTCGTCGGCAACCCGCTGAGAGCGGGTGGGAGGTCCGGATCGGGGATCTCCAATGGGTTGCACGACACGATGCGGACCCAGGGGACACCAGCTGTGACGACCGCGGGAAAGGCGACGACGTTGTCCTCGACGATCACGTCCGGGCGCAGCTCAGCGAAAATCTCCCGCAGCCGTGGCTCGACGTACAGGGCGCCGTCGATGAGCGAGCGCCAGATCGGCGCGATCAGGGTGCGAATCTGTTCGAAGGTGCTCTCCCGGAAATGCGGTGCGGTATTGGCGATGAAATCCTTCCAGAATTGCCCTGGCTCTTCCGGCTGCTCGGGAGGCGGCGTCAGGCGCATCAGACGCTCTTCGAATCCTTTGGCTTCCAAGGTGCCTGCGAACGATTCCTCGACGACGAAGACGACCCGGAACCCGAGTTCCTGGAGCGCTCGACCGATTCCGATACAGTTGTTCGTCGGGCCGTAGGCACCCTCTGGGAAGAATACGATGGTCAGCTGGGCCATCTGCATCTCCTCCGGTCGCACTGTCCTGCGTTGGAACGATCATAAGCTGATGCGCTCGCGCATGTCCAGTCATGGCGAACGACAGTTGGCGGATTCGACGCACCGGCGATGGTTCGAGCCGGCCCAGTCGCTCGATGAGGACGGCAGGAGCTGTCCAGCTCGCCTCCCTGGCGACCGCGCCGAGCGGGCGCGGCAGCCGCTCGGTCCTTTCGCCCAAGCGAGAGGGTCGGTATCGCCGTGCAGGAGCACCGCTCTCCCAGATGTCGTGGCCGGTGCAGGCGTTCTCGATGGTGCCATGTCGTCACGGCTTCTTCGCACGTTCGAGACGCCCACGAAGCGACTGCGCGCTCGCACTCGGGGGTTGCGGCACCGTCGACTGGCGGAACGAATCAGTGCGACGCATCCCGCCGCACAGCGGGCGGCACTGGCGTGGTGGACTGGATCGTGGTGTCTTTCTGGAACATCTTGTCAGGAGGATGCCTGATGCATACACTGGGACGTGCGACCACAAGATGTAGGGGTACGATAAGAGCGGAACCTCGTGATCTTGTGGTACGAAAACGGAAAGCGGACGGGTGCCGGGAAGTCCGGTGCAAATCCGGCGCTGCCCCGCAGCGGTGAGCGGGAACGAAGGCTGCAGCCGGTCATCCTGACCGGGAAGGCCACTGGCGGGAGACCGCTGGGAAGGCGCGGCTGGTAGGTCGATCCGCGAGCCCGAAGACCGACCCGTCCGCTCGAAACGGGACCGCGCCTCGCGGGTGGGTGCGGGCCGGAGTCGGTACCGAGCCTGAGCGCAAGGTTCCGGGTGCTCGGCCCCGGGGGAGCATCCGTATGGTGCCGCTCTGCCCGCTCGGTCGTGCGAGGCGGCCGGACAAGCAGGAGGGCGGTGCGATGGTCTCCCTGGTGTCGAGTTCTCTCCAGCTCCGACCGATTGCACGGGATGAAGCAGCCGAACTGGACACTCGGATCCTGAGCTGTCTCCAGCAGTTGCCCGATCGGCCCGAGGCGGAGCGGGAAGCAGCGGCGCTGCTGCTGGAAAAGATCGCCCGCGAGGCGGATGACGGGACGCCTCTCCCCTATCCCGAGCATTTCCGGCGATTCGTCGAGCGTGGCATCGCTCGCGGCGCGCTGGACCCGCGACTCCGTACCTTCCAACTCGATGTCCTGGCGCGAGCGCTCGATCCAGCGCGCGACGCGCTCCTCGGTTATGCGGCGCTGGCGACGCTGGCCGATCGGTACCTGGTGCGGGATCCGGAAACGCGTCAACTCCTCGAGCGGCCACAGGCGCTCTTCATGCGTGTGGCGATGGGGCTGGCACTGGTCGAGTCGCCCGAGACTCGGACCAGCTGGGCCCTGCGCTGGTACGACCTGATGAGTTCGCTCCGTTATCTGCCGAGTACACCGACACTCTTCAACGCGGGCACGCCGCACCACCAGTTGGCCTCATGTTACCTGGCAGAGGTCGAGGACAGTCTGGAAAGTATTTTGGGCTCGGCGTACGAATTCGGGATGCTGGCCAAGTACGCTGGCGGGATCGGCACCGCCGTGACGCGCATCCGGGCCTCGGGTGCTCCCGTGCGAGGGATCAACGGGACGAGCGGTGGGCTGATCCCGTTTCTGCATCTGTACGATGCCCTGATCGCCTCGATCAGTCAGGGTGGTCGCCGGCGCGGCACGATGTGCGTGTACCTCGAGCCGTGGCACCTGGAGGTGGAAGCGTTCCTCGATCTCCGCCGCAATGCCGGTGATCCCTATCGTCGCACGCATCAGCTCAACACCGCGCTCTGGATCCCCGATGAGTTCTTGCGACGTGTCGAGGCGGACGACGTCTGGTACCTCTTCGATCCGGTGGTTGCGCCCGAACTCCCGGATCTCGTGGGTGCCGCGTTCTCCGAGCGTTACCGAGCGCTCTGCCGACAGGCGGAGGCGGGGATGCTCCCGCGGCGAGCCTGGCGCCGCTTGCCTGCCCGAGAGCTCTGGTTGGCCATTTTGGCGAGCCTCATGGAGACTGGGCACCCCTGGCTCACCTTCAAGGATGCGGGGAACCTCCGGTCGCAGCTGCGCGGGATCGGTGTCATTCACTCGAGCAATCTCTGTACGGAGATCTTCCTCCCGACCAGTCGCGACGAGGTCGCGGTGTGCAATCTCGGCAGCGTGAACCTCGCTCGCCACTGCGCGCCGAACGGTGAACTGGACTGGGAGCAGCTGGCGCAGACGGTGCGGCTGGCGATGCGGGCACTCGACAACGTCATCGATGCGAACCTGTATCCCTCGGAACGCGCGGCGCGTGCTAACCAGCGCAATCGCCCCGTTGGGCTCGGCCTCATGGGCTTCGCCGAGCTCTTGGCCCGCCGCGGTCTCTCCTACGCCGAGCCAGCAGCTGCGGAGCTGGCCGACCGAATCGCCGAGTTCCTGAGCTATCACGCCATCAGCGCGAGTTGCGCACTGGCCGAGGAGCGAGGCGTGTTTCCCAACTTCGCCTCTTCCCGCTGGGCAGCTGGTGTTCTCCCGATCGATACCCTGGATGAACTCGCGGCCGATCGTGGCCTCCCGGTGGAAGTCGACCGCACGCGGCGACTGGATTGGGAACCGCTGCGCCAGCGTGTGCGGCGGGGCATGCGCAACGGTGCCGTGATGGCAGTCGCGCCGACCGCCACGATCGCTCTACTGGCGGGAACGACTCCGAGTCTCGATCCGTACTATGCGAACGTCTTCAGTCGGCAAACGCTCTCCGGGAAGTTCCTGGAAGTCAACCCCATTCTCGTGGATGAACTCCGGCGCCGGGGGCTTTGGGAGCAGTTGTTGCCCGATCTCGTGGCAGCGCGTGGGGACTTGCGGGGGGTGCCGGGGTGCCCACCCGACCTCGTCGCGCGTTTCCCGACCGCCTATCAAGTGCCGGCGGAGTCGTACATCGAAGTGGCGGCGCGCGTTCAGAAGTGGGTGGACATGGGGGTCAGTCGCAATCTCTACCATGCGGCTGATCGGCCCGGACAGCTGAGCGCGGTCTATCTGGCGGCCTGGCGCAAGGGGCTCAAGAGCACGTACTACTGCTTCGTGCGTCCACGCATGGAAATCGAGCAATCCACGGTTGCCGTCAACAAGGCACGGCGTCGCCCGCAATGGGTACAGCTCGTCGAGCGCGAGGTGCTGACGAGCGATGCGGTGAGCTGCCGTCTCGATGGTTCGTGCGAGAGTTGCCAGTGAAGGACAAGGAGGGACAGGAATGGCGCGCCGATTGCTCGGAGGCGATCCCTTGGCTGCGGTGGAGCTCTTCCCACTGAGTCACCCGTGGGCCTACGCGCATGTCCAACAAGCCAAGCACAACACCTGGTTTCCCGAAGAGATTCCGCTGCACGATGACGTCCGCGATTGGCACGAGCGCTTGAGCGATGAAGAGCGGCGAGCGGTGGAAATGTTCCTGGGTTTCTTCAACCCGATGGAGTCGCTGGTCACGACCAACCTGTTGCTCAGTCTCTATCGGGTGGTGACGGCCCCGGAAGCCCGGCTGTATTTGGCTCGACAGGCGTGGGAAGAAGCCAATCACGTCATGGCGTTCGAGTACGTCATCAAGACGCTGCCGGTAGACCGGGAGCGGGTGTTCGGCTTGCATGTGGAACATCCCGCCGTCGCGGCGAAGGAGCTGTTCCAACGCCAGCTGACCGAGCAGTGGCTGGTGACGCCTGACGTCGAGCGCGTCGAGGGACTGCAGCGACTCGTCCGCAACCTCGTCGGCTACTTCGTGATCTTGGAGGGGATTTTCTTCTACTCGGGCTTCGCGCTGGCGTTGGCGTTTCGGCAGCGCAACCTGTTGCGTGGTCTGTGCACCATCGTCGATTGGGTTTTGAAGGACGAGTCGCTCCATCTCTCGTTCGGGATCCACTTGATCACGACGATTCTGGAGGAGCACTCGGAGATCATGACCCCAGCGTTCGGTCACGAGCTGCGGGAGCTCATCCTGCGTGCGGTCGAGCTCGAAGAAGCGTACAACCGGGCGGTGCTACCAGAGCCGCTCATCGGTCTCGATGTTGACGCGCTCAACCGGTACGTCCGCTCTATCGCTGATCGCCGGTTGGAGGAACTGGGGTTGCCCATCGCTTTCGGGGAACCGAATCCGTTACGCTGGATGGTCGCGCAGGTCGACGTGCCGGAAATCGTCAACTTCTTCGAGGCCCGCAATATCCATTACGAGGTCGGCCGCGCGCGCTGGTAGAGTGGGTGTCCGGTGCCCGAAGAATGCGAGCGGGGAGCAGTCGTGCTGCTCCCCGCTCGTGCGCGTTGTGCCTTTCAGGTCTTCCACGTCGGCTTGGGGACGAGTGGCTCGGCACCGGAGCGGTCACGCGGCATGATGGCGACGTACTCGAGTTTGCCATCCGGCTGCCGCTGCCACTGACCGATGAGCCAGTTGCCGAGGAAGGCGTTACCGGTGAGCTTGACTTTGCCCATGATCGTATCGAACGTACCCTGCAAGATTTCGTCGCCGATCGCTTTGCGATCGATCTTTCCGACGCGCTCGAACGCCTGTTGAATCACTTGGCCAACGACATAATAGACATGGCCGCCCCAGCGGTCAGCTTCCGTCCCATTGAAGGCTGCGAAGCGCTTGTAGAAGTCGACGAGTTGCTGGTTGCGGACGTCGATACCACCCAGACCCATCACTCCCTCGGCATCATCGGCGTACGTACCATAGAAGAAGTAATAGTTAGGTCCATTGGCGAGGAAGAGAAGAGGTGGATTGAATCCGAGAACCTTCATGGGTGGGACGTAGAGCATCGTGTCATTGGGGTAGGTGATGCCGATGATCGCATCGGGGTTCCGGCGCATGATCTCGGTGACGATCGACTGCATGTCGCTGACTTCCATGGGGTAACCCTGGTCGTAGACGATTTCGAACCCTGCAGCTTGCAGAGCAGGCCGGAGGGGCTTGACGAAATCCAGGGCGAACTCGGCATCGACATAGGGCAGCGCGACGCGCTTACCGATCTTGCCCTGCTGATTGAGATATGTGAGCAGACCGACGATCCCTTCCTCTGAATACTGTTCGGGACGACCGAGGAAGCTCACGAAGTACGGGAAACGCTTGGCGTCCTCCTCCGTGACCCACGTCGCCACCGCAATTTGCGGATAGCCGTTCTGATGGAAGATGGGAGCTACTGCGTGGTTGATTCCCGTCGAGTACGGTGGAATGAGGAAGTCCACCTTTTCCTGCGTGATGAGCCGCTGCACTTGCCTGATACACTCTTCGGGGTTGCTTTGATCGTCTGCCCAAACGATTTCGACCTCGTAGCGACCATCGGCCAGCTGGAATCCTCCAGCCTTGTTGACGTCGTCTTGCCAAAGTTTGTAGGCCTTGACGATCGTCACGTCCGCACCCGCTGCGAACACGCCCGATAAGGACACTGCGCAACCGATACGCAGCTTCTTGGCCGGTTGCGTCGCAACGACGGTGGGTGACCCAGCCGGAGCGGGAGCCGGTGTTGGCGTGGCAGCTGGTTGTTGCCCGGTCGGTGCTGGAGTGGGGGTGGGTTGCGGAGCCGGGGTCGGCGTTGCCGTACCACCGCACGCACCCAAGAGTGCGGAAGCACCCAGCGCAGCTGCTGTTACGAAGAAACGTCGTCGCGAGAGACGCATGGTATTCTCCTCCCCTGACGAACCGGTCACGATACGCGATAGGAGAGACCTAAACTCTTTCATGGACAGACCAGATCTTTCTTTGCGGTATCTCCTCCCTTCACTCATGACGATGACGATGACGTGAAGGGCTTCCAGGTTCAGCGTATAGACTCTGGCTAGCTGTGTGCCACTCATGGGAAAGTTTAAGCGCAAACTGTCGTGAGCACAAGGGCGGGGTTCAGGATAGCCGAACGCGATGGCCGCTCTAGGTGGCGGAAGAGGGAGGCGGCTCAATCGCTTCCGAGGTAGGCGACACGGACAGTCGGATCGTCACGCAAATCGGCCGCACTCGCTGCGTGTACCAGGATACCGTTTGCCAGTACTGCACCGCGCTGGGCGACGCTGAGACTGAGGTGAGCGTTCTGTTCGACTAACAGGATACCGATACCTTCGGCAGCGATCTTCGGTAAGACGCGCAGGAGCTGTTTTGCCAGCGCAGGGGCCAAGCCGAGTGTCGGCTCATCGAGTAGAAGGAAGCGCGGCGCGGCCATGAGAGCACGCGCCACAGCTACCATGCGCTGTTCACCCCCGCTCATGGTGCCGACTCGCTGGCTCAAGCGCTCCTTCAGTTTCGGGAAAAGTTCCAGCGCGAAGGCCAGGAGTTCGCGCTCGCGGGCTCGCGCGCGATGCGGAAAGGCTCCCAGCAGGAGATTCTCGTGAACCGTGAGGTCAGTGAAGGTCCCTCCACGCTCTGGCACGAGGACCAGGCCCTGTTCGACGATCTGGTGGGTCAGACGACGGCGCACAAGGCTCGTCAAATCGAGCTCGTCGAGCAGGATGTGCCCGTGCGTCGGGCGGACCAGGCCCATCGTGGCCTTGAGGAGCGTCGATTTGCCTGCACCATTGGCGCCGAGCACGACCACGATTTCGCCGGAAGCGACATGGAGCGAGACATTCTGAATCGCAGGGTGGAGTCCGTAATGGACCGTTAGCTCGCGCAACTCAAGCATCGTCTGCCTCTCCGATATAGACGCGAACGACCTCTCGATCGCGCAACACCTCGTCTGGTAACCCTTCAGCGATCTTCTGGCCGAAACTCATCACGATGCAGCGATCGCACAGTCGGCGCACCGCTTGCATGAGATGCTCGATCAGGACGATCGTCATGCCTCTGCCACGGAGGGACTCGATCAGCTCCATCCCGATGAGCATCTCGGAGGGGTTGAGCCCGGCCAGCCACTCGTCGAGCAACAAGAGTTTGGGACGCAGCGCGAGTGCCCGGGCCAGTTCCAGCCGCTTTTGATCGATGAAATTGAGCTGCCCAGCTGGAACCTGGACGTAGGCTGCCATGCCGAGTTCCTCGAGGAGCTGCCGTGCCTGCTCGCGGGCGTCGGTCAGCGATCGGGCGTGCCCTCCGAACAGGGCAGCTGGCGTGACGTGATCGAGGCACGTCAGAGCCGGATAGATGCGCACCAGTTGAAAGGTGCGTGCGATGCCGAACCGGGCGATTTCCTCCGGTGCCTTCCCAGTGACCTTGTGTCCCAGAAAGACGATCTCACCTCGGTCTGGCTGGTAAAGCCCGGAAACGAGGTTGAGCACGGTCGTCTTGCCCGAACCGTTCGGTCCGATGATGCCGAAGACCTCCCCCTCGCGAACCTCGAACGAGAGGTCATCGACTGCGACGATCCCGCCGAAGGTCTTGCGCAGCGAGCGAACCTCGAGCAGTGTCGAGCCGTGCGATGAGAGTTTTCCGACCGGGCCACTGGTTCCATCGATGCTCGGGCTTGCGCTGCGAACTGGTGTCGCGGGTGCCAGTGGTTCGCTCAGTGTCCATGCTGCGGGGATGGTGAGTCCCGCGCCCGTCGTGCGTGTGCGTTCGAGCTTAGGTAGCAAGCCCAGAATCCCATTGGGAATGACGAATACGATCGCCATGAAGAGGAGTCCCAGGATCAGGGTGTAGGCGGTCGGGAAGCGCGCATTGAGCTGATCGAAGAGGATGACGAGCGGGATCGCTCCGGCCAGTGGCCCCCAGAATCGTTGCATTCCCCCGAGCAGTGCGATGACCGCTGGCATGAAGGAGAGGGTGGGATTGAACGCGATGTTCGGATCGAGGTAGGTCCAGCGCGGGGCGACGATGGCCCCGGTAACTGCCATGATCGCGGAGGTACCGGCGAGCGTGAACACCTTGACGGCGGTGGTTCGTACGCCGCTGTGCCGAGCAGCTAGCTCGTCCTCACCGATCATGAGGAGCGCAAGCCCATAGCGCGAGCGTGCGAGAAGCCAGCCGCCGAGTAATGTGAGCCCGAGGAGAATCGTCAGTGCCCAGTAGATTTGCCGAGCCGTGACGTCGGTGATGATGTACAGACCGACGGATCCCGTGACGCTCCGCTGATACCACGTCATGAGCTGGCGGATGAGCTCCGCCAATCCGAACGTGAAGATCGTGAAGTACATCCCTTGAATGCGCAACGTCGTCAGTCCGACGATGAGTGCTAAGAGTGCAGCGATGACTGCGGCGAGTGGGTAGAGCGCCAGCATCGGCACCTTCTCGTAGAAGAGACCCACCGTGTAGGCACCGACTCCAAAGAAAGCGGCGGTGGCGAGACCGATGTACTTCGTCGGGCCAGCGAAGAGTCCCCAAGCAATGGCCAGAGTCGCATACATCAGGATCGAGATCCCGAGCGCGATATAGAAGTCGTTTCCTGCTAGTGGGACCAACGCAGCGATGAACAAGAGAGCGGGCAGGGTGACTGTACGCGCGATCGATCGCATCACCGGAGTGCCCTCCCGAGAATTCCCGTGCGCAACGTGAGAACCGCGAGAATAAACAGCGCATAGACCGCAGCCAGCGTCAGTCCCGGGCTGACGAACCGAGCGACGAACGACTCCGTGACCCCGAGAATCAGCCCAGCGACGAGTGCCCCGACAGCGTTGCCGACTCCGCCCAAGATGACGACGACGAGTGCCTTGAGCGTGAAGGTGATGCCCATAGGCACATTGAACGTCTGAAACATGCTGATGAGGACGCCGCTCGCTGCACAGATGATGCCGCCGAAAGCGAAGGTCAAACCCGCCCACCTTCGCACGTCGATCCCCGCGAGAGGAGCGCCATCAGGATCGACAGCGATCGCGCGGATCGCCGTGCCGATGCGCGTACGTACCAGCAGCAGATAGGCCAGAGCACCGAAAGCGATCGCGAGGACGAAGGCCAGCAACCGGTTGGCAGGGACGACGCTCCCGAGCAGCTGAACTGGGACCAAGAGATAGGAGTAAGAAAAGAGCTTCCCCCCGAAGATGGCGAGCATCGTGCCGGATACGACGAAGGAAAGGCCGAAGGCGAGCAAGATGCTCGAGGCCTCCATCGCTCGCCACGAACCACTGCGTCGTTCCAACGGGACGAAGACCAGATGGTAGACGAGGAGATGAATCAGGAAACTGAGGGGTGCAAGCAACAGGAGCGCGACCAGCGGGCTGAGTTGGTAACGCTGGAAGAGAAGCGTCGTCAGCAACGCTGCTGCGATCAAAAAATCACCGTAAGCGAGGTTCAGGATGCGAGCGACGCCGTACTGCAGGGTGAGTCCGAGAGCCAGCAAGGCGTATACGCCACCGTAAACGAGCCCGGTGACCAGGGCATCGAGCACAGAGATCATAGGCTCTCCCACCGCTTTACGCCAAACATACCCCGTATGTGTTGCCGATCCAGCAAGGCTGTGAAGGAGTTTAGATATCAAGGACATTGTAGCGGTTAAGACGCATGTCCGGCAAGAGACGAATCTGCCTGGGGAGACATCGATCGCTTATCGGTCCCATAAGCGCTGCCTCTATCCCGTGCATCCGGCTACCTGTCGGTCTCTCTGCCAACGCGATGATCGGACCGATAGGCTTTTCTCCCTGACCGGTGAGAACGAGAACTCCTGCAGCCTCGGCAGGGAGTTCGGGGGTCCGATCGAGGCAGCCCGGTATGGCGTGGGACTGCCCCGCTCGAGCTTGCACGAAAAACCTCGAGACGAATTACTTCTTCCAGTTCGGCTTGGGTACGATCGGCTGTGCGGCGGCCTTGTCCTTGGGCCAGACAGCAAGAAATTCGCCGTTCTGCCATTGGCCGAGTAGCCGGTTGCCGTAATACACGTTGCGCTCGAGCTTGACGGTTCCGAGGATTGTTTGGAAGGATCCGGACGCGATTTCTTTCGTGAGCGCAGGTCGGTCGACCTTACCGACACGCTCTAGGGCTTGCTGCAGGACTTGGAGCGAAGCATAACAGACCGGGCTTCCCCAGCGATCCGGTTCTTGGCCGGTCACCTCTTTGTGACGCTTGTAGTAGTCCATCAATCCCGGTTGGTTTGGGTCAATGCCTCCCAATCCCATGACGCCCTCGGTATTCTGACCGAATTTCGCTATGTAAACCGGGAAGGCTGTTCCAACGGCTGTCAAGAAAACCGGCGGATTGAAGTCCAAAAGGTTGGCAACCTCTGGAAGAGCGAGTGTTTCGGCAGGGTAACTGCAGGCGATGAACGCGTCAGGTTGTCGGTTCTTGATTTCGGTCAGAAGCGACTGGAAGTCAGCAGTACCGAGCGGGTAAGCCTCGTCGTAGACGAGGTCGAAACCGGTGTCCTTCAGCTTCTTTCGAGCAGCAGCCGAGAGTTCGAGTCCGAAGGCGTCATCGACGTACACGAGTGCGATCTTCTTGCCGATCTTGCCTTGGCTGGCCAGTTCACCGAGGAGATCGGCGATCGCTTCCGAGTATTGGCTCGATGTTCCCAGGAACGAGAAGTAACCTGGCCACTGCTCGACCAGTTCAGGAGTCTTGTCGCTCAGGTTCGCGACGCCGAGTTGCGGGTACCCGAGCTGGTGAAAGACGGGGGCCACGGCGACGTTCATCGCGGTGCCCCAGGGTGGAAGCAGGAGATCGACCTTGTCCTGGTTGACGAGCCGCTGGATCGCCTTGATCGCTTCCTCTGGGCTGCTCTGATCGTCGTACTCGACGAGTTCGATGGTATAGATGCCATCGCTGAGCTTGATACCGCCTGCCTCGTTGACGTCCCGTGCCCACAACACATAGTTAGGATAGATCGTGATGCCGGCACCGGTGGCGTACGGCCCACTCTTGGAGATCGCGAAACCGACTCGCAGCGTCTTCTTTGGCATGGTCGATGCCACTGTAGGTGTTGTGCCAGCAGTCGGTGTCGGCGCTGGTGCTGCTGGCGAAGTTGGCTGCTGGGCGGGAGCTGGAGTGGGCGACGGCTGCGGTGCTGGAGTAGGCGTGGCCTGCCCGCCGCATGCTGCCAGAAGTGCGGACAGTCCTGCCGAACCAGCGAGCATGAGCAAGTGTCGTCGTGTCACTGATCGCATGATGGTCTTCCTCCTCCTCCTCGGTCGATCTCAACTTCACCGACTGTGTCGCACAAATGTTCAGTGCCATGTATCGCCGACGACGTATAGTTTCCGTCGTGTCCTCCAGCGAACCCGCTATCCCTCGACGCCTCGGTCATGCCCGGAGCTTTGCCCGACACGAGATTCGGTCGTAACCGATGCTGAGGACGAGGCTCCCGCTTGGCCCTCAGCTCTCGGCGTACCGTAGACCCAGTACTCGAGGGGGAAACTCCCACCCAGCCAGGGCAGACCTCCTTCCTGCGCTGCGCGTTCGATATGCTCTTCGGTCCAGCGGATCGGTCGCCAATCAGGTTCGAAGATGAGGTATCCGACATCGCCGAACAGCTCGACTCTGTTTCCCCCCGGCTCATAGACGTAGAGCGGCATCGCCTGCGTGATACCATGCTTGGCTGGACCGAGTTCGATGTGGATGCGATTCTCGCGGAAGAGGTCACCGACCTCCCATAGCTGGTGCGGGTAGCCATACCAATAACAGATATGGTGCAGACGCCCACCGGAACCGGCTTCGTCCTGCATGAAGGCGATCTCGTGAACCATCGGGCTCACCGAGAGCCACACACCGCGGAAGCCACCCGACCGTGCTTCGATGTACTCCCGCAGCTGGAACCCCAGTGCGTCCATCATGAAGTCGCCGCAGCGCTTGACGTCTTTCGCGAAAAGGTTGATGTGATCCAGTCTGCGAACCGGAACACCGCGACTCGGCCTCCTTTGGGGGCGGTTAGGGAGTCGGCTTTGGAGTTGGTCCGGTGCCTGGTACCAGTCTACTTCCCAAAAAATCTCCATCCGGTGTCCCTCGGGAGTGACGAATCGGTATGCTGGTCCATGCCCGACATCGCCGTCGATCCAGCCTTGTCCGAGCCCCGTGGCTTCGATAGCTGCGACGCGGCGTTCCAGAGCGGCTGGCGAGCGGGCTCGCCATGCCGCATGACCGAGACCCGGCTCATCCGATGGCGTCAACTTGAGGGAGCTGAAGTAGCGCTCGTCGTATGCCCGGAGATACACCGAGCCTTCACGCCGTGCGACCTCTTCCATGCCGAGCAGATCCTGAAAGAACCAGAGTGAACGCTCGAGATCGGGCGTGAGCAACTCGACATGCGCGAGTTGCGCGACATCGAAGATGTATCCGTAGTCCTGCGCTGCTGACATGCGGACACCTCCCCTGTACGCCAGTCATGTACGCCACTCATCGTTGGCTGACGCTGCGCTTCACGTCATACGCCCCCCTTGACCCCGGTCAGGACTGTACGGAGCCAGTCGCTCGTGTCGGCTGCAGTCGGTTGATCCGATGCGTCGTGGCGACTGATCGGTTCTCTTGTACTCTGTCAAAACAGGGATGACAAGTGAGTTGTTCAGTATACCGGAACTGTGTCGGCAATCCTGCCCAAGGCCCCCGTACCGTCGTCCCGTCACTGCGCGAATAAAGTCGAAATTCCCTCTTTCGGTCCCAATGGCGGCCACACGGACAAATCGAAGGGAAAGTCGGAGCCGGGAACGACGCGTTCTGGGCCGACGACGGCGCAGAGATACTCGAGCGTTTCGCGGCGCCAGAGAACGGTGTCGTACCAGAAGCGCCGGAGATAGGTCACGGGAGGTTCAGCGAGTTGCCGGCGCACTGCCTCCCAGACTGCATAGCCTCGTTCGAGACGGCCGATTTGATACGGCAGATACCCACCGCCGTGCGCCAGCAGGATCCGCACGTTGGGGTGGCGATCGAGGATGCCTCCGAAAATCAGATCGGCCGCGGCGACAGTCGTCTCCCACGGAACGCCGATCATGTTCGGAAGTTGTGGTCGCGCGAGACGAGGATCGCGACTCAAAAGCGGGTGGAGGAACAGGATCGCCTTGCGCTCCTCGGCGGCTCGCCAGAGGGGTTCGAAGACGGGATCAGTCAGCAGCCGATCCGCGGTGCCCGGTCCGACGATGGCACCCCGCATGCCTCGCTCCATCGCCCAGGCGAGTTCGTCTGCTGCAGCCGGCGGATCGCTGAGCGGCACCGTCGCGAGGAGGTCGAGTCGCGTCGGCACCCGCTCTCGCCACCCCAAGAGTGCCTCGTTGTACGCCCGAGCCGCCTCGCGCGCCAATGCAGGTTCTGCCTCGTAGAAGAAGAGCTGAGGAACCGGCGACAGCAGCGCGCGCTCGACTCCCGCTGCATCGAGTGCTGCCAGGAACTGATCGAGGTCGTGAAAGACCGGCTTGAGTTCGAACGGCCAACGCCCACCGACGATCAGGAACGGCGGTTTCCCGAGTTCTCGCTGCTCGAAACGAGCCCCCGCGCGCGCTGCGTTGCTGCGGAGCCAAACGAGCATCTCGTCCGGTATGGCGTGGATATGACAGTCGACTGTCACGGCTCCCCCATCCATCAGCCAGAGCGGTCAGGGTCCTCATCGGCGCCCAGAGGCAGGTTCACCGTGCCTGGTGTCGCCATGTTCGCTCGCGGACCCCATCGCGGCATTCACGCATCAACGGAGGTGACGCGGATCCGGCGCGACGATCCGAGCGATGCAGAGACACCGCCGGATCACTCGCGTTCAGGCTTCGACACGGACTCCCAAGTAGGTCTCCTGGAGTTCGCGGTTGCCGACGAGTTCCGTAGCTGATCCCTGCCAGATGACGCGCCCTTCTTCGACGATATAGGCGACATCGATGACGGAAAGCGCGAGATCGATGTTCTGCTCCGCCAGGAGGATCGACAGTCCTGCCTGCTTGAGACGCTGCAAGATCTGGCCGACGCGCTGCACCATGACCGGCGCGAGCCCTTCCGATGGCTCGTCGCAGAGGAGCACGAGCGGCTGGGTCATCAGCGAACGAGCGATCGTCAGCATCTGCTGCTCGCCACCGCTCAAGAGCGTTCCGCGGAGTTTTCCCCGCTCCTTGAGAATCGGGAAGAGCTGATAGATCTCCTCGACGGTCCAGCGGACCCGCTGGTCGGGGCGCGGTGGTCTCGCACCGAGCAGCAGATTTTCCGTCACGGTCAGCGAGGGGAAGATGCGCCGACCTTGCGGAACGAGCGCGATACCCTTGTGGGCGATGACATGGGGCGGTAGGCCGACGAGCGACTCGCCGCGCAGGCGGATCTCGCCAGCCAGTCGAGGGAGCAAACCCATGATCGCTCGCATGGTCGTCGTCTTCCCTGCGCCGTTTCGCCCCAAGAGGCCGACGACTTGCCCTTCTTCGACTGTCAACGAGAGTCCGTTCAAAACGAAGCCTTCGCCGTAGCCGCCGTAGACGTCACGTAGTTCCAGCATTGCGCCCTCGCATCGCTCCGGCTAGATACGCTGCCTGGACATCCTCGTTTCGTTGGATTTCGTCTGGAGTGCCATCGGCCAGCACGGCCCCGTGATGGAGGACCGTGATCCGGTCAGCGAAGGAGAAGACGACGCGCATACTGTGCTCGACGAGGACCACTGTCATCTCGCGTGGAAGCTGTGCGAGTCGTTCGATGAAGGCGGGAATCTCGTCAACGGCCAGGCCGGCTGCTGGCTCGTCGAGCAGGAGCAAGCGGGGTCGCAAAGCGAAGCGTGCGGCCAGCTCGACCCGTCGCTGATACCCATGTGGGAGATGACGGACTTCAATATCGCTGACGTCCAAGAGTCCCCATTCCTCGAGCACTCGCTCGGCTTCGCGCTGGACAGCGCGATCGCTGTTCACTTGCCCAAGGAGGCCGAGCAGGCGGTGGCGTCCCCGGAGGAGCGCGATCAAGATGTTCTGGCGTGTCGTCAGCTCGTGGAAGACTGCCGGCTGCTGGTTCGTTTTGAGCAACCCGACATCGACCCGACGATGTGCTGGTAACCGGGTGACATCGCGCCCGAAGACGATCACTCGACCACGCGTCGCCGGAAGGAAACCGGCGATCACGTTGAGCAGTGTCGTCTTGCCGGCACCGTTGGGACCGATGATAGCCCGTCGCTCGCCTGGCTGCACGGTGAGCGAGATGTCTTCCAGGATCGTCAGCCCGCCGATGATCTTGCTGACGTGTTCGAGTTGGAGTGCCGGTACTGCCGTCATCGTCATGACCTCTCGATGACTTGCTCGACCGATGGCTCGCGGTGAGGACTGACTGCTGAAGCTGGTGTTCGAGCCAAGGGGGTCTCCCGCCGCAGCTGGGCCCGCAACTGGCGGATCCGATCCGGCAACCGTACGATGCCCTGTGGAAGCAGGAGCACGGTCAGGATGAAGACGATACCGAGAATCATGACCCAGCGCTGCGTGAATGCGCTGACCTCATAGCGCAGCAGGAGGACGAGTATGGTTCCGATGATCGGCCCCCAGAAGGTGCCAGCTCCTCCGAGGATCACCATGACCATGGCCTCGCCTGCCAAGAGCCAGCTGATCTGCCCGGGGCCGACGAAGCCTTTGAAGTAGGCGAACAAACCACCTGCCAAGGCACCGTAGCCACCAGCGATGGTGTATGCAGCGTACTTCAGCGTCCAGGTGGGATAGCCGAGACCAGCGAGGTAGCGCTCGTTCTCACGGATGCCGATGAGGGCGAGCCCGAACGGTGAACGGACGATCCACGCGATGGTGAGGAGCGCGATCCCGACCACGAAGAGCGCGAGATAGTAGAAGTTAGCGGTGTCGGAGACACGCCCGACGAGGAACGGGAGCTTCGGTGTGGGGATGCCCGGCAGCCCGTCGTCACCGCCGGTCACATGGCGCCAGAGCCAGACGATCCCGAACAGGACTTGGGTCAAGGAGAGAGTCAGGATGAGGAAGTATGCCCCGTGTGTTCGCAGCACGAAGGGGCCAGTGACGAGTGCGAGCGCCACTCCGGCGACGACCGCGATCAGTAAGGCCAGGGGAGCAGGGACGCCGACATACTTGGCGAGCAATCCAACGGCGTACCCGCCAGTTCCGAAGAAGGCCGAGTGGCCGAGGGAGGGAAGACCGGCATAGCCAAGCAGGAGGTTGAGGGACATCGCGAAGAGCGAGAAGATCAAGATCTCGGTCAGGACGGACAGCGGGTAGGTCGGGAGGAAGGCTGGAGCCAAGAGGAGCAGGGCCGCGAGGAGAACGCCGAGTGCCGTGCGCCAGTTTCGTGCCAGACGAGCGGTTGCCATCATCCGGTTACCCTCCTAGGCCCAGCCGGGTCGGCCGAACAGTCCCTGCGGGCGGACGATGAGGACAGTAGCGGCAAGTGCCCACACTGCGAAGAACGACGCCTCGGGCCAGAAGGTTCGCACGATCGTGTCGGTCAGTGCCACGACGATGCTCGCCGCGATCGCTCCCGCGACGGAACCGAGCCCGCCCAGGACGACGACGATGAGCGCCATCAAGAGGAGTTGAACGTCCGTTCCAGGCGCGACACCAGTGACGGGTGTGCCGAGGGCTCCACCGAGACCGGAGAGGAAGGCGCCCAGCGAGAAGACGATGGCGAAGATCCGTCGAGCATTGATGCCGAGGCACTGTACCATCTCCAGATCGTCGACACCGGCCCGGACATAGGCTCCCCACTTGGTGCGCTCGAGCAGATACCAGACCAGGATGGCCAGGGCGGCCCCGACGACGATCAAGGCTACCCGATAGATCGGGACGACCGAGCCGAAAAGCTCCATCGAGCCGCGCAGCATCGCTGGTGGTCGGAGACGAAGTGGGTCGCCGCCCCAGATCCACCGCGTGACGTCCTGGACCACGTAGGCCACCCCGAGCGTCAGGGCGACCTGGAGAAGTTCCTTGCGGTGCAGGCGCTGCAAGAAACCACGCTCGATGGCGATGCCCACGACCAAGGCAGCCAGAGCGCCAGCGACGAGTGCGAGGAGGAAGTTCCCCGTCGAGCGCGCGACGGACCACCCGATATACCCACCGATGAGGTAGAGCGAGCCGGTCGCCAGGTTGATGAAGCGCATGAGACCGAAGACGACCGAGAGCCCGACAGCGACCAGGAAGAGCAGGCTCGCGTAGGATAGACCGATGACGAGACTGGCAGTATTGACCGGCACCGGATCTCCCTTCTCCCTCAGTCCCTCCAAAACATCGGCGGAAGACCGCCTCTGAGCTCGATGCTCCAACGATACTCGTAGAACGATTCAGGTGCAAAATAGGGCACGTGGGTGACGCCCGCTCATCGAGCGTCACCCACCACGAGCGATCAGAAGGAGAGATCGTCCACGTTTTCCTGCTTGCCCAACACGACGTTACCGAGCGTGCCATCCGGCAGACGCTGGACCTTCCGGAAATAGACAGTGATGACGGCATTCTGCGTTTCCGGATGGAAGCGGAACGGGCCGGCTGGTCCCGTGAACTGCACATCTTTGAGTGCTTTGAGGAACGCCTGCGTGTCTTCCGCCTTCCCTTGCACCGTCTCGAGCGCCTTCGCAGCGACGCGTGCGGCCAGGTAACCCTGATACGCAAATTGGTTGGGAAGACGACCGTGCTTTTGCTTGAAAGCCTCGACGAACGCCTGGTTTTCCGGGGTATCGATGAGTGGTGAATAGTGGAGCGAGGTGACGATATCGAGGGCGGCTTCTCCCTGTTGATCGACATAGGCCTCATCGACCAGGTCGCCTGCACCGATGAGAGGAATCTGATCTTTGAGCCCGAAATCCTGATACTGCGTCACAAAGCGCACCGCGTCCGCACCGGCAAAGAAGGCCCAGACAGCATCAGGTTGGAGCTGTTGGATCCGCTGGAGGAACGGTGCAAAGTCGCTGGTGTCGAGCGGTGGATAGACCTCACCGGCGATCTCGCCACCTGCCTTTTGGAACGCCGCCTTGGCTGGCTCCGCTTTTTCGCGCCCAGCGGCATAGTCGGGCGCCATGAAGGCGAGTCGCTTGTAGCCGAGCTGTTCGAAGGCGTACCGCCCCATCGGCCATTCGTATTGGCCGTTGGCGAACGAGACGCGGAAGATGAAGGGACTGCGTCGCTGCGGGTCGCGCGTGATCGCTTGCGCACCGGCATTGTCGATGATCGTGGGAACTCCGGCCTGGTGAATGTAGTCGCGGCAAGCGAGTGCGACACCGCTGTGGATGTATCCGATGATGAGGTGCACTTTGTCGCGTTCGACCAGTTGCTTGGTCTTGGTCAGGCCTTGCTCCGGATTGGAGGCGTCGTCTTCTTGGACGAAGGTGATCGTGCGTCCTGCCACCTTGTTGTCGATCGACTCGAAGTAGAGCTGGATCCCGCGGGTCAGGTTTTCGGCCAGTGCCGCAAAGACGCCCGTATAACCGTGGATGAGGCCGATGCGGATCGGTTCCGCTGCGGCAGCCGGTGTGACGACGACGGTCGGACTTGCCGCCGCAGCCGGCGTCGGTGTTGCGGGTGGGGGAGTCGGTGTGGCTGCTGCCGGGGTCGGCGCCGCTGGCGCAGTGGTCGGCGTCGGTGTTGCGCCGCCACCACCGCAGGCCGCCAGCAGACTACCGAGTGCTGCCGTCCCGATTCCCACGATGACTGTTCGCCGTCGAACCGGCCGACGGAAGAGGTGCTGGAAATCACTGCGCTCCATCGATCTCCTCCTCGCAACGCGACTGACCCGTTCCCTCATACGCTCGATCATCGCTGGATCGTCCCGGTGGGCCGGTGGGGTCGTCCTCGCACTGGCCCACCGGTGTCCGCTCGCTCAGACGCCGACCGTCACCTTTTCTGGTGTCCCGTAGGTGTAGAACGATTCCGGCATGGTCGATGCGCCGAGCCACACCGTACTCGAGTAAAGATCCGACTCGTGGGACACATCCCACACCACGGTCTGCCAGTTGGGGTCGAAAATCAGGTATCCTGCGTCACCCCACAACTCGACGCGGTTTCCGCCTGGCTCGAAGACGTAGAGGAACATGGCTTGGGTCGTGCCATGCTTCCCAGGACCAGCCTCGATCTTGATGCCCCAGTCTCGGCAGGCGTCGGCCACGTCGTAACAATGTTGCGGGTATCCGTACCAGTACGCGATGTGGTGCAAGCGATTCCCCTGGCCAGTTCCGTCGCGCATGACTGCGATCTCGTGGACGAGCGGGCTCACCGAGAGCCACGATCCGACCTTCTTCCCGTCACCGCCGATCTTGGTCTCGCGCAGCTTGAAGCCGAGATAGTTCCGAAGGAACGCTTCGTGGGTCTCGACATCGCTCACGAAGCAGTTGATGTGATCGAGCCGGCGCACGGGTACACCATCCAGCGGTCGGCGCTGGGGCCGGTTCTTGAGTGCACTGCGCTGCTCCTCGGGTGCTTGGTAGTACTCGAGATCCCAGATCAACTCCATGCGGTGACCATCTGGCATGCGGAAGCGGTAGGCACGTCCAGCGCCGTATTCGCTTTCCTGCCAGCCGAGTCCGAGCCCAGCTGCCTCGATGGCTGCTGCAGCTTCGTCCAGCAGGTCGGGTGCCGAGACGCGCCAAGCGGCGTGCCCGAGTCCGGCTTGCGGTGCCTCCGTCAGCTTGAGCGTCCAAAGGAACCAGTCCTCGTACGCCCGTAGGTAAACCGATTGACCCTCCTGATGAACGACGCTCATCCCGAGGAGTTTTGTAAAAAACCACAGGCTCTCGTTTGGCTTGGGTGTATACAGCTCGACATGGGCGAGCTGTGCGACGACCGGGACACGGAGATCCGCCATGACTCCACCTCCCTGAGTGGTTCGACCCCCGACCTCACCGTTCGCGACCGTTCGGTTCCCACACCCATGTCGCGTCTCGCCAACCGTCGAGGTCGTACTGGCTGAGGCACTCGTCGACGAGCGCTTTCCACTGCTGCATGAAGCCGCGTCGCTCCGCCCACTGGAGCGGGTCGAGGTACTTCTGCTCGTGGTTGCCGGCATAATTCAGCTCATAGAGCCCGTGCCGGCCACCGAACTCCGAGTACACGGCGTCCCACACCAGCTTGTACAGCTTGCTGCGTTCCACGGCGCTCATGTCGGTACCACGGAGATAACGGTCGAGGAGCGGCCGGACCTCGGGGTTGAGGAAATCGCGGTAGCTGGACACATTGATGATCGGGGCGCCACCGAGGATCCGCTCGTAGATCTGGCGAATGCGGTCCCAAGCGAAGTTGGTGTAGACCCGCGCAGCGGCCGCGTATTCCAGACGCGGCACGACTGACCCACCCAAGCTCGGCTCGGGATCGCTCACCATCGCCGTGACGATGGCCCAGAGGAGATGCCGGAGCGCGACGAGTTCCCCGACGAGGACCTGGTTTCCACGGAAATCAGCCGTCCCGTTGCACTCCAAGCCTTTCTGCAGAAGACCGATCATGAACTCGACCTTGATCATGAAACGGATCGTCGTCTGCAGGTTGAAGCGATTGAAGAAGCCGGAGTCGGCGTAGAATCGCTTGCACTTGGCCACGTCGCGGTAGATGAGCACATCTTCCCAGGGGATGAACGCCTCGTCCAGAACCAAGAATGCATCGTTTTCGTCGAAGCGACTCGAGAGCGGATGGTCGAAGGGGCTCTCGGCATCGAGTTCGTACGACGCGCGCGAAATCAGGTATTGACGCGGGTTGTCCATGCGGACGAAGAAGACGAGTGCGACGTCCTCGTCTCGCCCCTCTTGCAGGCGCGCTGCGCTCCCGCTGTTGACGCCGACGAAGGTGCCGTGGGTGAGGGCCGATGCTGTCGCGACTTGCTTGGCACCACTCACGATGATGCCGCCGTCTGTCTCCTTGACGACATGGATGTACACATCGCGGACTTCGCTGGGTGGACGATTGCGATCGATCGGTGGGTCGACGATCACGTGGTTCATGAAGAGGACACGGGAAGCGTATTCGCGGTACCATCGCCGTGCTGTTTCCCCAAAGGGAGCGTAATAGTCCGGGTCAGCGCCGAGCGTAGCCATGAAGGCGGCCTTGTACTCCGGGGTCCGACCCATCCAGCCGAAGCTCATCCGTTGCCAGACTGCGATGGCTTGGGCTGCTTCCTTGAGATCCTCGGCGGAATACGCAGGGGCGAAGAACTTGTGGGTCAGAATGCCCTGGCGATCGATCTTCGTCAGGATCTCACGCGTCTCCGGCGCATGGAGCGCGTCGTACAGCCGGGCGACCGAGCGTGCGGCGTTGCGGAAGGCCGGATGAGTCGTGACGTCCTCGACCCACTCGCCGCGGAAGAAGACCTTGCGGCCGTCCCGCAGGCTTTCCAAGTACTCCTCACCAGTCATCGGACGGGGCGACGTCTGGATGACTTGTGCCATCGACCGTTCTCCCTTGCACGATCGACTCCTCGCCACTTCTAATCCGAAAATAGTGCGAGCATCACGTCACGTCAATCGTGTCGTTCGGCTATCATGAACTCTCCACGATGATCTCCGGCGAGCGGGTAAGAGGACGGGAAGTGGTTCAGCCATCGTGAACGAGCTGCTTGCTGGTTCAGCAAGGTGCTGCTATCGTAACGAATTGGAGGGTACGATGCTCCAGACAGTGCAAAAGGCAGCGCAAGTGCTCCGCCTCTTTACGCCGCACCAGCCGGAATGGGGGGTCACCGAGGTCGCTGCCGCGCTGGAGATCCCCAAGTCAGGTGCTCATGCGCTTCTGCGGACGTTAGCAGCGGAGGGCCTCTTGCAGCGAACGGCCGCTGGCCGTTACCGTCTCGGCTGGGCACTGTTCGAGCTCTCCCAGACGTTGCTCGACTCGAGTGCGCTCCTCCGCGCGGCCCGTCCGGTCATGGAGCGTCTGGTAGCTGGGTGGGGCGAGACGACGCATCTTGCCGTGTTGGTCGATGGACAAGTGTTGTACGTCGAAAAGCTCCAAGGGGATCGTGCCCTCGAGATCGTTCTGTCCGGAGTCGGCAAGCGCCTCCCGGCGCACTGCTCTGGTGTCGGAAAGGTGCTGCTCGCCCATCAGCCGTGGGAGGTGGTGCTCGAGATCGTCGAGCGGACTGGTCTGGTGAGTTTCACGCCGAACACGATCACGTCGGTCGAGTTACTACGCGAAGAACTGGAGCGGGTCCGCCAGCAGGGGTTCGCCTACGACCAGGAAGAAGTGATGGTCGGGCTCTGTTGTGCGGCGGCGCCGATCCGCGACGAGAGCGGTCACGTCATCGCGGCGATGAGTCTGTCGGTGCCGGCCTATCGCTTCTATCCGAACCGGCAACGGCTCACCACCGCGATCGTCGACGCAGCGCGACGGGTTTCGGAAGAACTCGGGTACTATCAGGAGGAGTGGGTATGGGAGAACGGCAAGCGGTCAAGGTCGCGATCCTCGGTACCGGGAATATCGGTACCGACCTGATGTACAAGCTCTTGCGGAATCCTGGTCACATGGAACTGGCCATGTTCGCCGGGATCGATCCGCAGTCGGAGGGAATCGCTCGCGCCAAGAAACTGGGTATTCCGACGAGCTACGAGGGGATCAAGGCGATCCTGGATGACCCGGAGATCCGGATCGTGTTCGACGCTACCAGCGCCAAAGCGCACGTGCGCCACGCCAAGATGCTGCGCGAGGCTGGCAAGATCGCGATCGATCTGACGCCAGCTGCCCGTGGTCCCTACGTCGTGCCGCCGGTCAACCTGGGCGCACACTTGGACAAGGACAACGTCAACCTGATCACCTGCGGCGGGCAGGCGACGATCCCACTCGTCTATGCGGTCAGGCGGGTCGTGCCGGTGCGTTACGCCGAGATCGTCTCGACCGTGGCCAGCAAGTCGGCGGGACCAGGAACGCGTCAGAACATCGACGAGTTCACGTTCACGACCGCCCACGGACTCGAGGCGATCGGGGGAGCCGAACAGGGGAAGGCGATCATCATTCTCAACCCGGCTGAGCCGCCGATCATCATGCGCAATACCGTGTACGTCATTCCCGCGACAGAGGAGTTCGACCAGGCGGCGATCGTGGCCTCGGTCGACCAGATGGTCGCCGAAGTCCAGCAATATGTCCCTGGCTATCGCCTCAAGGACGCCCCGCGCCTCCGCCGGCGGGGGCAGCCGGTGGGGCGCGGGAGGGGGCAGCGCGCTGCTGGTGGCGCTGCGGTG
>Ga0072500_137435_pt1 | contig 28062 bp, 32 predicted proteins | sample GBScelen77Swater_FD_63803 | JGI IMG/M metagenome (GOLD analysis project Ga0072500, IMG submission 63803) | Hot spring microbial communities from Great Boiling Spring, Nevada - cellulolytic enrichment S 77C v2 (version 2) | ecosystem: Environmental > Aquatic > Thermal springs > Hot (42-90C) ...
GGGCGGACTGGGTGGACGCCACCCTAAGGGGGTCCGGGGCGGGGGCGGGGAACGCGCCCACCGAGGTCCTGGCCGCGGTCTTGGACAGGGCGGGGCTGAACCCGGGTCTTCAGGTCTTCAAGCTCCTGGAGGCGGCGGAGTTTGTCCTGGGGCCCGTCCTGCACTTCCAGCCCTACCCGGACCGGGACTCCATCGCCATCGGGTACGCCGGGGTCTACTCCACCTTCCTCCTCCACGCCAAGAGGATCGGGAAGGAGCTGGGGGTGGACCCCATGGCCATCCTCCTGGAGCTGGGCCGTAGGCAGGCGGTGGCGGGACAGGAGGACTGGATCCTGCGGGTAGCCCTGGAGCTGAAGGAGGAAAAGGAGGCCGGGGCCTTGGTGGACTGAGGGGGTGGGGGCGTGGGGCAGGCGGTGGGCTTCATCGGCCTGGGGAGCATGGGCCTACCCATGGCCCAAAACCTGGCCCGGGCGGGCTTCCAGGTGCTGGCCTGGAACCGCACCCCCAAGGAGGCGGAGGGCCTCACCCTGGTGGGAAGCCCCAAGGAGGCGGCGGCAGCGGGGGTGGTGATCACCATGCTGGCGGACGACGCCGCCACCGAGGCCGTCCTTTCCGAGATCCTGGAGGGGCTTCCTCCGGGGGGCCTCCACATCGCCATGAGCACCCTGGGGGTGCCCTACTCGCGGTCCTTGGGGGAGAGGCACAGGGAGCGGGGCCAGGCCTACCTGGCGGCACCGGTCTTCGGGCGGCCCGAGGCGGCGGCCCGTGGGGAGCTCCGGATTGTGGTGGCGGGGCAAAGGGAGGTCTTGGAACGGGCCCGTCCCATCCTGGGGCCCTTGGGGCAGGAGGTGTACGAGGTGGGGGAGAGCCCCCACCTGGCCCACGCGGTGAAGCTGGGGGGGAACTTCCTCATCGCCGCCATGCTGGAGGCGCTTTCTGAGGCCTACGTGCTGGTGGAGCGGAACGGGGTGAGGCGGGAGGCCTTCTACGAGGTGGTGCGGGGCTTCTTCCGCTCCCCTGTGTACGAGAACTACGGGCGGATTCTTTTGGAGAGGCGGTTTGCGCCGCCGGGCTTCAAGCTGCGGCTGGGCCTCAAGGATGCGCGCCTCATCCACCAGGCGGCGGACACCACCCATACCCCTCTGCCCCTGGGGCACCTGCTTCTGGATCGGCTTTTGGAGGGGATGGCCCGGGGGATGGGGGAGGAGGACTGGACGGCCATCCTCAAGCTGGTGGAGGCCGAGGGAGGGTTGCATGGTTGATCCCATGGAGTTTCGCCGGACCCTGGGGCGGTTCGCCACCGGGGTCACGGTGGTGGCGGCGTACGATGAGGGGGGAAACCCGAGGGGGCTCACGGCCAACGCCTTCATGTCGGTTTCCCTGGACCCTCCCCTGGTCCTGGTCTCCCTGGACAACCGCTCCCGCACCAAGCCGGTGCTGGAGCGGGCGGGGCGGTACGGGGTGAGCATCCTGGGGGAGGAGCAGAGGGCCCTATCCGACCACTTTGCGGGGCGGCCTCAGGAGGGGCTGGCCATCGTGTTTGTGGAGCGGGCGGGGGCTCCGGTTCTGGAGGGGGCCCTGGCCGAGGTGGTGGCCCGGGTGGTGGAGGCCCATCCTGCGGGGGACCACACCCTCTTCATCGGGCAGGTGGAGCACCTGGCCTACCGGGAGGGGAGGCCCCTCCTCTACTACGCGGGGCGGTACGCGCGGCTGGGGGAGTAGCCCCGCCTGGGGTTCAGCATTCTCGGACGAATCCCTTGTAGGGGGCCGGGCTAGGGGTCACCATAAGAACTGTAAGCAATAAAAAGGAGGTTAGGATGACTGTCAGGACACAGGAAATCCCTGAACTCTTGCAGAAGGCCACGGAGTGGGCCCAAGCGGCGGAATCCGAAGCCTTTGAGGCGGACCGGGAAGCCCGTTTTAGCCAGGGCCTGCTCGCCTCTTTCCACCGGAACGGCTTCCACCGCCTCCTGAGGCCCAAGCGGTACGGGGGCTTGGGGTTGCGCCCTCGTCCCTTCATGGAGTTTGTGCGCCGGGTTGCCTACCACAACGTGGCCGCCGCATGGTTGGCCTATTTCTATCCGATTCACGAGGCGTGGGTGGCCTTTCTGCCCCCGGAGGGGCGGCGCCGGGTCTTTGCAAGCGAGGGCTTGGTGGTGGACGTCTTCACCCCTCTGGGCCAGGTGGAGCCCGAAGGCGAGGGCTTCCGCCTGAGCGGGGAGTGGAAGTTTGCTAGCGGCGTTCTCTACGCCGAGTGGATCGGTCTTGGGGCCATGGTCCCTTTGGACGGCGGGCCACCCCAGCCCTGCCTTCTGGCTGTCCCTGTTTCCCAGGTGGAGATCGTGGAAAACTGGGACACCCTGGGGCTTAGACCCACGGGCAGCCACGGGATCCGGGCCCAAGGGGTTTATGTGCCTCGGGAGATGATCCTGCCCCTGCTTCCCGTGGTTTCCACGGGCAAACCCCTGGGTGGGGAGTATGACGAGGAGGAGCCCCTTTACCGGGTTCCCTTTATGCCCATGTTCCTCATGGGCTTTCCCGCCTTGGCCTTGGGGGGTGCGGAGCGCTTGGTGGAGATGTTTGCCGAGCGCACCCGCAACCGGATGCGCATCTACCAGCTGGGGGCCAAGGAAGCGGAGAACGCTAGCGGGATCCGGAGCATGGCCGAGATCCACCTCCAGCTAGACACGCTCAGGGCCCTTTATGACCGCTATGCGGACCAGTTGGAAGCCTGGGTGGAGGAGGGGCGCTCGGTGGTGGAGGACGTGGAGCGGGAGCGGATGTTCGCCCTTCGGGCTGCCGTGGCCCGGGGCGCTGCGGAGCTGGCCACCCAGGTCCTCACCACCCTTGGGGGCACGGCCATTTACAAGGGGGACAAGGTGGAGCTCTTTGTGCGGGACCTCCTCACCGTGGCCTGCCACACCACGCACCTTTACGAGGATGCCCTTCAGGGGTACGGCAAGAGCCTTTTGGGGTTAGGCGCTCACCCCTTGTGGTAGAGGGGGGAAAGGAGGCGGGGATGGCAAAGCTGGAAGTGGCCAAGCTGGGGCACGTGGCTTTAGAGGTTCCCGATTTGGAAGGCTCTTTGCGCTTTTGGCGGGACATCGTGGGCTTGGAGGAGGTGGAGCGCCGGGACGGGGAGGTCTACCTGAGGGCCTGGGGGGAGTTTGAGCACCACAGCCTCATCCTGATGCAAAGCGACGAGGCCCGCCTGCACCACGTGGGCTGGAAGGCCCGCCGTCCCGAGGACGTGGAGGCCTTCCGGGACTACCTGCGGGGCCTGGGGGTGGCGGTGGAGGAGGTGTCCCCAGGGGAGGAGGCGGGACAGGGATACGCCATACGTTTCTTTGTGCCCACCAGCGGGCATCCCTTTGAGATCTACTACAAGATGGATCGGCCTGGTGCGCCGGAGGAGAAACGCTCTCGCTTGAAGAACCAAGTGTACCGGGCCTTTGAGCGGGGGGTTTCTCCCCGGCGCATTGACCACGTCAACCTCTGGACCGGGGGGCAGGACCCCACCCCCACCCACCGCTGGTTGGAGGAGCACATGGGGTTTAAGGTGCGGGAGTACATCCAGCTGCCCGACCTGCGCCTGGGGGCCTGGATGAGCGTGACCCCCCTGGTCCACGACATAGCCGTGATGTTTGACGGGGCCACCCAGGGTCCCCGGTTCCACCACGTGGCCTACTACCTGGACAACTGGCAGGACATTCTGCGGGGACTCACCATTTTCAAGGAGCACGGCATTCTCCCGGACCTGGGCCCTGGGCAGCACGGGATCAGCCAGGCCTTCTACAGCTACATCCGCGACCCGGCCAGCGGGCACCTCCTGGAGCTCTTCAGCGGGGGGTACCTGATCTTTGACCCGGACTGGGAGCCCCTGGAGTGGCGCCCTGAGGAGCTGGTGGATGGCCTCTTCTGGTGGGGGGACCGCTGGGACCCCCAGACCCAGCCCAACCACCCCTTTGCCCGCACTACTGGGGTGCGCCAGGCTAAGGAGTCGGTGCCTTCGTAAGCGCCACCTTTTCGGACCCTACCCCTTGCGAGGGGGGGGTCTTTTTGGGAGGAAGGTATGGAGGAGCTGAAGCTGAGGACGGGTCCTTGGGAGACCCACCTTTACCGGGAGGGGACGGGGGAGGCGGTGCTCTTCATCCACGGTTCGGGGCCTGGGGCCACGGGGCTTTCCAACTGGCAGCTGGCCTTGCCCGAGCTGGGCCGCCACTTCCTCTGCCTGGCCCCGGACCTGGTGGGCTACGGGGGGAGCACCCACCCGGATCCCCCACCCCGTGGGGTGCGGGCCTGGATGCGGGTGTGGGTGGACCAGCTTCTCGGGCTTCTGGACGCTTTGGGGATCAGGGAGGCCCACCTGGTGGGGAACTCCCTGGGGGGCGCCATCGCCCTCCACCTGCTTATGGAGGCTCCGGAGCGGTTCCGGCGGGTGGTGCTCATGGGTCCTGCGGGGGGTCCTTTTCGGCTGACGCCGGAGCTGGACCGCATCTGGGGTTTTTACGAGGACCCCACGCTTTCTTCCATGAAGAACGCCATCCGCTGGTTTGCCTTTGACGAGGCCTTTGTTCGGGATCGTTTGGAGGAGATCGCCCGGATGCGGCTGGAGGCGGCCCTTAGGCCGGAGGTGCGGCGGAGCTTTGAGGCCATGTGGCCGCGGCCCAGGCAGGAGGCCATAGACCAGCTGGTGGTGCCTCCGGCGGCGTTGAGGGGGATGGGCCACCCCATGCTCATCCTGCACGGTTACCGGGACTGGATTGTGCCCGTGGAGGCCAGCCTGTACCTGATGGAGCACCTGCCCAACGCCCACCTGGTGCTCTTGGGGCGGACGAGCCACTGGGTGCAGATAGAGAGGGCCCAGACCTTCCACCATTTGGTGGGGTCCTTTTTGCGGGGGGAGATATGAGGGTAGCCAAGACCGAGGAGCTAAAGGGTTTTGCCATGGGGCCCATGACCCTTCGGCCCTTTGCGGGGGAGGGCTTGATGGCGGTGCGGGTGGAGGCGCCCAAGGGGGCCCACGCCCCGGCCCACAGCCACCCCCACGAGCAGATGACCCTGGTCATCTTTGGGCGGCTGCGCTTCCGGGTGGGCTCGGAGTGGCGGGAGGTGGGGCCCATGGAGGTGGTGCACATCCCGGGCGGGGTGGAGCACGAGGCGGAGGTCTTGGAGGACAGCCTCTTCTTTGACCTCTTTCATCCGGTGCGGGAGGACTTCTTAAAGCGGGTGGAGGAGCCATGAGGGTGGCCCTGCTCACCGGAGCTTCTAGCGGGATGGGCTACGCGGTGGCCGAGCGCCTGGCCCAGGAGGGGTACGTGCTCATTCTGGGAAGCCGGGACCCCTCTTTGGCGGTGAAGCGGCTTCAGGCCCTGGGGGCTAAGGTGACAGGGGTGGCGGGGGACCTGGCGGAGGCTTCTACGGCGGAGGCCCTGGTGCGGGAGGCGGAGCGGCTGGGTCGGCTGGACGCCCTTCTTTTGAACCACGGGGGTCCACCGGTGAAGCCTCTTTTGGAGGTGACGGAGGAGGAGTGGCGGCGGTACTTTGAGCTGATGGTCTTGGGTCCCCTGAGGCTTTTCAGGCTGGCGGTTCCTCTTTTTCGGCGTTCAGGGGGCGGGCGGGTGGTGGCCATCACCTCTTTTACGGTGAAGAGCCCCTATCCGGGGATCGTCCTATCCAACAGCCTGCGGGCGGCCCTTCTCAATGCTCTGAAGACGGCGGCCTTGGAGCTGGGGCCGGAGAGGATTTTGGTGAACGCGGTGGCCCCGGGGTACATCCTCACCGAGAGGATTGCGGAGTGGAACCGGGCGCATGCGGCGCGGGAGGGGGTGGATCCGGAGGAGATAGCCCGGAGGACCACGGAGGGGATTCCTCTTCGCCGCTACGGCAAGCCGGAGGAGATCGCCGAGGTGATCGCCTTTTTGCTCTCGGAGAGGAACGGGTACATCACCGGGCAGCAGGTCCTGGTGGATGGGGGGCTGGTGGTGGCGGGCTAGGGAGGTGAGGAGCGTGGTTTGGGATACGGCAAATGGGCTTCCTTGGGTCCTTTTCCTGCTCCGGGTGTTTGTGGGGGTGGGCATCCTGCTTCACGGCTGGCCCAAGTTGACCCACCCACAGATGGGTCTCCTGGGCCAGCGAGGTTTTGCCGGATTTTTGCAGCAGATGGGGTTCCCACTGCCTGGCTTTTTTCACCTGGTGGCTGTCCTGGTGGAGGTGGGCGGTGGGATCCTCCTTATCCTGGGGGTTTTCACCCAGGTGGTAGCTGGCTTACTCTTCCTGGAAATGCTCGTGGCCAGCTATGTTTCCTACCGTTTGGGTCAGCCCTATTTATGCGTAGACTCCAAGGGGATAGAAATTGACCTCTTTTACGCCGTGGCCGCGTTGGTGCTCTTTGTGGCAGGTCCTGGAGTCTTGGCCTTTGGGTAGGTGGAGATGGAGGACATTGAGGCCGCCATCCAAGAAGCCAAGGAGGCGGTGTGGAGCTTCCATCAAGAAGAGTTTTACCGCGTGCCTGACCGGGCGGAGGTCCTATTAGGAGGGGTGGCCCACGTGTTGCTTCCCACTTCAGTCCTGGCCTTGGCCTATCGCCAGGATCTGGAGGGGGCTTTAGGAACCGAGGTGGCCGACCTGACCTTGTACCGCTTGGGCTATTTGGTGGGCCAAGCCCACGCTCGTCACTTTCTGGAGAGATATCCCCATAGGGGCTTACTCTTCCGGATCTTGGCGGGCCCCTTTTTCTTTGCCTGGGCGGGGTACGGGGACGTGGACCTTCTGGAAGCCGACATACGGGCTGACCCGGGTTTTCGCGTCCTTTGGGAAACGGAGGATTCCTTCAGCGCCCGGGAGGCCTTGCGGGAGGGTTTAAAGAGGCGGGTGTGTCACCTTCAGGCGGGCTACTCCGCTGGGTGGTGCACAGAAGCTTCAGGGATTCCCCTAGAGGCCAAGGAGTTAGCCTGCAGGGCGGAGGGGGTTCGTGCCTGCCGCTTCTTGATCGCTCCGGAAGGGGCCTTCCCGGAGGTCTTGGGAGAGGGAAAGTGGTACAAGGAAAGAAGGGCCTACACGGTTATCCCTGCTCGCATCGCAAAAAGTAGTCCATGAGGGAGGTCTGTTTATGGAAGCTATGAACGACTGTGGGGCCACGTATTGGTATCGGCTTATGGGTGTTCCTTTCTGGCAGGGATATGTAGAGGCTTTGCAGGTGAAGACCAGGGTGGTGATGGCGGGGGATGGTCCCCCAATACTCTTCCTTCATGGCATCGCCGGCACCCTAGAGGCCCATCTGAACCTAGTGCCGCGTTTGTTCCAGGATTACCGCCTAGTGCTTTACGACATGCCTGGGCGGGGATTCAGCGATTTCCCTGACCGCCCCTATACGGTAGACTACCTGGCCCAGCACCTCGTGGCCCTGCAGGAGGCCTTGGCTTTGGGACCTGCCCTTTGGGTGGGGCAGTCCCTGGGGGGATGGGTGGCGGCCTGGGCCGCTGCCCACTATCCTGGGAAAGCCCTAGGGCTCGTGCTCAACAACCCTGGTAACGTGAAGAGCCGTCCCGAGGCCCTGGAGCGTTTGCGCACCTCCAACCTCAACCTGGCGAGGAACCCCACCCGTGAGGAGATCCGCAGCCGGTTGTCCTGGCTCTTCCACAGGCAGGAGTGCCTGCGGGAGGAGGATGTGGCTATCCGCTACCTGGCCTACAGCCGTCCGGGTTTTGCCCGGGCCATGGAACACATCTCTGCCATGCTGGTGCCGGAGGTCCGAGCTCGGTACCTCTGGCGCCCTGAGTGGGTTTCCCGCATTGACGTGCCCACCCTTCTTATCTGGAGCCGAGGGAACCCCCTAGCTACTCGGGAGGACATGGCAGAGGTGGCCTCTTGGTTTCCTCGTGGGAGGCTGGTAGAGCTGGGAGCCTCAGGGGAGTTCCCCCAAGTGGAGGAGGAGGACGCCTTCGTGGCCTTGATCCTGGGTTTTTTCGGGAGCTCTTGACATGACCAAGGGGCACTGTCATACTAGCCTGAGAGAGGAGGAAGGAGGGGTATGCTACGGGTTACTCCCTTTTTCGTAGCGCTCTTGTTGGGCCTGGCTCTAGGCCAAGGAAAGATCTGCGTTCTTGCCGACCTCACTGGCACGGGGGCTCAGGACGGCGACCTCTTCCGCAAGGGGGCGGAGCTGGCCTTGAAGGAGGTGGGGCTTCCCTACGCCATCTTGGACAGCCAGTCCTCACCTCAGGGAGCGGTTACTGCAGCCAGCCGGGCCCTGAATCAAGAGAGATGCACGGCCTTGGTGGGACCCAGCCGCTCCACCACCATGCGGGCAGTTATTCCCCTCCTGAAGGAGGCTAACCGGGCGGTGGCCTTCACCCAAGCTACCAGCGTCTTGCTGACCCAGGAGGGGAGAGGGTATGTCTTTCGGTTGGCCGCCAGCGATGCCGTAAGCTCCAAGGCCTTTGCCCAAGTTGCGGAGGAGCTGGGGGCCAAGCGTTTGGCTATTATATACAGCAACGATGCTTTTGGCCGGGGACTTTACGAGCTCTTCCGTGGAGAAACCCGTGCGGAAATTGTGGCGGCGGAAGCCTACACCTCGGGTAGTCGGGACTACACCGCCCAGCTCCTCAAGGCCCGGGGAGCGGAGCTCCTGGTGATCTTTGGCACTTTCTCCGAAGATGCTGCGGCCTTGGCCCGCCAATACCGCGATCTCGGCTTGCGGGTGCCCGTTTTAGCCAACAAAGTCTTCATCACCAGCGTGACGCAGCAGCTGGCCGGGTCCCAGCTGGATGGGTTTTACGTGATCGCTGACTTTTACGAGGGAGCTAACCCCCAAGCCATCCGCTTTGGCCGCAACTTCCGGATGGCTTACGGGCTTGCGCCCGATCCTAACTCCTCCGGTGCATACGATGGGGTAAAGGTTTACGCTGAGGCCTTGAGGCGGGCAGGAAAGCCCGACTTAGAGGAGGTGCGGAAGGCCCTCTTAGGGCTTAAGAACTACCCCATCACCTCTGGGCTTCTTGCCTTCCGGGAGGACGGCGAGGGCATCTTTGAGGTAAGCCTTCTACGCTTCCAAGGGGCCACTGCTCGTTTTGTGAAGCAGGTTCGGGTTCGCTGATGGACCTGGCGCAGCTCTTCCAGCTAGGAGCCTCGGGCCTGGCCGTGGGTGGGGTGTATGCTTTGGCGGGCTTGTCCGTAGCCTTGGTCTACCGGGCGGCCAGGCTCTTCCACCTCCTGGTAGGGGAGGGTCTCGCCCTCGGGGGCTTGGCTATGGCGGTGGCCGGAGCCTGGGAACGGGGAATCCTCTTAGCCCTCCTCTCGGGTCTGGCCGTAGGAGGGGTCCTAGTCCTCTTGGCCAGGTGGCTTCGTGGTCGTGAGGTAGCCGAGGTCATCGTGGCCTTCTTGGGCCTTTCCTTGGCCCTTAAGAACGCCTTTATTTTGCTCTTTGGCCCGGCTTCTAGGCCGGCTCCCTCTCCCTGGCCGGGGGTGTGGGTAGTGGGGGAGGTGGCTGTAAACCGCACCTACCTGGTCGTCTTGGGGGTCGTGGCGCTTCTCGTGGTCTTCACCTTCTACCTCTTGGAGCGCACATGGATTGGGAGGCGGCTGGAGGCTGTGGCCGAGGACCCGGTGGCTGCCAGGGTGTTGGGACTCCCCGCTTCCCTTTTGCAGGGGCTTGCCCTCCTCTTGGCCGGGGTTTTGGGCGGGATGGCCGGGGCCCTTTTGGCCCCCCTGTACTACGCCAGCCCTACCCTCGGCTATCTGCTCTTGTTGAAGGCTGTGACCGCGGCCATTGTAGGAGGCCTTTTAAGCCCTTTGGGGGCAGTGGTAGGGGGGTTCGCCCTAGGTTTGGCGGAGAGCTTTGGAGGGTTCTTCGCCAGTGCCTACCGCGATGCCTTGGTCTTCGGGTTGATGCTCCTTCTCCTGGTTTTCTTCCCCAAAGGAGTGGTGCGTGAGCGGACGCAGACGCGCGTTTAGCCTGGCCCTCCTCCTGATTGTCGCCCTCTTGCCCTTAGGGGGGGAGTACTGGGTGCGCGTGGGGACGCTGGCCGCCATCCAGGCCCTGGCCGTCCTAGGACTTTACGTGGGGGTGGGGCTGGGCCGGCAGCTCAACGCTGGCCAGTCCGCCTTTATGGCCCTGGGGGCCTATGGGACCGCTTACGCTGCCCTAAAGGGGGTTCCTTTCCCCTGGACGCTGGGGGTCGGGCTTGGGGCCAGCCTTCTTCTAGGTTTGGTGGCGGGCTGGGTAGCTTTGAGGGCCTCTGGTCTTTACCTAGCTCTGGCCACCGCCGGGCTAGGGGTTATCCTCATCGGGGTGGTGCAGAACCTCCCTGCCCTGGGAGCCACGGATGGCTTGGCCGGGATTCCACCGGTGGTGGCCTCTAGGATCTGGTACCCCCTGGCCTTTGGGGTGCTCCTTGGAGGGTTCCTCTTGGCCTGGGGAATCTCCAGAAGTCGCTTGGGGCTTTTCATCTACAGCCTGCGCAACGAGGTGGCTTTGGAGGCTATAGGGGTGAGCCCTTTGCGGATTAAGGTCCTAGCCTTTCTGATCTCAGCTTTCTACGGGGGTTTAAGCGGGGGGATCTTCGCCCACTGGAACCAGGTGGTAAGCCCTGATGCCTTTAGCTTTGACCTGTCCATCCTTTTGTTGGTAGCCCTGTACCTGGGGGGAGCGAGTAGCCCTGTAGGGGCAGTGATGGGAGGGGTAGGCCTTACTGTTCTCGCGGAGCTTCTCAGGCCCTTAGGGGGGGCTTGGACGGGATTGGTGTTTGGCTTGGCGGTGGTGGCCGTTTTGGTTCTGAGCCCGGGTGGACTCTGGGGAAAGGAGGAGGCTTGCTACGGGCGAAGGGCGTAAGCATGGCTTTTGGGGGCCTTCAGGCCCTTGCCGAGGTAGACCTAGATCTCGCCCCAGGGGAGGTTCACGCCTTGGTGGGTCCAAATGGGAGCGGCAAAACCACCTTGGTTAACGTTCTTACGGGCTTTTACCGCCCACAAAAGGGGGAGGTGTATTTGGAAGGGCGGCCCATTACCCGCTTTCCCCCCTGGCTTCGCGCTCGTTTAGGCCTGGCACGTACTTTCCAGACCCCTCAGTTGCCCCCGGGACTTTGCACCCGCGCTTACCTTCGCCTTGTGGGATTGGAGCCGCAGGAGGCCATGAAAGCGGGGCTTCCCTCTGGGGCTCTAGCCCTGCCTGTGGATGAGCTTCCCTGGGGGCACCGCCGAATTCTGGAGCTGTTACGGGCCTTGGCCTTAAAGCCCCGGTACCTCCTTTTGGACGAGCCCGCCAGCGGACTCACCCCCTTGGAGCGAGAGAGGCTTGCGGATACGGTGCGTTCCCTGGCCGCCCAAGGTCTTGGGGTGTTGGTGGTGGAGCACGACATGGCCTTTGTGCGCCGGGTGGCTAGTCGGGTCTCGGTTCTTAATGCGGGCCTCCTCTTGGCCCATGGGGGGCTGGAGGTTTTGGAACGACCTGAGGTCGTGGCCGCCTATCTGGGGGAGGGGTATGTGGTTTGAGGTGGAGAGGTTGGAGGCCTTTTACGGAGGTCTAAAGGCGCTCCACGGGGTGAACCTGGGCCTGCGGGAGGGAGAGGTCCTGGCAGTCCTGGGTCCCAATGGAGCCGGCAAGACCACCCTCCTCCACGCCTTGATGGGTTTGGTGCGGGCGGAGGGCAAGGTGCTTCTGGAAGGGGTGCCCTTGGTGGGCCCTCCTGAGGTCCGGGCCCGGCGGGTGGGTTATGCGATGGAGGGGAGGCGTCTTTTCCCTGGGTTGACGGTCCGGGAGAACCTCCTCGTGGGCCTGGAGAGACCCGGGAAGGTGGACCTGGCTCCCCTTCTGGCCCTCTTTCCCCGCCTGGAGGTCCTCCTCTCCCGCCTGGCTTCTACCCTTTCGGGGGGAGAGGCCCAGATGGTGGCCATCGGGCGGGCGCTTCTCCGCCGCCCGCGTCTCCTCCTTCTGGACGAGCCTTCCTTGGGGCTGGCTCCCATTTTGGTGAAGGAGCTTGCGGAGAAACTGAGCGGGGTGTTCGCCTGGGGGGTCGGGGGGGTCATTTTGGTGGAGCAGAACCTGGGGATGGCCCTCCGCCTGGCTCACAGGGTGGTCGTGCTCCAGGGAGGCAGGATTGTTTTGGAGGCCAAGCGAGAGGAGCTGGATACCAGGGTGCTCCAGAGGGTTTACCTGGGAGAGCTATAACGCTAGAATGTTAACTGTGGAGGCTCCTTTTTCGGTTACCCTTGAGCCCGATGGAGATACATTCCCTGTACGTCCAGGCGAAACCCTGCTACAGGGAGCCCGGCGCCAGGGGCGGTGGCTTTCCTTTGAGTGTGGCTGGGGGGAGTGCGGCTTGTGCAAGGTCCGCCTTAGGGCAGGGAGGGTGGAGGACCTCTACCCCGAGGCCCCAGGCCTTTCTCCCCTGGAGCGAGCCAAGGGCCTGATCCTGGCCTGTCAGAGCCTTCCCCGTTCGAACCTTGTGGTCCGGGCCATAGCCATGGAGGCCCCGGCCCGGCCGGAGCTCAACGTAGCCGACTACAGGGCGGAGCTGGTGCAAAAGGACGAGGTGGGTCCGGGGATCTTCCGTCTACGCTTCCGGTTGGACCGTCCCGCATCCTTCCTACCCGGCCAGTATGGGATCTTCACCCTGGAACCCACCCTTCGGCGAGCTTATTCTTTCATGAGCCTCCCGGGGAGCGTTGCTTTGGAAATCCTCGTCAAAAGGTACCCTGGGCGGCCGGGAAGCCAAAGGATCACCCATCTGCCACCGGGAGCTTCCTTGGAGGTGGAACTTCCCTACGGCCTCGCCTACCTGCGCCCCCGTCCCGGCCCCATTGCCTTAGTGGCAGGAGGGACGGGCATCGCCCCCATGTTGGCCATCCTCCGCGAGCTTTCCCGGGTTGGCTGGGAAGAAGAGGTTACCCTGATCTACGGTGCCCGCACCCCCGAGGAACTCGTCCTCCAAGAGGAGATCACCCTGGCCCTCCGCAACCTGCCAAAGGCCCAGGCTATCTATGCGGCTGAGGAGGTCCACCCACACTTCCCGGGCTTCCGAGGCAAGGTGACTGGGGCGGTTTCCTCCCTGCTGGAGGATGGGATCCCCCGCACCTGGTACTTCGCTGGCCCTCCTCCCATGGTCAAGGCGCTGAAGGCTCTTCTGCGGGAGAGGGGGGTTCCGGAGGAGAGTGTATTTTACGATAGTTTTGGGGCCTAGGCACGCCCTTCTCTCTTGGGCAGGTTTAAGGAAAAGTCGCGGCTGCAGGCCCGCAGGTGGGCCTCGAGGGTTTCCCGGGCTCGCTTGGGGTCCCGATCCTCCAGGGCCTTGAGGATCTCCCGATGTTCCTGCAAGGAAAGGGGCGCCCGCTGGCCCAGGAAGGGGACGCTAGCCAGCTGGTAGCGTCCCAGCATCCAAAGATTGCGCAAGAGTTTCTCCAGGCGAGGCATGCGGGCGGCCCGAACAATGGCGCTGTGGAAGGCTCGGTTGAGGGCCTCGTACCGTTTTCCGTCCCGGGCCTGGGCCGCTCCCTCCGAAGCCGCCAGGATCTGCCTTAGCTCCTCCAGCTCCTCCTGGGTGATCTCCGTGGCGGCCCGTTCAGCTGCTAGCCCCTCCAGCACGGCCCGGATGGTGAAGACCTCGGCCACGTCCTCCGAGGTAGGTACCAGGATCCGGCACCCTACCTGGGGGATGATCTCCACTAACCCTTCCTGCTCCAGGCGCTTCAAGGCCTCCTGAATGGGACTACGGCTTAAGCCCAAAAGCTCGCTGAGGGCGTAGGTGGAAATGATCTCCCCGGGCTGCCAGCGGCCCTCCAAAAGCCAAGAGCGAATGATCTCGTAGGCCTGGTCTGCCCGGCGCAGCTTGGAGTGAGTCAAAGCCACGCTCATCTCCTTCTTAGTCTAGCATACTACCGCCAGAAAGCCTCCTTCTCTACTAGGATCCCCTCTGCCAGCCACAGAGTTCTGGCCACGTCTAGCGCACTGGTAATGGCGCTTTCCACAGCCAGGTAAGAGTCCATGACTCCCACGGCCTCGGCATCCACTGGAGAAAGGTCCTGGAGGTCCAGCAGGTAGCCTCTAGGAGCTTGGAGGAGGTGGGCCTTGGCTACGCCGGGATCCCAGCCGGCATTCTGGTAGAGGTGGGCGACCGTGTCTAAGAGGGCTTCCCGCAAAACTTGTTCCGCCATCTCGTTCCCAAGAACCTTGGCTGCGTAAATCAGGCTGCTTCCTCCACCAGGTAGAAGGCCTTGTTCCCTGGCCCCTTTCACTGCCTGTAGAGCGTCCTCAAAGCGGAAGGCGGCCTCGCGCATGGCCTCTGCTGTAACCCCGCCTACCTGAAGGCGCACCAAGGGGTGGGCCAGGAAGGCCAAGCGTTTGCGAAGTAGAGTCTTGCGATGGCTGGACCCCTCTTGGCTTAGGCGTAGGCGTACTTGGGCCAGATGTTCCCCAAGAGGGGTAAGGTCTTGTGGGACCAAGCATACCCGGTCCCCCTGGAAGCGAACGGTGGCCTTCCCGGGGTTGGGGATACCGTATCCCCCATAGACCTCACCCCCCGTCAGGATCGCTACATCTTCAAGGAACCAGCGGAGGGCTTCTCCGTGCCCCATTCCCATCCCTGGAGGGAAGGAGGCAGCCACACATGCGCCTTGCTGGCGCAGCCTCTTTAGGGCCTCTTCCACGGCCGGGCTGATGCGTCCGATGAGGAAAAGGGCAGGGAAGGGCCAGAGGTCTTTTAAAAAGCGGGGGTTTTCAAATCGCTCCCCCACTAGCACCAGGGCTTCCGTCCACTCCCCTTGACCCTGGAGGTTAGGATGCCAGCCAGCCACCTTAAAGGCGTGGGCCTCCACCAGGAGGCGGGTCTCGCTAGCGGGGCCTTCCTCCACCACCACCTCTCCCAAGGGTCCTGCCTTTTCTAGAGCCTCCACTATCAGCTCGGCTATCTCGGGACTCCGCGAAACAGACCGGGCTAGGGCGAAGAGGCGCTTAGGGCTAGGTTCCAGCCGCAGCGTTGCCAGGGCCTGCCGTACTTTTGTCTCCGCTCCCTTAGACCCCTCCAGGAGCTCGGAGGGAGTGGCTCCGGCGCCGAGCCACCGGAACCCATGCCGGACTAGGTGGGCTCCCAACAGGATGGAGGTTGTGGTTCCATCCCCCGCCACCTCTGCCGTCCTTAAAGCGGCGTGGCGTAGGAGCTGGCTCCCCAGGTTTTCTAGGGGATCCTCCAGCTCCACGCTCTTGGCCACGGTTACCCCGTCCCGGGTAAAGGTGGGGGGAGCCCACTCTTGTTCCAATACCACCGACCGTCCAAGGGGACCGTAGGTAACGCCCACGGCCCGGGCCAGTTTCAGGACTCCCTGCAGGAGCTTTTTGCGGGCAGCTTCCGAATCGATCCAAAGCTTCTCGGGCTTCATGCGATCCCCGCTTCCTTAATAGGGCCAGCGCTATCTATTGGAAGAGGGTATTCTAGGGTTTCCTCAACCAATAGCCCTTCTGTTCTTGCCAGAAGGAGCCCTAAGGATACGGCTTTCTTTAGGGTCATCTCCACCGGCGGATAGGGATCAAAAATTGGGGCGGGCTGACCGGTAAAGACGTCCACGGGCCCTTCCTCCGGGCTCCAGGCCACCGGGTTCAGGTTGGCGTTGACCAGGAGGGCACGGTAGGGTCCCATGAGAGCCTCCTTCAGCGCCCAGAATGCTCCATCCCTTCCCCCTAAGCCCAGGCCCACCTGGGCCAAGGCTGCCCCGCCTCCGGGAACCACCCCTCCCTCCCGTGCCGCCTTTAGGAGGGCTAGGGCTTCCCGAACGCGTTCCCGGCGGTAGCGGGCCATGGCCAGGGTGGGGCTACTCACCCAGATTCGGACTCGTGGGCTTAAATCGCGAATGCGCTCACGGAGGCGCTCTCGCTCAAACCCTTCGGTGTCTTGAAGTCGGCGGAGGAGAAAGCGCACCCTTTCTTCTATCCTTCCCTCCATGGCTACCAGGCGAAGCCCCTCCTCCGCGGGCCTAGCCTTCACGGGTTTGTGGGCCTCGAGAGGGGGGTGCTGGGCCTCCTGCTTGGCGTGTAGGGGGGTTCCAGTAGCCTCTGCCAAGTCCTGGAGGCGCTCCCGGCGCCAGTCCGGGGCCTGGGGGGCCAAATAGGCTGCCAGGGGGAGGCGGCGCCGGTTGAGGTGAAGGAGCTCCTTGATCACCTCCCCGTAATCCGGGGCCACCAGCAAAAGCCCCTGTCCTTGACTGGTCGCCCAGGACAAGAGGGGTACCAGCTCCTGGGGATCCTCGAGGGGGTCTTGGAATAGGGCCAAAAGGTAGCTCCGGGCTTCCACTCCTAGCCAGCGGTCCAAGGGTGGGAAAGGCCAGGCCAATCCCTCTTCCACCTCCAGTTCCAGCCCTTCCTTGCCTTCTCTCCCCTCTACTTCCACCTCGCCCAGGGGGGATCGGTCCAGGGCCTCCAAAAGCAGGGGGGCTTCGTGGGGAGCTAAGGTCCTGGCTACCAAGGAGCGCAAGGCCTTTTCCTCTAGCCAAGCCCTCTTGCCCCGCAAAAGGGCAAGCGCCTCTTTCCCCGCTTGCGAAAGCCCTTTCTCCAGCTGGGAAAGGGATAGGCCAGTTTCTCGCAGGCGGAGTATTTCGAGGGCCAGCCGGGCTGCCACCAGGGCTGCCTGCTTGGAGCCGTCACCGTGGGTCTGCCAGACTTCCCGGGCTATGTCGCGCACCAGGTGAAGGCCCACCCGCTCCGCAAGCTCCCCCACCTCGGCTTCCTCCAAGAGGAGGTATCCCCGCCGGACTATCTCCGGGGGGGTCACCCCAAAGGGGTCCCCTACCGGATTCTCTAAGAGGACTACCCGGCCTTTGGGGCCAAAGGTGGGTTCCACCATTTTCAGGGCTCTGGAGAACCCCTTCAGGAGAGCCTTCCGGGCTTCATGGCCTGTTAGGATTAGCCTTCTGCTGGGCATGGATTAACCCCCCCTTGACATTGTCCATCTTAGCATGCTAGGGTGTCAACTGACCCTCTAGGGGAGGAAAGTATGGGACGACTGGATGGTAAGGTGGCGCTCATCACAGGGGCCGGGTCGGGGATCGGCAAGGCCATGGCGGAAAGGTTCGTCCAAGAAGGGGCTAAGGTGGTCATAGCTGACCTTAGCCGGGAGAAAGCAGAAGCTGTGGCCCAGGCTTTGGCCCCTAACGCTGTGGCCGTGCAGATAGACGCTTCCAAGCTGGAGGACAACAAGCGGGCGGTGGCCAAAGCGGTGGAGGCCTTTGGCAAGCTGGACGTCTTTGTGGGTAACGCCGGGGTGTTTGACGGTTTCCTCAGCCTTCCCCAGATCGCCGAGGACAAGCTGGAGGCCCTCTTTGATCGGCTTTTTGCCATCAACGTTAAAGGGTACCTCTTCGGGGCCAAGGCCGCCCTTCCCGAGCTTTTAAAAACCCGGGGGAACATGGTGTTTACCGCCTCCACCGCAGGTTTTTACACCAATCAAGGGGGAATCGTTTACACCATGTCCAAACATGCTGTGGTGGGCCTCATCCGTGAGCTGGCCTACGAGCTCGCCCCCAAGATCCGGGTGAACGGGGTAGCTCCTGGGGGCACCTTTACTGACCTTCGCAATGCCGTGGCCTTGGGCCAGGAGTATGGGGACCCGGACAAGCGTTCTCTGTTTGATATGCCCGGTCTTGACGATTTCATCAAGCAGTCCACGCCTTTGCGCCGGGTGAACGCTCCCGAGGACCATGCTGCCGTAGCTGCCTTCCTGGCCTCTGACGAGGCCAAGGGGCTGACCGGGGTCATCGTGCACTCCGACGGCGGTTACGGGATTCGGGGCGCCACTACCGCTGCGGGAGGGGATGATCTATGAGTCGGTTTAAAACATTCTTGTGGTTCCAGGATAGAAAGCGCCCTCCGTCGGAGTACGAAGAGGTTACGGCCTTCTACTCCACCTGGGGCATCCCTTTCCTCCCTGACCAAGAAGGGAGCCCCTTGGCGGGGAAGACGGCCCAGCCCTTCCTGATGAACCCAGAAACCACTGCCATTCACGAGTTCATGAAACCCCATACCGTACTCAGGAGCGTTTACTGGGAGGGCTTCCGAGACCCCCATCAGATCTACTACAAGATCTATAACCAGATGCAGTGGGAGTCTGAGGCCGCTTTGGACCGGGTGCTCCGCACCGCTGAAGAGGTGGGGCATTTTGACCGCTTGCCAGAGGGGTACCGGGCCGCTCTCGAGACCACCTGGCCTCCCCTGCGCTTCTTGGAGTGGGCTGTGGTCAAGGCCATGCAGGACGTGGCCCACTACGCTCCTTCCTCTCCCGTGGATGCTTGCGCCACCTTTCAGGTGGCTGATGGTCTTCGCTTTGTGCAACGGAATATTACCTACTCCCTGCGCCTGGGTATGGGCGGACACAAGGAGCGCTGGCTGCAGGATCCCCTGTGGCAGCCCCTGAGGCGCTTAGCGGAGGAGATCCTGACCCTTAGAGACTGGGGGGAGGCGGTGGTGGCAGCCAACCTAGGCCTCCAGAAGGGCTTGTTGCAGCGAATCTTTCCAGCCTTCGTGACCCAAGCCCAAAAGGCCGGTGACTTCGTCTTCCTGCACCTTCTCAAGGAGCTGGAAACCGATCTGGGACGGCACGTGGACTGGGCCCAGGCCTTGGTGGATTACCTGGCTGAGGATCCCCGACACGGGGAGGCGAACCGGGTCCAGCTGGGCGTCTGGCAGGAGCGCTGGACCTCCAAAGCGGAGGCTGCTCTTAAGCCCCTCGAGGAGGCCATCCAAAAGGGTGTGGGGGTAGAAGGATGACCGAGGTTCGCGGCGACCTGAGGTTAGAGCTCATGGCCGGGGAAGAGGCCGAGGCCATCGCCCGTGCGGTGGAGGCCCTCAACCCCGAGGCCAAAGTGGAGGAGTATCCCGGCCTTTTGATCATTCGGGTGCCCGCCAATTCCCGGATGGTGATTGAAAGGGCCCGGGTGGAGGAGGAACTGGGGCGGGCTTTCAACCTGCGGGACATCCAGACCATGTTGGCTGCCTTTTACGGCTACTGGAAGGAAACTTCTCCGGACCGTTGGGTCTTGGAGTGGATGGAGAAATAAGGGGGTGCAGGCATATGGCCAAGAAAGCAGACATTCGGGAGGCTACTCTCCGGCAGCTTTACGAGAACTACGGCCTGACCACCGCCGATTTGGAGTGGGAGCCCAGCTACGTCTCCAAGGACGAGGTTTCCCCACCCGAGCGCCGTACCCGGCTTCCGGTAAAGGACTGGAGCAAGTTCGAGGATCCCTTCAGGCTCTTCTTTGAGGATTACGTCCGCGTCCAGGCGGAGAAAGAGACTGTCTTTCATGATGCCATTCGTCTGGCGGAACGCTTCGGCGAGGCCCGGCGCATCAACCCAAGGTGGATTGCGGGCATGAAGCTTTACTACCCTGCGGTGGCCCAGTCCGAGGCCGAGGCCCACCGCGGCCACCTGGGGCTAAGCCGCCACTCTCCTTCACCTGCTTTGGCCATGGCCTCTTTCTACCAGCTGCTGGATGAGCTAAGGCATGCTCAAAACGACGTCCATGCCATGCGCTATTGGGTCCGCTACATTGACGAGCTGAAGAACTGGGCGCAGATCTACCAGAACTTCTGGGCCATGCAGGTGTTCCGCTCGTTGTTTGAGGACATGGCTACCCCCTCCGATCCCTTTGAGTTGGTCTTCCATACCAACGTGGCCCTGGAGATGGGGTACACCAACCTCCTTTTTGTGGCCGCGCCCACCCCCGGGGCCGCCAACGGAGACCGGGTCTTCGCCCAGCTTCAGATGTCCACCCAGTCGGACGAAACCCGCCACATTGCCCTGGGGCAGGCTACCCTTCGGGCGCTACTGGAGCAGGAGAACCGGGAGGAGCTCCTGCCTACCCTGCAGTACTGGTTCGATAAGTGGACCTGGCGACACCACCGGGTGTTTGGGGTGACGGGCATCTTCTTGGACTACTTCGCCGAGAACAAGACCATGAGCTACAAGGAGGCTTTCAGGAAATACTTCATTGAGGGTTACATCCAAGGCCTCCTGGAGGACTTTGAACCCCTGGGACTGAAGCCGCCCAGGTTCCTGGACGATATCGTCAAGGAAGCGGAAAACTACCAGTCTCACCAGGTGTGGAAGCTGGCTTTCCAGTACAACTACCTCAACTACTTTGAAACCTTCCCGCCCACGGAAAAGGACAGGGCTTGGCTGCGGGAGAAGTACCCCAACTGGGACCAGGTCGTGGGGTGGTACTGGGAGCAGGTGGACCAGGGAGATCCGGGCATTGTTCAGGGGCTCCCCCTTATCTGCAACCTGTGCCAGTTCCCCATAGTCTACAACCCCGAGGACCCTGACCGTCCCACCAACGGCTCTTTCCGTCTCCGCACCACCCGGTACAATGGCCGCACCTACTACTTCTGCTCCGACGGTTGCCAGTACATCTTTGAGCACGAGCCGGAGAAGTACGCTCATGCCAAGACCCTGACCGAGCTGGTCATAGAGGGCAAGGTGCCTGCAAGTGTGGAGGGGCTTCGGGAGTATATGGGCCTGGAACCCGGCTGGGGTGGCAACCTCTTTGAGAAGCCGGTCTGGAAGGAGTGGCTAGCGTCCCAGAGGGAGGGTTAGGATGGCCATCTACGTGCGCCTAAAGGGAGAGCTGCCCCCCATTTTTCTACCAGCGGGCCCCCCCACCCCGGTGGGGGAGGCCTTGGCCATCGCCGCTCAGATGTGGCGCAAGGACCCTGCCAAGGCCCGCCTCCTTTTCCAGGGCCGCCCCTTAGAGGACCCCTCCAAGCCCTTGGCGGCTTACGGCGTGGGTCCAGATGACCTGTTGGAGCTGGAGGTAGTGGGGTGAGGTACGTGGTTGTCTGCGTCCACAAGGACTGCCCCATGAAGGGCTCCCTCCAGATCAAGGCGGCTCTGGAGGAGCGTCTAGAGGAGGAAGGGCTCCTCTATGAGGAGGTGGAGGTGGCTGAGATCGACTGCTTCAGCCTTTGCCAGTACGCCCCCAATGTGGCGGTGATGCCGGATCGGGTGGTGTTCAGCCACCTCAAGGTGGAGGACGTGCCCCGCATCGTGGAGTTTCTCAAAGGAGGGGAACGTCCCAAGGACCTGGAGGAGGGGCCGCCCAGCTCGGCCAAACGGGTGGCTCTGGAACGGTGCGCTTTGCTTTTGGACCTGGAGGAGGTGTAGGTGAAACCTGAATCTTTTGTCATCAAGATCCCTGAAGGGGAGGTTTTGGACCTCAAGGAGCGGTTGGGGCGGGCCCGCTTCCCTGGGGATCTGGCCAACGAAACCTGGCACTACGGCACCCAGGAAGCCTATCTCAAGGACCTCATGGCTTATTGGCGGGACCGCTACGAGTGGCGGATCCACGAAGAGGCCATGAACCGGTACCCCCACTACCGGGTGGAGCTTGGGGGTCAGCCCATCCACTTCATGCGGGTGGAGGCCAAGGGGAAGCTTCCCCTTCTCCTCCTGGGGGGATGGCCCTGGACCTTCTGGGACTTCGCCGAGGTTCTTCCCCATCTCGAAGGGGAGTTTGAACTGGTGATCCCCGACCTTCCAGGGTACGGCTTTTCCACCCCCCTCCGGGTGCCCAAACTAGGCTTTGTGGCCACGGCGGATCTCTTCCATACCCTCATGACTCAGGTCCTGGGTTACGAACGCTACGGGGTGTATGGGGCCGACTGGGGGGCTTTGGTGGCTGAGCAGCTGGCCCACAAGTATGAGGGCCAGGTGGTAGGCCTGCATACCTCTATGCCCTTCCCCCTGGACTTTGCCCCTATACCCCAGGAGCTTTGGACCCCTGAGGAGAAACCCTTCGCTGAGCGGACGGCCCTTTGGTGGCAATATGGGACGGCCTACTTTCAGATGCATGCCACCAAGCCCCAGACCGTAGCCTACCTGGGCGATTCCCCCGTGGCCATGGCCGCCTGGATTGTGGAGAAGATCCACGGTTGGTCTGATCACCAGGGCAACTTGGAGGAGGCCTACCCCAGGGAAAAGCTGCTCACTACGCTCTCCATTTACTGGTTCACCAACAGCCTGGGTTCCTCTGCTCGTTTCTACGCCGAGAGCTTGCAAAATCCCTGGCAGCCCGCCAGAGAGGGCAAACCCGTGGTGCGCGTGCCCACGGGGGTGGCGGCCTTCCCCAAGGAGGTGGCCCAGGTGCCCCGCCGGTGGGTGGAGGAGTACTTTAATCTCAAGCGGTACGTGCGCCTAGACCGGGGCGGGCACTTCCCGGCGGTGGAAAACCCTGCAGCCCTAGCGCAGGAGCTCGGGGCCTTTTTTGCTAGCTTGTAAGCTTAGGTCCCGGGCACAGCGGTGGAGGTGCTCCTCCACCGCTTTTTTAGCCGTTTCGGGCATGCCGGCCTCGAGGGCCGCTAGAATGGCTTCGTGTTCCGCCACAGACCGCTCCATGTAGCTCACGAAGTACTGGGCGGCCAGGAAAAAGTACCGACTGGCATGCCAGAATTGCCCCAGAGCTCGGGTCAGGTAGGCGTTTCCCGAAAGTTGGACCAGGGTTTCGTGGAAGCGTCGGTTTGCCTCGGCGAAGGCTAGAGGATCTCCCAGGGCATGGGCTTGACGACACTGTTCCTGGGCCTGGCGCAAGGGGGTAAGGGAGGGTCGGATCTCAGCTACCCGCTCCGCTGCCACTGCTTCCAGAGCGCTTCGCGCTCGGAAGACATTACCAACCTCCTCCGCTGGCGGCAGGGCCAGGCGGTACCCCCTCCGGGGGACAATCTCCAAGTACCCCTCAGCGGCCAGCCGCTTCAGGGCATCATTGATGGGGCTTCGGCTCACCCCCAGGACCTGGCTGAGCTCCCGGGCCGAGAGGAGCCCTTTGGCTGGCAAAGACCCCATGCGCAGACGCTGTAACACCTCCCTGTATACAGCCTCGGCCAGCGTTTTGTCGGCCACCACTTTTTCAGTGTACCTGACCTTCCTGCCCTCGAGGGCGGGGCTCATATCCCTTTAAGGACTGGAGCTTGTTAAGGGCTGGAGCTTGACAAAACTAGATCCTAGACCGGAGTGCCGGCTGGGCTTCCTCAATGCGAAAGCCCAGGGGGCGGGGCTTGGCTTGCCTCATCCATTCCCGATGCAACCGGGGGTGAAGACCCAGGCTGGGCCAGACTGCTCAGGTTCAGGGACTCTGCCCTTGCGGGAAGCGGCGGCTGGGGGAGTTGGCCAGGGTTGTTTCGGGAGCTGGGAGGGGAAACCCATGCGAACTCAGGGAAGGGGGTGTTGACATGCCAGAACTAGCGGGGTAGAATGTCAGGCAAACCCAGGGGGTGAGCAAGATGGTCAAAACAGGGAAGGATAGGGCCCTTTGGTTAGTGGAGGAGACCCTTCGTTCTTTGGAAGAGGGCTGGGTTCCTGCGCGGATCTTTAACGATCCTGACATCTTTCAGCTGGAGCAGGAGAAGCTTTTCACCCGGGCCTGGGTCTTCCTGGCCCACGCCTCGGAAGTCCCCAAACCCGGGGATTATGTGGTCCGCTACATCGGCCAAAACAGCCTCATTGTGGTCAGGGACGAAAAAGGCGATATCCGGGTCCACCTCAACGCTTGCCGCCACCGGGGCATGCAGGTCTGCCGGGCCGAAGCGGGCAACGCCAGCCACTTCCGCTGCCCTTACCACGGCTGGACCTACCGGAACGATGGAACCCTGGTGGGTGTCCCCGCGGGTACGGAGGCCTATGGGGATCGCTTGCGTAAGGAGGAGTGGGGCCTCATTCCCATCCGGGTGGAGACCTACGATGACTTCATCTTCGGCAACCTGAGCGAGGAAGCCCCTGGTCTTCTGGAGTTCCTTGGCGGGTTCGAGTGGTACCTGGACCTCCTTAACCGCAGGAGCAAGGCGGGGATGGAGGTTGTGGGGGCTCCCCAACGCTGGATTGTGGACGCCGATTGGAAGCTAGGGGCGGATAACTTTGTGGGCGACGCGTATCACACCTTGATGACGCACCGTTCCGCGGTGGAGCTTGGGCTAGCTCCCCGGGATGCCAAGTTCGCCATGTATGGGGAGAGCGTCCATATCCCTGGGAAGGGCCACGGCTTAGGGCTCATCTCCGATCCTCCTGGCATCCCGCTACCCCCCTTCTGGAACTACCCGGAAGAGATCATCAGGAGCCTGCAAGAGGCTTATCCCAGCAAGGAGCACATTGAGGTGGCTCGGAGGACCAAGTTCGTCCACGGCACCCTCTTCCCCAACATGTCCCACCTCAACGTGATGATCGCTAAGGACCACAAGTCCCCACCTACCCCCATGTACACGGTACGCCTTTGGCACCCTCTGGGGCCAGGCAGGATGGAGGTCTGGAGCTGGTTCCTAGTGGAGAAGGACGCTCCGGAGGACTTCAAGAAGCTCTCCTACCTCACCTACGAACGCACTTTCGGCCCTGCCGGGGTCTTTGAGCAGGACGACACGGAGAACTGGCGGAGCATCACCAAGGTGGCTGGGGGCACCTATAGCCTGCGCAACCGACTGAACTACGAGATGGGGCTGGGCCACCTGCAACCTGATCCTGCCTGGCCCGGTCCGGGCGTGGCCTATCCTCTAGACTACAACGAGGCCAACCAGCGCAACTTCCTCCGCACCTGGGCAGAGTACCTACTCTCGTAGGGGTGTGCCATGGCACGGCTTTCCAATATGCAAAAACTCAAGGAAGAGGTGGAGGCCTTCCTTTTCAAGGAGGCCGAACTCTTGGACGAGCTCCGCTACCGTGAGTGGTTAGAGCTCCTGACTCCCGATGTGCACTACCTGGCTCCTGTGCGCATTACCCGCGAGCGGGAAAAGGGTCCAGGCCTTGTAGAGGGCATGGCCCACTTTGATGAGGACTACACCTCCTTGGAAATGAGGATCCTTAGGCTGGAAACTGAGTTCGCTTGGGCTGAGGATCCGCCTTCCCGCACCCGGCGCCATGTGAGCAACATCCGTGTGGGGGAGCCTAAGGAGGATGAGATTCCCGTACGCTCCAATCTGCTCCTTTTCCGTTCCCGGGGCGACAGCCCCCAGTACGATCTCATCTCCTGCGAGCGTCATGACATTCTGAGGCGGGTTAACGGCGGCCTGAAGCTGGCCAAGCGGGTCATCGTCCTCGACCACTCCAGCCTGCCCACGCATAACCTGGCGGTGTTCCTATGAGCGATGAGGCCTTGAGCGAACGCGTCGTTCTCGCCAATGAGTTCACCGAGGTCTGGGTGCAGAAGGTCCGCACCCGAAACGGCGAGCGGCTCAGGATTCTTTCCCCCCGCCTGGGCTTCCAGATCGACCTGGATCCCCTGGAGTTGGAAAGCCTCACCTGGCAGGGGCCGGAGACCTTCTCCCGCTTCTTGGAAACTCCTTTTGGCCCGGGCACAGAAATGCGGGCTCGACCCCTTTCGGACCTGTTGTTGCTGGGAGGTGATGAGTGATGGGATGGCTGGATGGCAAGGTGGCCCTGGTCACCGGCGGTGGTTCAGGTATAGGGCGCGGCGTGGTGGATGCCTATGTGCGCGAGGGGGCCCGGGTAGGGGTGCTGGAGATCTCGCCGGAGAAGGCAGAAGACCTCCGCAGGGCCCACGGGGACAAGGTGGTGGTTACCGTAGGGGATGCCACTTTACTGGAGGACAACGAGCGGGCGGTGGCCGACACGGTCAAGGCTTTTGGCAAGCTGGATGTCCTGGTTTGCGTGGTGGGCGTCTTTGATTATTTCGTGGACATCCTCAACCTTCCTAAGGAGAAGATTTCCGAGGCCTTTGATGAGCTCTTCGGCGTCAACGTCAAGAGCAATCTGCTTGCCGTGAAAGCGGCACTGCCTGAGCTCTTGAAAACCGAAGGCAACATCATCCTTACCCTTTCCAACGCGGCCTTTTACCCGGCTGGGGGTGGCCCTCTTTACGTGGCCAGCAAATTCGCGGTGCGGGGGCTGGTGACCGAGCTGGCCTACGAGCTGGCCCCCAAGATCCGGGTGAACGGGGTGGCCCCTGGGGGCACCATCACCAAGCTTCGGGGCCTCAAGGCTCTGGGCCAGGACAAGATGAGCCTGGACCAGGTCCCAAACCTGGACAAGCTGATCCTGTCCGTGGTGCCCCTTCAGGTGGTCCCTACGCCTGAAGACCACGCCTGGGCGTACGTGTACCTGGCTTCCAAAGAGAGGACCCGCACCGTCACCGGAACCATCATCCATTCCGATGGCGGCATTGGGGTGCGGGGGTTTACCAAGCTGGGCGGTCTTGTGGAGGGTTGAGTGGCCCGCCAGAAGTTCTCTGCCCAGGACATACGCGGGGTTATTGCCGTTGCGCCCACCCCGGCCAAGCCGGGTGCTGAGGACTTCCGCGCCCGGGACACGGTGGACCTGGAGGAGACGGAGCGAATGGTAAAGAACCTCCTCCGGGACGGGGTGAACGGTCTCCTCACCAACGGTACTTTGGGAGAGATGGCCACCCTCACCCTCGAGGAGTGGAAGGCCTTCGCCGCGTGTGTTTGGGAGACGGTGAGGGCTCACGATCCCGACTTCCCTCTCTTTATCGGGGCCACCACCTTGAACACCCGGGATACCTTGGACCGCATCGCTCTTCTCCGGGACATGGGGGTGAGGGGGATCTTCCTTGGGCGGCCCTTCTGGAGCGAGCTGGCTCCCGAGGCCACAGTTCGCTTTTACCGGGACGTGAGCGCCGCCTTCCCCGAAATGGCCATCGTTCTCTACGACAACCCCGAGGCCTTCAAGAGCCCTATCCCCACGCCAGTCTACAAGGAGCTGGCCAAAAACCCCAGGATCGTGGCGGTCAAGTACACCAGCATGTCCCCCAAGTTCCGGGCTGACATGGAAGCCGTGGAGGGGAGGATCCGCATCCTTCCCATAGAGTCGGACTGGCTCCAAGCTCGCGTTCTCTTTCCCGAGGAGGCGCTTGCCTGCTGGTCCAGCAGCGCGCTGTGCGGACCGGAACCGGTCATTTATCTTAAGGCAGCCCTGGAACGGGGAGATTGGGAAACAGCTCGCTGGGTCACCAACCGAATAGAGTGGACCTACGAGCCCTTCCTGGCCCGGCAAAATTTCCGGGAGTTTTCCAGGTACAACATCCCCTTGGAAAAGATTCGCTTCAACGAGGCCGGTTATGTGCGGGCTGGTCCCGTCCGCCCGCCTTACCATGTGGTTCCGGCCCATTACGCGGAGGGAGCTCGGGAAAACGGCCGCCGCTGGCGCAGGTTGGTGGAGGAGGTGAGGGCCAGGATGGCCCTGGAGAAGGAGGTAGCGTATGGCGAAAAGGCGGCACTGGATTGAGCAGCTGGCCCATGTGGAGCTCCTCACCCCCAAGCCGGAGGAGAGCCTTCACTTCTTTCGGGATCTTTTGGGCCTCGAGGTGACCGCAGAACAGGGGGATTCCGTTTATCTGCGGGGCTGGGGGGAATGGTTCCACCACACGGTGAAGCTCACCGCTGCCAAGGAGGCTGGCCTGGGCCACGGGGCTTGGCGGGTGGAGAGCGAGGAAGACCTGGAGGAGGCTGCCCGCTTCCTGGAAGCCAAGGGCCTGGGGGTTGGCTGGGTGGAGGAGGGCGACTTGGGCCAAGGGCGCACCTACCTCTTCCGCACCCCGGACGGGCACCTCGGGGAGCTCTTCTACGAGGTGGAGTACTACCAGGCTCCTCCGGAAAAGAGGGCGGCTCTACGGAACCGGCCGCAGAAGCGTCCCTACCGGGGGGCGGATGTGCGTCGGATCGACCATCTCAACCTCTTCGCTTCCGACCCCACACCCTGCCGGGAGCTGTTCCAGGAGATGGGCTTTAAGTGGCACGAGGGGCTCTGGGTACAGGGGCAGGTGGAGATCGGGGCCTGGATGGCCGTCTCTAATCTTTCCCACGATCTGGCCTTTATCCGGGATCCCACGGGGGCCAAGGCCCGCCTCAACCATCTGGCCCTTTGGGTAGACACCGAGGGGGAGGTCGTGCGGGCGGCGGAACTCCTTCGGGAGGCCGGGGTTTTCATCGAGTACGGCCCCGGGCGCCATGGCATCAGCGAGGCCTTCTTCCTCTACGTCTACGAACCCGGGGGAAACCGGTTTGAGATCGCCTGCCCTGGGGCGCGGCTCCTCCTGGCCCCCGACTGGAGGTCCATCGTCTGGAACGAGGAG
>Ga0072500_161152_pt1 | contig 27987 bp, 28 predicted proteins | sample GBScelen77Swater_FD_63803 | JGI IMG/M metagenome (GOLD analysis project Ga0072500, IMG submission 63803) | Hot spring microbial communities from Great Boiling Spring, Nevada - cellulolytic enrichment S 77C v2 (version 2) | ecosystem: Environmental > Aquatic > Thermal springs > Hot (42-90C) ...
GCTCTTGAGGTGCTGATCATCATCAGTTATCTGATGAAACGAATTGAGACAGCGAGGATCACTGATAAGGGGTAGAACTATGACCGGAGCACCTTACAAACCCCCTAAAGGCTGGCGGGAGGCGATTAAGTGATATCAATGGATAAGATTCGTGAAATAGCCGGAAAGATATGGACGCACCTGAAGGGCCGCTATAGCTCCAAGGTTGAGCAAGTAATCGTCTACGGTTCCTACGCCCGAGGAGATGCCACTTCCGAATCCGACGTGGACTTTTTAGTGGTGGTGGACGATTCCTTGGACCCCTGGGAAGTCCGGCGTAGTCTGGACGATGTGCTTTTGGACATACTTCTTAAGGATGGCCGTTTGGTCTCCGTTTTAGTGGTGCCAAAAAGCTTCTATAAGGGCTACAATTCCCCATTTTTAGTTCAAGTTCGCAAGGAGGGAATTCCCTTGTGAAAGAGGTGCAGGATTTTATCGCCAAAGCCGAGCGTTTCCTCAAAAGTGCAGAGCACCTTTTGGCCCTCGGAGACTACGATTCCTGTGCCTCCCGGTGTTACTATGCCATGTTTTTTATGGCTGAAGCGGCCCTTATGGTAAAGGGAGTTAGCGCATCCTCTCACCGAGGCGTCATCAGCCTTTTTGGTCAGCACTTTATCCGTACGGGAATTTTCCCGGCAGAATTAGCTCGTGCGTTGAGCCGGGCTTACGATGTGCGCCTTACAGGCGATTATGCAGTGGGAATGAGCGTGAGCCGTGAGGAGGCGGAAAACCTTCTGGAAGCCGCCCGGCGGTTTGTAGCAGAGGTGCGGGCCTACCTGGAAAGGGAGGGGGAGAACCGATGACCGAGGGACCCTACAAGCTCCCAGAAGGCTGGCGTTGGGTGAGGTTGGGGGAGGTATTTCGTCTAAAAAATGGTAAGTTTATCCGGGCAAGCGACCTCACATCACAAGGTAAAGTTCCCGTTTACGGATCTAATGGATTACTCGGCTTTACAACTGTCCCTCTCCTTAGAAAAGGAAGAACAATAGTGATTGGGCGTGTGGGCGCGTGCGGCGCAATCAATATAGTTGACGCCCCATGTTGGATATCCGACAACGCCATGTTTGTGGTCGAATGGTTTACTGAGTGTGAAATAGAATACGTTGCTTTGACATTGCGCAATATAGAGTTGTCATCATTTGCTAAAAAGGGGGCACAACCTTCTATTTCGCAAGAGGTAGTTTACAACGCTTTAATCCCCCTCCCACCCCTTGAAGAACAGCGCCGAATTGTGGCACGGATTGAGGAGCTGATGGGAAGGGTGCGGGAGGCGCGGCGCCTGCGGGAAGAGGCCAAACAAGAAGCTAAGCGCCTCTGGCAAGCCGTCCTCGCCCAGACCTTCCCCCGCCCCGGTTCAGAACTCCCCGCAGGCTGGCGGTGGGTGCGGTTGGGGGAGGTGTTTCGTTTGAAAAACGGTAAGTTCATCCGGGTAAGTGATCTCACATCACAAGGTAAAGTTCCTGTTTACGGGTCTAATGGGTTACTCGGCTTCACAAGCGTTCCTCTTGTTGAAAAAGGAAGAACAATAGTTATTGGACGTGTAGGCGCTTGTGGCGCAATCAATGTAGTTGACGCCCCGTGTTGGATATCCGACAACGCCATGTTTGTTGCCGAATGGTTTACTGATTGTGAAATAGAATACGTTGCCTTAGCATTGTACAATATGGAGTTGTCATCATTTGCTAAAAAAGGAGCACAACCTTCCATTTCGCAAGAAGTGGTTTATAACACTTTAATCGCCTTTCCACTCCTTGAAGAGCAGCGGCGGATTGTGGCATACCTTCAAGAGGTGCAGGAGAAAATCAAGGCCTTAAAAGATGCCCAAGCCCAGACGGAAGCAGAACTCAAGCGCCTGGAGCAAGCAATCTTGGAGAAAGCTTTTCGTGGAGAGCTATAAGAAAACCTCGAGGAAGGATCTTTGGGGCAACCCGGCAGAGAAAGTCGGCTCTTATTGGGTTTTCCACGATGAGAGCATTCCCAACAAACGATGGCTTATTATTGGGCTGCTATTTGTACATGAAAATCACTTAGAAGAGGCCAGATACTGCCTAAAATGCTGCCGACAAAGTGAGAGTTATTATGACGAAATCCACTTCTCAGACTTACCAAAGAATTTCGAAGGGAAGTTCGGAGCTAAAGCTCGCGTCGCCCGGCAATGGTTTAAGGCATATGAGGACGGATTAAAAAGACATCGCCTGGTTCACTGCACTGGCCGTCGACCGTCACAGCCCCGCTTTTGAACACAAGCGCTTTACTAAAGATTTTCACGTTTATAACCGTTTCACCGCTATGGCGCTTAAGGCCGGTATTGCATGGTTTCTTGTTCCTCAAGAATTCGACAAAGTTTTCATTACATTCGTATCCGACGCAAAGGACCGAAGAAGTCGCCCTGATAAGGGATGGGTTGATAACTTTGAGAAGTACATACCCAATCGTGCCAAAGTTGATGCTTTTTTGAGCCAAACGAAGGGCCGGCCATATCCCCAGGTCATAGTGAGTCTGGACATTCAAGATTCTTCCAAAGATGACTTGCTTCAACTTTGTGATATTTTGCTTGGAGCTACTCAGGAGGCAATTGTTGCAGGCTCCAATCATCATACGAAGCGAGAACTAGGGCGTTTCATCCTTCGCTGGTGGGAAAACTTATATCGCCCGCGAGAAGAACGGGCAGTCGACATGCCACGGAAGTTCAATCTTTGGGCATTTCCAAACGAAAGAGGCGCTCCTTATACAAAAATTCCGTTCAAGCTCTCAATAAGCGATGAGCAGCTCAAGTTGTTTTAAGACGCAAGGTTTAACGGGCTTGCTAGAGGGGCAAAATCGTTTATACATTGCCTAAATGGGAAGGAAACGTATTAAAGACCTTCCGGAGTTCAAAAGGCCGAGGGAAAAGCTTGTGGAGCGCGGGCCAGAGGCCCTCTCGGACGCTGAGCTTTTGGCCATTCTTCTTCGCACAGGAGTAGAGGGGAAAAGCGCCCTCGATTTAGCGCGGTCCACATTGGAGAAGGCCGGGCCGGAGCTTCCTCGCTGGTCCGTAAAGGAACTCGCCCAAATCCCTGGCGTGGGCCTGGCCAAAGCCTGCGAGATCGTAGCTGCCTTTGAACTGGCCCGCCGCTTTCTCCAAGAGAAACGAGCCGCCATCTCCAAACCCGAAGACGTCCTTCCTTACGTGCAAGACCTTTTGGATTGAAAGCAAGAATATTTCGTACTCCTCACCCTCACGGGGGCCAACGAAATCATCACAAGGAAGGTCATCACTGTAGGCCTTCCGGATTCCGCACAAGTGCACCCTCGAGAAGTTTTTGTCGAGGCCATCGCGGATGGGGTTGCGGCCATTATCCTCGTTCATAACCACCCGGCAGGTAAACTAGAACCAAACCCCGAGGAGCTTTTCATTACTCGTCGTTTAGTCGAGGCCGGAAAGCTTTTGGGAATAGACGTTTTGGACCATGTGATCGTCACCAAAACCGGCTGGTTTTCCTTTGCTAAGAAAGGACTTTTCGGTTAAGAGTCTGCGTTTTACTGGATAGTATAAAAAGACAGTCCGCTTTTAGAGATCCCCCTCATCATTGACAAGGGAAACGGACGGTTATAAAATCGGTTATAAAATAAAATATAGTTTGTTTTTAATTAAAACAAACATGAAGGGAGGTGGGATTATGTTGAGGGAGATGAATCGAAGGGAGTTTTTGAAGGCTACTGTAGCCATAGGGGCTACAGTGATGGCAGGAGACATTTTGAAGGCGAGCACTTCGGTAGCTTCCGGTCCTTTGAAAATCCCAGAGGTTGAAAAGGCGGTTATTACGGTAGTTACCGACAATTATTATGATTGTCTCAGATGGAATTTATTTCCACCGGATTTCAAAATGGTTAAAAGATACATGATAGGGCCAGGGTCTTCCATTCATGCGGAACATGGTTTGTCATTTTACATTGAAACTTATCTTAATGGTAAATGTCACTCGTTCATGTTTGATTATGGGTTAGATTTTTACGGTGTGATGAAAAATATCGAACTTCTGCGCATAGATCTGGCAAAATTAGAAGCCCTCGGTCTTAGTCACGGCCATTTTGACCATTGGGGAAATCTAATACCACTTCTCCAGCACACCAAGGCAAAGATCAGGAAGGGGATCCCCCTTTACGTGGGAGAAGAAGCCTTTAATCGTCGCTACGCCAATCTTCCCCCGGGTCGTTACGAACCAAGTGGAATGCAGGATCTTGGGGAACTAAAAAGAGAAGAGATAGAAGCTCTTGGTATAGTAAGGATCGTAGAAGTGAAGGAACCGACTCCCATCGTACCCGGAGCATATCTTACAGGAAACATAGAAAGAGTTACCGAATACGAAAAGGGTTCTCCAATTTTATTAGTTAAAAGAGGCAATAGAATAGAACAAGATTTGTTTCTTGGTGAGCAATCTATTGTTATTAATCTAAAAGGTAAAGGATTAATTGTGCTATCTTCATGCGCACACGCGGGGATTGTAAACACGGTAAAACATGCTCAAAAGATTACCGGAATAGAGAAAGTCCATGCTGTAATTGGTGGTTTCCATCTGATAGGGGCACCGGAAGAAAAAATTAAACGCACTGTAGCAGATATAAAATCCATAAACCCAGATTATATAATTCCGATGCACTGTACTGGATGGGAGGCGATCACCTTATTTGAAAGGGAAATGCCCAAACAGTTTATCCTGAATACAGCGGGAACTACGTATACCTTTACAGCTTGAACTTTTGCTCGTAAGGAATAGATAGAAAAAATGAAATTACAACAATTTTCATCCACAAAAAGAATGTAATCAGGATTAACCCTCTGTTAGTGATTCCCAAATGACCTTCGTTATATAGATGATCTTTTTGCCCATTTGGCCAATTTTATTCGTGTAGTTCAGGTTAAAAGTACAGAAGGGACAGGGGCTTATTAACTCTTCGATTTCCGTTTGCTTTAATAAGTTACTGGCAATATCAAAGGAAAGGTCTTTAAAAGCCGATCTTATCCCTCCGCCCGATCCACAACATAATGCCTCTTCCCGTGAACGGGGAAGTTCGTGAACCTGAACCCCACACCACTTTAACAACTCCCGCGGTTCCTCGGTGTATCTTTCGCCTCGGCCTAAACGGCAACTATCATGATAAGTGGCTTTTCTTTCCACTTTCCTTAAAAGGGAAGGGTACTTTTTTAACTCCTCGTAAATGACCTGAAGCACATGAAAAACCTCAAAATCGACTGACCCCAAAACTTCCCGATAAAAATACTTGAAACACTTCAAACAACCGTTACAAGCCACAATAAGCCTTGTTATACCGAGTTTCTTAAAACGATCTGCGTTTTCTCGGAAAAACCTTTCGGCTATCTGGACCTCACCGGCTTCATATATGTAAGTGCCACAGCATCCTTCATCCTCAAGGATCATGAAATCTACCCCCAGTTTTTTAAGCACAAGATAGGAATATACGGCCGCATCTTTAACCAGATAAGAAGGCAAGCATCCCACAAAAAACAAAGTCCGAGACCTTTGAGGCTCAAAGGGTTCAGGAAGCCATCGCAGTCTCTCCGAGGGATCCCCGTTTACGCTGTTTCCCTTTTCTAATATGCCTTGAATGATCTTCTTATGAACGGGAAGAGGTCCTTTTCCATTTTCCACAATCTTGTTCCTAATGAGAGCAACGATTTTGCTTACCTCAATGTCCTGGGGGCAAACTACTTCACAAGCCGCACATTTGGGACAGTTATAAAAAGCGGTGACCATTTCTTCCGTGATTTCACCGCTTTCCATGAGGTTTTTAACGCTTTTTAAACGCCCTTTGGGGGAGAAAAGGGGATTTTTTGTGGCTATGTAAGTTGGGCAAACCTCCAAACAGGCATCGCAATCGTTACATCTTTCAATTCGACTTAGGATCCAATTGTCCTGCATTGTATTGTTTAATAAGAATAACATAATTCTTTTAGAAGTTGCAAATTTTTTGCGCTTTCTGGATAATAAAAAATGATGAGGGGAATAAAAGCGAAGTTTTGGGAAGGGATTTTAGGAACAGGGCTTTTATTTTTGGATATTGCTCCCTTTCGAGGGTTTTTACTTCGAAAGATGGAGAGTTATTTATGGCAGAGGATCGTCGAAGGGGATAAGGATACCATAAAACCTGCTCAAGAATTGAAATTTTACTTTATAAGGAACCTTTTGAGGACGACCGATCACCATTTGAAAAAAGGTTGGCTTCATAAGGATGTTTTCCACCGAATGGTGAAGGTCTTTGTCAGAGGGGTTCTCACCGAGGACATTGAATATAGGGAAAGGAAAAAGCAAAAAGGAGAGGATTATCCTACTCCTTCCTTTATCGTCATAAGTCCCACTCAGGTTTGTAACCTTCAATGTCCGGGTTGTTATGCTTTAAGTGGACCCTCGAGTAGAGTCTCTCTTCCTTGGAGCGTGGTGAGTAGGATTATTGAGGAGAAGACTAAACTTTGGCACTCCCATTTTACGGTGGTTTCGGGTGGAGAGCCCTTTATGTGGAAAAGCGAGGGGAAAGACTTACTTGATCTTGCCGAGAGGCACAATGACAACTTTTTTATGGTGTACACCAATGGGACTCTCATAGACGAAAGGGTCGCCGAAAGGCTTAGGAAACTCGGGAATTTCACTCCCGTTATCTCTGTTGAGGGGTTTGAGGAAAATACTGACCGCAGGCGTGGTAAGGGCACTTTTAAGAGGATTCTAAAAACCTTTAAGATCCTTCGCGAATATGGGGTTCCCTTCGGTATTTCGGTTGTGGCGGAAAAGCACAATTGGGACGAGGTCACAAGTTGGGATTTTCTCCGATTCTTCTTCGATGAGGAGGGTGCATTTTATGGTTGGCTTTTCCAATACATGCCCATCGGGCGTGGTTACACGCTTGAAAACATGGTTGGTCCTGAGGAAAGGCTTGAGATGTTCCGAAGGAACGTGGAGGCCATTAAGGCTGGTTATAACTACATCGATTTTTGGAACGAGGGGCCTATGACCGATGGTTGCTTGGCAGCGGGAAGGTCAGGGGGTTACCTTTATATAGATTGGAAAGGTGATGTTATGCCCTGTGTGTTTATTCCTTATAGGGTGGACAATATCCTTGAGATTTACGAACGGGGTGGGACCATTGATGAGTTGCTCAGTTCCGACTTCTTCCGGAGGATAAGAAGCTGGCAGGATCAGTATGCCTTAAAGAAACCTCCCAAGGAAAAGGGTAACCTCATTATGCCTTGTCCGATAAAGGATCACCATGAGTTCATGTGGAGTACTTTGAGGGAGACAGGGGCGAAACCCACCGATGAAGCAGCCGAGGAGGCTCTTTTGGATGAGAGTTACCATCGGGGTTTAATAAAATATGACCAAGCCCTGGCCCTTCTTTTGGACCCAATTTGGGAAGAGGAGTTTTTGAAGGACCGTTTTCCCTTAAGAAAACTCCCGTGAAAAAAGCCTTAATTCTCCTATTGATCCTATTGATGGCTTGTTTTCCCAAAAGGCCTAGGCCTCTTTTTGAGGCGTGTTTTTCTTTTAAAGAATTACCCAAAATTATGGGAAAAATCTTAGAAAATCCAAAAAGCCTAAAGGGGAATTTTTCCCTTAGAATCTCAGCCGAAGAAGGGGGTTTTGTGATACGAGGGAAGTTCGTTTACCGAGAAAAAGAAGGACTTTGGGCTTTGGGCCTTGATCCTTGGGGAAGCGAACTCTTCAGGCTGTGGATAAAGGATGATGACCTTTCCCTCTTTTATTCCAAGAGAAACGTGGTTTTTATTAGCAAGTTTAAAGGAGACAAAATTTGTCTCTCCGTTGAGGAGGGTGGCGGGAGGCTCTCTAAAATTTTATCCGGCAAAGTGAGGGGGCTTGATTTTCGTCTCATTTTGACCGAACTCGAAGAGACTCAAGAGACCCTTCCGGAGATGGGCGTTTATTCTTATCCCTCTTTTTTCATAAGTGACCTATGGAGTTTATTTTTTGGGCCTTCAGTTGAAGGGAAAGAGGAAGTAGAATAAAGTAATAAGGATTTCTTTTTCCAACGGGAGGGAAGAATGAAACGGTTCGAAAGGGATAAGGTAAGGGTAGTGGGTCTTTTTGGACATTCAAGCGAAGGAAAGACTTCCTTAGGTGAGGCCATACTTTTTAGAGCAGGGGTGACTCCGAAGTTAGGTAGTGTTGATGAGGGGTCTTCAGTCTTTGATTTCGAGCCCGAGGAGATAAACCGGAAGATATCCATAAGTACAAGCGTAGCTAGTTATAGATGGGGGGATTGTTTGGTCACTCTGGTTGATACGCCTGGTGATGTTCATTTTGCCTTTGAGGCAAGAAGTGCCATGGCAGTTGTGGAAGGGGCTATTTTGGTGCTGGGGGCTAACTCGGGTGTTAAGGTTCAAACGGAGAACATGTGGCGGGAGGCTCAAGAAAGGGGAGTGGTAAGGGTTCTTTTTATCACCAAGTTAGATGCGGAAAACGCCCGATTTTGGGAGGCATTAAAGGACGCGCAAGAGAACCTAGAGGGAGGAAAAATTCTTCCCCTTCAGTTGCCAATAGGGGAGGAGGCTTCGTTTAGAGGGGTTGTAGACTTACTGAAGAACGAGGCCTATTACTATGAGGATTCAAGCGGTAAAGCCAAAAAGGGACCCGTCCCCGAGGAACTTCAAACGAAGGTTCAGGAAGAAAGGCTTAAACTTATGGAATCCCTCATTGAGGTGAAAGAAGAGCTTATGGAAAGGTATCTAGAAGGGGAGGAGATCTCTCAAGAAGAGCTTTATTCCTGTCTTAAAGAGGGTATGCGGAAGGGAGAGGTGGTTCCGGTTCTTTGTGGTTCGGCCTCTAAGCTGATAGGGATTGACCTTCTCATGGATTTCATAAACCTTTGTCTGCCTTCTCCTCTTGAAAGAAGACCCGCCAAAGGCCTGAATCCCCTTGGTCAAGAGGAGGAGAGGAAGCCTTCTTTAGAAGAGCCTTTTTCGGCCTATGTCTTTAAGACCCTTGTAGATCCCTTTGCAGGAAGGATCTCGTACGTGAAGGTGCTTTCCGGAAGCATCGGACCTGATGTTACGGTTTTGAATTCCACTAAGAAGACCAAGGAAAAGGTGGGACAGATATTCAGTCTTCAAGGTAAAAAGCAGGAGGTTGCGGGGATCGCTGAGGTGGGCGACATTGTGGCCTTGATAAAGCTTAAGGATACCCAGACGGGTGATACCCTCTGTGACGAGAAGGCCCCTATTATTTATCCACCTGTTATCCCTCCGACGCCTGTTTTATCCTATGCCATAAGGCCGAAAGCCAGAGGGGACGAGGAGAAGATTTCCTCGGCTTTGTCCAGGATAAAGGAAGAGGATCCGACGATCGTATTGAGTCGAGATGAGCAGACGAAGGAGCTCATAATTTCTTGTTTGGGACAATTGCACCTCGACGTGATAATCGAAAGGATGAAGAGGAAATTCGGCGTTGAGGTTGAGTTGAGTCCACCCAAGATCCCTTACAAGGAGACCATAAAGAAGGTGGTAAAAGGGGTGATTTACCGGCATAAGAAACAGACTGGTGGAAGGGGACAGTTTGCGGAGGTTCATTTCGACATCTATCCGTTGGAAAGGGGAAAGGGCTTTGAGTTTGAGGAGGCCTTAACGGGGATGAACGTTCCTAGAAACTTCGTCCCAGCCGTTGAAAAGGGGATAAGAGAAGGGATGGAATCAGGGGTTTTGGCGGGATTCCCGGTGGTTGATGTGAAGGTGAGGTTTTACGATGGGAAGAGCCATGAGGTCGACTCTTCGGATTTGGCTTTTAAGATCGCCTCTTTTATGTGCTTCAAAAAGGGGCTACAACAGGCGGAACCGGTGCTTCTTGAGCCCATAATGAAGCTTGAGGTAACGGTTCCCGAAGATGCCTTGGGTGATGTGATGGGAGATTTAAACGGTCGAAGGGGGAAAATACTGGGGATGGACCGAAGGGGCAAAAACCACGTCATAAGGGCCCTTGTTCCCATGGCAGAGGTGTTGCAGTATGGACCGATTTTGAACTCATTGACCGGAGGCCGAGGGGGTTTCACCATGGAGTTTTCCCATTACGAAGAGGTGCCTCCTCATCTGGCCCAAAGGATAATAGAAGAGGCCCGAAAGGAGAGAGAGAAGGAGAAAGAGGATTAACTTGAGGGCTGTAGTAGAGAGGGTAAAAGAAGCGTGGGTAAAGGTTGAAGGGGAGGAAATAGCAAGGATAGGCAAAGGGTTAATGGTGCTTTTGGGGATTGCCAAGGGGGATGACCATAGGGATGTGGCTTATATGGTCTCAAAGATCCCCAATTTGAGGATTTTTGAGGATGAAAATGGTCATTTTAATTTATCACTTAAAGATGTAAGAGGGGAGCTACTTGTTGTTTCGGAATTTACCCTTCTTGGCGATGCCCGAAAAGGACGAAGGCCTTCCTTTAGCGAAGCGGCTCCCTCAGAAGAGGCCTTAAAGCTTTATCTTCAACTTGTAGAAGCCTTTAAAAAAGAAGGGCTCCAGGTCAAGACCGGAAAATTCCAAGCTAAGATGGAGGTGGGTCATATAAACGACGGTCCAGTTACGATTCTTCTCGATAGCCGTAGGGTCTTTTGAAAGGATAGCAAAAAGGGGGGTGCCAAATGCCCAAGGAACCCATCAGGGAATCAGCCATAGCGGGCACTTGGTATCCTGGTGACCCGCGGGTTTTAAGGCAATGGATTGACGAATTTTTAAAAAAAGCCACCGTTCCCCCCTTAGAAGGAAATATAATCGGGATCATCGCTCCCCATGCGGGTTATATGTACTCGGGACAAGTGGCGGGTTATGCCTATCGCGTCTTAAAAGGAAGGAAGTTCTCCAGGGTGGTGGTAGTTGCCCCGAGTCATTACGCTTACTTTAACGGGGTTTCGATTTATCCGAAAGGCAGTTTCCGGACCCCTTTAGGACTTGTGGAAGTAGATGAGGAGATGTGCGAAAAATTCCTCAAGGCTTCTCCTTTGATAAAAGATCTTCCTCAAGCCCATGTAAGGGAACATTCCCTTGAGATTCAGTTACCCTTTCTGCAGGTGGTTTTGGGGGATTTCAAGCTCATACCCTTAGTTGTAGGCGAACAGGATGAACTCACCATAAAGGAACTCGCCCGCGTTCTTTTGGAAGTTATAAGGCCTCGAAGGGATGAAGTGCTTCTTGTGGGAAGTACGGATCTTTCCCATTTTTATCCATATAACCGGGCTCGAGAACTTGATGGGATCATCATAGATTACGTACGCAGTTTTGACCCTGAGGGGCTTTTAAGAGAACTTCGAAGCGGAAGATGTGAGGCCTGTGGTGGAGGGCCTATGGTCTCGGTTATGATGGCCTCAAAGGAACTGGGGGCCAATAGGTCTTTGGTACTAAAGTACGCCAACTCGGGGGATGTGACCGGGGATAAAACGAGCGTTGTGGGTTACCTGGCAGCTGTTTTTTTTGAGGAGGAAAGGGACCCTTTGGAGAAGGAGTACCTTAACCTAAATGAAGAAGAAAAACGGACACTCCGTGAGATAGCCAAGGAGACCATATGGAGAAGGGTTTTGGGTAAACCACTCCCCGCCTTTTCCATTAAATCCCCTAAGCTTCAAGTTCCTCGGGGGGTCTTTGTGACGATAAAAAAACACGGTCAACTCCGGGGATGCATAGGCTATGTTCGTCCGGTAAAGTCCCTTTGGGAGGCGGTGATCGACATGGCTCAAGCCGCAGCCTTTGAGGATCCTCGGTTCCCACCCGTAAGAAAGGAAGAGCTTGAGGACCTTGAGATAGAGATTTCGGTTTTAACTCCCTTAAAGCAGATAAAGGGGAGCCCGGAGGAGATCCTTAAGAGCATAAAAATAGGAAGACACGGCCTCATGATCGAAAAGCCCCCTTACTATTCGGGTTTGCTTTTGCCTCAAGTGGCTACTGAATACGGTTGGGATGCTGAAACCTTCTTGGAGGAGACCTGTCTTAAAGCAGGCCTGCCTCCCCGGGCTTGGAGAGATCCAGATTCGAGGATCTATATCTTCGGGGCGGAGGTTTTTTAATGCTCAAAAGGGTAAAGGCTGAAGAAGCCGTCGGAATGATCTTGGGGTACGATGTGACCCAAGTTATTCCCGGCCTTAAAAAAGGTCCCGTTTTTAAGAAGGGACATAGGATAAGGGAAGAGGACATAAAGGTCTTTTTAGATACCGGAAACGAGTACATTTGGGTTATAGACCTTAAGGAAGGAGAGCTTCATGAGGATGAGGCGGCCATGGAGTTGGCCAAATCCGTAAGTGGGGAGAACTTAAGGTTTGAAAGCGGAGGAGAGGGAAGGGTTTTGATTAAGGCCGAACGAGATGGCCTTTTGAAGGTCGAAAGAGATCTCTTGGAAGAATTGAACTTCAGAGGGGATTTTGTCCTTTCCACTTTGAGAAACAACACTCCCTGTAAGGAAGGGGATCTGGTTGGAGTGGCCAAGGTAATTCCCCTTATAATCCGGGAAGAGGAGCTTAAATGGGTAAAAGAACGTTTTTCTGAGAGAAAGGTCTTATACCTTAAGCCCTATCGCCAAAGAAAAGCGGGTATTATTGTGACAGGCGATGAGGTTTATTTCGGAAGGATCAAGGATGGGTTTGATCAGCAGGTATTGCCAAAGCTCAAAGAATACGGCGTTACGGTCTTTAAAAAACTCGTTTTACCAGATGATCCTCAGAAGATCGCTCAGGCTATAAGGGAACTCATAAAAGAGGGTTGTGACCTTTTGATCTTAACAGGTGGACTTTCCGTCGATCCGGGGGATGTTACCCGTGAGGGCGTTAAGTTAGCGGGGGCTTCTATTTTAAATTACGGAGCGCCGGTTGTTCCTGGGACGAATTTCTTGTACGCCCTTCTTGATGAGGTGGATATCCTGGGGCTTCCTGCCTGTGTGTACTACAACCGAAGGACCGTTTTTGATGTGGTATTGCCTCGGATATTGGCTTCGGAAAGGCTTTCCCGGGAGGAGATAAGGCGTCTTGGATATGGGGGACTTTGTTTAGGGTGTGAAAGTTGTCATTTTCCCCGTTGTCATTTTGGGATGCCCTAATGCCTCTGAGGCTTAAGGTCGTAATAAAAGGAGCGGGTGAACTTGGAAGTGCTGTCGGTTGGACCTTGAAAAGGTGTGGTTTTTACGTCCTTTTTACCGAGATCCCTCAGCCTCTAGCAGTAAGAAGGAAAGTCTGCTTTAGCGAGGCTGTTTATGAGGGCGAGCAGGTGGTAGAAGGGATAAAAGGGGTTCTCATTAAGGATCTTCAAGAGGTGGAGGAGGTTTGGAAAAAGGATGAGGTGGCCGTTATAGTGGATCCTGAGGGAAGCTCGGTTTCCCTCATTAAACCTGATGTTTTGGTGGATGCCATTATGGCCAAAAGGAACACCGGCACCTTCATCAATCAAGCGCCTTTTACCATAGGGCTTGGACCTGGGTTTTTTGCTGGAAGAGATGTCCATGTGGTTATTGAGACCCAAAGGGGTCATAACCTCGGAAGGGTCATCTATGAGGGAGAGGCCGAACCTAATACCGGTATCCCTGGAGAAATAGGAGGTTTCACCTGGCAAAGGGTATTAAGGGCTCCGAAGGAGGGGCTTTTTAAGCCCTTAAAGGAGATAGGGGATTTAGTGAAAAAGGGAGAGACGGTCGCCTTAGTGGATTCGGAACCCGTAACGGCCGGAATAGACGGGGTTATAAGGGGGCTTTTGAGGGGAGGTGTGAAGGTTCCAAAGGGTGAAAAGGTAGGGGACATTGACCCGAGGGGGATAAGAGATTATTGCTTCACCATTTCGGATAAAGCAAGAAGCGTAGCCGGAGGAGTCCTTCGGGCTATTCTCGAACGTTTCAATCGATGATAGAGAGGCTCATCGAGGCGCTGGGTTTAAAAAAGGGGGAAGTCATAAGTTTAGTCGGGGGAGGAGGCAAGACCACCTTGATGTTTCAATTAGCTCAAGGCCTCACCGAAAAGGGATTCAAGGTAATAAGCACAACCACCACCAAGATAAAGGAACCCTCAAAGGAAGAGGCTCCCTTTTTACTTTTGGGAGAAGAGGAAAGGCTTTTATCGGAATTAAAAGCCCATCAGGATATTCCCCATATTACTTTAGCCCGAGAAAAAACCAAAGAAGGGAAGCTAAAGGGGCTTTCGCCCGAATTCATTGGGGAGCTTTCCCGATGGGCCGATGTAGTCCTAGTCGAGGCCGATGGTTCTAAGGGAAGGCCCATTAAGGTTCATGGGCCAAATGAACCCGTTGTTCCAGAATGTACAACTTTATTTATAGCCCTTTTGGGAGCTGATGGTTTAGGTAAGCCTTTTTCGGAAGAGTGGGTTTTTAGATTTGAAGAAGCCTTAAAGTTTTTTGACCTTAAGCCAGGCGATTCGATAGGGCCTGAGGTGCTAAGAAGGCTTGTTCTTTATGAGGAAGGCTTGATGAAGGGAAAACCCGAAGGAGCAAGAAGTATTGTCTTCATTAACAAAGTGGAAGGAGAGGAACGATTGGAATTAGCCCTGAGTTTGGCCTCTGAACTCAAAAAGGAGGGAATTCGGGTCCTTTTAGGAAGTTTACAAGAAGGAAGCCTTATAGAGGGATTTTGATGGAGAAGGTTTTTTTATATGCGCTTTTAACGGCCATGTTATGGGGATTTGCACCACTGTTTGGAAAAGTGGGCCTTAAAATGATGGATCCACTTTTGGCTTTAGGCATAAGGACTTTTTTCGTATTTTTGATAGTAAGCTCATTTATAACTTTTACCGGAAGAACAAAGGAACTATTTGCACTTTTAACTTCGCGAGGGGCCTTTTACGTAAGTTGTGAGGCCCTTTTTGGGGCCATTTTGGGGCAACTCTTTTATTTTTACGCTTTAAAAGGAGGAGAGGCTTCAAGGGTTGTTCCAATTGCTTCAGCTTTCCCGCTTTTTACGGCCTTATTTGCCTTTTTGTTTCTTGGAGAAAAGTTTCAATGGCCAAAGCTTTTGGGAGCCGTTTTGATAGTGGGTGGAATGATCCTTTTAAGGAGGTGAGAATGGGAAAGACCTTCAAGCTTGCTACTTATAATGTGAATTCCATAAGGTCGCGACTTGAATTGGTCTTGGATTGGTTGAAAAAAGAAAAGCCTGATGTACTATGTATGCAGGAGACAAAGGTTCCGGATTCCGAGTTTCCCAAAGAGGCCTTTGAAGAGATTGGGTATAAGGTTTTTTTCCGAGGCGTAAAAAGAGGAAGTGGTGTGGCGATTGCTACTTCTTCAGAACCTGAAGCCTTACTCTCGGGCCTTGACGATGAACCAAGGGATGAGGACAGGCTTTTAGGGTGTAAAGTTCAAGGGATTTGGATTGTGAATACCTATGTACCTCAGGGACAGAGCCCTGATTCGCCCATGTTCACTTATAAACTTCAATGGTACGATAGGCTTTTGAAGTTCTTTCAGAATCATTTTAAACCCGAAGACCCCTTAATTTGGTGTGGGGATTTGAATGTGGCTCCTGAAGAAATAGACGTTCATAACCCGAAAAAACTGCTTGGACATGTTTGTTTCAGGCCAGAGGTTTGGGAGAAGTTCGAAAGGATAAAAAAATGGGGCTTTGTTGATCTTTTCAGGCTCCATCATCCGGGAGAACCTGGGCACTATACCTTTTTTGATTACCGCGTGCCCAAGGCTTTAGAGAGGGGGTTGGGATGGAGGGTGGATCATATTTTAGCGACTTCGCCTTTGGCCTCTAAGTGTCGGGATTGTTGGATAGACCTTGGGCCGAGAAAGGCTCCAAAACCTTCGGATCATACACCGCTTGTTGCGGAATTTGAGCTTTAGGGAGGAGGAAAATGGATAAGGAAGCCTTCAAAGAACTTGAAAAGGAACTCAAGCTTCAACCCAAATCCGTGTGGGATAAATACGATGATACCTTAAGGGAAGAGGCCTTTAAGTTCTGTGAGGGATACAAGAAATTCCTCTTTCTGGCCAAGACCGAAAGGGAAAGTGTAGAAGAGATCCTTTCGCAGGCTGAGGAAAGGGGGTTTTCGGAAGAAGGACCTAAGAAGTTTTACCTGGTCAACCGGGAAAAGAGTGTAGCTTTAGCCGTAATAGGAAAAAGGCCCATCGAGGAAGGTTTAAGGATTATAGTCTCTCACATAGACACGCCAAGACTTGACCTCAAACAAAATCCCCTTTTTGAAGACTTGGAGCTTGGTTTCTTTAGGACCCACTACTATGGAGGGATAAAGAAATATCACTGGGTAGGAATGCCCCTTGCGCTTCATGGGGTAATTGTAAAAGAAGATGGAACAAAGGTGAAAATAAGGATCGGTGAAGAGGAGGGCGATCCGGTTTTTACCTGTTGTGACCTTTTGCCACATCTTTCTAGAAAGGTTCAGGAGGAGAAAAAACTAAAAGAGGCGATTGAAGGAGAGAAATTAATAGCCCTCGTTGGTCATATGCCCTTGAAAGGGGGTGAAGAGGCGAAAGAAAGGGTGAAAATGGGGATTCTTAAGATCCTTAAGGATAAATATGGGATCAAGGAGGAGGACCTTATAAGCAGTGAACTTCAGCTTGTTCCCGCGGGAAAGGCCGTTGACTTAGGGTTTGACAGATCGTTTGTAGGCGGTTATGGACAGGATGATAGGGTGTGTGCTTATTGTGCGCTTCAAGCCATCCTTGAACTTGATGAGCCTGAGTATACTGTTCTTGCCCTCTTTTTTGACAGGGAGGAGATAGGTTCGGAGGGGGCCACTGGGGCAAAATCGAGGTTTTTAGAGGTGTTTTTAGGAAGGATCTTGCGGACTTTGGGCCGAGAAGCTTCGGAGATCGGTTTACGGGAGATCCTTTACAAATCGAAGGCCCTAAGTGCCGATGTGACAGCGGGGGTCGATCCCAATTGGAAGGAGGTCCATGAGCTTCAGAATAATGCCCGAATAGGTTATGGCGTTGCCCTTTCCAAGTTTACAGGTGCTGGAGGGAAATATGCTACAAGTGAGGCCTCGGCTGAGTATGTAGCGGAGATAAGGAGGCTTTTGAACCGAAGGGGAATAAGCTGGCAGATGGCAGAGCTAGGCAAGGTGGACGAAGGAGGTGGAGGAACAGTGGCCAAGTATCTGGCTATTTATGGAATGGACATAATAGATTGTGGGACACCCCTTTTGGGTATGCATTCGCCCTTTGAAGTGGCCTCGAAGGCCGATATCTATGAGACTTACCGGGCTTATAAGGCGTTTTTCGAATGGCGATGAGGGTTTCTTCTTCGAAGATAAAGGATCGGGAAGAACTAAAAAGGATCGTTCAAGAACTAAAACGAGAAGGGAAAAAGATAGTCTTCACCAATGGGTGTTTTGACCTTCTTCATCCAGGTCATATCAAGTGTTTGGAGGAAGCCAAAAAGCTCGGGGATGTACTTATTGTGGGAGTCAATTCGGACCAGTCGGTAAGAAGACTCAAAGGCCCTGAACGCCCCATTATGCCCCTTCAGGGGAGGATGACCCTTTTAGGGGCTTTAGAAGCAGTGGATTACGTGGTTTCGTTTGATGAGGACACCCCGTTTGAACTGATAAAAGAACTCCAACCCGACGTTTTAGTCAAAGGAGGAGATTGGAAAGAAGAAGAGGTGGTTGGGAGGGAACTGGTTTCGGAGGTGAGGATAATAAAATACGAAGAGGGTTTTTCCACGACTTCTCTTATTGAGAAAATCAGGAAGGGCGCCTGAAGTATTTTAGAAGCTCCTTTTCGCTTATCTCCCACAAAAGGGGTCTTCCATGAGGACAGGTTCTTGGACGACCAAGTGCCTCCCATTCTTTAAGTAAAGCCAAAATTTCTTCCGGAGGAAGGAATTCATTGAATTTCCGAGCCCCCTTACAGGCGAAAAGCTTAAGGATTTCTTCACGTTTCATTTCTAAAATCCCTTCTTGAAGGGAACAAATCTGTTGAAGAATTTCCTTTACTTCTTCCACCTTCAAAAAACTCGGTATTGACTTGACCCAAAGGCTTTTCGGGCCGAAGGATTCGAACTGAAATCCCAATTCCTCAAGAACCCCTTTTAAAGCGGATATCTCCTTTAGCTCTTCCTCTTCCAACTCTACAATCACAGGAAAGAGAAGGGGATTTGAATCGAAACGCTTCCTTTTGCCCCTTTCGTAGAGGATCCTTTCGTTTAAGGCGTGTTGATCGAAGATTAAAAGTCCGTTTGCGTTCTCCACTAAAAGAAAACCCTCTTTCAATTGGCCTATTACTTTAAAGTTATCCTCCAAAGGAAAAGAAAGTGGCTCAAACTTTTCCGATTTGAAAAAGCTCACTCCCTTTCCGAGAAGGTCCTTCAAGGTGTCCTTTATGAAACTGTAAATCTTCTCAGGCTCAAGAAACCTCACCTCTATTTTTGTGGGATGCACATTCACATCCACCTCTTCGGGAGGAACTTTAAGGTTCAAAATGGCAAAAGGGTAAGTTCCCCGGGGAATTAGATCCGAATAAATTTCGTTCAGGATCTGAAGAACTCCTTTTTCCCTTACATAACGGCCGTTAACGAAGAAGTAAATCCCCCGAGTATTTCCCCGATAAAGTTCTTTTCCGATCCAGCCCTCAAGTTTAAGATGTCCCTTCTCGGCTTGAACCTCTAAAAGCTTACCCTCCAAGTCCTTTCCAAAAAGAAGGAGGATCCTTTCCTTTGGAGAAGTGGGAGGAAGAAGTAGAAGGACTTTTCCTTCGTGACTTAATTCGAAAAACACCCCCGGTTTAGGGATAGCTAACCTTATGAGGGCCTCTATACAAGCGTCAAGTTCGGTTTTTGTGCTTTTTAAAAACTTCCTTCGTACCGGAAGGTTAAAGAAAAGTTCTTGAACAAAAACGCTTGTTCCCCTTGGAGCTCCCACAGTCCTTTTTGAGAGAAGTTTCCCGCCTTCAACGTAAAGGCTTATCCCCTCATAACCTTCGGCTTTGGTGATCAAATTGAGCTTTGAAACACTCGCTATGGAAGGAAGAGCCTCTCCTCGGAAGCCATAGGTTAGGATTTTTTCAAGATCTTCTTCGCTTTGGATTTTGGAGGTGGCATGATGCATTAAGGCGAGTTCAGCATCCTCTGGGCTCATGCCCTCTCCGTCATCCCTTACAATTATCGAACGTTTTCCTCCCTCCTCAAGCTGAACTACGATCTTTTTGGCACCTGCATCAAGGGCGTTCTCCACAAGCTCCTTTACAACCGAAAAAGGCCTCTCAATCACTTCTCCGGCAGCAATTTTAGCCACAAGCTCCGAGGGAAGGACCTTTACTTTTCCCAACTTTCGATCTCCTTCCTCTCCTTTTCAAACCCCTTTCTACCGAGTATCCCCCAGGTAAGCCTTTTACCTCTTTCAACAGCAGGTTGCGTAAGCGGATCGATTCCATAAAACTCCCCGAGTAAAAGCACTTCAAGCTCCCAGAGGAAAAACAGGGCCCCCAAGGCCTTAATTGAGTTTTGAAGGTTTATCCTATAAAAAGGACACCCTTTCTCCTCAAGGACGAATTCGGTGGCCTTCTTTTCACTAAGCAGAATTTCCCCCATTTCCTTGCCCCAAAGACAATAGGTCTCATCCCTCGGGAACTCTTCGGGAAGTTTAAGGGATGGATATTCCTTAAGGCCTAAAACCGTAAAGACCTTATCCTTGGGACCTTCAAGCCAGAGCTGAAGCTGGGAATGTTGATCGGTTGTGCCCCTTGAGACCATAGGAGTAGGAGCTAAATCTTCCCGTTTCCCTAAACTTTCTCCCACAAGCTGATTCCTCCAAAAGCCAAGCGGGAAAAGTCCATCTCCATAAATCAAAGTTATCCATATGGGCTTTCCATAATTTTTATGAAGGAGAAAAAGACTCATTGCCACTTCTAAAGCCACTCCTCCCTCTTCTTCCCTTATCCACCGATCGGCCTCTATGGCCCCAAGGAGTAGTTCCTCCGCATTTATCCCCAAAGCTACTGAAGGAACAAGCCCTACTGCGGAAAGGGCCGAATACCTTCCCACTACCCCTTTTTCGATGGGAAAGCTCTTTAGACATTCTTTTTCGGCTAGTTCCCTTAAAGGTCCCCTTTTAGGGTCGGTTATTATGACCAGGCGCTCCTTCCAGTCTTGGAAACGGTCTTTTAAGGCCTTAAGGAAAAGAAGAAGTTGTGAGAGGGTCTCAAGGGTTGATCCTGACTTACTTATAGCTAAAACAAGGGGATTTCCCTCCCTTGCTTCCTCAAGGGCCTTTTGACAAGTTGAGGGGTCCACGTTGTCAAGGAAAAAGACCTTAGGCCCATTAGGTCCTGCCTTACTTTCCAGAAGCATCCATGGGTGAAAAGTGAAATGGGCTATGGCCTGAGGAGCAAGACAGGAGCCTCCGATGCCTAAAACCACAACGGGATCAAACTTCAAGGAAAGGTCCTTTGAATTTTCCAGGATCTCTTCAGTGTCCTTTCGGTAGGGAAGGTCTAAAAAAGGTAGTTCTCCTTGGTTTCTTTTAGTTTGTACGTTCCAAAGGGCCCTTTGGCCCTTTGGCCAAAATGATTCAACTTCCTTCCGCTCGATCCCTCCGGGGTTTAAGTCTTTAAAAAGATGCCTTGTATCAACCTCTATTGCTCTCAAGGAAAACCCCCATTTTTTTATATTTTTGATAACGCCTTTCTAAAAGCTCTTCCCCTTTCAATTCTAAAAGCTCCCCTAAATGTCTCGAGATCGCCTCCTTAACGGAGGAGAAACAAACTTGCCAATTCCTATGGGCCCCTCCTAAGGGTTCGGGGATGATCTCATCGATTATCCCGAGCTCCTTCAGGTCTTGAGCCGTTAGCTTGAGCTGGGAAGCCGCTTCAGGGGCCTTATCCCGGGTTCGCCACAAAATGGCAGCCCAACCCTTCTGGTGATATCACCGAGAAGGTGGCATTTTCAAGCATCAAAAGTCTATCGGCCACGCATATGGCCAGTGCTCCCCCTGATCCTCCTTCGCCTATTATGACTGAGACAATGGGAATCGGAAGAAGGGACATCTCAAGTAGATTAGTGGCTATGGCCTCGGCCTGTCCCCTTTCCTCCGCGCCTACGCCAGGATAAGCCCCTGGGGTATCCACAAAGGTGATTATGGGCTTTTTAAAACGTGCCCCAAGCTTCATCACCCTAAGAGCCTTTCGGTAACCCTCTGGATGAGGCATTCCGAAATTGCGGGCCTTAAGTTCATAAATGTTACTGCCTTTCTGTTGCCCAATTATCACACAGGTTTTCCCCTCAAGTTTCCCCAATCCTGCTACGATTGCCGGATCATCCCCGAAACGGCGGTCACCATGTAGTTCCATGAAGTCTTCAAAAAGGGCCTTTATGAAATCCAAAGCATGGGGCCTATCTATATGGCGAGAAAGCTGGGTTCTTTGCCAGGGGGTGAGGTTTGAATAGACTTCCCGAAGGGCCTTTTGTAATTTCTTCTCAAGCTCTTCAAGCCTCTTTCTTGCCTTAGGATCATCCGGAAGTGAAAACAGCTTAAGCTCCTCATACTGCCTCTCAAGCTCCATCAAAGGCCTTTCAAAATCAAGGTAATGCCTGAGCATCACTCCACCTCCATCCAAAAGGAATTAGGTCCTAAAAGGCGCTCAAGGTCAGCCCTCAGGTTTTCGCTCGCTTTTACCCTTAAAGGATCAGAAAGCCTCACGACAACTTCCCTTTCCCCATCGATCAAGTGCAGGAGGACCTCGCAGGGGCCTTGGTGTCTTAAAAAGGTCGATTTCAAAGTCTCAAGGTCCTTTAGGGATAGGGCCTTAAGCTTTATTTTGAGCCGTACTTTCTTGGGCTCCTGCTCGGAAAGGTCTTCATTTATACTTTTAATCGATTGGATCCTTATCCTCGGTCTTCCCTCTTCATCCTTCTCCAAGATCCCTTCCACTTTGAGGGGAATCTCTTGAAAGAGTAAATTTGATACTTCTCTAAATAAATCGGGAAAGACCACCCCCTCGATCCTCCCCGTTAAGTCCTCCAATTCTATTACGGCCATCCGATCGCCCTTACGGGTTCGGATCTCCCTCACCTCACTTATAAGTCCCACAAGCGAGACTTCTTCTCCTCCCTCCAGGTCTTCAAGAGATCTTATCTGGTTTTTTGAGTGCCTGGTGAGGAGTTCCTCATAGTCCTTCAATGGGTGTCCGCTGAGATAAAACCCCAGAACCTCCTTTTCGGCTCGGAGAAGTTCCGAGGTGCTCCAATTGGGCAATGGAGGGAGCTCTTCCGAAGTGTTTTTGAAAAGTGTGACCTGATTGAGGCTTTTCTTCGCCGATCTTTCCAGTACCCGACCCAAAAGGGCTAAAAGTTTTGATCTTTCGCCAAACTGATCGAAGGCCCCCGCTTTAATAAGGCTCTCTATGGCTCTTCGGTTTACCTTTCTTCCGTCAACCCGAAGGCAAAAATTGGTAAAGTTCCGGAAGGGTCCCTCTTTTCTCGCCTCAAGAATGGCTCCAACGGCTGCTTTGCCCACGTTCTTTATGGCTCCAAGGCCAAAGCGGATTTTCAACTCCTCGTCTCCCTCCACCGTGAATTCCCATTGGCTTAAGTTTATGTCGGGTCCAAGGACTTGGATGCCCTTTTCCCGGCATTCATAAACGTACTTCATCACCTTATCCGAATCGTTCATATCGGATGACAAAAGAGCAGCCATAAACTCTTCGGGGAAATGGGCCTTAAGATACGCCGTCTGGTAAGCTATTAAGGCATAGGCGGCGCTATGGGACTTGTTGAAGCCATATTCGGCAAATTTGGCCATAAGTTCGAAGATTTCCTGGGCTTTATCCCCCGGGATCCCTTTTATCTGAGCTCCTTGAAGGAACCTGTCCCTTAAACGGTCCATTTCCTCCGGGACCTTTTTGCTCATGGCCTTTCTCAACAAATCGGCCTCTCCGAGACTGAAATCCGCAAGAATCGAAGCCGCCATCATCACCTGTTCCTGATAAACCAAAACCCCATAGGTCTCATCCAAGACTTCCTTGAGCCAAGGATGAGGGTATTTTACTTCCTCCTCTCCACGGCGTCTCTTTATATAATCCTCAACCATGCCGCTGGAAAGCGGCCCAGGCCGGTAAAGGGCCAGAAGGGCCACAAGATCCGAGAACCTCTCGGGCTTTATCCTCCTCAAAAGATCCCTCATTCCTTGGCTTTCAAGCTGAAACACCCCGGTGGTATCACCTTCGGAAAGGAGCTTATAAGTCTGGGGGTCATCAAGGGGTATTTCTTTTAAGTTCACCTTTATCCTCCGGCATTTTTCCACAAGCCTTATGGTCTCCTCCATCATGGTGAGGGTTTTAAGTCCTAAAAGGTCGAATTTCACTAGGCCGATTCTTTCCACATCCTTCATGGCATACTGGGTCGTTATCTCGCCGTCTTTACCGCGATAAAGGGGGATATGATCCATCAAGGGGACATTGGAGATCACTACCCCTGCGGCATGGGTTGAAGCATGACGGACCATCCCCTCCAGCCTCAGGGCTATCGTGAGAAGCTTCTTGTAATTTTCGTTGCCTTGAACCAGTTCCCTTATTCTTGGCTCTAATTTCAAAGCCTCTTGAAGTGTTATGTTTGGTCCGCCTGGGATGAGCTTGGCAAAAAGGTCCACTTCCCGATAAGGCAATCCCAAGGCCCTTCCAACATCCCTTACCACTGCCCGAGCTTGCATCTTTCCGAAGGTTATTATGTGGGCCACCTTATCAGGTCCGTACTTTTGTTTGAGGTATTCTATGACCTCATCGCGCCTCTCATAGCAAAAATCTACATCGATATCGGGAAGGCTAATCCTTTCGGGATTAAGGAACCTCTCAAACAAAAGCCCGTGTTCTAAAGGATCAATATCGGTTATTCCCAAACAGTAAGCCACAAGACTTCCAGCCGCTGACCCCCTTCCAGGTCCTACGGCTATTCCGTTTGACTTCGCCCAATTAACAAAGTCTTGGACTATCAAAAAATAACCGGCAAAACCCATTCGGTTGATGACCTCAAGTTCTTCCCTGAGCCTTTTCCAATAGGGTTCGGCTTCTTCTATTCGGCTTTCCTTAAGCCTTCTCCTCAAACCCTCTTCGGCCAGTTGTTGGAGATAATCCTCTAAGGCTTTGCCATTTGGGGTTTGATAAAGCGGAAGCTTGGGGATCCCTAATTCGAGTTTTAATTCACACCTTTCGGCTATCTCGACGGTATTCTTCAAAGCGGAGGGGACGTCCTTAAAGAGGATTTTCATCTCTTCTTGAGATCGCAGATAAAACTGGTCGGTAGGAAAACGTAGCCTTTTCGGATCGTCGATGGTCTTTCCGGTTTGAATACAAAGTAAAACGTCATGCAAAAAAGCGTCTTCCCTCAGGAGGTAATGAGAGTCATTGGTGGCCACAAGCTTAACCCCGAATTCTTTGCTCAACTTAATAAGGCTTTCATTGACCTTTTTCTGTTCGGGGATGCCATTGTCCTGAAGCTCGAAGTAGAACCTATCGCCAAAGAGCTCTTTGAAAAAGGCGACCTTTTTCCTCGCTCCTTCAAGGTCCCCCTTGAGGATTAGGGAGGGTATCTCACCTTTCAAGCAACTGGTTAGAACGATCAGGCCTTCCCCATACCTTTCAAGTAGTTCGTAATCGATCCTGGGTTTATGGTAAAAACCCTCAAGATAAGAAAGGCTCAAAAGGTGACATAAATTCCGATATCCCTTTTCGTTCATAACTAGAAGGAGAAGATGATAGGGATCGGGTATGCGATCAAAACGATTTGTAGGGGCCACGTAGACTTCACAACCCAAAATGGGCTTTATCCCCCTTTCAAGTGCCATTGTATAAAACTCGATGGCCCCGAACATGTTGCCGTGGTCAGTTAAGGCACAAGCCTTAAAGTTTTTCTCCTCGAGAAGTTGCAAGAGCTCCTCAAACCTTATAGCACCGTCCAGTATGCTATATTGGCTATGAAGATGGAGGTGAACAAAATCCATATTATTCCCATTCAATGGTTGAGGGAGGCTTAGAGCTTATATCGTAAACTACCCGATTCACTCCCTTTACTTCATTGATGATCCTTTTGGCGATCCTATCAAGTAGATCATAAGGCAAACGAACCCAATCGGCCGTCATAGCATCGACGCTCTCCACAACCCTTAAAGCTACTACATACTCGTAAGTCCTCTTATCCCCCATTACCCCTACGGTTTTAACGGGTAGAAGTACCGGAAAGGCCTGCCAAACCTCCTCGTAAAGACCCGCCCTTTTTATCTCCTCTTCCAGGATCCGATCGGCCTGCCTCAGAATTGCAAGCTTCTCCTCTGTTACCTCCCCTATACACCTCACCGCGAGGCCTGGACCGGGGAAGGGGTGCCTTTTAATTATCTCATCGGGCAATCCGAGTTCCTTACCGAGAAGCCTAACCTCGTCCTTAAAAAGCTCCCTTAAGGGTTCGATGAGCTTAAGGTTCATCCTTTTGGGCAACCCTCCCACATTGTGGTGGCTTTTTATGGTGACCGAAGGCCCTTTATAAGAAGTGCTTTCGATCACATCGGGATAAAGGGTCCCTTGGGCCAAATACCGCACATCCCCGATCTTTCTCGCTTCTTCTTCGAAGACTTTGATAAAGGTCCGACCTATAATTTTGCGTTTCTTTTCCGGATCCTTCACCCCTCTGAGTTTCTCCAAAAAAAGCTGAGAAGCATCAACCACCCTAAGGTCGGCCTTGAGTTTCTCCCGGAAGATCCTCTCCACGTTATCCCTTTCTCCAAACCTCAAAAGGCCATTATCTATGAAGATAAAAACAGTCCTTTCGGGAACTGCTCGAAGAAGAAGCGCTCCGGTCACCGAGGAATCCACCCCTCCAGAAAGGGCACATATGACTTTGCCCTGTTTTACCTCTTCTCGTATTTCCTTGATCTTTTCTTCGATAAAGGAGGCCATACTCCAAGTTTTTTCTGCTTTTGAGATGCGAAAGAGGAAATTCTCAAGTACCTTTTTCCCTATTACGGTATGAGCCACTTCCGGATGAAATTGAAGCCCGAAGAAACGCCTTTCCGTATCACCTATAGCTGCATAAGGACAATCAGGCGTATGGGCCAATCTTTTGAAGCCAGGGGGTAGCTCTTTTACGCTATCCATATGGCTCATCCATACCCGGTAGGGTGTAGCCTTTTCCAAGGAGTAAAAGATCTCGTCGGGTTCATCGATGAAAAGTTCTGCTCCTCCGTATTCCCTTACGGGAAAACTTTTAACCTTTCCCCCGAGAAGCTCCACCATGAGGTGCATCCCGTAACAGATGCCCAGAATGGGAACCCCCAGGCGAAAGATCCCCTTGTCCGGTTTTGGAGCGTCCTTCTCGTAAACCGAACTCGGTCCACCGGAAAGTATGATGCCCTTGGGGTTAAGCCTTTTTATGGAAGAGGCATCAAGAGAGGGGACGTGAATCTCGCTCCAGACCCCCAACTCGCGGATCCTTCGCGCTATAAGCTGAGTATACTGGGAACCGAAATCAAGGATTACTATTCCTTTCATGGCCTTTTCTTTGAAGGATACATTCAGGACCTTCTTCAGGTCAACTTGTTGACAGAACCCCAATTATGAGATAAAAAGACCAGAAACCTCAAAGTGGAGTTTCGAAGATGGCGAAAAGGAATAAGTCGGCTTTAAAGAGACAAAGACAGAACGAAAAAAGAAGGCTTCGTAACCGTTACTGGAAAACCAGGGTGAAGAACGTTATGAAAGAAGTCCGAGTGGCGGTAGAGACAAGGAATCTGCCTCAAGCGGAGGAGTCTCTTAAAAAGGCTGTTTCTATTATCCAAAAAACGGTCTCCAAGGGTGTGCTTCACCTGAGGACCGCTTCACGATACATTTCTAAACTGAGCCGTCAGGTTTATTCCCTTAAGAGGGAACTTTCCCAGAAAGCTCAATGATAAAGTCCTCAATAAGGAAGCGCGAGGTTCGACCGCTTCTTTTTATCTGAAGGTCGAGTTTATAAAGCCCCTTCCAAAGCTCAAGGAGTTTCCCCCCTTTTTGCCTCTTCAAGACTTCCCTTATCCTCCAAGCCATGGCTCCCAGGATTTTAGGCGAGGCCTCGCCCCGTTCAAAAAGGCTTTCCAGAACCTCTACGGCCTTTTTCAAATCCCCCTTTTCCACGGTCTCTATAAGTTCAAAGACCGTTTTTGTTTTGAAGTCGAAAACCAGCCCCTCTAAGTCCCTTAACGTCACAAACCCTTGGCCCTTACAAAGGGCGATCTTATCTATCTCTTGGCAGATGGCTTCAAGGTCGTTTCCACAGACCTCTTTCAGAAACTCAAGGGCCTCACGGCTTAAGAGGATCCCCTTCTCTTTGGCCTTTTGGATGAGGAAATTCAGGGAATCCCTATAGGTGAGGTTCAAAGAAAAAGCATGTTCTTTCAAAGCCTCGGGTACTTCATCCTGCGTCCATATGATCAAAAAAACTCCGGGTGTGGGATGCTCAGAGAAACCCAAGAGTTCATCCGAAAACCCCTCAAGGAGGGCTTTCCCCTCCCTCAAAATGACTACCTTTTCCCTCGATAAAAAGGGAAGGGTTTTAATCTCCGTTAAGAGGTCCTTTGCCTCGAAACCCTCTTCAAAAACCCTCAAAGAACGACCTTTTTCGTTTTCGGGAAGAATTTTTTTGAGAATGAGGTTTTCGGCCTCTTTTAAAAGAAAACGGTCACTTCCCCAAAGCACATAAAGGGGCCTTACTTTGCCCCCTTCGAGTTCCCTTTTGAGCGTAAAAAAATTGCTTTTTTCTTCCTTTGGAGGGTACATTATTGAATTAAAATTATACCCGAAAGTCATGAGAATCCCAAAAGTGCCGTTTGTAAAGGAGGCTTTGCTTTATAAGGAAGAAGGAGATGGGCTAAGGTGTTTCACTTGCGAGAGGAGATGCCTAATTTTCCCAGGTAAAAGAGGATGGTGTAAGACCAGGGAAAATAAAGAGGGCCGGTTATTCCCCCTAATTTACGGTTCTGTCTCTTCTATTTCCGTGAAC
>Ga0072500_127502_pt1 | contig 27634 bp, 22 predicted proteins | sample GBScelen77Swater_FD_63803 | JGI IMG/M metagenome (GOLD analysis project Ga0072500, IMG submission 63803) | Hot spring microbial communities from Great Boiling Spring, Nevada - cellulolytic enrichment S 77C v2 (version 2) | ecosystem: Environmental > Aquatic > Thermal springs > Hot (42-90C) ...
ACCAGCCCTTACATAACGGGGGTTTTCTGAAGAATCTTTATCGTTAAAAAGAATTATATAAAAAGGTAAAGGAGAGGCCTCTAAAAATTTTTTAAACCTATCTTTAAGGTGATAAAGAATTTCGTTTAAATAGACCAGTTTTTTAGGTTGAACTTGATAAACCGTAGACGATAAAGGATAATAGGTCTTTTTTAAAAGATCTTCTAAATGATAGTCAAATTCGTGAGAAGAGGTTTTAAATAAAAACTGTTTTAACCTTGGTATTTCAACTATTTTAAGAAACATTTTTTATCTGCTGGTAAATTAGGATAAACAGTCCTACGGTAATCCCTATGTCTGCCACGTTAAAAGCAGGCCAATGGTAGTTTCCTACATAAAGGTCGATAAAATCAAAAACCGAACCAAACACCAGCCGGTCTAAAAGATTACTAAGTCCTCCTCCAAAAATCAACCCTAATCCAAAGGTTTCAAGCCTTGCTTCAGGTTTATAAGCCTTATTTTTAGCCCAATAAAACACTAAACCTAAGATAATTAGGTTTGCCAATATCAAACCTAAGGTTCCTAATAGACTATCTTTAGCAAACAAACCAAAGGCTATACCTTTATTCCATACCTTAACCAGGTTAAAACCAGGAAAAACCTTCCAAATGTCTTGATTTCCCGGATAGTTAAGGTTTATAAAACAAAATTTGGTTAATCTATCTAACACAAAAACAAGGTTAGCCCATACCCAAAAGGTTTTCATTTAATCTCACCTACTACCTGATAACATCTTTCACAAAGTTCAGGATTAGGAAGGTTCCCTACTTCAGGTTTTCTTTGCCAACACCTTTCACATTTTTTATATTCGGTAGGTTTAATTAATACCTTAAGTCCAGATATCTCCTCAGAAACAAAGGTTTGCGGCTCTAATTTCTCGTTTAAGTTTTCAACTAATTCAAACTTAGCTATCATCAAGAAGTATTCCCAAAAAGCTTTGTCTTTTAGATACTCTTTTATCTCTTCTGGAGCCTTAACATAAACTTCAGCTTCTAAAAAGGTGTTGATAGACTTATGGTCTTTTCTTGCTATTTCTAAAGCTTTTAGAAATTCTTCTCTAAGTCTAAGCAGGGTTTCCCATTTTTTAACCTCATCTTCAGGAATCTCAAATTTATAGTTAGGAAACTCGGTAAGAAAGACCGAAGGTTCATCCTTAGGGTAAGGAAGGTTTTGCCAGATATCTTCTGCAGTAAAAGAAAGAATCGGGGCTATAAGTTTAACGATAGAATCTAAAGAATAATAAAAAACAGTTTGGGTAGCTCTACGTTTAGGGCTGTCTGGGCGCTCACAATAAAGATAGTCTCGGTTTATGTCTATGATGAGAGAGGAAAGCTCTACCACACAAAACCGATAAATCTCATGATAAACCACGTGAAATTCAAAATCCTCATATCCTTTTTTTACTTTTTCTATTATTTTGCTTAGCCTATAAAGGATGTATTTTTCAAAAGAAGGAAGATTTTCAAAAGATATCAAGTCTTTTTTTGGGTCGAAGTCATAAAGATTACCTATCAAAAATCTACAGGTATTTCTAACTTTACGGTAGGCTTCAACCAGCCTTGCAAGTATTTCCTTAGAGATTTTTATGTCATCCCGGTAGTCCTCAGCCGATACCCAAAGTCTTAATATTTCTGCCCCGTGCTGTTTGATCAAGTCTTGGGGATGAATAACATTTCCTAAACTTTTAGACATTTTTCTTCCTTGTCCGTCTACCACAAATCCATGAGTAAGTAAGGCTTTATAAGGAGGAACCCCTCTAGTACCTACTGCACAAAGAAGCGAGCTGTGAAACCATCCTCTATGTTGATCAGACCCTTCTAAATAGAGGTCCGCAGGAAAAGAAAGTTCTTCTCTTTTCTCAATCACTGCAGCAAAGGAAACCCCAGAGTCAAACCATACATCTAAGATATCTTTTTCCTTGGTAAACTTGGTATGCCCACATTTAGGGCAGGTTGTGCCTTCTGGTAAAAGCTCTTCTGCGGTTTTAACAAACCAAGGGTCACAACCTTCTTTTTCAAAAAGGGCTATTACTTTTTCATAATACTTAAAATCTTTTAGTATCTCTCCACAATTTTCACATTTAAACACTGTAATCGGAACGCCCCATACCCTTTGTCTGGAAACACACCAATCAGGCCTACTTTCTAACATACTATAAAGACGGTTTTTCCCCCAAGAGGGGATAAATTTTACACTTTCTATAGCTTTCAAGGCTTTTTCTCTTAATCTTTTTAGTTCCATAGAAATAAACCATTGATCTTCAGCCCTAAAAATAATCGGTTTTTTACATCTCCAGCAGAAGGGATAGTTATGTTCTATTTTATCAACATGAAGCAGTCTTCCGTTTTCTTTTAGAGTTTCTAAAATTTTTTCGTTAGCCTGATAGATAGAAAGCCCTCCTACCAATTCCACCTCTTTATAAAATCTTCCCTCTTGGTCTACAGGCACATAAACCTCTAATCCATACTTAAGACCTACTTGATAGTCTTCTTCTCCATGACCTGGAGCAATATGAACAATTCCGGTACCAGTGTCTAAACTTACAAAGTCAGCTAAGATGATAAGGCTTTCCTTTTGATAAAAAGGATGAAAGGCCTTTTTTCCTTCTAAGGTTTTGGGGTCTATCTTAGCTATAAATTTAGGTAGGTCTTTATTGAGCTCGGCGCAAAGTCCTGACACTCGCCCTTCAGCTACTAAATAATATTCCTCTTCCCATTCTACCAATAAGTAATCAAATTCAGGGTTTAAGGCTAAACCTAAATTTGCCGGTAAGGTCCAAGGAGTAGTCGTCCAAATCAATACATAAGCTGGTTTATCTAAAGAAACTCCATAATTTTTAGAAATAAACTCTTTAAGGTCTTCTGTAAAAGGAAATTTTACAAAAATAGAGTAAGATTTGTGAGGTCCATATTCTACCTCAGCCTCTGCAAGGGCGGTTACACAGGTCGGGCACCAAAAAACAGGTTTTTTCTTGCGATAAACCTGTCCAGATTCTAAAAATCTTAAAAATTCCCTGGCGATGGTGGCTTCATATTTATAGTCCATCGTAAGATAGGGTTTATCCCAAAAGGCAAAAACTCCAAGTCTTTTAAACTCTTCTCTTTGAATGTTAATGTATCTTTCTGCATACTTTCTGCAGGCCTCTCTTATTACTAAGGGAGGCAATTCTCCTCTTTTTACCCCTAACTCTTGTTCGGTTTTTAACTCTATAGGTAAGCCATGACAATCCCATCCAGGCACAAAGGGCACTTTATACCCTGCCATGGTTTTACTTTTTACTATAATGTCTTTTAAAATTTTATTTAGGGCTGTCCCTAAATGAATATGTCCGTTAGCATAAGGGGGGCCGTCATGAAGAACATATAAAGGAGCGTTCTCTCTTTTTTTAAGCATTTTTTCATAAATTTTTTCTTTTTCCCAAAATTCTAAAAACTGAGGTTCCCGCTCTACTAAATTAGCTTTCATCGGAAAGCTAGTTTGTGGAAGGTTAAGGGTATCTTTCCAATCCATGACAATGCCCCCCTTTTATAAAAAAGATATATAGATGTTTAATTTTAACATAACTTGAAAAAAGGACTATTGTTTTTAAAATTAAACTATCGATGAAAAATTTAAAAAATTTTTTAAACAATTTAAGTCTAAGCACCAAGTTTACCCTTTATCTTTTGTGCGTTATTTCCCTTTTTTGTTTCCTTTTTTCAACCCTTCTTTATTATTTTTTAAAAAATAAGATGCTGGAAGAAGCAAGAAGAGAATCTGAGATATTGATTACTCAAATAGACGCTTTGGGAGATTATGTAAAAGAAGAACTAAGACCTTCTCTTTTTAAGTTTTTTAAAGAAGTGAATTTAAAAGAAGATTTTATCTTGGAGGCTATGTCTACCACCCATATAAGGACTAAAGTAATGCAAAGGTTTAAAGCCAAATTTAATGACTATGAATATAAAAGGGTTTCGTTAAAACCAATAAACCCTAACCACCTCCCCAATGAGCTCGAAAGAAAACTTTTAGCCATTTTTAATCAAGATAAAAATCTTAAACGTTGGGAAAATATAATAGAAATAAATAAAGAAAAATATTTAGTGGTTGTAAAACCTATTATAACGGAAAAAGAATGTCTTATATGTCATGGTAGGGTAAAAGATGCACCAAAAAACCTTCTTAAAATCTATCCGAGAAAAGAGGATTTTAATTGGAAACCAGGAGATTTGATGGGATTAGAGGCTGTCTATATACCGCTAAAAACTTGGTTATGGGAAATAAAACATATCGCCCTAACTACGTTTATTTCTGGTATGTTAACCATCATCTTATTGTTAGTCACGATAGAAGGGGTTTTTTGGGCTATTGTAGGCAAACCTATTAAAAGGCTTACCATCCATTTTAGAGACATTATCTCTGGAAAGGCTCCTTTAAATCAGAAGATAGAAGTAGAAAGAAAAGACGAAATAGGGGAGCTTCTTCAGTCTTTTAATCAATTGGCTAATCATCTTTTTGAAGCTCAAGAAGCTATAAAAACGTATGCTCAAACCTTGCAAACCATCTTTAATCATATAACCGACCCATTAGCATTAGTTAACCTAAACTGTACTATAGAGGTTAGCAATAAAGCCTATCAGGAATGGATAAATCAGAAAAAGGGACCGGTTTTCAACATGGAATGTAATCCTCTGCAATCAGACGAGATCAGACCTTGCCTTGTAGCTTTATTAAAAAAAGTAATGGAGACCAAACAGCCGGTTTCAGAACATCTTAGCTCGCCTGAAGGAGGGTATTATTATACTCATCTTTATCCAGTTTTTGATGAAAAAGGTAAAGTGGTAAAGGTGGTTCATTATGTTGAAGATGTAACCGAAAAGAAGAAAATAGAAGAACAAATGGCCATTACCGAAAAATTGGCTGCTATCGGACAGCTTGCCGCAGGAATAGCCCATGAAATAAACAACCCTTTAGGAGGTATTATTTTATGCGTAAACAATCTTTTTAAAACTTCTATGGATGAACAAACGAGAAATCAACATATAGAACTTATCAATCAGGGATTGTCTCGTATTCAAAATATCCTTAAAGTCCTACTTGATTTTTCCAAAAAAACTGAGTTAGAACTTAAGGCTTGCGAGGTTAAAAACTTAATAGAAAATGTTTTGAAACTCATTAGCTATTATCTAAAAGAAAAAAGTATAAAATTAATCTTAGAGTTGGAAGAAAATTTAAAGCCGGTTTATTTAGATGCAAATAAAATCGAACAGGTTTTACTTAATCTTTTGTTAAATGCGATAGACGCTATGGAACATTCTGGGACCAAGATTTTAACCATAAGGGCTTACATGAAAGAAAATAAAATGATCTTTGAGGTTTCAGATACAGGAACAGGAATACCAGACCATATAGCCAAAAAGATTTTTGAGCCATTTTTTACTACTAAACCTTTAGGTAAAGGGACAGGCCTTGGACTTTTCATTTCTAAGTCTATAGTTGAGCAACACGGAGGTAAAATTTGGTTTTATACCTCAGAAAAAGGAACTACTTTTGTGGTAGAACTACCTTTAGAAAAGGAAAAGGTATATGAAGGGTAGAATTTTAATAGTTGACGACGAGCCAATTATTTTATTTGGACTTTCTCACTATTTAAAAGACCAAGGTTTTGAAGTAGAAACCTGTGAAACAGGCACAGAGGTTCTAAAAAAGTTAGAAGCACAAAGGTTTGACCTTTGTATTGTTGATCTCAAGCTTCCAGATATAGATGGCCTTACGTTGTTAAGAAAAATAAAAACACAAGACCAACAAGTAGGGGTAATAATGATTACCGCTTTTGCTGAAATTAAAAGTGCGGTGCAGGCTATAAAAGAAGGGGCATTTGATTATTTGGCTAAACCTTTTACCAACGAAGAATTGATGATAGCAATAGAAAAATTTTTTGAGTTTAAAACTTTAAGAAAAGAGGTAGATGAGTTAAGGGAAAAATTAAAAGAAAAAGAAGCCTTTAAACAGATAGTGGGAGAAAGTAAGGCTATCAAAGACATTTTAAACAAAATAGAACTTGTAGCCAAAACAGATGTTTCTGTGTTGATTTTAGGAGAAAGCGGAACAGGTAAAGAATTAATAGCTGATTGCATCCAAGCTTTAAGCTTAAGGGCAGATAAACCCTACCTTAAAATAAACTGTGCAGCCATTCCTGAGAATTTGTTTGAGGCAGAGCTTTTTGGTTACGAAAAAGGGGCGTTTACCGGTGCCTATAATTCTAAAAAAGGTAGATTAGAATTAGCTAACGGCGGAACGCTTTTTTTTGATGAAATCGCAGAACTTCCTCAGAACTTGCAAGCTAAACTGTTAAGGGTTTTAGAAGATCAAACCCTATATCGTTTAGGAAGCGAAAAACCTATAAAGATAGATGTAAGGTTTCTTTATGCTACCAGTAAAAATTTAAGACAACTGGTAAAAGAAGGGAAATTTAGGGAAGACCTTTATTATAGAATAAACGTTATGTCTATTGAAATACCTCCTCTTAGAGAAAGAAAAGAGGATATTCCTATTTTGGTAAACCACTTTTTAAAGAAATTCTCTGAAAAGTTTAAAAAGCCCATACCTCAGATTACCGAAGAAGCCTTTCAAGCTTTAATGAATTATGATTATCCAGGCAACGTAAGAGAACTAAAACATGTTATAGAAAGGGCTGTCTTATTAGCTGTAGACGGCAAGATAACCCTTAAGCACTTACCTGAAGAAATAATCCATAGTTTTAAAACAGAGACCTCAGATTATAAACTTGCCAAAGAAGCATTAGAAAAAGAAATTATACTTCAAGCCTTAATAGAAACCAACTGGAACAAAACCGAGGCTGCCCAAAAGTTAGGGATTAGCCGTAAAACTTTATGGCAAAAACTTAAAAAGTTTGGACTTCTTCCAGTCCACACAGAAGAGGAATGAACCGTAGTAGTTTGTATAAGGATAACGTTACTTAAAAGAAACATAAGGTCTAAAAACCGTTACCTTTAGGTAACAGTAAAAATTTCTTAAAAAATCCATTCTTAAAACCTTAGGTTTTTTCAAGTTTTTTAAAAAGAATAAAAAAATAAAAATAGGCATGTTTTTTGTTATTTTTGCCTAGGTAAAACTAAAATCTGGAACAAGGGGGTGAGATAATGAAAAAAGGTTGAGGTGGTTAAAAGTAAAGTTTAGGATTTTTAAGGTTTAAAATTTAAAAGAAAGGAGGAGGTCGTATGGTAGAGGAGAAGAAAAAAGGTTTGGTTAATGAAGATTGGTTAGCCTTTTATTTAGCGATGGCCTTGATAATAATTTCTTTTTTAGCCTATGTAGGGATAGACCCATTTGGTTGGACGGTAAAGACTTCAGAATGGATTTCTCTTGATAAAGCCATTGCCCCTCTTAGTAAGAAGGTAGGTATTTCTGGTGGGGTATCTTTAATTTTAACCTGGCTTTTTTTAACTGTGTTTTTTGCTATTGGGGCTGCCTTTTTAGGGCTTAACGTAGGGAGGTTTATCGTTGGTTTCTTTTTTATTTTTTGGTTAAGTTATATTTGTTGGTTGATAGGACATTATGCATATTTTGCGGCTACCGATCCTACTAAACATAACATCCCTTGGTCTTTAAAACTTACTGGAGAAGGTGGACTTATCTTTGCTCTAATCCTTGGTTTGATTATAGGTAACTTTTTTAGAGGGTTTGCTAATTTTATCAAAGAGGCTGTTTTACCAGAGTTTTACGTTAAGACAGGTATTGGTTTGATGGGTGCGGTTCTTGGTTTAAAATCAGCTCAAGCCTTTGGTCTTGCTTCAGCGGTTCTTTTCAGAGGACTTTGTGCTATAGTTGAGGCTTATCTTATTTATTGGGCTCTTGTTTATTGGTTGGCAAGAAAATATTTTAAGTTTAGTAAGGAGTGGGCTGCACCTTTAGCCTCAGGTATTTCTATCTGCGGTGTTTCTGCATCCATCGCCACCGGTGGTGCAATTAAGGCAAGGCCGGTTGTTCCGGTTATGGTTTCTTCTTTGGTGGTTATTTTTGCGGTGGTTGAATTACTTATCCTTCCTTTCTTAGCCCGTGAGTTTTTATGGCAGCAACCAATGGTTGCTGGTGCTTGGATGGGACTTGCGGTTAAAACCGACGGGGCTGCTTTTGCCTCTGGTGCTATAGTAGATGCTTTGATAAGAGGTAAGGCTGAAGCCGTAGCAGGTATCAAATATGAACCTGGTTGGATTATGATGGCTGCAGCTACTACCAAGTTGTTTATAGACATCTTTATCAGTATTTGGGCTTTTATTTTAGCTTATATCTGGTGTGCTCATATAGAATGTCAAGAAGGTCAAAGAGTTACCGCTAAAGAAATCTGGCATAGGTTTCCCAAGTTTGTTTTGGCTTATGCCCTTGGTTTCGTAATCTTTTTGATTATTTCTGCCCCTCATGCTCCTAAGGTGGGAACGGTAGAACATCAGATTAAAGGGGTTCAAAAACAGATAGAAAAGCTTGAAAAACAAGCAGCTACAGCAGTTGATCCAGCTATTAAAGACCAGTTGGCTCAACAGATAGCTGCTAAAAAAGCTGAAATAGAAGAGTTAAAGGCCAGTATAAAGGATTCTAAGAACGTAGTTGATCAAACCAAAACTGCTACCAATGGATTAAATAACTTAAGAACTTTTATGTTCCTCTTTACCTTTTTTACCATCGGTATCATTTCTGATTTTAGGAAACTTTGGGAAGAAGGTATCGGCCGTTTGGCTGTGGTGTACTTAGTATGTCTGTTTGGTTTTATCATCTGGATTGGACTTTTGATTTCTTACATCTTCTTCCATGGAGTAAAACCACCTATAATAGGGCAGTAAGTTTTATATAAAAATCTACCAAAGGAGGTAAATATGGCTGAAGAAAAAGAAGCAAAACTTATAGAAGAACTTCAAAAAATGAAATATGACCCCTGGTTGCCTATAGAAAGTAAACTGGTAAAATGGTCTGTAGGATTAGGAATAATTCTTTTGATTGTCTTGGTTTGGGTTAGTTATACCTTCTTTCCTGCTTCCCACGGATAAAAATCTCGTCTAACGATTAAATTTAAGCCCTGGGAGGTTATTGCCTCTCAGGGTTTTTTCATTTAGTATGCATAAAGATTACCGTATGGTCTATGGGACATAGGAGTTATTTTGAAAAATTTTTCGTTTAGCAAAACTCCTAAGTCTTCGCCTATATCAGCACAATATTCTTTTAAAATTTTTTTAAGATATGCCTGGTCTTCTTCGTTTAGAGAAGAGACCTTTAGGTTTTTTCCAAGAAAAAAAGGGTCTATTTTACCTCTTAAGTAGATAGCCCCTCCGTGCATACCTGTTCCTAAAAACTTTCCTACTATAGGTCTTTCTGGATGTTGAGAATATATTCCTAAAACCACGATCGTTCCTCCAGCCATGTATTCTCCTAAAAAGTCTCCAGCTTTTCCACCTATTACGATTACCGGATGTTTATCTTGATAGGATTTCATATGAATGCCCACACGGTATCCTACATCTCCTTTAATAAAAATCTTCCCGCCTCGCATGCTGTAACCCACTACATCACCTGCCATTCCGTATACCGTTATTTTCCCTTCTTCCATCGTATTTCCGCAGCCATCCTGAACGTTTCCATAGACATATATTTCAGGACCGCTCATAAAACATCCTAAATCAAGTCCTACGGTCCCCCAAATTTTTACCGTAATCTTTTCTTTTATTCCTGCAAGTAAGTATCTATGACCGTTTACCCCGTGTATTTCAAACGCTTTTTTACCTTCTAAGATTTTTTCGCGGACAATTTGATTTACTTTGGTATAACTTAATTTCCCAACGTTAAAAACTACGCTCATTAAGGGCTTCCTCCTAGCAACTTTTATTTATAACTTTTTTGGTGAGGAATAGTACCTTCTGTTATTTCTAAGATTACTGGTTCTCCTGCCTTAGGATGCCAAACAATCTCAGGGTTAGGACAAATGGTTCTTATAGCGGCTTCTTCACTGGCTAAATAATACAAATCCCCTGATTTAGCTACTACTAAAGGTCTAAGCTTAGATCTGTCGGTTAACCCTACTATTCCACCGTTATAGGCAAAGATAATGGCAAAAGGACCGTTTAAAAGGGCTCCTCCGTACACTACTCTCAAGGCCTCTATCAAATTTTTTTCTTCTTCATTTAAACATTCTATTTCCATCCAAAAAGGTGGAGCCAAAGCAGTACAAGCTAATTTAATAGGCAATTTGTGCCTTCTTATAAGGAGGTCTAAAAGATAGGTAACCACCTCTGTATCAGTAAGAAGGGTACATTTATAACCAAAAAGTTCTAAATATCTCTTATTGGTCCCGTAGCTTGAAATTTCACCATTATGTACGATAGACCAGTCAAGAAGACTAAAGGGATGTGCTCCTCCCCACCAACCAGGGGTATTTGTAGGAAAACGATTGTGCGCTGTCCAGATATATGCTTGATATTCGTCTATTCTAAAGAATTCTGCTATTTCACTTGGGAACCCCACTCCCTTAAAAACTCCCATGTTTTTTCCAGAAGAAAGGATGTAAATCCCTTTTAGGTTGGCGTTGATATACATAACCATTTCTATTATTTTGTTTTCTTGCTCTTCTAAAGAAAGGGTTTCTTCTATTTCAGGTTTTACAAAGTATCTTTTAAAAATAGGAGGATTTTTGATGGTTTTTACTTTTCTAGTAGGGATAGGTTCGTGGTAGATTGCTTTAATTTTTTGAAAAAGGAAGGCTTCAAATTTTTCCAAACAATTTTTGTCATCAGCCATCACATGTAAGGCATAAAAGTCTTTAAAGTCAGGATAAATTCCATAACCAGCAAACCCGGCACCCAAACCGTTCCCTCTTTCTTCTTGACAAACGATAGATTTTATTATTAGGTCTCCTGGTATCAACCCTCCCTTGAGGTTGATTATTCCAGAAACCCCACAACCAGAAATTTCTTTATAATCTTTAAGGATAAAGTCCCACATCGTTAAACCCCTTTGATATTTATTCGCCTGCCTGTTTTACTTCAAGGACTTCCATCTCTTCTCGAGTTAAGCCTATAGCCCTTAGTTTTTCTCTATTACTCCGTAAGCTTTCTATCGAGTTGAACCCCATTGCCCCAAGCATTTCTTTTATCTCACTCTGCCAACCTATCATTAGGTTGTAGACTTTTTCATAGACTATGTCTGGTGAAAGACGTTTTATTAATTCTGGATGGTTGGTAGCTATACCCCAAGGACATTTTCCAGTATAACATCTTTGGCAAAGGGTACACCCTACAGCGATAAGAAGTGGGGTGCCGATAGCTACTACATCTGCCCCTAAAGCAATGGCTTTCACTACATCAGCACTGCAGCGTATACCACCAGAGGCGATGATGGTAGTTTTATGCCTAATACCTTCTTCTCTTAGTCTTTTATCTACAGCAGAAATAGCAAGTTCTATCGGTATGCCTACGTATTGTCTAAACATCGTCGGAGCAGCCCCCGTGCCCCCTCTTATCCCATCTATAACTACTGCATCAGCCCCAGCCCTTATTATTCCAGAGGCAATAGCAGCGATGTTATGCACCGCAGCTACTTTTACGAAAACAGGTTTTTTATACTCGGTGGCTTCTTTTAAAGCAAAGATAAGACCTCTTAAGTCTTCTATCGAATAGATGTCGTGATGAGGGGCAGGGGAGATGGCATCGGTGCCTAAGGGTATCATCCTGGTTTTAGAAATTTCTTCAGTAACCTTTTCTCCTGGTAAATGCCCTCCAATACCAGGTTTAGCCCCTTGTCCTATTTTTATTTCTATAGCTACCCCAGAATTTAGATAATCTACGTTAACCCCAAACCTTCCAGAAGCACACTGGACCACTATATGGTCTTTATATTCATATAAAGAAGGATGCAATCCTCCTTCCCCTGTGTTGTATAAAATTCCTAAGTCTTTAGCTGCGCGTACAAGTCCTTGGTGAACATGAAGGTTTATAGAACCATAGGACATTCCTGAAAATATTATAGGCATTTCTAATTTTATCAAAGGAGGCAAAGATTTTTTAAGTCTAAAGCCTTTTTCTGTTCTTTCTATCTCCAGTTTTTCAGGTTTTGAGCCAATATAAGTCCTCAACTCCATAGGCTCTCTTAATGGATCGATAGGTGGATTGGTAACCTGACATGCATCCAGCACAAGATGGTCAAAATAAACCTTTAAAGGCAAATCACATCCGGTTGAAGAAAGTAAAATTCCACCTTTGTCTGCTTGTTTATATATATTTTTAATAAAATTGGGAGTCCACAGATGATGTTCTCTAAACTCCGAAGGATTTTTTTTTATTATTAAGGCATTGGTGGGGCACATAGCCTCACACCTATGACATCCTACACATTTAGTATGGTCCTCTTTTAACAATTTCTTTTTTTCATCCCAAACATGTACTCCATAAGTACACTCTTTGACACAAACCTTACATTTTACACACTTATTCTCTAAACGTTCTACATAAAAATCAGGATAAAAATTTGCAAAATTAGTTGGTTTCATGTTCCACCCTTTTTAAAAACTTTATAAAAGTTTCAGTTCAGAAATGTTTAAATCAAAAATTATGCCTAACTTTATTGGGGCCTTTCTTAAGACTTTTTAACCTTAAATTACATTCTTTTACATTTTTTTACATTTATGTTATTTTTTGTTCAAACTAAAACTTAAAAATTCAAAAATGTCCTTAGGATAGATTTTTTTATTTTTAAAAATAACCAGCCTTTCTACCAAGTTTTGAAGTTCCCTTATGTTGGCGGGCCATGGGTAGTCTTTTAATATTTCTATGGTTAAAGGTTGAAAGAAGACCCTTTTTTGATATTTTTGGTTAAATATTTTTAAGAAATACGCTAAAAATTCTGGTATATCTTCTTTTCTTTCTCTTAGGGGTAAAATTTGTAGACTATAGAAATAGGTCCTAAACACGTTTAAAGTTAAATTTTTAGCAGATGAAGAGGCTATGAACTTTAGCTGAGATTGAGATAAAACGATTTTGATAAAAGTTTCTAAGAATTCTTCAGACAGTCTATCTATATGATTTACAAAAAGGGTCCCTTTTTGGTTTTGAAGTAGATATATTTCTTTGAAAATTTCCTCTTTACAAAAAGAGGAGGCAAGACAATCTAAATAAAAAAATGTATGTTCTTTGTTAAACAAAAAATGAGCTTTTTTAGCTATAAAAGATTTCCCTACTCCGCTTTCTCCCCCTAAGAGTATAGGTATTTTAGAGTTATATAGCTTTTCTAATACAGGTAATAAAGTTTTTAGAGATGTAAAATCTATAAACTCCTTAGGGTTAATCTCGATAGATTTAATTTTAAAAAGCCCCTGAAGAAGGGGCTTTTTAAAATTTTTCATTTTTAAAGTATAGGTAAGTACTTTTCTATCTCGTATTCAAAAACTCTTATTCTGTAGTCATCCCATTCTAATTTTTTGTTTTCTATGAGTTGAGTATAGACGTGGTCACCTAAAACCTCTTTTAAGACCGTGCCTTTTTCTGCTTCTTCTATAGCTTCATACAAGCTTCCGGGAAGTTCCTTTATACCCAGTTTTTTTCTTTCTTCAGGGCTTAGATGGTATACATCCATTTCTACCGGTTCTGGTAAAGTGTATCGGTTTTGAATACCTTTTAACCCTGTCCAAAGCATGGCTGCAAAGGCTAAATAAGGATTACATCCTGGGTCAGGAGACCTAACCTCAATCCTGGTAGCCTTTTCTTTTCCTGGTTTATACATAGGCACTCTAACCAAGGCAGAACGGTTTCTTCTTGCCCAACAGATATAAACCGGGGCCTCATATCCAGGGACAAGCCTTTTATAAGAGTTAACCCATTGGTTAAGGACAAGCGTAATTTCTCTAATATGAGTCAGAATGCCTGCGATATATTGTTTAGCTATCTCAGAAAGATGATAAGGGTCGTTGGGGTCAAAAAAGGCGTTTTTATCTTTGATAAAAAGGGATTGATGGGTATGCATACCACTTCCGTTTACTCCAAAGATAGGTTTAGGCATAAAAGTGGCATAAACTCCGTATTTTTGAGCTATTTCCTTTACGGTTACCTTATAGGTCATCACGATATCAGCCATGTCTAACGCACTGGTATACCTTAAGTCTATTTCATGTTGAGAAGGGGCTACTTCATGATGAGAATATTCTACTCTGATACCCATACTTTCTAAGGCTAAAATAGTGTCTCTTCTTAGGTCTTCGGCAGCGTCTAAAGAATAGTCAAAATATCCACCTTGGTCTAAAATTTCAGGATTATTTGGTGATTTAAAGTAAAAAAATTCTAATTCAGGGCCTACGAAAAAGTCAGTAAATCCCATTTCTTTCATTTTTTCTAAGGCTTTTTTTAATACATATCTTGGGTCTCCTTTATAAGGGTTGCCGTCAGGCTCGTAGATATCACAAAACATCCTGGCAACTGTTTTTTCCTTAGGCCTCCATGGAAGAATAATAAAAGAGGTAGGGTCTGGGATAGCTATCATATCTGACTCATCAATCCTTGCAAAACCTTGAATAGAAGACCCATCAAAACCCATTCCTTCTTCAAAGGCAACCTCTAATTCATCTACATGAATGGTGAAACTTTTAAGTTGGCCTAATACATCGGTAAACCAAAGTTTTACAAACCTTACATCATGAGCTTTGATAAGTTCCATTACATCCTTCTTGTCCCTCGGTTTTCTAAGCATCTTTACTCCTCCTTTCAAGCTTTTTATTTAGAGGAATAAGCAAAATACATACCTAAAAAATTTTTGATAAACATGTAATTTTTGAAAAAAATTTTTTGACCAAAAAGTTCATTAAAGTAATATTTTGTAATTTTTAGTAAATTTTGGTAATTTGAGATTAATTAACTCAGACTCTGTTAATCTAAGACATAAGTTAGCCATTTCATTGTTATTGCTTTCTCTCGGGAGTTTTAGAAAAAAACTTTTTATATAGTTTGGGACAAAAAATATTTTTTTTAAGTCCTATTGCTATAAACTTGCTAAAGTTGTAAACATAGTTATATTTATAAAAACATTTTTTAAACAAATTGACCGATAAGGTTACAAACTAACATGAACGAAGGAAATCTAAAGGAAAGGGCTTATCAAGAGATTTTAACCTTATTTAAAGTTAGTAAAGTTTTAAGCTCATCTTTAAACATTTTTGAGAACCTTAGAAATGCCCTTAAGATCCTTGCAGAAAACCTACATTTAACAAGGGGGACGGTCACTCTTTTTGACCCTAATACCAAAGACTTAAAAATCACGGTGGCTTATGGTCTTACAGAAGAACAGATTAAAAGAGGACGTTATAAAATTGGAGAAGGGGTGGTAGGTAGGGTTTTTGAGACAGGGGAACCCATGGTTATTCCAAACATCGGGAAAGAACCTCTTTTTTTAAACAAAACAGGAGCTCGGATTGAAAAGGACAACATTTCATTTCTATGTGTTCCCATCAAGTTAGGAGATGAAATTTTGGGGGTTTTATCGGTTGATAGGATCTTTGATCAGGGTATTGATTTTAGTGAAGACTTAAGAGTTTTAGAAATCTTAGCCACCCTTTTTGCACAGATGATAAAGGTTTACAACCTGCTTTATGAAGAAAAGAAAAAAAGGGAATTTTTTGAAAGAGAAGTAAAGAAAAAATATCAGTTTCATAATCTTATATATTCTTCAGAACCTATGAGACAGATAATAAAGATATGTGAAAAAATTGCTTCAACCAAGGCTCCTGTTTTAATTCAAGGAGAAAGCGGTACAGGAAAAGAGCTTATAGCCAAGGCCATTCATTTTAATAGCGATAGAGCAGATAAACCTTTTATAGCTATAAATTGTGCTGCCATACCTGAGAGTTTATTAGAGGCTGAACTCTTTGGGTATGAAAAAGGTTCTTTTACTGGAGCTCTTACCTCAAAGCCTGGTAAGTTTGAATTGGCTAACGGGGGTACGTTATTTTTAGATGAGATAGGAGACCTACCTTTATCCCTTCAGGCTAAATTATTAAGGGTTCTGCAAGAATATACTTTTGAAAGGTTGGGAGGAACCAAACCTATAAAGGTGGACATACGCATAATTTCTGCTACCCATAAAAATTTACAAGAACTTATCAACCAGGGAAGATTTAGAGAAGACCTTTATTTTAGACTTAACGTAGTAAACATATATATCCCACCTTTAAGGGAAAGAAAAGAGGATATTTTAGTCTTAACCGAACATTTTTTGGACCAGTTAAGCCAAAAATATAAAAAAAACGTAAAAATAGCTAAAGAAACCTTAAAAATCTTTTTAGAATACCCTTGGCCAGGAAATGTAAGAGAACTTGAAAACGTTCTTGAAAGCTTGGTTATACTTTCAGATGAAGAGTTTATAACCCCTGAACATCTACCTGAAGGTTTTAAATCATGTCAAACATCTCAATCTATTTCGATCACTAAGGAACAGACCTCCCAAAACATAAGTCTTAAACAAGAGATAGAGGAAGAAGAAAAGCAGAGAATCATATCAGCCCTTAAGGCTTGTAAATTTAACCAAACACAAGCAGCTAAACTTTTAGGTATGACTAGAAGACAATTAAACTACCGTATCAGAAAATACGGTATTTCTTAACCTTATAAAATAAAAAAAATTTGGTAATCGCTCAAGATGTTCCACTTATGCTATAACATATAGCAGGAGGTAATATAAGTAAGATTAAATTGGCTGGCTTGTAGAAATAGCGGGATTGGAGAAAAAAGCAGAAGCGTTTTGACGGTCAAAAAGAGTGCTAAAAACTTTTAACAAATGTCCTGTCTGCCATAACCAAACCGTAGGAAAAGTTAGAAGAAATTTTTATAAGTGCTATAGCTGTAAAAACTGGAACATTAGAAAAAACAAGATTTGAAGGTTCCTCTTCATATTGTCTTTTTATTGGATAAAAGAGACAATATAGCCTTGCGGGATGATTGTACAAGCAGCCTATTTAAACTTTTACTTTATAGAAGTTGAAAAGATTGTTTGTGCCACTGAGAAAGATATTCTAAAGTTAGGCTGCAAGAGATATTAACACATCAGACTTTTATGGACTGACCCAGCATATTATGGAAGATTTGGATCATCTAAACTTTGTGAAGACATACAAATCTGAATACATCATAGTCGTGGGGTGTAATTTTTGATTTTGGATCCTCCAGAGAGCATACACTAATATCCATAAAGTATGCGGGTGGTCCAGGTGGTCATAGGGTGTTAACTTGGCACAATTTTTGTATAAAACCTCATAAGGAGGTGGTGATATGAAGAAGATAGAAGCCATAATCAAGTCCTTCAAACTAGAAGAAGTAAGGGATACCCTTGTTGAGATAGGTATAGGAGGGATGACGGTCACAGAAGTTAGGGGTTTTGGTCAACAAAAGGGACATATTGAGATCTATAGGGGAACGGAGTATGTAGTAGACCTTTTGCCCAAGGTGAAGATAGAGGTGGTGGTAAGGGATGAAGATGTGGAAAAGGTTATAGAGAAAATAGTCAAGGCTGCGCAAACTGGTAGTGTGGGAGATGGGAAGATTTTCGTCATTCCTATAGAAGAGGTGATAAGGATAAGGACAGGGGAAAGGGGCGAGCAAGCAATATAAGACACTTTTTTAAAGGATTTTGAGCTAAGGTTAAATATTTGCCGGAATAGGGGCTACAAAAAGACTCAAGTAAAATAAGAACTTTTATTAAAGCCAAAGCAAAGGTTGGTAGACGGAAAAAACCGTAAAGTCTATAAGACTTAAGCAAAGGAGGAGTTAACATGCGTAGGGTAGGAAGTATTATGATTATACCATTGCTATTATTTGATTTATCATTTGCTCAAGAGCAAGCTATACAGCTTGACACTGGGGACACTGCTTGGATGACCGTGGCAACAGCCTTAGTTATACTTATGACGCTTCCGGGTCTTGCTATCTTTTACGGCGGGATAGCAAAAAGAAAGGATACTCTAAACACTATTGCCATGTCCTTTGTGTCTTACTGTATAGCAACTGTGCTTTGGATTCTTTACGGCTACAGCTTAGCTTTTAACACTGACATCTCGGGTATTATAGGGAGTCCATCAAAGATTTTGTTAAATGGTATAAGTTTAAAAAGTTTGAAAGGAACTATACCTGAGTTCATTTTTGTAGTCTTTCAGCTAACTTTTGCTGCAATAACCGTTGCTCTGATCAGTGGATCGTACATAGAGAGGATGAAGTTTTCCGCATGGGTAATTTTTAGCATTCTTTGGATAAGTTTCGTTTATGTGCCAGTAGCTCACTGGGTATGGGGAGATGGATTTTTAGCAAAGCTTGGTGCCCTTGATTTTGCAGGTGGAACGGTGGTGCATATAAACGCTGGTATTGCGGGTTTGGTAGGTGCTTTTCTTTTGGGCAGGCGTAAAGACGCTACTCTCATTCCGAGCAACCTTCCCATGGTTGTCATAGGCACTGGTTTGTTGTGGTTTGGATGGTTCGGTTTTAACGCAGGTTCCGCGCTTGCCTCAAACGAGCTTTCAACAGTAGCCTTCTTAAATACAAACACTGCAGCAGCAACTGCAGCTCTATCCTGGATGTTTACCGAATGGCTTCACGCTAAAAAACCTACCGTTCTTGGTCTTGCATCTGGTGCTGTAGCAGGACTTGTAGCCATAACACCAGCTGCGGGCTTTGTCAATGTAGTCGGTGCTCTTATCATAGGACTTTTTGCTGGTATTATTCCCTACTTCATGGTTGCAATAGTAAAACACAAATTAAGATACGATGATGCCCTTGATGTTTTTGGTATCCACGGAATTGCGGGGATACTTGGCGCAATACTAACTGGCGTATTCGCAGACCCATCTATAAACGAGGCAGGCAGGGGAATTCTTTATGGAAATCCAAATCAAGTGCTCATCCAGCTTTTAGCGGTAGGTTTAACCATAATCTACGATGGGATAATGACTTTTTTAATACTTATAGTAATAAAAATCATGATAGGCTTAAGGGTTAATCACGAAGAGGAGATAACGGGACTGGATAAGTCCCAGCATGGAGAAAGTTCTTACAACTTAGGATTAGGATAAGGAGGTGTTAACCATGAAAAGATTAATTTTACTGGGGCTTTTTAGTCTTTTGGGAACAGGTGTTTCTCAGGCACAGGAACTAAAGGACACTACTTTCGGAACTCTTAACCTAGAAGGTGCGGTAACGGTTTATAGCATATACACCAACAACAAGGAAAAAGATAAACCTACGTAAAAAGGAGCTTTAACACAGCTTGCAAAAAAGCAGGAATAAAGGATTTTAGATTTCACGACCTAAGGCATACCTTTACAAGCCATCTTATTATGAATGGGGTTGAATTTAAAAGTTTTTCGGATATAAAAACTCTCGATAACTTTAAGATACACTCGTTTAAGGCAAGCACACAAGAAAAGCCGCAAAAACAATAGAGAAAATAATTTTAAAGAATATTTATCACGATTTAGGAAGTAGACTTTTTAGAAAAGCGGGGCTGACGGGACTTGAACCCGCGGCCTCCTGCGTGACAGGCAGGCGCTCTAACCGTGCTGAGCTACAGCCCCAACTTTCAAATATAAAAATAGCATATAATTTTGAAAATGCAAGCCTTTAATAAGAGATATTCTTAAAAATTTCTTTAATCTTTATTTAGTGCAATTTAGAAAATATCTTAAGTTTGTTCGAGGTAAAGAAAGGGAGTGATAAGCTTGAAACTTCTCATTATATTTTGGGAAATATAGAACAAATTTTTTCAGTTTGTTCGAAATGAATAGTGGGAAAACCCTGGTCATATTTTGAAGAGATATGGCTGAAAAGTTTTCGGGTTTGTGTCTAAAGGAGATGGGGCTGTGCAATATTTTTAGAAAGCACCTTTGTTGCCTTGACAAATCCTTCTTTTTCCTTAAAATACTTGAATAAATCAAACAGAAAGGAGCTTTACATGTCTCAACCTCCGAAGATTGCCAAAACTTATCGAGATTTTGGACATATCAAACGTCCAAGGAATTTTTCTAACGAGCAAAAACAAGAAATTTTGCAAAGATTGTTTCAAAAGGACCCTTCACTTTTTAGTTCTGACCCTAAGGTTCAAGAAAAAATAAAAAGACGTTTAGACTGGGTAGATGGAGTAATTTCTATTCTTTCCAAAATAAAAGATTACCAGGCTTTTGCTGAAGAGGTAAAGACTGAGTTTTCTCATGTAGTTTGGTGTGGGATGGGAGGGTCTTCTCTTTTTCCGTGGGTATTAGCTCAGATGTTTGGCTCTCAACCAGGATATCCTCAGTTTTGGGTGCTTGACACCAACGACCCAGAGGTAATCTCCCAAATAGAAAGTTTACCTTTAGATAAGACCTTGTTTTTTATCGTATCTAAATCAGGGACAACGTTAGAAACCCTTTCTCATTTAAAGTATTTTTGGCAAAAATTAGAAGGTCTGGTCTCTAATCCCGGAGCTCAATTTGTGGCTTTAACCGATGAGGGGTCGCCTCTGGAATCGCAGGCTAAAGAACTTGGCTTCAGAAAGGTCTTTTTTCATCCTCCTTTTATAGGTGGGCGATATGCAGCCCTTTCAGAAATTGGGTTTTTACCGGCTGCTTTGATGGGACTTGATTTAAACAAAGCTTTAAGTTATGCCCAGAAGATGTATGAAGCTTGTAATGCTGACATTCCCTGGGGATATAATTTAGCTGCTACTTTATCTGAGTTTTTGGTAGAAGCCTATATTCAGGGTCAAGACAAAATTTCTTTTATCACCGATCCCTTACTTAAGCCTTTTGTCTTATGGTTGGAGCAGCTTATCGCTGAAAGTTTAGGAAAGAACTATACTGGTTTAGTCCCTATCGTAGGTGAATCCCCGGGATCTCCTACGGTTTACGGAAATGATAGAACTTTTATTTATCTTGCGCTTAAGGGAAGAGAAAAGATTTATCAAAGGTTGGTTTCAGACCTTACAGAAGAGGGATTTAGGGTAAAAACCTATGTGCTTGATGAACGATATGAAATTTTTGCAGAGGCTTTTAGATGGATGGTAGCTATAGCTCTTTGTGGTTATTTTCTTACTTTAAACCCGTTTGATGAACCGGATGTCGTCCTTACTAAGGAGAAAACTAAAACCTTTTTACAAAAATTTAAGCAAGAAAAAGATTTTGGTATAGAGCTTTATTTAGACGAGTCTACAGGAATTAGTTTTTATTATGAAGACACCATCTCTATAGAGTTTCCTAAGTTTTCAGCACTGCTTAAGAAGTTCTTTAAGGACTTTTCCCCTTGGAATTATGTAGGGTTTTTAGCTTATCTTCCTCCAACCTCTGAAGTTGAAGACCTTTTTAGGGATTTTAGGACCCTTGTTCGTGAAAAGAAAAATTGTAGCACTGTTTTTGGTTTCGGTCCGAGATATCTTCATTCTACCGGACAGATGCATAAAGGAGGACCTATTCTTTCAAGGTTTATGTTGTTTACCAGAAAGGGTAGAAAGGCTAACCAGGTAATTCCTGAAGAGGGTTATACTTTCTGGGATCAACAGTTTGCCCAAGCTTGTGCAGATTTTAAAGCCTTGGTAGAAAGAAAAAAACCGGTAATACTTATTCATCTTACAGAAAACTATAAAGAAGACTTAAAGACTTTTTATAATTTATTGGAGAAGGCTTTAAATTTTGAATAGGGGGAATACATGTTTTTTCCGGAATATAGACCAAGAAGGCTTAGAAAAAATGAAAACATTAGGTCTTTGGTCCGAGAAACAGTTCTTACGGTAAACGATTTAATTTATCCGCTTTTTGTATGTGAAGGTAAAGGCATAAAACAAGAAGTAAAATCTATGCCTGAGGTTTATCGGTTTTCGATAGATAAACTTATCGAAGAGGTAAAAGAGGTAGTAGACCTTGGGATCAAAGCGGTCCTTCTTTTTGGTATTCCTGAAAAGAAGGACGAGATAGGTAGTTCAGCCTATGCTAAGGATGGGATTATTCAAAAGGCTTTACGGGCATTAAAAGAAAAATTTCCTGAGCTTGTAGTGATTACAGATGTGTGTTTGTGTGAGTACACTTCCCATGGACATTGCGGAATTATTAAAAATCATACAGTAGAAAATGATGCCACCTTAGAACAGCTTGCTAAGATAGCCGTTTCTCATGCTAAAGCAGGGGCTGATATAGTTGCTCCTTCAGACATGATGGATGGAAGGGTAGGAAGGATAAGGGAGGCCCTTGATGAAGCAGGATTTTCAGAGGTAGCCATCATGAGTTATGCGGTTAAGTATTGTTCTGCTTTTTATGGTCCCTTTAGAGAAGCTGCTGATTCTGCTCCCAAGTTTGGAGACCGTAGGTCATATCAGATGGACCCTGCTAACCTTAGAGAAGCCTTGAGAGAGGCTTATTTAGACGTACAAGAAGGGGCTGATATTTTGATGGTTAAACCTGCTATGCCTTATTTAGATGTAATAAGGGCAATAAGAGAAGAGTTTAATCATCCATTGGCCGCCTATCAGGTTAGTGGAGAGTACGCTATGATAAAAGCTGCTTCTAAGTTAGGATGGCTTGATGAAGAGAAAACCATGTTTGAAAGTCTTATAGCTATAAAGAGGGCAGGGGCAGACCTTATTATTACCTATTTTGCTAAAAAGGTGGCTCAGGCTTTAGCTTAAGAGAATAGATTATGAGAAAAAGATGGTTTTGGTTTTTAGGTTTTTGTTTCTTTTTAATAGGTTGTGCCAAACCTCCTAAGCCATTAGATTTTTCTCAAGAATACACTTTCTCAGGCCCTTCTTTAAATATTCCTGGATGGCTAAAACCTTATACCATTAACGGGAAAACTTATTATCCTTTGCCTTCTGCTAAGGGATATGAAGAAATTTGCATTGCCTCTTGGTATGGCCCAGGATTTCATGGTGCTTTTGCTGCAAGTGGTGAGGTTTATAACATGTATGAATATACAGCAGCTCACAAACTTCTTCCTATGGGAACCTATCTTTTGGTTACTAATTTAGAAAACGGGAAGCAAGTAGTAGTAAGGGTTAATGATAGAGGTCCCTTTGTTGGTGATAGGTGTCTTGACCTCAGTTATGTAGCAGCCAAAGAGTTAGATATTATAGGAAAAGGAACGGCTAAGGTAAAAATAGTAGCTCTAGGTGAGGGAGAAATTAAAGATAGTCAGATGGTTTATACTCATATCCCCAATTTTTATAAGGGTGAATTTTATCTTCAAGTAGGGTCTTTTAGACACAAAGAAAATGCTTTGCAATATAAAAGACAGTTAGAAAAAGAATTTTCTAAGGTTGAAATAGAACCTTTTATTAAAGGAGATTGTATATTTTATAGGGTTCAAATTTTTTTAAGCGATGATTTAAATCAGGCCCTTTCGCTTTATCAAAACCTAAAAAAACAAAGATTTAAGGGCGCTTTTTTGGTTGCTCGCTGATAGTATTAATCTATGGAAAAAGATTTGGAAGAATTAGAAAAACTCATAGAATTTAGGTTTCAAAACAAAGAACTTTTAAGGACAGCCCTAACCCACAGGTCTTATAAAATAAGTCATAAAGAACTTGCTTTAGAGGACAACGAAAGGCTTGAATTTTTAGGAGATGCTGTGTTAAACCTTTGTATTTCTCAGCTGATTTTTCAAAAATATCAAGAAGACCAAGAAGGGGTTCTTACTAAGAAAAGGGCATACCTTGTTTGCAAAAACACTTTGATAAAGGTTGCTAAGAAACTAAACCTTTTAGATTATTTATATTTAGGAAAAAGAGAGGAAAAGCTTGATCCAAAAAGTAAGGAAAACATTGCTGCTCGGGCTTTAGAGGCACTTATTGGGGCTATTTTTTTAGAAGGTGGCCTTGAAGTGGCTTGTGAGTGTGTTAAGACATGGTTTAAACCTTATCTTGCAAAGTTTCCAAAAATTGTAGGATATGATTATAAGACAGAACTCCAAGAGTTTTTACAAAGTAAATACCACGAAAGACCAGAATATGAGGTAGTCTCTATAAGTGGACCCCCTCATAATCCTAAATTCGAAGTAGTGGTAAAACTGAAAGACCAAATCCTTGGAAGAGCCAAAGGTCCTTCCAAAAAAGAAGCAGAAAATTTGGCAGCTAAAAAGGCGTTAAAACAACTAAAATCTGAAGAAAAGAAAGAACATGAATAACAGCTTGCATCTTAGAGGACATCATTTAATCTGTTTACAGTTTTATAAAGGTTTAGGCTACGATGCATCTTTTGTAAAGAACCTAAATAGGGTAGTTAAAGCTTGGGAGAAAACGCCGGCGCTTATCGTAGAAGGACCTGATATGGTTTGTAAATCCTGCCCTTACCTTGAGGGAGAAAAATGCACGCTTAGTGATAAAATAGACCAAAAGGACTTATTAGCTTTAAATCTTCTAAAGGTGCAGTTAGGTGTTTTAATAGAAAAACAAACAGTAAAAAACAAACTTTATGAAATATGGGAAGTTTGGAAAGAAAAAGCTTGTAAAGATTGTTTATGGAATGAAGTTTGTTCAGAAGAGGTAAAAACCAAAACTAAACATAAGAGGAGTTTTTAAATGAGTGATAAAACCAAAGAAATTAAGGAGATAAAAGCTATACCCAAAATCAAATCAGGTTTTGTAGCTCTCATAGGTTTTCCTAATGTAGGTAAATCTACGTTGTTAAACCAAATGATAGGTACCAAGATTTCTATCGTAAGTCCTAAACCTCAAACTACCAGGTTTAACATTAGAGGGGTCCTTACTAAAGACCACTATCAAATAGTGTTCATAGACACGCCAGGGATTCATGATGCTAAATCTCTTTTTAACAAAATGATGGTAGAAGAAGCTTTAAATGCTTTAGAAGAGGTAGACATCATTTTATGGGTGGTTGATGTGACCCACAGACTGCCTGAAGAGGAGAAACTTTTAGACTTAATAAAAAAAGCAAATAAACCCACTATTTTAGTTTTAAATAAGATAGACCTTATCAAAAAAAGTGAGCTTTTACCGATGATAGACTACTTTTCTAAGCTTCATGATTTTAAAGCTATAATTCCGGTTTCTGCTCTAAAAAACGACGGAGTTGACAGGATAATTAATGAACTGGTTGAATTGCTACCAGAAGGTCCTTTTTACTACGAACCAGACAGGGTTACAGATTTACCACTTAGTCTCTTGATAGCTGAAATTATTAGAGAAAAAATCTTTCAACATACCTATCAAGAAATACCTTATAGCACTGCGGTGAAAGTAGAAGAAATAAGAGAGGATAAAGAAAGAAACTTTCTTTATATTCAAGCTACCATTTTTATAGAAAGAGATTCTCAAAAAGGAATTATCATAGGAAAAAAAGGACAGATGTTAAAAAAAATAGGAACTCTTGCCAGAGAGGAATTAGAGTTCCTTTTAGGAAAAAAGATATATTTGGATCTATGGGTTAAAGCCTTAAAAGACTGGCGAGAAAAAGAATCTCATATAAGAAACTTAGCTATACCTTTTAAAGATTAACTCTTTTAGGATAAACTTTGAGGCTCGAGATAAACTAAACCCCAAGCCTCATTCTTAAAGAATAGCTATTTAACCTTTTTTAAGTTCAGAAAGATAAATTTCTTCCATTTTATTAAGAAATTCCCTTAGTTTCTGTGAATTTTGTTCTAACTCTTTTTCTAAGGTTTTTACTTTTTCGAATTGACCAGATTCGTAGGCTAAAACAGTTTCTTTACTCAAAAGATGGCATTTTTTATGTATCTCTTCGAATTCTTTAAACACCGGTAGGTTTCTAAATTTTGCACCCTCTTCTCCATAATACCACTTACCTATGCCACAATCCTGATAGTTAGCTATAAGTTCAGGGTTCAATTTATCCCATCCCTTTAAGTGAGCTTTAACCCTTAAAAACATCCTTTCATGGTCACCTCTAAAGATATCAAAGAGAGCCTCTTTAAGTTTTTGCGTAACCACCGAGGTAGCGGTATGTCTTAAATCAGAAGAAATTAAGATGAGTTGATAGATCGATTGACCTAATTGTTCTACAAAATGATCTACTTCAGAGGCAATTTTAGCTACTTTTTCTACATTTTGGCTAATTTCTTCGCTGGCAACAGACTGTTGTTCTGTGGCTGCGGCGATTTGAGAGATAGCGTCTTTTACCTGTTGAGAAGAGGTTACGATTTGGGTTAAAACCTGTTTTACTTTTTCTAAAGAGGATAAGGCTGTTTCTACTTCTTTAGCGGTGCTTTCCATGTTGGTAAAGGCCTGGTGTGTTTCCTGTTGGATGTTGCTTATTTTTTCGGCGATTTCTTGGGTGGCTTTTAAGGTTCTGTCTGCTAACTTTCTTATCTCGTCTGCTACCACAGCAAAACCTTTACCGTGTTCTCCAGCTCGAGCAGCTTCGATCGTTGCATTAAGAGCAAGAAGGTTTGTTTGGTCTGCTATGTCTTTTATAAGTTGAACTATGTAACCAATTTCTCCTGCTCTTTGATTTAGACTGTTTATGACTTGTTTTAAAGCAAGGGTTTCTTGGTTAGCCTTTAAAACAACTCTTCCTGCTTCTTCCGAGATGTTTTGGCCTTCAAAGGCAATCTCTATGTTTTTAGAGGCTAAATCCGAAACCGAGTTAGCATTTTTAGCAATATCTCCGATGGTTGCGGTCATTTCCTCTATAGCTGCTGCAATTTGAGAGGCTTGGGACGTTAGTTCTTTTGAACTTTCAAAGGTTTTGTCTACGTATTGGAAGTTTTTATCTGTGGCTTCAGCTAAACGATGAGAGTAAGAAAGAGACTTTTCGTTTAGTTCTATAAAAGAGTTAAGCAACTTTTGAATGCTTCTTGCCACCCTTCCTGTAATGTCCTTAAAGTCTGAATAAGGTACCTTTACCGTCAAATCCCCTTCAGCCATTTTTTGTAATATCAAGGCTAATTGGTCTAATGGTTTGTGGGATATTATATAGGCAAGATAAACAGCTAAAAAACCACCTATAATACCTAAAAAACCAAACACTCCATAAACTATTTGAGTTTTGGTGATAAGAGAAAAAATTTCGTTGTAAGGTAGGCTTATTACTAAAGCCCCTAAAACCTCTCCTTCGTTTACTTTATGACACCCTAAGCATCTATTTTCAGCTTTAATTGGATAGATCCCTTGTAGAGTATGGTTTTCTTTGCGAAATACTTCTTTACCGCCTAAAACAGCCTCTTTTTCTACAGAAGATAATTCTAACGATACATTTTTGTCTGCTCCAAACTGGCTTTCCACCTTAGGTCCTCTTAAAACTTTAACATTACCTAAAGAAGAAAGATAATAATTTCTTAGGTCTTTATAATTAGGATTTACCATATCTTTTACCAGAGATTCTTTTACAGCTTTAGCATAATGCGGTAAACTTTTAGTTTTAGCATGATAAAGGTTTATATAGTAAAGACTGTAGGAAGTAACAAAAACGGTTGCAGTTATACCTATAAAAAGCACCAATACTAAAGGAATAGTAAGTTTCCACCTTAGCCTTAAATTTTTATTAAGATTGCTGAACATACCCATTTACATTCCCCTCCTAAATTAAGCTAGTTATAAATTAGAATATGTTTATATTCTATATTTAAAATTTTATAAAAGTCAAGAGATA
>Ga0072500_120993_pt1 | contig 27543 bp, 16 predicted proteins | sample GBScelen77Swater_FD_63803 | JGI IMG/M metagenome (GOLD analysis project Ga0072500, IMG submission 63803) | Hot spring microbial communities from Great Boiling Spring, Nevada - cellulolytic enrichment S 77C v2 (version 2) | ecosystem: Environmental > Aquatic > Thermal springs > Hot (42-90C) ...
GAAGCGGCACTTTCAGGCTCTAAGACGTGTGGTCAAGCTGGTTGCCACCCTGATATTTATGCGCAATGGGAAGCTTCGGTACATCGTTTTTCATCGTTTAATAACCCTTATTATCGTCGTTCGATCGAGTACATGCTGGAGCGACGGCCTGTAGAGGCTGCTCGCTGGTGCGCTTCATGCCACGATCCGGTGATGCTTTTTTCAGGTCGTTTTGGCCACCGCATGCCCTTAGATACCACGCACTGGACGGCCCATGAAGGCATTACGTGTCTTTCTTGCCATGCGATCACTGGCTTACGCGACCTGCGCGGCAATGGGCGCTACGTGATTGCGGAGCCAGACGAATATCCTTTTGCACGTAGCACTTCCCCCTTAGGCCAATGGCTACATCGCCAGCTGATTCTCGCTCGGCCTGAACCCCACCGACAGGCCATGCTGCGGCCTGTACACCGCACCGAGCAGTTCTGCAGCACCTGCCATAAAGTGGGCCTGCCGCCTGATGTAAATTACTATCGCTGGCTACGAGGCCAAAACGAATACGATGCCTGGCAAATGAGCGGCGTCTCGGGGAACACCGTACGCTCGTTTTATCTACCTAATCAGGCGCGCACTTGCATCGACTGCCACATGCCCTTGGTGCCTTCTGACGATAAAGGCAATGACGGCGGATTTGTACGAAGCCATCGATTTTTAGCAGCCAATACTGCCCTTCCTTTTCTTAAAGGTCATGACGAACAGCTTCGGGCAACTCAGGCTTTTCTGCAGGATTCTATAGCTACGGTGGACCTTTTTCTGGTACGGGTAAATGGCCGTACCTATGGCCCTGATGAGCCTATGCCCGTACTGCGGCCTGGCGATCAGGTAGAGCTAACGGTCGTAGTACGTAACCGTAAAGTTGGCCATGCCCTGCCTGGAGGGACCAACGATTCTAATGAGCTTTGGCTGGAAGTAGTAGGGCGGGATGGACAGGGACAGGTGGTTGTGGCTTCGGGTTTGCTTGATGGGGAAGGCCGCGTTGATTCCACTGCCCACTTTTTTGGTGCCGTCTTTGTCGACCGCGCTGGTCAAGAGGCCAATAAACGCAACCCTCATGACTTTCGCACACCGGTTTATGTAAATGTCATCGGTCCGGGAACAGCGCGTACGGTCCACTACCGCTTTACTGTGCCGGCAGGTCAACCCCTTACTGAGCTGGCAGTTGCCTTTAAGCATCGCAAATTCAAGTGGTACTTCCACAACTGGACGTTCCGAGGACAGGTGGCGCCGGGAGAGGCCGATTCGCTGGCTACCCCTGAAGTCGACTATCGGCGCTGGATTCTGGCCGAAGATCAACAAGCGCCTGCGTTACCTATTACGACCCTCGCTACAGCGCGGCGTATTGCCGGTCAACCTCCCGAAAGCCGCATCCCCCTCTGGGAGCGGTGGAACGACTACGCGATTGGTCTCTTCTTAGAGGGAAATAACCGACGTGCTTTGGATGCCTTTGAACAGGTGAGTCGATTGAATCCTCAAAGTCCGGAAGGACCGATCAACCTGGCACGTGTTCTGATTGCGGAAGGGCAGTTAGCGCGCGCAGCCGAAGCATTAGCCGAAGCCGAACGTCGCCGGCCCGGTTACCTCAAGACCGCTTATTTTCGCGGCCAAATCTACCAGCGCCAGGGGGAATACGATCAAGCCCTGGCCGAGTGGATGAAGGTGCTCGAACGCTATCCATTAGACCGCGTGCTACTTCAAGACATAGGCCGCATTCATTACCTCTCGGGCCGCTATGAAGAAGCATTGCGTTGGTTCGACCGCATTCTGGCCATCGATCCAGAGGACTTGGGTGGCCTCTACAACCGCATGTTGGCTTTAGGTGCCCTGGGACGCACCGAGGAGTTCCTTGCCGCCAAGGCGCGTTATGAATATCATAAAGTAGATGAGGAAGCCTCAGCGTGGAGTACTCCATACAAACACCGCCATCCTATGGCCAACCGCGAAGCCCAGGCTATCCATGAACATGAGCTGCACCCGGTGGTGCCGCAGACGCGGCCGACCCGACAGCCAACTATAGCCTGGCAATCCCCTGCTTCAAAATGAAAATGACACAAGCCCCTATGCGTCCTATACAGAGCGTGTGGAACGTCTTCCTTTTAGGTGTACTGCTGCTTTGGAGCAGCGCATGTGAACGCGCTGAACAGGTGCAGCGGCCATTTGATCCAACCTCTGCGACAACGGTACGGATCGCTTTTACCGATGTGACCGAAGCGTCTGGCTTGGGCGCCTTCCGTCACGAAACTGGTGCCTTTGGACAGAAGTGGTTCCCTGAGTCGATGGGCTCAGGATGCGGCTTTATTGACTACAATAATGATGGTTGGCTTGATATTGTGCTGGTTGGAGGCGGCGTATGGCCGGGCCATAGCGATAAAGACTGGGTACGGCCACTGTGGCTCTATCGTAACAACGGCGACGGCACCTTTACCGATGTTACCGACGAAGCCGGCCTAGGCAAACTTTCTGCGTACGCCCTGGGCGTTACCGCTGCCGATTACGATAACGACGGCTATGAAGACCTCTACGTAACTACGCTCTGGAAAAATATTCTGCTACGTAACAACGGCGACGGAACGTTTACCGATGTAACAGCAAAGGCTGGGGTAGCGGGAGACTCGCTCTGGAGCAGCTCGGCGATTTTTTTCGATGCCGACGGAGACGGCGATTTAGACCTGTTTGTCGGAAACTATGTCTACTGGACCCCGGAAACCGACCTATGGTGCTCGCTTGACGAAAAAACCAAAGGCTACTGCACACCTGAAGCCTATACCGGCATCCCCCCGTACTTTTTCCGCAACAATGGGGATGGCACGTTTACCGATGAAAGCCGAAAAGCAGGCTTTGTGCCAGCTCCAGGAAAAACACTGGGTGTGTCTGAAACCGACTATAACCACGACGGCTGCCCGGATCTCTATGTAGCTAACGATACGCAGCCGGACCAGCTTTATCGTAACAATTGTGATGGGACGTTTACGGATATCGGTCTGATCAGTGGGGTGGCCTACGATGAAAACGGCAAAGCCCGCGCAGGCATGGGTAACGACGCCGGTGTGGTCGATACCACAGGGCAGGTCTCGCTCTTTGTGGGGAACTTTTCTAAAGAGATGATTGGCGTTTACCGCTATATTGGCAACGATTTATTTATTGACCGCGCGGCTGTATCGAAAATTGGTCGTGCCAGCCTGCAGACGTTGACGTTCGGATTGTTTTTGTTTGACGTGGATCGAGATGGAGATTTGGATCTGTTTGCAGCTAACGGACACGTGCAGGATGAGATCGAACGCGTACAGGATGGCATCACTTATGCCCAGCCACCACACCTGTTTTTGAATGACGGCTATGGTTTTTTTGAAGACGTGGCCCCTAAAGTCGGAGGCGTATTGGCCCAGCCTATTGTAGCCCGGGGTGCCTGCTATGGGGATTTTAACCGGGATGGGTTAGTCGATATTCTGGTAACGGAAAACAGCGGGCGAGCACACCTGTGGCGTAATGATACCCAAGGTGCTGGACATTACTTGCGCGTGCAGCTGGTCGGGACCAAAAGCCATCCCCAGGGTATCAGCAGCCAAGTGGTAGTACGCATAGGCCCGCGCCGCCTAGAGCAACGGGTGCGTACGGGAGGAAGCTACCTGGCTGTTTCTGAAAAAACGCTTACGTTTGGACTTGGCGCTGCCCGCCGCGTTGATGCAGTCGAAGTCCGTTGGGCTTCCGGGCTTCAGGAAACCTTTGGTCCCTTTGATGCCGATCAGGAAGTTCGGTTGATTGAAGGCACTGGCCGTCCTACAGAAACATTAGCCCTCAGATAAGACGATGGGTCGTGTGTGGGGCGTTTTGCTGCTAAGCGTTGGACTGTTTGCCTGTCGCTCTAATAAGCCAAGCTATGCCCCGCTGCCGCCTGAGGCCGAGGCGCTTATGGTGCAAGCAGAGGCGGCGTTGCAGCAGCAGGCTTTTATAGAAGCGCTGCAGCTGGCCAATCAGGCAGAAAGCCGGGCGCCGGCGCATCCCGATGTGCTGTTTTTTAAAGGGCGCCTCTATACGCGCATGATGCTACTCGATGCGGCCGATAGCCTGTATCATCTCGTGGCACAGCACGCGCCAGACTATCCGGGCTTATGGCATAACCTAGCTAATAATGCTGCCCGAAGAGGACAATTTGGCCGGGCTGTTGCCTATTATCGCAAAGAACTGAAGCAACATCCTAGCCCCCTGGCCTGGCGAGGGCTTGCACGGGCTTACCAAGAATTGGGACGTTCCGACAGTGCCCACGTCGCTTATGAGATGGCTCTCCGACTGGACAGCACCTATGCTGAAGCGTGGTTAGATTTGGCAGAGCTATACGAAAAAGAAGGACGTCTCGAAGAGGCCCTTTTAGCTGCTCGACGCGCCTGGGAACAGGTGCCGCAAAGCCTGATCGCACGCTACCGGTTGGGGAACCTGCTTCGGCAAACAGGCCAGCTCGAAGCAGCACGTGCCTTATTAGAATCGGTGGTGCAAGAAGCGCCCTGGCATCATGCCGCCCACTACAGTTTAGGATTGGTACTTCAGCAACAGGGAGCCCAGGAAGCAGCCCAACGCCTCATTAAAAAGGCCGAAACGCTACGGGCCTTGCAGGCTAAAGTAGAACAAGCTGAACTGATGATTTCCAACACGCCGCGTGATCCTTATGCCTACGCTACGCTGGGTTCATTGCTGCGGCGCTTAGGCCAGTATCCTGAAGCCCTTTATGCCTATCAGGTAGCCCGCTACCTGGATCCCCAAAACTTAGAATTTCAAAACAACATTGCAATCCTATACTTGCTTCTGGGGCAAGCAGACCAAGCGCTTGCTTGGCTAGAACAGGCCGTCAACCAAGATTCGATGTTTGTGGATGGGTGGATCAACTTGGGCATTCTCTATGCACTACAGGGAAACCTTGCGGCTGCCCGTAGCGCCTGGGAGCGGGCAAGCCGTTTGGCACCTGAACACCCAGAGCCTCGGCGTTACTTAGCTCGTCTTACAGCAGGGATAACCCCATGAGACTAGGCAAAGGCAAAATTCTGGGGTTTATCGTTGGGCTATCTGCGATAATTCTCTGGGGATGCCGAGGAGATGCTCAACGCGACGGCACTTCTCGTATGGTGGATACGCTGGCAGCCATCTACCGCCGAGCCCAGGCCAACCCCATGGATTATTATTTACTCAACACGTTGAGGGCAGCATGGTGGCGAAAGCAACTGGTATCCCTTGGCGATAAGGCCGATCCGCGCCAGCGGATTCAGTATGCCCACGAGCTTTTAGCTGCAGGCCAAACCGAAGAAGCGATTCGAGAAATCGAGGCGCTTCTGGCACGCTACCGCCACTCGGCTTACTGGCAGGCGCCTGAAACGCGCGCCCTAATCGAAATGCTGGCCACCGCCTATTTTCGGCTTGGTGAACAGCAAAATTGCCTAGTAGGCCATGCCGATGAAGCCTGCATCCTGCCCTTGCGCGGGCGTGCGCTGCATCACCATCCTGAAGGCGCTCAGCGGGCAATAACCCTGCTTACACGCCTTTTAGAGGCGAGCCCGTTTGATTTTCAGTCGCGCTGGCTGCTAAACCTGGCCTACATGGCGTTGGGCCGTTATCCTCAAGGGGTGCCGGAGCGCTGGCACATAGAAGGTCTTCTTCCCTCTGAGAATGATCTACCACAATTCCGGAATATAGCCTCAAGCCGAGGAGCAGCTATCGTTGGGCTTGCCGGTGGGGTAGCAGCTGAAGATTTTAACCGAGACGGTTTTGTTGACTTGCTGGTGACCTCCTATGGGCTAAATGATCAGGTACGGCTTTTATTGAATGACGGCAACGGTCGTTTCGTAGATCATACCGAAAGCGCTGGGCTTCTGGGCATCGTAGGAGGGCTTAATGTTGTCCAGGCTGACTATAATAATGACGGTTACGTCGATGTACTCATCCTGCGTGGCGCTTGGTTAGGACCCTCAGGGGCCATTCCGATGTCGCTTTTACGTAACAATGGGGATGGTACGTTTACCGATGTGACCTATGAGGCTGGCTTAGGACTTCCTTGTCCAACCCAAACGGCTGCCTTTGCCGACTTTAACCTGGATGGATGGGTAGATCTTTTTGTCGGATGTGAGTCGCAGGGAGGATCTGTTATGGGCCTTGGCGGTACGGCTTCGACAGCTCCTTTAAATTTCCCTTGCAAGCTCTACGTGAATAATCGAGATGGAACGTTTACCGATATTGCCCCTGAAGTAGGCCTGGATGTGCGGGGTTGGGTGAAAGGGGTGGTATGGGGGGATATGAATAACGATGGACTTCCGGATTTGTACCTGTCGATACTTGGCGCCCCTAATCGGCTTTTTTTGAATCGAGGAGGCCTTGATGCCCATCATTGGCGCTTTGAGGACGTGACCGAGCAGGCCGGTGTGGCACAGCCCCTTTTTAGTTTTCCTGTTTGGGTTTTTGATTATAATCAGGATGGTTGGGAAGACCTGCTGGCAGCTAGTTTTGACCTGCGTTATATAGGAGAAGCTCCGGCAGAGTTTGCGCTGGAGTGGTTGGGGTATCCTATTCGTAGTGAAAAGCCGGTGCTCTACCGTAACAACGGAGATGGCACCTTTACGAATGTGACCAAAGCAGTTGGCCTCGAGCGCGCCTGCTTTACCATGAGCGGGAACTATGGTGATCTGAACAATGACGGGTGGCCTGATCTGTACTGGGGGACGGGCACTCCTGATTTTCGAGCACTGGTTCCTAATCGCCTCTTTTTTGGACAAGGAGAGCGTTTCGTCGATCAAACACTCCAATCGGGCACAGCCCATCTCCAAAAAGGGCATGGCGTAGCCATGGCTGACTTTGACCAGGATGGCGATCTGGATGTGTACGTTGTGTTAGGGGGCGCCTATGAAAGCGACGTGTTCCCCAATGCGCTTTTTGACAATGTAAGGGCCGCCCAAGGTAACTGGGTACAGCTTCGCCTTGAGGGGCATCGTGCCAACCGGTCAGCTATCGGTGCCCGCGTGCGCGTAGTGGTTCGACGGCCATCCGGGCAGCGTCGCGTGCTGTACGCCACGGTCTCTTCAGGAGGCAGTTTTGGCACCTCTCCTTTAATGCCGTGGTTGGGGTTAGGCGATGCCGTACAGATCGATACTTTAGAAGTGAGCTGGCCTACACCGGAGCGTCAGCGGGACATTTGGACACATCTGGCTGTAAATCGAACTTATCACCTCCAGGAAGGCAACGCTGCAGCTAGGTTACTCCAATAAGCTCTACATTTGTGAATAAAGGATGAAGCTTGTGGAGTAAAATAGGAAGCGGTTGGGCAAATCTTGTCTCTTCATCAAGAACGCACACAAAGGTGCATTTCAAACCAGCCGGAGGTATGTTTGCAATGAGACAGTTACGGCAGCTCATGTTAGTTGGATTGGTATGGATGGGGATAGGGATTCCGGCCGCGTGGGCGCAGACTGGTAAGATTGCCGGTGTAGTAACAGACGCTGAAACGGGAGAGCCACTGCCGGGTGTGAACGTCGTTATTGAAGGCACGACGATGGGAGCCACCACGGATATTGAAGGCTACTTCGTAATCTTGAATGTGCGTCCAGGTACCTATCGCGTGCGGGCTTCGTTTGTAGGCTATGCGCCGGTTGTGGCGGAAAACGTAGAGGTAAGCATTGGGTTGACCACGGAGCTCAATTTCCGCTTGCAGCCTGAGGCTATTGGCTTGCAAGAAGTGGTCGTAACAGTACAGCGGCCCGTGGTGCAGCCTGACGTATCAGCCTCGCTGGCCAACATTCGGGCTGAGCAAGTCGAAAACTTGCCGGTGGTCAGCATTGCCGATGTGATTGGCTTGCAGGCCGGTTTTGAACCGGGTTTGACCATCCGCGGTGCTGGAGGAGACCAGGTGGCCTTTGCTATTGACGGCATGTCGCTTGCCGATCCACGCGGCAATACACCCATTCTGGGTGTGAGCTTTACAGCTATTGAGGAGGTGCAGGTGCAGACCGGCGGCTTCAATGCAGAGTATGGAAATGTACGTAGCGGTCTCATCAATGTAGTGACGAAAGAACCAGCAACCAATCGGTATTTTGCCGATGTATTAGCCCGCTACTCCCCTCCGTCCCGTCCTTATTTCGGGGCTACGCCGGGAGACCTAGAGGCTTACTTTGTCAAACCATTTTTAGATACAACCCCCCTTGAAGGATGCCCGCGGGGTGTAGCCTATTGTGGGACTAGCGTATGGCCGCGCTGGCTACAGGATGAATATCCCAGTCATCAAGGTTGGGAGGCGTTAGCGCAAGGGACCCCCTGGACACCAGAGCAACTTTATTCGGCCTATAAGTGGCTGGTTCGAAAGGATTTTACTATTCGGGAGCCCAACTATGAAGTTGATGGCACCATTGGGGGACCTGTTCCGCTGGTTAGCCGATATTTAGGCAATTTGCGCTTTACAGCATCTTATCGCCAGGTGCAGACGGCGCTCATGTTTCCTCAGCAACGGCCAGCTTATCGGGATCGGCTGTTTCAGGGGAAACTCATTTCAGATATCGCCAGCGGAATGAAGCTTTCGATCGACGGGCTTTACCGCAAGCAGCTTGGCCATGCAGCACATCGAGATGGACGGGGCACCATTTTGACCGGCGAAATGCCTCGCTATCCCTGGGATAGCCGAGAAGACCTCATGCCGGTGCAAATGAATATCGGCTTTAACATCAATATGGCCCTCTATGGGGATTGGGGTTTCAGTCCGACGAACATTACCCAGTCGATGATAGGGGCCAAGTTTACCCATGCGTTGAGTCCAGCTACGTTCTATGAGGTACAACTGCAGCGCATTGAATCGGACTATTTCACGTTTATGCCGCGTCCACGTAAAGGAGGTATTACAGGGCCGAGTGCGATTGTAAAATGCATTAAGCGGGATGGCTCGTTTACGGATCCGCAGAATGGCCAGTGTGCAGCAGGTGAACTGGGTGTAACCGAAGCGCCGCTTGGATTTAAAGAGTCCTACGAAAATGCTGCTACCCCGACACCTTTTGGGCTTTTGGGCTCGCAAGCGGGGTCGGCTCGGGATACGTCAAATATCTTACGCTATGCAGGTCGGATAGATCTAACCAGTCAGATAAACCGCTTCCTGCAAGTTAAGACAGGACTGGAATACATTTTCAGTGACTATCACATCCGACATGGCGTTTATGACCCAGCTAATCCGCATCATGAAAACGAAAAATTCCGCTGGGATCGCACGCCCGTGCAAGCTGCCTATTATGCTCAAGCCAAGCTGGAATTCAAGGGTATGATTGCTAACCTTGGCTTGCGCTTTGACTATTTCAATCCCAGTGGTAAGTGGTACGACTACACGGCTTTTGATCGAGCGCTTTCGGCCAGTGTAGGCATTCGGCGGATCGATCAGGTGCTACCTCGCAAACCTGTGGATAAGCAGTTTGCGGTCAGTCCGCGTTTAGGTGTTTCGTTCCCCATAACCGAAAATAGCAAGTTGTATTTCAACTACGGCCACTTCCGCCAGATGCTCACCCCCCAGGACCTCTTCCGGGTTGAGTATATCTCGAACGGGGCTATTTTCAGCATTGGCAATCCGAATCAGCCGCTACCTCGGACGATCGCCTACGAGCTGGGGTTTGAGCAAAATATTGCCAATCAATTTTTGGTTCGCTTGGCGGGCTTTTATCGGGATATGCACTATCAGCCACGCGGGGTTGAGTACATTAGCGTGGATGATGCAGTGGATTACTTCCGCGTAGAGCCGCTTAACTATGGAGATGTACGTGGTTTTGAGTTTACGTTGGAAAAGAACCGTGGGCGATGGATTCGAGGATTTGTAAACTATACCTACATTGCCCGGAAATTCGGCAACTTTGGCTATGGGCAGATCAATGAAAACCGGGCTGAATTCCGGCAATACTTAACTACAACAACCGATCATTATCCATGGGCTCCGGTACCCGAACCCTTTGCCCGTGCTAACCTGGAGTTGATCATCCCTGAAGACTATGGCGTGCTACTGGGCGATTGGCGGCTTAACCTGCTGGGCGAGTGGCGGGCAGGAGCAAAGGGCACCTGGAACGGTCAGAATTTTGAGTTTGGCCCAGGCAACGATCCCGAGATCGCTTTTAACACGAGCTGGAAAGACTACTATAACTTGGACCTCCGGCTCAGCAAGAATCTAAGGACTTCGGTCGGAAGGGTACAGTTCTTTGTGGACGTCACGAACGTTTTGAATCTCCGGCGGATGTATTGGAGCAATGGTTCCATCTTCGAAGGGCCTAATGACCTGACAGACTATTTCCGCTCCCTGCACCTGCCGGCCAATACGTTTGGCGATAAGGATCCAGGTTACGTCTGGGTGCCCGGTAACGATAAGCCTGGCGACTATCGGAAGCCAGGGGTAGCCTATGATCCGATTTTTGCCGTGGTCGACGTAACGCAAGTCACAAATCCCTATCCCAACGTGCTGTATTGGGATAAGAAGACAGGGCAGTACATGACCTACAGGAATGGAAGCTGGCAGCCTGCTGATAAAAAACGGGTGGATTATGTGCTGAAAAACAAAGCGTACATCAGCATGCCCAGCGAAACGTATCTGGCCTTCCTCAATCCACGCGACGTTTACTTTGGCGTGCGCATTACCTTCTAAAATCCGCTGACGCGACACTAAAAGTTTGCATATGAAAACATTACAGAAACGCACAATGAAGGGGCTACGAAATGTTTTTTTGGCGCTGCTTGCCAGTGCTATTGGCGTACCCCAAGCTTGGGCGCAATGGAACATGCGCTGGCTGTCGGTAGGGGACTTTCAGCACCGATATGTTGGCGGTGGTGCCCAGCCCGAAACCTACGATGAGGTGATGTTCCAGTGGCCTGGCATACGTCCTCAGGTATCCTACATGCATGGCCAGGCCATGTGGATCAGCGTGAAGAACTTTACCGATGAGAAAGGCACTTCATTCCCGGTGCGCGTTTCCCATATTGGGCCGCGCACAGAAGGTATTGGGGAGTTCTTTGAGCGTGACCTTAAGCTGATAGGCCGTTTTGACGCGCCTCAGGTGCGGGTCGATGGGGTAGAATCATTTCGGCGACCGGCGCCACTAGACGAAGTGGATCCTGAGCTGAAGGCCGATCGCATGGTGTACAACGAGGTGAATACCTCAGTAGGCATCACCATGAAAATTCGTGCCTATCAGCTTAGCAACGAATTCCACGACGACTACCACATTGTGGAGTACACGTTTGTCAATACCGGTAACGTAGACGACGATGATGAAGTCGAGTTGCCTAATCAGCAGCTCCGCGACGTGTACTTCACCTTTGTTCGACGCCCGAAAATCAATGCCCCTTCAGGTTCTTGGGGAGGAAGCGCCAATGCTACAGCCTGGGGAGGCTATGTAATGACCGATGCTGTGGGGGATGGATATCAGGACTATGGATTGGATGCCAGTTGGCGTGGACATTTCTCCTGGCTAGGCTACATTCCGGAGCAAGCTCGCTTCAATACGATTGGTAACCCCATGTGGGAAAACTCCGTTGGTTGGTGGTACACCCTGAATGTGGATACCATCGGCCGACTAGGCGGTGCAGCGATGGTAGGGACCTTTGTTTTGCATGCCGATGACGCTCCTCATGAGGCAGGGGTTACGCGTCCGGACGATCCGTCGCAGCCCCGGGTGATGACTTATCTGGACTCTGATGACGGAGATCTGACCGGTAGTAACAACCACAACAATGTCTCCGGGATGCAACTTGAGCGGCAATGGATCGAGCAGGGAGCTCCTGTCCGACAGTACAGCACAACAGGCTGCACGTGGACGGGGATTCGTACGATTCCTTCACAGGCCTTCTGCGCCTGGCCACCCGAAAATCCTAATGTACAGGTCGACTTTGTTAAGCATTTCGCTAAGCAAAAGAGCGATCCGCGTATTGGCTATAATAGCTGGAGCTATGCCTACGGGTTTGGTCCTTTCAATATGGCTCCCGGTCAGGAGTACCGCGTTGTCTTGGTCGAAGGCGTTTCGGGTTTAAGTGATGAGCTAAGCTTGCAACTGGGCCGGTGGTATAAGCGTCAGGTGCTTTCACGCGGCCTAGACGCTGCAGATGCAGCCATTTTCTGGTGGAATCCAAAGACAAATCAGACCTGTGAGGAAGGGGAGGAAGGCTGCATTGGCATGACCAAAAACGAATGGGTCATGACAGCGCGCGATTCGCTTTTCCAACTTGTAGAGCGCGCAAAAGCCGCCTATGCCGCAGGGTTTGACGTTATTCGTCCACCGATGCCACCACGCCGCTTTGAGGTTACTTCCGGCGTTGACCGCATTACCATTAGCTGGGAACCCTATCCGGGCGAGTTACCACCGGACGGTTGGGAGCTCTATCGTGCCCAGAACCGCTACGACGGCATTCCAGCACCGGACGACCGTACCGCTTACAAGCTGATCGCCAAACTCCCACCTAACGCGACCCGCTATGAGGACACCGACGTGTCGCGCGGCGTGGCCTACTACTACTACCTCCAGGCCGTCGGCGAACCTACGCCGATCGACCCGCTGGCGATCAACGGCACCCCCGACGGGCGACCGTTGCGCAGCAGCCGCTACTATGCCCAGACCTATGATCCGGCCATCCTGAAGCGGCCCCCAGGCGAGACGATTGCCAAAGCCCGCATTGTGCCTAACCCCTATATCATTGCGGCAGATCAAAACCTGCGCTGGCCAGACCAGCAAGACAAGCTGGGCTTTCTGGATATCCCGAGCCAGTGCACCATCGAAATTTATAGCGAACTGGGAGAATTAGTAAAACGAATCGAACACACGGATGGTAGTGGCGACGAGTACTGGGACTTAACCACCGATGCGCGGCAAGTCGTTTCCAGTGGAATCTACATTGCCGTCATCAAAGATCACACGACGGGTCAGCAGTTGATTCGCAAGTTTGTGATCATTCGATAAGCTTCGGTAGCGGGCTCCCGGGGAGCCCGCTACCTTCCAGGTTTCCCCGTTGTTTTCGGTGTTTAAAAGCAGGATGACTATGAAAACACGCATACCACGCTGGGGATTAAGCTTGCTAGTGCTCCTGCTTTTTGCAGGGTCGCACGTGTATGCCCAACAACCGATTGGTGAAGGAGGTTTTCAACAAGTCAAGCGTGAAAAGCGCGCCCAGACGGGTTTGAAATTTCTTAGCATGTCACTCGATCCGCGGCTTTCTGCCATGGGAGGAGCCGCCACAGCACAGAACTTGGGCAACTCCTTGGCGCTCTTGTACAATCCGGCTACGATGGCGCACATGACCCACCGTCTCCATCTAGCGGTCATGCAAACCCAGTGGATCGCGGATATCCGTTACAATGGCGGAACACTCGCCTTCAGTCCAAGCGGAGGAATTTATGGGGTTTTTGGCCTATCGGTCACAGCGGTGGATTACGGCGAGTTTATTGGAACCATCCGAGCAGACAATGAAAGTGGCTACGAAGATACGTTCAACTTTAGTCCTACTGCACTGGCGGTAGGAGTAGGTTATGCCCGGGCTTTGACGGACCGTTTCGCCGTAGGCGGTCAAGTAAAGTACGTTAACCAAGATTTGGGCAGCTTTCCGGTCGCTTTTGGCAACGGTGGAGATCTTGTGCACAAAGACTACCGCAAAAGTACAGTGGCTTTTGACTTTGGCGTAATCTACCAAACCGGCTTTCGAAGCCTAACCTTTGCAGTTAGTGCCCGCAATTTTTCCCGCGAACTTAAATACGAACGCGAAAACTTTGAGCCACCGCTTACTTTTCGCATCGGCGTTGCCATGAATCTGCTTGACTTGACTAACCAGGATCCCAATACGCACCAGCTTTTGGTCGCTATAGATGCCGAGCGGCCCCGTGATTTTGACGAACGACTGCATATTGGTGCCGAATATCTGCTATTTAATACGCTGGCCTTGCGAGGCGGCTATGCCTATCCTTCAGATGTCGAAGGAGCCAGCCTGGGTGTAGGCGTACGGCAACGCTTTGGCTCTGTAGACTTTGCCTTCGACTACGCTTACACCGTTTTCGAAACATTCAGCAACGTCAACCGCTTAGGTATTCAAATTTCTTTCTAGCTAGGCACAAGTAAGCCGGATCACCCTGGAAACTCGGTCTGCACCTGCAAAGGGCAGACCGAGTTTTTTCCTTTGTACAAGGTTTCATGGAATCCCAACAAAAATGCTTTTTAGGACTTATCGGGCTAATCCTTCTCGGATGGGGATGTCAAAGCCCTGAGCCGGCCATAGAGGCTGAAAAAAATACTATACTTTTTGAGGAAGTTACTCTTCAGGCTGGTCTAGGCGACTTTCGCCACCAAACCGGTGCGTTTGGCAAAAAATGGATGCCAGAAAGCCTGGGTGGCGGAGGGGGATTCGTAGAGGTCGATGGAGACGGCTGGCCCGACATTGTGCTGGTAACCGGCGCCTACTGGCCTGATCATGGTCCTGCATTACCTGCCCTGACTATATATCGCAACCAAGGCGATGGCACGTTCGAAAACTGGACAGGGAAAACAGGACTCCATCGTTATACGGCCTACGGAATGGGGCTCGCGGCAGCTGACTACGATAACGATGGCGATATGGACCTCTTCCTTACAGCACTCGGGCCCAACTTGCTTTTCCGTAATGAAGGGGGATGGTTCAAGGAGGTTAGCCATGAGGCCGGACTTTCAGTAGATACGCAGTGGAGCACAGCCGCGATTTTTTTCGATGCCGACCGAGATGGATGGCTCGATCTCTTTTATGGAAACTATGTGGACTGGACTCCAGATACAGATTTATTCTGCTCCACTGACGGCGTGCACAAGGATTATTGCACACCCCGTCAGTATCCAGGAGTATCGGGGCGTTTTTTCCGTAACAACGGTGATGGGACGTTTACCGAACGAACCCGGGAAGCAGGCTTTGCTGGAATGCCGGGTAAAACGCTTGGCGTTGCGGAATTGGACGTAAATCGCGATGGCTGGCCCGATCTGGTAGTAGCTAACGACACGCAACGCAACCTGCTTTTTATAAACAACGGAGATGGGACCTTTACCGAGCAAGGCCTGACCGTAGGAATTGCTTTTGATGCCCATGGTCGGGCTCGGGCAGGGATGGGCATCGATGTGGGATTTATAGGCGAAGCAGCCGATCCCGTTGTGGCTATCGGCAATTTTTCTAATGAAATGGTTGCTTTCTTTCAGTATACGCCGCGTGGCGTTTTTATAGATCGGGCCTCTCAGGTTGGTCTAGGTTCGCCAACGCTGCTAACATTGACGTTTGGTTTGTTTTTCTTTGATCCAGACCTGGATGGCGATCTTGACCTGCTACTTTGCAACGGCCATATTCAGGAAACCATCGAACGGGTACAAGACGGGGTCACTTTCCGACAACGTCCTCAGCTTTTTCTACAGCGTGAGCCGGGCGTTTTTGAGGAAGTACCCCCTCAAGGTCCACTCGCTCAACCCCTTTTAGGACGGGGAGCTGCTTATGCTGACTACGATCGCGATGGTGATCTCGACGTGCTGCTTATTGAAAACGGTGGTCCAGTGCATTTGTGGCGCAATCAAGTAAATCCAGGACGCCCTGGAGCACCCCATAGCGTGCAGCTTGAACTCCAGGGAACGCGCAGTAATCGAAACGGTCTGGGGACCCAATTGATTGCCTATGTACGGGGTCGGCGCCAAGAACGCCGGGTACACGGAGGCAGTAGTTATCTTTCCCAAAGCGAATATCGCTTGACGCTGGGTTTAGGTGCAGCTTCCCAGATTGATTCCCTTATTGTGCTGTGGCCCAGTGGACAGATTGACCGATGGACGCATCTACCAGCCCAAAGTGCATGGCGCGTGATCGAAGCCCAAACCCTCGAGCCGCTTGCCCGACCTACTTTTCCTGGAAGTGCACAATAAGCCTGGGTATGGCGGTAGCAGTACTGTTGGGCGGTTGCCAGAAGCAACGCAATTCGTTGCCAGAGCTGCCCCCTCCGGCAAAACTCTATCTTGAACGGCTGCAGCAGGCGCTTGCCACGCAATCCTACGCGTTGGTACTGGCATTGGCGGATAGCGTCGCACAATACGCACCCGACTGGCCTGACGTGCACTTTGCTCGCGGATTGGTCTACATGCAACAACGCCGCCATCAAGAAGCCGAAGCGGCGTTTCGCTGGGTGCTTAAGCTGAAGTCCGACTACCCAGGCGTCTGGTATAACCTGGGCCAAAATGCAGCATTAGCCAGGCGATATCGTGAAGCCTTGCACCACTACCGTCAAGAGCTGGCGCTGGCTCGTAAGGTTATGCTAACTCCTCGTGCCCAAGCGGCTATTTATGTGCAAATGGGACAGGCTTACGAACGATTAGCCCAAGAGGATAGTGCGCAAAGTGCGTATGCAAAAGCTTTGGACCTGGATTCGACATTTGCGGAGGCTTACAACGGAATGCGTCAGGTGCTGGAGCGTCAGGGCCGCTATGAAGAAGCACTCAAATATGCACAAAAAGCCAGGACGCTTCATCCCGAGCATGTCGGCTATCGCTATGCGTTGGGGGCTCTCCTGGTTCAGCTGGGACGCTTTGCGGAAGCCCTGCCTCTTTTAGAGGAAGTAGCTCGCCGCTGGCCCGGGCACGACGGTACAGCCTATAATCTTGGCCGTGCTTTGATCGGGATAGGTCGGACAACCCAAGGGCAATCCTATCTGCAAAGAGCCGATTCTTTGCAGCGCGCAACCGAAACGCTGCTTTTAACGCAACGGCGTGTTGAACTAAACCCTCAAGATCCCGAGGCTTGGTCACACTATGCCCATCAGCTAATGAAAATTGGTTATCTGGATCAAGCCTATAGTGCGCTGCAAACGGCTTTAAGTTTAGCTCCTGGAAACCTGGCTTTGCTGAGCAACTTGGCCCAACTTTACCTAGCTATGGGAGATACAGCTGCAGCCCTGGAGGGCATGGAGCGTATCGTTCGGGCTGATTCGACCTTTGCTGAAGGCTGGTTTAACCTAGGCGTGCTCTATGCGATGATAGGCCACCGCGAAGCTGCGCGTCGGGCTTGGCAGCGTACGCTGCGGCTGAATCCTACCCACAAGCCGGCCCAAACGTATTTACGCCAACTTCCGTGAGCCTGATGAAACACCACGTTATCCTGTTTTGCCTATCAGGAATCCTGCTTGGGTCTTGTCGACAGGCAGCCATAGAAAATCGACCTATTCATCCACGCGTTCAGCAGCTTTTGCTTCGTGCTGAAGCTGCGCTAGCGCGATACGCTTTTGCTGAAGCTCTAGCTTTAGCCGATAGTGCCGCCCACTATGATCCAGAGGAACCGGCCATTGCGTTTTTGCAAGGACGGCTGTATGCCGAAATGGCCCAATTCCCAAAGGCTGAGTCAGCCTATCAGGAAGTGCTGCGACGCAATCCCCGCTTTAAAGGCGCCTGGCATAACCTAGCTAACCTTAAAGCCCGACAACATCAATTCCGAGAAGCTATACGCTTGTACTATAACGAGTTAAAACATCATCCTGGCGCGGCCTCTTGGCAGGCCATTGGACGGGCTTATCGCGAACTGGGGCAGGTAGACAGTGCCGCCTATGCTTATCACCAAGCCCTAACTTTAGACAGTAGCTACGTGCCTGCCTACATCGGGATGGCCCAACTGCTGGACAATGAAGGCCGCTTTGCAGAGGCTTTGCTTTATGCTGTAAAGGCACAGCAACGCAGCCCTACAAATCCCGAAACAAATTACCTGCTAGGCGAACTGCTTATGAAAAATGGACAGTTTGCGGAAGCCCTTCGGTATCTCCAGCAGGCTGCGAACCTCTGGCCTTGGCATGCTCCGACCCACTACAGCTTGGGCCAAGCGCTCTTACGATTGGGGCAGCGCGCAGCGGGTGAAGCAGCCCTGCAGCGTGCGGAGCAGCTTCGGCCGCTTAACGCCCAGCTTCAGATGATGGAGGAAGCCGTGCGGACTACGCCCGGCAATCCTTATGCGTTCGCTGCATTGGGATCTGTACTGCGCCGTTTAGGACGTTACGAAGAAGCCCAGCGCGCCTATACCATTGCGCTATTCCTTTCACCGCATAATCCCGAAATTCTGAACAACGTAGCGGCATTGCACCTTGTGCAAGGAGATACTCTTGCGGCTATGGCCACTTACCAGCAGGTGCTCCGCATCGACTCTACCTTTGCCGACGCCTGGCTAAATTTAGGCATCCTCCATGCTTTGCGTGGGGAACGCGAGGCCGCACGGCATGCCTGGCAACAAGTGTTGCGTTATGATCCAGACAATCCAGCAGCCCATCGCTACCTGGCCCGGTTAGCACGTCCTTAGGCGAAAAATCCTGGGAACGCTTCCACTAAAAAAGCCCCTATTCAGGGACTTGTTTTTATCGATTATTTTGCTCTAAAATCTTTTCACGTTTTCAAAGATAGCGCTTTCTCGAAAACCTAAGCCCACCGGTAGCTATGAAAAACTTGCTTAGCGCGCGGCTAAGTGCCATGATGTTCCTCCAGTTCTTTATCTGGGGGGCGTGGTATACCTCGGTGGCCGTGTACATGACGGCCGAAGGGATGGAAACCCTTACGCACTGGCCCTACACGGTCAACCCGATTGCAGCCATCATTGCACCATTCTTTCTGGGTTTGGTGGCCGACCGCTTCTTTGCTACGGAAAAAGTGCTGGGCGTGCTGCATCTACTTGGCGGGTTGGTAATGCTGCTGGTACCCCAGTTTAGCGGGGCTCCTTTGGCGTTTATCTTGCTGCTGTTGCTTTACAACCTGTGCTACATGCCTACGCTGGGATTGGCTAATTCGCTGGCTTTCCACAATATCCGGAGCCAGGAAAAGCAATTCCCGCTCATTCGGGTCTTTGGTACAATTGGTTGGATTGTAGCTGGATTGTTTGTCAGCTTTGTACTCAAAGCATTCGTGACGGATGGACGTTTGCCAGAGCAGACGCCGATGCCCATTTACACGGCGGCAGTAGCCAGCATCTTGCTGGGACTTTATAGCTTCACGTTGCCCCATACGCCTCCGCCCGCTGCGGGGCAGCGCGTTTCAATCCGAAGCATCGTGGGGCTGGATGCGCTGCAGCAGCTGGGCAGTAAACCGTTCTATGTATTCCTGGTCAGTTCCTTTTTAATCTGCATTCCGCTGGCCGCCTACTACAACTTTACGCAGCTTTTCCTGGAGGCAACGGGCTTCAAGAATATTGCCGGCACGCAGACGCTCGGGCAGATGTCCGAGGTCATCTTCATGCTGCTGATGCCCGTGTTCTTTGCACGGCTGGGAGTCAAGTGGATGCTGCTGGTAGGCATGGGCGCCTGGGTGCTGCGCTACGTGCTGTTTGCGTTGGCGGCTCCCGACATGATTTTCTGGATGATCATTCTGGGCATTCTGCTACACGGCATTTGCTACGACTTTTTCTTTGTCACAGGCCAGATCTACGTGGATAAAAAGTCCACGCCAGAAATTCGGGGCCAGGCGCAGGGAATGCTCGTGCTGGTGACCTATGGCGTGGGGATGCTTATCGGTGCGCAGGTGGCAGGCAACCTGTACAACAGCTTCCTGAACGGCGCCGCATCGCTGTCGCTGACGGCCTGGCAACAGTTCTGGCTGATACCGGCCGTTTTCGCAGCTGTGGTTATGGTAGGCTTTGGATTGCTTTTTAACGATCGTGTAGAACGGACTTCTGTAGCGGCTTCCCAAGCCACCGCTACTGAACCATAATGCCAGAAATCTACCATGAACCGACGTGACTTTCTTCGCCATACAGCCGCTTGGATGGCGGCAAGCACGATGATGCCACGCTTGACGTTTTCGGCCAGCGAGCCCTGGTTTAAGATTTCCCTGGCCGAATGGTCGCTGCATCGCACAATTTTCAGCGGGAAGCTCGACCACCTGGATTTCCCGATTGTTGCGCGGCGCACTTTGGGTCTGGATGCCGTGGAATATGTCAACCAGTTCTTTTTTGACCGAGCTAAAGACCAGGCCTACTTGCAGGAAATGAAGCTGCGGGCCGAAGGCGAGGGCGTACGCAGCCTACTTATCATGTGCGACCGGGAAGGTCGGCTCGGCGACCCGGATCCTGAAAAGCGCCGCCAAGCTGTCGAAAACCACTTCAAATGGGTTGAAGCTGCGCGTTTCCTAGGATGCCATTCGATCCGGGTCAACGCAGCCAGCGAAGGCACCTACGAAGAACAGCAAAAATTGGCTGCCGATGGGCTACGTCAGCTAACGGAGTTTGCTGCCGAGTACGAGCTGAATGTGATTGTAGAAAACCACGGTGGGCTTTCAAGCAACGGCGCTTGGCTGGCCGGTGTCATCCGCATGGTCGACCATCCCCGCTGTGGCACGCTGCCCGATTTTGGCAACTGGCGTGTAGATGCCAATACCTGGTACGATCCCTATCAAGGGCTTGCTGAACTCATGCCCTTTGCTAAGGGCGTGAGCGCTAAATCCCATGACTTTGACGAACGGGGAAACGAGACGCGCCTCGATTACTACCGACTGTTGCGCATTGTACAAGAAGCTGGTTACCGGGGGTATATCGGCATCGAGTACGAAGGGGATCGCCTTGAAGAGATGGACGGCATTCGGGCCACCAAAACCCTTTTGGAACGCGTACGCGATGCCTTGGCCATTACTTCTGAAAACTAAACCGAGCATCCCTCCCATGAGCGGGCCAAAGATTTTGCCGTTGTTGCTAGCTGTTCTGCTGGCTGCTTGCACACGATCCCATTCAAATCATTCAAATAACGCAACAGATTCAGTTTCGGCAGCCGACACCAGCGCAGGCTGGATCGTCTTGTTCGACGGCTCCCGCTTGGATGCTTGGCGCGGCTATCGAAGCGAAGCCATTCCAGCGTGCTGGCAAATTGCCGAAGACGGAACCTTGCACTGCACGGGGGAGAGCGGTGGCGATCTGATTACCCGTGAGCAATTTGCCGATTTTGTGCTGGAGTTGGAGTGGAAAGTCGCTCCCAAAGGCAACAGCGGTATCATGTACCGCGTCACGGAGGCCTATGAAGCCCCGTGGATGAGCGGGCCGGAGTATCAGATTCTGGATAACGCTGGCCATGCAGATGGCAACGATCCCAAAACCAGCGCCGGTGCCTGCTATGCGCTCTATCCGACTGATCCGGCAGCGGTGCGACCGGCAGGGGAGTGGAACCAGACGCGTATCGTGGTCGACAGCACGCACGTGGAGCACTGGCTCAACGGCCATAAAGTGGTCGAATATACCTTAGGAAGCGACGATTGGAATGCTCGCGTGGCGGCAAGCAAGTTTCAAGTTTATCCTGATTTTGGCAAAGCGCGTCAGGGGCACATTGCCCTCCAAAATCACGGTGATCCGGTCTGGTATCGCAACATTCGCATCCGTCCACTGAATCCCTGAGCCATGAAACGTTCTGAGTCATCGCGGCGCGATTTCCTACGCTTAAGCGCTGCTTCGCTTATCGGCGTAAGCGTGGGCCCTTGGGTGCTTACCCACCCCCAAAAAACGGAAATGTTACGGCCTGAACCATTACGCTCTGTGCCGCCCTCTGACACCATTGGGCTGGGCATGATCGGTATGGGGATTATGGGCTTCGGTAATGCCCGTACAGCCCTCCAAATTCCTGGCGTACGTCTTGTGGCTGTAGCCGACTGTTACGACGGACGTCTGGTGCGCACCAAAGAAGTTTTCGGACCTGATGTGTTCACCACGCGCGACTACCGTGAAGTCCTGGCAAGACCAGATGTGGATGCCGTCGTCATTTCTACGCCAGACCATCTACATGCCCAAATTGCTATTGAGGCCATGGAGGCCGGAAAGGATGTCTACCTCGAAAAGCCCATGGTCCAGCGTATTGAGGACGGCTTGCGGGTGATTGAAGCCGAGCGGCGAACCAGACGCGTGCTCCTTGTAGGCAGCCAGCGCGTCAGCTCCATTCTCTACGCTAAAGCCCGAGAACTTTTCCGTGCTGGCGCTATCGGTCAGCTTAACATGGTCGAAGCCTACATGAATCGGAACTCGGCTATTGGCGCTTGGCAATATACCATTCCTCCTGATGCTTCACCACAAACCGTTGACTGGGAGCGTTTCTTAGGGCCTGCTCCCCGGCGACCGTTCGATGCCGTACGTTTCTTCCGCTGGCGAAACTATTGGGACTATGGCACAGGCATCCCAGGCGACTTATTTGTGCACCTGTTTTCGGGCATTCACTTCGTACTTGATGCTCTGGGTCCCACGCACATTTACGCCTCTGGCGGCCTGCGCTTTTGGAAAGATGGCCGCGACGTGCCCGATGTGATGGCGGGTTTATACGAGTATCCCGATACCCCCTCGCATCCTGCATTTACGCTTTCGCTCAAGGTTAACTTTGCCAATGGTGGTGGGGGTGGAGAGGCATTTCGCTTTATTGGGGATGAAGGCATGATCGAGATCGGCTGGAACCAAGTACGGCTTTCAAAGCTTCCGCCGCGCCGCCTAAGCGAACAGGAATTCCGTGGCTGGAATTCGCTTTCGACATTTCCGGAAACCATGCAGCGGCAACTTTTAGAAGCTTTCCGAGCTGAGAATCCACCTCAGCAGGAGGTATCCGAAACCCAAGAAGTGGTCTATCAGGCCCCAACAGGTTATGATGACCGTCTGGATCACTTCCGCAACTTTTTCGAAGCCGTACGCACCCGAGGCAAGGTGGTCGAAGATGGCACGTTTGGTTTTCGGGCTGCTGCACCAGCCCTGCTTTCAAATACGAGTTACCTTGACAGTCGGGTCATTAGATGGAATCCGGAAACGATGCAGCTAACTTAAATTGAAGTTGGCTATGGTAGATCGGCCTATTTCGCGACGCACGTTTTTAGGGCACTTGGCAGCCGCTGGCGCGGCCTTTACGATTGTGCCCCGGCATGTGCTGGGCCGCGGTTTTGTACCCCCTAGCGATAAGTTGGGTATTGCGTGCATCGGCGTAGGGGGACGGGGTGCAGCCAATGTACGGGGCGTAGCCAGCGAAGCGCTGGTTGCCTTTTGTGACGTAGACGACGAGCGTGCTGCGGAAATCTATCGCACCTATCCTAATGTGCCGCGCTACAAAGATTTTCGGGTCATGCTGGAACGAGAAGGGCGGCACATCGATGCTGTGGTCATCTCCACGCCCGATCACACGCACGCTGCGGCCGCGATGATGGCCATCCAGATGGGAAAGCACGTTTACTGTGAAAAACCGCTTACGCGAACCATATATGAGGCTCGTCGCCTGTCTGAAGCTGCCCGTCAGCACCGCGTGGTGACACAAATGGGCAACCAGGGGCACGCCGGTGAAGGCACTCGTCAGATTCGCGAGTGGATTGAAGCGGGCGCGATTGGCACGGTACGAGAGATTCATTTCTGGACCAACCGTCCGATTTGGCCGCAAGCTATTGAAAGACCGATGGAAGCCTACCACGTACCCCCTACGTTGGATTGGGATCTGTGGTTGGGCCCAGCACCGGAGCGACCGTATCATCCAGCCTACGTACCCTTTAAGTGGCGGGGCTGGTGGGACTTCGGCACCGGCGCGCTGGGCGATATGGGCTGTCATATCATGGACGCAGCTTTCTGGACGTTCGACCTGCGCGACCCGGTGCGCGTGACGGCCGAAACTACGCCGGTTTTCCCCGAAACCGCTCCGTTGGTATCCCGTGTGACGTATGAGTTTGCTGCCCGAGGGAATCGTCCAGCCCTTCAGGTAGTCTGGCGCGATGGCAACCTGGCCCCGCCACGTCCGCCCCAGTGGGAAGCCGACAAACCCTGGCCTCCGATGGACAGTGGCCAGATGTTCATCGGCGATGAAGGGGTGCTCATTGCGGGCACTTACGGTGAAAATCCGCGCTTAATTCCCGAAAGACGGCATCAGGAATGGATTGCCTCAGCCCCGGCGCCGCGCTATCCTCGCTCCCCAGGAGTCTACCAGGAATGGATTGAGGCTTGTAAAAATGGGGGACAGGCAGGTTCGAACTTCCCGGACTATGCGGGGCCGCTGACGGAAATGGTACTCCTGGGCAATCTGGCCGTTCGTATAGGCGGCTCCATCGAATGGGATGCGGCCGCCCTGCGGGTGACGAACGTGGAAGTGCCGGAAGAATACATTCGGCCCACCTACCGCCGCGGCTGGTCATTGTGAGAAAAGGGGTGCCCCCGGCGGGAGATACGTCGTGCCGCTACGCTTCCGGCAGGAGGCGGGTGTTTTGCTTACCGCCGGCTTGGCTGCCAGGTGCCTTGAGCCACCGCAGGCACGAATGCTTCCAGCCCCTCCGGCTTCCAGGGCAGCGTGCGCTCTTGCTCAGCGCTCATGTAGGCGGTCATGAGCAGCTCGACCACCTCTAATCCTGCATAGAAGTTTTCCTCCGGCTGGCGGCCTTCGAGGAAGCAGCGTACGAAGTAGCGGTTCTCCCATTCGTAGCCGTACTCGGCCGCCTCGTTACCTACCAGCGGCATCCAGCCCTGCTCGGCATTCTGCTTTTCGACCAGGTCTTCGCCGGCCTCACCCTGCACCCGCCGGCTAAAAAACAAACGAGCACCGGTGTCGAGCGAGTTAACCTGCAGGGAGTACTCTGGACCGAGCAGCTCGGCCGAAAGCCGCAAGCCGGGACCTACGTAGCTCCAGGACGTGGTCGTCTCGGCGATCAGCGTATGGCCTGCTTCGTCCACAAACTCGATGGTCGCGCGCGCAAAATCTTCAACCGGATGTTGCTCAAAATCCAGACGAGGATCCATGTGCTCCCGCAACCAGGCCGCATACTCTGGACGCGACCACTTCAGGCTGGCAATTTGGGCCGTAACCTTGACGGGACGAATACTCTGACGCGGCTTGCCGGGCTCGGTCAGCAGAAAGCGCGCCACTTCGACGCTGTGGCACATCATGTCGTTAAGCACGCCACCGCCCTGCAGATGGCCAGACCAGAACCACGGCGCATGCGGTCCGCTGTGTTCTTCTGCTGCTCGAGCCAGGTAGGGACGCCCGCTCAAAGCCGCACCCCGCTTCCAGATGATTTCTCGACCGCGCCGAATAGACGGAGTAAAAAGCTGATCTTCCAAATAGCCGTGCAGGATGCCCGCACGTTCCACCAGTTCTACCATGCGTCGGGCTTCGGCCACATTACGAGCCAGGGGCTTTTCGCAGGCTACCCCAATTAGCTCCCCTTTGCCACGTTCTAGGGTGTGAACGATCGCCTCCATGTTTTCGATTCGAGCATGATTGGGACCGCAGATCCAAATCGCATCGATCAAAGGATCGGCTACCATCGCCTCAATCGAATCGAAAACCCGGGCCTCACCAACGTGAAGCTCGCGTGCCAATGCGGCGGCTGCCTCGGCATGAGCCCGATTCGGACTCCAAATGCCCAGAATATCAGCATCCCGCACAGCCTGCCAGGACTGAATGTGAAACCGGGTAATAAAACCACTTCCAATAAACCCAACACCAAGACGCTTCATAAGGGTTCGAAACGGGTTAATTCTGCCAAGTACTCTTTAAAATAGGTCCATAAAATGGAAAAAAGAAATGCTCCTTTGTGCATTGGAACCGGTTTCAAGATTTGCGTAAAGACTCTTTTAAATCCTATCTTCTTTCCGTTATTTTGATGAAAGGGCTTTCGTCTTTCGTTTTGGGGATGACTATGAAAAAGAACGTGTACGTGGCGCGACAGCCGGAAGTGTACGATGCCATTGTGGTCGGTTCGGGCATTTCAGGTGGCTGGGCGGCCAAGGAGCTTTGCGAGCTGGGCCTGAAAACGCTGGTGCTGGAAAGAGGCCGGCCGATCGAGCATGGTAAAGATTATATCACCGAGCACATGCCTCCTTGGCAAACACCATTTCGGGGTCAGGAAGACCGCAAACGCATGTTGGAAGACCACTATATCCAAATGCAGGCGGGTCCGGTTAACGAGTACAACATCCACTTTTTCATCAACGACCGGGAAAATCCCTATACGCACGATCCGGACAAGCCTTTCTTGTGGATTCGAGGAGATCAGGTAGGAGGGCGTTCGATCATGTGGGGGCGGCAGAGCTATCGCTGGAGTGATTTGGATTTTGAGGCCAACGCGCGTGAGGGGATTGCCGTCGACTGGCCGATTCGCTACAAGGACATTGCGCCGTGGTACGACTATGTGGAGCGTTTTGCGGGCATCAGCGGTCAGGCGGAGGGGTTGCCGCAGCTTCCGGACGGGCAGTTTTTGCCGCCGATGCCGATGAACTGTGTAGAGTTGCACGTCAAGGAACGCATCGAAAAAGCCTTCCCCGGCCGCAAAATGACCATCGGGCGGGTGGCCGTGCTTACGGTGCCGCATCAGGGTCGGGCTGCCTGCCACTACTGTGGCATTTGTGAACGCGGGTGCTCGGCTGGGGCGTACTTTTCAAGCCTTAGTGCAACGCTTCCTGCGGCGCGGGCGACGGGGAATTTGACGTTGCGGCCCAACAGCATTGTGCACAGTGTGATTTATGATGAGGAGAGGGATCGGGCTGTGGGGGTTCGGGTGATTGATCGGGAGACGAAGGAGATGTTGGAGTTTTACGGTCGGATTATTTTCCTGTGCGCTTCGACGCTGGCGACGACGCAGATTTTGCTTAATTCGAAGTCGCGGCGTTTTCCGAACGGGTTGGGGAATTCGAGCGGCGTGCTCGGACACTACCTCATGGACCACCATTTCAAAGTAGGGGCTGTGGCCGAATTCCCTGGCTTTGAGGATAAGTATTATTACGGTAATCGGCCCAACGGTATTTACATTCCACGTTTCCGAAATCTGGGAGATCGGGCAACCCGACATCCGGACTTTTTGCGGGGTTATGGCTATCAAGGAGGGGCCAGTCGGGGCAGCTGGTGGCGTGGTGCGGAGATGGATGGGTTTGGCGTTTCCTTGAAGCAGGCGCTGCGGGACCCCGGCCCCTGGCGCATGGGACTGACAGGCTTTGGGGAGATGCTTCCGCGTTATGAGAACTACGTGGAGCTGGATCCGGAGGTGACCGACGCCTGGGGCATTCCGGTGCTGCGCATTCACTGCACCTTGAGCGAAAATGAGCTCAAGATGCGGGAAGACATGGCCAATGCGGCCGCTGAAATGCTGGAGGCCGCTGGCGGGAAGAATGTCCGGCCTTTTATTGACGACTATAAGCCCGGTGAGGGGATTCACGAGATGGGGACGGCGCGGATGGGTCGGGATCCGAAGACGTCGGTGTTGAATGCTTACAACCAGATGCACGATGTGCCGAACGTGTTTGTGACCGACGGGGCGTGCATGACCTCGGCAGCCTGCCAGAACCCATCGCTCACCTACATGGCGCTGACGGCGCGGGCAGCGCACTACGCTGTCGAGCAACTCAAAAAAGGCAACCTGTAAAACCGGCCAAAGCGTATGTTCAAGAAGAACATATACGTGGCGCGACAGCCGGAGGTGTACGATGCCATTGTGGTCGGTTCGGGCATTTCAGGTGGCTGGGCGGCCAAGGAGCTTTGCGAGCTGGGCCTGAAAACGCTGGTGCTGGAAAGAGGCCGGCCTTTGGAGCACGGTAAGGACTACATCA
>Ga0072500_139215_pt1 | contig 27280 bp, 31 predicted proteins | sample GBScelen77Swater_FD_63803 | JGI IMG/M metagenome (GOLD analysis project Ga0072500, IMG submission 63803) | Hot spring microbial communities from Great Boiling Spring, Nevada - cellulolytic enrichment S 77C v2 (version 2) | ecosystem: Environmental > Aquatic > Thermal springs > Hot (42-90C) ...
GGTTTAATTTTTATCTTTTTTCCTTCTGAGGTAATAAGATAAAGATTTTTTTCAGATAAAACCCTTCCTATGCAAAAAATTTTTCGTTTAAGCTTTTTTTCAACCTTATCTATTTGATTTACTTTAGAAGGTGAAACTGTAAAAAGAAGGGCGTAGTCTTCTCCTCCTGAAAGAGCTTCTTCAAAAGTGGCGCCTTTTTCTACAGGGATGGCCTCTTGGTTCAATTCAGCTCCTACACCGTTTTCTTCGCATATACGCCAAAGGTCAATCAACAGTCCATCAGAAAGGTCTATGGCTGAAGTGGCTAAAGCTTCGTTAGAAAGTGCTTTTCCTAAAGCTATTTCTGGCTCAGGATAAAGATGAGCTGTCTTTAAGTTTTCTGGAATGTCTTTTAAAGGATAGGTTTTAATCATTCTTAAAAAAGCTGAGCTTCCTCCTAATGGCCTTGATACAAAGATAAAATCCCCTTCTTTGGCCCCTTTACGTAAAAGAGGATTTTTGGTTTTACCAAACAAAGTAAGGCTAAAAAAGAAAAAGGGGCTTCTAACCGTATCCCCTCCTACCAAAAAGGCACCAAATTTGGCTAAACTTTGGGTAAGTCCTTGGATAAAAGGTTCAGCCCAGGTGAGGTCTATAGGGATAGGACTTCCTAAGGTAAGGAGAGCCCATTCGGGCTTCCCTCCACAAGCGGCTATGTCGCTTAAGTTGGAGTTGGCTAACTTAACCCCTAAATCAAAAAAAGAATAATAATCAAGCTTAAAATGAACACCTTCTACTAAAGCATCGGTGGTAAAAAGTAAAAATTCCCTTTTCCCTTTTTGAATAACCGTGCAGTCCTCATTATAGGTTTTAACTACCGGAGGTTTTTCAAAAAGATATTTCTTTAAGTAGTTTATCCATTCTTTTTCGGTCATTATTCAGCAGAAAGGAGTTCGTAGTCGCTAAAGAAAAAGGGTATTTCTTTAGCGGCTGATTCAGGGCTATCTGAACCATGCACCGTGTTTTTTTCTTTGTCTATAGCAAAAAGTTTTCTTATAGTTCCTTCCTTAGCCTCTTTGGGGTCGGTTGCTCCCATGATTTCGCGAACTCTGGTGATGGCGTTTTCTCCTTCTAAAACCATAGCAACCACAGGACCAGAACTCATGTAGTCGGTTAGACTTTCAAAAAAGGGACGTTCTTTGTGAACCGCATAGAATTGCTTCGCCTGCTCCTTAGAAAGTTTAACCTTTTTTAAAGCCACAACCTTAATCCCGTTTTCTTCAAAAAGGCTGATAACCTTTCCTATAAGGTTTCTTTGAACCCCATCTGGTTTGATCATAACTAAAGTCCTTTCCATATGCTCCTCCCTCCTAAAAAATTTTTCTCAATTATAAAACTTTTTTGCTTTTTTCCAACAGAGAGGAAACAGTTTAGTTTTTGTAAAATGTTTTTTGTAGAATTAAAAAGTTAGATTATAATTAAAACTTAACTTCTTTAAAAGTCGATAAAAGAGTTGATAAAAATTAGAGAGGAGTATAGGGATGGGCAAGGATAAAGTGATTTTTGTTTACATAACTTTTCCTAACTCTGAAGAAGCCTTAAAAATAGGAAAACTTCTACTTGAAAAGAGACTTTGTGGATGTATCAACCTTTTGTCCAACATCACTTCTATGTACTGGTGGGAAGGGAAAATAGAGTCTTCTCAAGAAGCGGTTTTAATCGTGAAAACCAGAGAATCTCTTTATTCAGAGGTAGAAAAAGAGGTGCTTAAACATCATTCTTATTCTTGTCCTTGTATTGCTAAAATCGAGGTTTCTGAAGTTACTCCTTGTTTTTTAAAATGGCTTTTTAAAGAAACAGGGCTTGAAATTTAAAAAATCTTTATTATTTTACTACGAAGCTAAATTTAAGGATAAAGGGAGGAGAATGGTTATGCCTATTTATGAGTTTAGGTGTTATGATTGTGGAAGGATTTTTGAAAAACTTGTGTTTGCCAAAGAGGATGAAAAAGAGGTTAAATGTCCTTTTTGTAGCTCAGAAAAGGTTGAAAGGGTGGTTTCTAATGTATGTTCTATAACCAAGGGCTTAGGAGATTATAAAAAGAATTCTTGTGGAGGAGGTTTTGGTTTTAGCTGATGTTAAAAAATTAAAAGGCAGGTTGCCTTTTAAAATGTTTGGGTTAGAAATACCTTTGTTTAGAAATCCTAAAAAGGGGTTTTAGATGTTAAGTAAAAGGATTATCGTATGTCTGGATGTAAAAGATGGGAAAACCACGAAAGGGGTTAAGTTTAAAGATAATGTTGAGGTAGGCGATCCGGTAAAAATGGCAGAAAAATATTATCAAGAAGGGGCAGATGAGGTAGTGTTTTATGACATCACCGCTAGTGCCGAGCATCGGGGTATTATGATAGAGGTGGTTAGAAAGACCGCGGAAAGGATTTTTATTCCTTTTTCAGTGGGGGGAGGTATTAAATCTGTAGAGGATATGAGAGAGGTTTTATTGGCAGGGGCTGAAAAAGTCTCAGTAAACACTGCGGCTGTGCTTAATCCTAAACTGATTTATGAAGGGGCTAAGGCTTTTGGGTCTCAGTGTATCGTTCTTGGTATGGATGTTAAAAAGGTAGAACCTTCTTCTAAAATACCTTCTGGATATGAAGTATGGATAAAAGGTGGAAGACAGCCGATGGGGATTGATGCTGTTTGGTGGGCAAAAGAGGCAGAAAATTTAGGGGCTGGAGAAATCTGTCTTAATTCTATAGACGCTGACGGAACCAAAGAAGGCTATGAGCTCACCATTACTAGGATGATAGCAGAGGCGGTTAATATCCCAGTTATTGCCTCAGGCGGGGCAGGGCACCCAGAACATTTATATCAAGTCCTTACCGAAGGTAAGGCAGACGCAGCCCTTATAGCCTCTATGGTCCACTATGGAATGTATACCATTAAAGAAATCAAAGATTATTTAGCCCAAAAAGGAGTAAAAGTAAGGACTAAATGGTAGGGTCTTTTTCTAACCAATTTTCTATCCTCTTTTTTATTAACAAAAAAATTAGAAAAACGATAGCAAAAACTAAGGTTACTATGGTTATTTTTTGAGGGTGACCTCCAAACACTACGTCTCCTTGCAAAGAAAGGGCAAAAGTCCCAGGTATCCTTCCTAAAAAACAAACTACCATAAATCCTTTTATAGAAACAGGCATAAAACCGAGTAAATAGTTGAGAAAATCTTTAGGAAAACCAGGAAAAAGGTACAGCAAAAACATACCAGTAAGGCCGTGCTTTTGGAAAACCTTTTTTACTTTTAAATAAGTAGGAGAGTTTTTATATTTTTTAAAAAATTTTTTCCTTAAAAATCTTGCTATATAAAAGGAAACCAAGGAACCTAACATCAAACCTAACATACTTAGCACAAATCCATAGATACCCCCAAAAAGAAAACCAGCCAAAAAACCGGTTAATTCTCCAGGAAGAGGGGCTAATACTACTTGTAAAGCTTGAAGGACTACAAACAAAAAGGCACCAAGCACCGGATGTTTTTCAACAAAAAACCTTATTTCTTCTCTATGGTTCCAGAGGTTTAAAAAGTTTTCAAACATTTTTACCTGAAAAGTTTTTCACAAACCTCTATTAATCTTTTACAAGGGAATATCTCTAAAGAAAGACTGTGATTTGAAAGGTCAATCCTTTCAGGCACAAAGGCTTTTTTAATTCCCTTTTTCTCTGCTTCTTTTAACCTAAGCACTATATCTCTTACCGGTCTTATCTCTCCTGAAAGTCCGACTTCTCCTATGAAAAGGGTTTTAGGAGGAAGAGGTTTTTCTAACAGGCTTGAAACCAAAGAAACCGCTACCGCCATGTCTGCAGAAGGATCGGTAATTTTTAAACCCCCTGAAACCTTTACATAGATGTCTTGATTGGTAAAGTTAAAATGAAATTTTTTTTCTAAAATGGCAACCAATAGAGAAAGCCTTATAGGGTCAAAACCTACCGCTGTTCTTCTTGGTACAGCAAGAAAACTTTTGGCTACCAAAGACTGCACTTCAACCAAAAGAGGTCTTGTGCCTTCTATTACACAAAAGATAGCGGCGTTTTCCTCTCCGGACAAAAAAAGGTCTTCATACTGAGCATGGGGAGCAAGGCCTTTAGAGGTCATCAAAAAAACCCCTATCTCGTTTACCGGACCGAACCGGTTTTTAACCGCCCTTAAAAGTCTAAACCCTGTTTCCTTTTCTCCTTCTAAATACAGGACTACGTCTACTAAATGTTCTAAAACCTTAGGTCCTGCTATAATTCCGCCTTTGGTGATATGTCCTACCACGATGGTTATTACCCCTTGTTCTTTTGCAAAGCGCATAAGAACATTAGCACACTCTCTTATTTGAGAAACCCCTCCCGGAGGACTTTCTAATTCAGGTAAGAAAACCGTCTGTATTGAATCTACTATCAGAAGGTCTGGTTTTAAGGTCTTTAATTCCTCTATCACTGCTGAAAGGTTGTTATCCCCTACAAAAAAGACTTTAGCCCCTAAGCCTAATCTTTCAACCCTTAGTTTTACCTGTTCAGCCGACTCCTCAGCAGAAAGATAGACCACCTTTAATCCCTTTTCTGCAAGAATACCGGCTACCTGCGTAAGCAGGGTTGATTTGCCTATTCCCGGGTCCCCTCCTATAAGAATAAAGGACCCGGGAACGATTCCTCCTCCTAAAACTAAATCAAACTCGCTAATTCCGGTTAAAATCCTTGGTTTTTCTTCATACCTTATGTCTGAAAGTTTTAAAATTTTTATTTCCTTAGTTTCTTGCTTGAGTTTATTCTTTGATTTTATAAGACTTTCTTTTTCTTCGACCAAGGTATTCCAGCTACCACATTCAGGGCAGCGTCCAAGCCACTTAAGGCTCTTGTATCCACACTCTTGACAAAAATAAGCCATTTTTATACTTCTTTATCCCAAATTCCTTTCCAGATATAAAACTCTTTATATGACTTTTCTGATATTTTAACTCGGACTTCTCCAATTTTAACAGGGTTTTTAAGTTTTTTGGGAGGATTAGGGTTTTTTTGAATATAGATAATTTCTTTTCCTATTAAATCAACCTCCTTTCTCCAAAGATGATACTGATTTTCTGGATAAGTTTTTTTTTGGACTACGTAAACTTCTGGATGGGATTTCAAGTAAAAGGCTAAAGATGAGGCTATGTCCCTGTAAGAGACAACGATGGGGGTCTTTCCGTCGTAAAAAGTCTCTACATAAGAAGCAAGTTCTCTCCAACCTAAAAATTTTTTTAAAATCTCTCTGGTAAAGTCAGGAAACCTCTCAGGAAAAGCCCCAAACAAACAGGCTAAAACTAAAAAAACAGCCCCATAAATTAAGTTTAGTCTTAAAAAAATGTTTGCCTTTGAAAAAGAAAGGTTATAAACTACCCATAAAAGCCCAGAGACTACAAAAGGTAATATCCAGTTTGCGTTTATTTCTACTACAAAAGAAAGCCCTAAAAACGCTAAGGAAGGTAAACCAAGAAAATAGATAAAATCTTTGGTTTTAAAGAGTTCTCTTTTTAAGTTTTTAAGAGAAAACCAGATAAAGGCCCAAGCTAAAGGGGTGTAGAGTAATAATACTTCTATTATAAGTTTTATACCTTTAAGAAAGTCTATTCCGGTCCTTGAAAAATGTTCCTCTGTATGTCTAACCATCACAAACCCGTTTATATAGTTCCAATAAAGGTTAGGTAAAAACATTAAAAAAGGTAATCCAAACATCAGGTAGGTAAAAGGATTTTTTAAAAAATCTCTTTTAAAAACCAACAGATAGAAAAAAGCTATCAACACAAAACTTAGCATCGTTTGCTTGGTAAGGACCCCAAGTCCCATAAAAAGACCTGTTAAAAAGGCATGCTTTAGGTTGGATTTTTCTAAATAGTTTAGAAAAAAATAAAGCGAGGCTGTCCAGAAAAGTAAAAGAGGTGGGTCTATCGTTATGATAAAGCTGTAAACAGTAAGTATAGGAATTAAACTAAGACAAGCTAAGGCTAAGAAAAGTTTATTTTCAGAAGGTAAGCGTTTTTTAAGGATAAGATAAAAAAACAAGGTTGATAAAGAAATAGAAGAAAGGGCAGGTAAGCGCACTATCCATTCAGAAACCCCTAATAAAGAAGTAAAAAGACCGATCAACCAGGCAACCATCGGGGGTTTACTATAATACCCCCAGTCAAGATGCCTTGACCAATCCCAATAGTAAGATTCGTCATAGGAAAGAGGAAGGTTTAAAGAGAAAAGATAAAAAAGTTTAAACAAGAACAGAAAAATCAAAAAAATGAGAGGTTTAGGCAGTCTTTTTGGTGCCATACAAAAGTTTGTTTAAAAGGGTTTTAACCAAAAGATAAAACGTCCATCCCCAAAAACCACCCCAAAGAAAACCAAACAGCACATCAGAAGGGTAGTGGTGCCCTAAGTATATTCTTGACCAACCTACCAAAAGCATAAACAAAGTCCAACCCCAGACAAACGGGGGGTAAAAAAGGCTTAAATAAACCGAGGCAAAAGAAACGTTTGAGGCATGGTTTGAAGGAAAACTATAGCTTGATTCCTTTTTTATTGGTTGATTAAGGTAGCGGTAGCTTTGGTTGGTGTAGTAATATACTTTTTCTTGGGCTAAAAAGGGTCTTGGTTTTTGAAAATAGGGTTTTAAAAGTTTAGCACAACTAAAGTCTACCCAGAGATAGCCTAAAACCAAAAAGAGCCATATTAGTAAACTTTGCCAAAGGTTTTTCTTTTTAAGGATAAGCCACCCAGTGATTACAAAGAACACATAAATAAAATCTGGGTGGCTAAAATAAGGTAAAATAAAATCTAAAACTCTGTTTCTAAAATGATTGACGATATAAAAAAGCTTTAGGTCTAACTGGTATAAAAGCAAGGCAAACTTTAAAAGTTTCAGGTTTATAATCAGGTTTATAAGATAGAAATGTTAGCTTTTTTAGCATCTTCTAAAAACTTGGTAAGGCCTATATCAGTAAGAGGGTGTTTAAACATCTGTTCTATTACTTTAAAAGGAATGGTTGCAATATCAACCCCTAAAAGGGCACATTTTCTTACGTGGTCTACATGACGTATGCTTGCGGCAATGATCTCGGTTTCAAACCCATAAGCTGCATAAATCTGAAGTATTTCCTCTAATACAGAAATACCATCATAAGAGATATCATCTATCCTTCCTACAAAAGGAGAAACATAGGTAGCTCCGGCTTTCGCGGCAATAAGGGCCTGCATAGGGGTAAAGACCAGCGTAACATTAGTAGGAATTTCTTCTGCAGCTAAGGCTTGAACCGCTTTTATCCCCTCAACGGTAAAAGGGATTTTGATTACCACATTGTCTCCCATCTTGGCAAGTTCTTTGGCCTCTTTAACCATGCCTTCAAAGTCTGTAGCTAAAACCTCTAAAGACACAGGTAAATCAGGTACCTCTTTTAAAATTTCAATGGCAGCCTCTTTCCAGGGTTTACCTGTTTGAGAAAGAAGGGTAGGGTTGGTGGTCACTCCGTCGAGAATTCCCCATTCTTTAACCTTTCTTATTTCTTCGATTTTAGCGGTGTCAACAAAGATTTTCATAGTCCTTCCTCCTCCGATAGGTTGTAAATTTTTAATCTTAATCCCTGAAGTCTTATAAAACCTTCTGCATCTTTAGGGTTATATCCCTCTTTTTCTTCAAAACTTACCAAATGTTTTTTATACAAACTGTTAGGGCTTTTTCTACCGGCTACTATTACGTTTCCTTTATAGAGTTTAAGCCTTATTGTTCCTGAGACTCTTTCTTGGGTTTGTTCTATCAGAGCCTTTAGGGTTTGAAACTCAGGACTAAACCAAAATCCATAATAGATAAGCTCTGCTATTTTAGGCATGAGGCTGTCTTTAAGTCTCATTACTTCTCTATCAAGGGTAATCTGTTCTAAAGCCCTATGGGCTATATGCAAAATGGTACCCCCTGGCGTTTCATAGATGCCTCTGCTTTTTAACCCTACAAACCTATTTTCCACCATATCAACCCTACCGACACCATGCTTCCCACCCAATTCGTTTAGTTTCTTTAAAAGAGCAGCAGGGCTTAATCTTTCTCCGTTAACCGCCACCGGCTCTCCTTTTTCAAATTCTATCTCTACATATTCAGGGGTATCGGGGGCCTTTTCAGGAGAAAGGGTCATAAGAAACATATCCTCTGGTGGTTCAGTCCAGAGGTCTTCTAAGATACCACCTTCATAACTTATATGAAAAAGGTTAGCATCTATACTATAAGGTTTTTCTGGGGTGACAGGAACAGGGATACCATGTTTTTGGGCATAAGCTATCAAGTCTTGTCTTCCCTTGAAATCCCATTCCCTCCAAGGGGCAATAACTTTAAGCTGAGGGGCAAGGGCTGAATAGGTAAGCTCAAACCTTACCTGGTCGTTTCCTTTACCGGTTGCTCCATGGGCTACTGCATCCGCCCCTTCCTCAAGGGCGATCTTTACTTGTTCTTTAGCAATAAGCGGACGTGCAAGAGATGTTCCCATAAGATACCAGTCTTCGTACCTTGCACCTGCCTTTATAGCAAAAAATACATAGTCTTTAACAAATTCTTCTTTTAAGTCCTTTATGATAACCTTTTCTGCACCACAGTTAAGACCTTTTTGTTTGATTTCTTCCCAATCTTCTTCTTGACCAAGGTCTGCACAAAAGGCCACTACAGGACATTGATACTTTTCTATAAGCCACTTTAAAATTACTGAAGTATCAAGCCCCCCAGAATAAGCTAAAACTATTTTCTTAGGCATTAAAGAAAAACCTCCTTTAGACTTTACTTACTGATCTTCCGAGTTTCTTTTCTACCGATTCTATTTTACTTTTGATACGGCCTGATTTTCCCTTTCTATAATCGATTTTAATGTTAACTATGATACGGTTGCAGTCCTTTTCTAAAGCCTTAAAACACTCTTCAGCGATTTTTAAGGCCTCTTCCATGGTCTCTGTTTCTATTACCGTTTCCATCGGGGTCATTACATAGGGATGGTTTGAACGTTCGATAATCTCTACAGCTCTGGCTACATAGGAGCTTACACTCTCACCTTTATCTAACGGAAAAATGCTAATTCCCATCAACACACTCATAATAATTTATTTTACCATAAGTTTTTTTGATAGCAACTTGTTAAACTTTCTTTTTATCACAGGCTCCACAGAGTTTGCAGGTTTCAGGTTTGCAAAAACCGGTTAATTTTAACTCTTTAGCCCTTTGCCATTCTCTCCAGAGATATTCTTTTTTTACTCCTAAATCGATTTTATCCCAGGGAAAGGAGATCTTTAACGACCCTTCAGGACGTAAAAATTCTGAGACCTTAGGTAGAATCTTTAGGGCTTTTTTAAGATTTTTCCCTTCAGCCAAACTAAGTAAAAAATCTTTTAAATCTTTGTTTCCTCTTGCTATCAAGGTTTGTAAAAGGGCTTCTTCAGGAGGTTCAACCTTTAGGTTTTTGACCTGTCTCAGTTCTTTTTTTATCCACCTTTCCTTTTCTTTAAGCACTTTTAATCCTAAGAATTCAGTCCACTGAAAGGGAGTATGAGGTTTGGGCACAAAAAAAGAAAACGTAAAAGAAAAGTTGAGGTGAAAACCCTGAGCAAGGAGCTTTTTTATAAACTTGGTGGTTTCTTCTAAGTCTTCTTGGGTCTCAAAAGGCAAGCCTAACATAAAATAGAATTTGATGTTTTTTAATCCTTTTTCTTGAAACTTCTCTAAGGCCTCAAAAATCTCTTCTTCTGTAAGGTTTTTGTTTATGACCCTTTTTAACCTTGGAGAGGCTGTCTCTGGGGCAATCGCTATACTTTTGGTGCCTTTTAAAAGGGCTAAAAAATCTTCGTTTAAAGCGTCTATTCTTAAGGAAGAAAAAGTAAGGGTGCATCCTTTTTCTAAGAGTTTTTGTCCAAACTTAAGGATTTCTTGTTTATTAGCAAACTCAAGCCCTATTATCCCTACTTTAGAATTTTCTGGTATGTTTTCTATCACTTCAGACAGAACTTCTTCTGGATAACTTCTGGGAGGTCGGTAGACAAACCCTGCAGCACAAAACCTGCAAGCCCTTCCACAGCCTTTGGCTACCTCTATCAAATAGGTTTCTGAGAAGGTGGCTTTTTCACTGATAAGGGTGGAATATACTACCTGAGTTGGATTTTTGGTTTTTAAAACCTTTATTTTTTGGGAATTTCGTTGAGAGGGAAGGTAGACAAAAGGTAAAAAACTTAAATGTTTAAGCAATGTTTTTTTGTCTTGAGAATATTCTACCAAGAGGGGGATTATTTGAGGTTCCATTTCTTCCCATTCACCAAGTAAAAAGGCATCTATAAAAGGTGAAAGAGGCTCTGGGTTTAACCAAGTAGCCACCCCTCCTGCTAAAACAGGTTGTTTTCTTTGGATAGGGTCTAAGCCAAGTTCTCCGTCTTTTAAGATTTTTAATACGTTTATATAATCTACCTCAAAGGGCACAGAAAAAAGGATAAGGTCAAAATCCTTAAGAGGCCTAAAGCTTTCTACAGACCTCAGTTTTTGGTTTTTTTCTGGTAAGAATACCCGCTCGCAGACTATTTCTTGATAAAGGTTTAGTCTTTGATAAACATAGAGAAAGCCTAAATTAGACATTCCTACGGCATAATGGTTAGGAAACACCAAGGCTATAGAGGTCCTTCCGGTCCATTTTTTTCGGAAAAAATTTTTTTCAAACTTGGTATAATCCATCTACTTTTGCCTATAGGGCTTGCAAGTCTGTCAAATTGATTATAAAATACTTTTTAAAATTCTACAAAAGGTAAGGGATGAAGGAGAAGTTTTTAATCATAGCAGGGCCTTGTGTTTTAGAAGACCTTGATTTAGCCCTTTTTATAGCCAAGGAATTAAAAGCTTTAACTACTAAACATGGTTTTGAGTATGTATTTAAGGCCTCTTTTGATAAGGCTAACAGAACCTCTATTTTTTCTTATCGTGGTCCTGGGCTTGAGAAAGGTCTTGCCTGGCTTTATGAAGTAAAAATTAAAGTAGGTGTATCTGTTACTACGGATGTGCATGAAACTTGGCAGGTTAAACCTGTAGCAGAAGTAGTAGATATTATTCAAATACCTGCTTTCCTTTGTCGACAAACTGATTTAGTGGTAGAGGCAGCTAAAACAGGTAAAACCGTAAACATCAAAAAAGGTCAGTTTGTATCTCCCTGGGACATGAAATATGCGGTAGAAAAAGCTAAGCAGTTTAACCCAAAGGAGGTTTGGGCAACCGAAAGAGGTTATACCTTCGGATATAGGAATTTGGTGGTAGATTTTAGAAGTATACCTATTTTGCAGGGATTTAGTGATAAGGTTATCTTTGATGCCACCCATAGCGTTCAGCTTCCTGGAGGAGGAGAGGGGAAGTCAGGAGGAGAAAGAGAGTTTATCCCTTATTTAATGAGGGCCTCGGTTGCGGTAGGGGTAGATGGTATTTTCATGGAGGTGCATCCAGACCCAGAAAAGGCTCTTTGTGATGGACCTAACTCATTGCCTCTTGCTTGGTTAGAACCATTATTTTCTCAAATTAAAGACTTAAGAACTGTGGTAGAAAAACATGGAATTTCCTCAAGAAGTACTAAAAAAAGCTAAAAAGATTAAACTTCTTTTATTAGATGTAGACGGAGTTCTTACCGATGGTAGGATTATTATTACCAGTGAGGGAGAAGAGGTTAAACATTTTAACGTGCTTGACGGAATGGGAATAAAACTCTTACAAAAAATAGGGGTTGAAGTAGCCATACTTTCAAGCAGGTTTTCTCAGGTAACCCAACATCGAGCCAAAGAATTAGGGATCCTTCTTGTGTCCCAAGGAGAGCTATCTAAAATAACCATCTATGAAAAGATCAAACAAGAAAAAGGTATAAAAGACGAAGAGATAGCCTATGTAGGAGACGATTGGATAGACCTTCCGGTTTTAAAAAGGGTGGGGCTGGCTATAGGGGTTCCTAACGGATGGCCTCCAGTAAACGATTATGTAGACTATGTTACCAAACTTCCTGGAGGAAAAGGAGCGGTAAGAGAGGTTTGTGACCTCATCTTAAAGGCTAAAGGAAAATGGCAAGATTTGTTGCAATCCTATTTATCCTGAGTTTATTCTTAGGTTCAAACGGTCTGTCCCAAGATTTTAGTATCGTAGCTAAAGACTTAGAGTATAGTTTTTACGGTAAAGAAGGTTTTCTTTGGAAGCTTAAGGCTTCATTTTTTAAACGCGACAAAGAGGGGAGCTTTTTAGCAGAAGGTTTAAATGTGGTTAGCCCAACCAAAGGGATAAACATTTCCTCTAAACGGGGATATTATTATCCTAAGGAAGACAAAATGGTTTTTCAGGGGAACGTAAAATTAATTACCAACGACCATGGAGAGGTATACACCGAAGAATTAATTTTTTTTCCTAAAAAAAACTATCTTTTTACCGAAAGAGAGGTATTGGTAAAGAAAAAAGGGATGATGGTTAAAGGACAGGGGATGACCTATCAGATAGACCAAGGAAATTTTAAAGTGCAGGGTAGGGCTCAATTTCAGATGAGTCTCTAAAAATCAAACATGACTGAAGAAAAGACTTATCGTCAGAAAATCTTAGTAGAGGCTTATGAAAAAGCCAAGGGACACAGAGCAAGAGTAAAAGAGCGATTTCTTAAAGAAGGGCCAGAAAGGTTTACTGACGAAGACCTGCTTGAACTTCTTTTGATGTTTAGTCTTCCTTATCGAGATACTCGAAAACTTGCCAGAACCCTTCTTAATCATTATAAGACCTTAGACCAGGTGCTTGATGCCCCGTTAGAGGAGCTAAAAACGTTTAAAGGTTTAAAAGAAAAGGCTGTTCTTCCGCTAAAGGTTATAAACGAGGTTGCAAGAAGGTACCTTAAAACTAAAGCTTTAAAAACCGAATATCTTAGGTCTCCTCAAGAGGTATACGAATACCTTCGCTATGAATTACAAAACCTTGACCGAGAGGTGCTAAAGGTGCTTTTTCTTGATGCTAAGTCTAAGGTATTAGGGGTGGAAACCCTTTTTGAGGGTACCTTACATGAAAGCGCGGTTTACCCAAGGGAGATTTTTAAAAAAACTTTAGAAAAAAAGGCCTTATCGATCGTCCTTGTACATAACCATCCTTCAGGAGACCCAACCCCTTCAAGGGAAGATTTGGTCCTTACCAAAAGACTTATTTTAGCTGGGGAGCTTCTTCAGATAAAGGTTCTTGACCATGTTATTATAGGGAAGAACGGATATTACAGTATGGCTGAAAAGGGTGATATAGAAAGACTTAAGGCTGAGATAAGGAGAGAGATTTTATGAAGATAAAGATCGCTAAAAAGGCTGGTTTTTGCATGGGAGTAAGACGGGCGGTTAATTTGGTGTTAAAAGCTTTAAACGAGGAAAAGTCTAACATTTACACCTATGGTCCCTTGATACATAATCCCCAAACGTTGAAATTACTTGATACCTTTGGAGTAAAAGTGTTAAAAGACCTCAATAACGACCTTCCACAAGGGGTGGTGGTTATACGTGCCCACGGAGTTCCACCCAAAGATTATAAAATTTTATCACAAAAACATAAAGTAATAGACGGAACCTGCCCAAGGGTGCTTAAGGTCCAAGCGTTGGCTAAAAAGGCAGTTTCTGAAGGAAAAGAAGTGGTTATCATAGGAGATAAAGACCATGCAGAGGTTAAAGGTATTCTTGGTTACTGCGAAGGTAAGGGATATGTGATTTCTTCTGAAGAAGACTTAACGACCCTCCCTCCACTTAAAGAATATGTTATCCTTTCTCAAACCACCCAGGATGAAAGGCTTTTTAACCTTCTTGCTAAAAAGATTATCTCTCTTTATCCCAACGGAGAAATTATTAATACCATCTGTAATGCTACAGAGGTAAGGCAAAACGAGGTAAGAAATCTTTGTAAAGATTGCTCAGCTATAGTGGTAATAGGCGGAAAGTTTAGTGCAAACACCAACCGTTTAGCAGAGGTAGCTAAAAAAGAAAATAAACAGGTATTTTTGGTTGAAAGTCCTGAGGAATTACCTTGGGAAGAGATAAAAAAACATAAAATAATAGGTATTACTGCAGGAGCCTCAACTCCTAACTGGTTGATAAACGAGGTTGTAGATTATATAAAAGCAAAGACTTCTTTTTTTTATAACTTATTGAAAATCTTATGTTTTACTTCAACCACTTTATCTTTAACCTTTCTTACGGTTTTTCTCGGTATTTTGGCAGCGATTAAACATCCGTTTAATCTTCAATTTCTTTATCTTGCCTTGTTTGTTTGGAGTTTTACTACTTTAAGATATCTTTTAAACCAAAGACTTTTAAAGGATACCTTTAGGTTTTTCCTCCCGATAAAACATAAATTTCTTTCTCAACACGAGAAAGGTCTTTTAGGGTTTATGGTGTTAGCAGGAATTTTGGCTTTAGTTGCAGGGATTTTATATAAATCGAGAATACTAAGCTTAGCCATAGTCCTTTTGCTTATAGACCTTCTTACCTATCGTACTTCATTAACCTTTCTCTGGGAGGCTCTTTTCTTATCGTCCCTTACTCTTTATCTATATCCTTTTTGGAGTTTAAATTTTGGACTTATTTTTTTGCAAGGCCTTTTGGTGATTTTTTATTTAAAGCTTTATTTAGAAATAGTCTATTTTCAGACAGATGGGTTTTTACCCAAAAACTTTTTTCTTTCCACCCTTTCTTATGAACCTAAAAAAATTTTTAAGGTTTTAAACTTGATCGTTTTAGTTGGGGTTTTACTTACCTTTTTCTCGGCTTTTTTAGACCTTAAGTTTGGGTTGTTTTTTATCGTGTGGGGAGTAGCCTATTTTCTTAGTTTAGTGGTCAAAAAAAGACCCCTTGGTCAGGTGGTTTATCTGGAGATTTTGGTAACTTTGGTTTCTTTGATTTTTTTAGTTTGTGGATTTTTGATAAGAGGATTAGGTTAGGCGAAATGTTTGATGAAAAGGATAAAATTTTTATGGAAGAAGCCTTAAAAGAGGCTTTTAAGGCTTTTGAGGAAGAGGAGGTGCCTGTTGGTGCGGTTGTTGTGTCTCCTAACGGAGAAATTATAGGTAGAGGAAGAAACCAAATTTTAAAACAAAACGACCCCACTGCCCATGCTGAAATTTTAGCTATAAAAGAGGCTTGTCAAAGAGTAGGGAATTTCAGACTTTTAGGCTGCAAAGTTTATGTTACCCTTGAGCCTTGTCCGATGTGTGCCTATGCGTTAGTCCTTGCCAGGATAGAAGAATTGATCTTTGCTACAAGGGATGAAAAAACAGGGGCTTGTATAAGCCTTTATCAAATCACCAACGACCCAAGATTAAACCATAGAATTAAGGTAAGAGAAGGCTTATTACAAGAAAAGGCAGCAGAACTGCTTAGAAGTTTTTTTAAAGCAAAAAGAGAAACTACAAAGTAAGGGGTATTTCGCAACAGTTGCCCTTATTTTCTAAGGTTAAAACTTCTACTCGGTTTTTACCTAAACGTTTTGCCTTATAAAGGGCTTGGTCAGCCAAGGAAATGCATTCCATTATTTCTTTCTCTCCATTATATTCGCTACCACCGATACTTACAGTTATTTTAAGGTCAGGATACTTCTCAAGTTTTATTTCTTCAACCCTTTGTCTTAGTCTTTCTCCTACCATCTTTACCTTTTCTAAATCACATCTATAAAGCATCACTAAGAATTCTTCTCCTCCGTATCTTATCACCTCATCACTAATTTTTACGTTTTTTCTTAAAGTCGTAGCAACTGCTTTTAGAACCTCATCCCCTATCAAATGACCATAGGTATCGTTGATGTTTTTAAAGTTGTCTATGTCTATCATAAGAAATCCGATAGAGCTTTGAGTTTTCATAATTTTGGGTAAGATTAAATCAAGGTAAAGTCTGTTGTTTAGTTCGGTAAGATGGTCGATATAGATAAGATTAGGCATAGACTTTATAATATCTTTTAGACTTACCATCCCTATAAGTTTATAGGTGTTATCAACTACCGGAAGGTGACTGATATTAAACCGATGCATAAGGGTTATAGCTTCAAAAAGGGATGATTCACCGTTAATCGTAATAAGTGTTTTTTTGTCTTTTCCTAAGGCTTGAAGTGCCTCAGATACAGTATTAGGAGCAGGAGAAACAAGAAAAATTTTTGGCAAGTCTCTTAGAGTTATAATGTGTATCGGTTCGTGTTTTTGATTTACCACCAAAACACTTCCGATTTCTTTATCTATAAAATTATAGATTAAGTCCACGATATTTGTCTCAGGATTAATTGTAACTAAATTTTTGATCATAATATTTTCTACTAACATAGTTTAAAACGTTAATATAAAAATTTTTTTTGTCAATATCAGCCTTTTCGGTTGTTAAAAAAAGTACTATTTTAAAATGTTATATTGGTAAAAATTATCCTCCAGAAAAAATTACTTTAATTTATATTAACTATCAAGCGGTATGCCATCTTTTTTAAGTCGGCTAAGGTTTTAATAGCCCTACCAAACAACTTATCACGTGTTGAAAATTAAAGTCTTTGTCCCTCTTTAATTTGTCTGTTTTTGTTTTATTATACAAAGCAAAATGGAGTGAAAACTTACGAGTAAAAACTGATAAAGGGGGGGGGAGAAGTATGAAGTTTTATAGGGCTCTTCATCCAAGACCGGCTGTAATCATAGGGAGCGGGAATTTTAAAGAAGGAGAAGTAAATCTTATGGCTTGTTCCTGGATAACCCCTATTTCGGTTGAACCCCCTACCATCGGTTTTGCCTGTGCAGATAAACATTATACAAGAGAGCTTATCGATAAACATCAAGCTTTTTCGGTAATTTTAACAGAGGATTATGGGCTTATCTTTAAGGTAGGGTCTACTAAAGGTAGAGAAACCGATAAAATCAAAGCTTTTAACATCAAAATCAAGCCGAGTCCTAATCTTAACCTACCGTTATTAGAGGAAGGTATGGCCATGTTTGAATGTAAAGTAAGAGAAAGATTGCTTGTAGGAGACCATCTGTTTTATGTAGGAGAGGTGTTATATTGGGAGGCCAAAGACTTTGAAGAAGAGGGATTTAAAGAATTTTGGAAATTACCTTTGCACAGGTCAGGCAAGTCCTTTGTGTTTTGTGCAAAACAGGTTTTTATAGCAGAATAAAAAATTGAGAGAGGGAGAAGATGTCAGAATTAGTGTGCTATTGTTTTGGTTTTTCTAAAGAAGACATCCTAAGAGATGTAAAAGAAAATCAAGGTCGGTCTGAGATTTTAGGGTTTATCGTAGATAAAAAAAGGAAAGGTCAATGCGAATGCCATATTAGAAACCCCAAAGGCACCTGATGTTTAGGGGAGGTCCACAGGATTGTGGAAGAAGCTAAAAAGTCTTTAGGAATTTCTTAAGTTCTTTGTAAATTTCAGGAAGTTTCTCAAAGATTACCACCGCTCTTCTCCAAACATTAGCCTTGATAGCCGGAATACCTGCTACCTCAGCGTTAGCTGGGACTTCTCCTACCACTCCTGATTTGGCTGCGACCTTAGCCCCTTTGCCTATTTTTGCTGAAGGGGCTATGCCTACTTGTCCGGCTATCATAACAAAGTCTTCTAAAACAGCGCTTCCTCCTATGGCAGTATGAGAAACCAAGATATTTTGTTTCCCAACCCTAACGTTATGCCCTACCTGAACAGAGTTGTCTATTTTTGTTCCTTCTCCTATCACTGTTGCCCCAAAAACAGCCCTATCAACCGTAGAGTTGGCACCTATTTCTACCTCATCTTCTATCAAAACCCCTCCAAAGTGATAAATTTTAACGTTTCTATAACCTTCTTCTAATGGTTCTTGAGCAAAGCCAAATCCATCTGCCCCTATTACAACCCCTGCATGGATTATACAGTTTTTCCCTATCTTAGAATAGGGATAGATTACAGCATTAGGGTAAACCACCGTATTTTCTCCTATCTCACAAAAAGCTCCTACAAACACCCCTGGATAAAGCACCGCTCCTTTTCTGATTTTAGCCCCTGACTGTATGTATACATTAGGGTAGATAGCCACCGGTTCTTCTATTTCTACACCTTCCTCTATAAAAGCTTTATCACTTATACCCCATTTAACCGGGGGTTCTTTTTTGAAAAGATATGTAATTTTGGCAAAGGCTAACCTTACATCTTTAACCTCTATCACGGCTTTCCCTTCAAGATAAGAGGCAAAACCTAATGGACAAAGCACAGCCTTAGCTTTAGATTCTTTAGCCTGAGAAACCCGTTTTAAAGAATCGATAAAAACCATTTCGTCTTCTTGGGCAAGAGGGAGGGCATTTATTCCTTTTATTTCTAAGTCTTCTCCTATAAGCTTTCCGTTTATTAGTTGGGCAATAAAAGAAAGTTTGTAGGTTTTCAAATTAGCCTCCTTTTCGGTTTTTTATAAAAGATATTATAAAGATACTATCTTTTGTTCTAAAATCCAAGAGGGTAAGTTGTTAGAAAATTTCAAAGACAAACTTTAGTAGACTAAAAATTCTCGCAATAATTTTAAAATTTTTACCTTGACATAACCCAAAATTTTGTTATCTTAAAAGAACTAAATTACAGGCGCGTAGCTCAGTGGGAGAGCGCTTGCTTGACGCGCAAGAGGTCGGCGGTTCGATCCCGCCCGCGCCTACCATTTTTATTAAAAATCTTTTAGGAGAAAAAAGGGTTTAGGTTTGAAAATAGTTATTCAAGGTATCGGGGAGTTTGAATTTCAATCAGGTCAATCTTTAAAAACACTTATTCCAGAAGTTAAAAAAATTATCAAAAAGCTTCCGATAGGTTTTAAGCTTAAAGGAAAATTTATAGACTGGCATACTTTTATAAAAGAAAATTTAGCCGAAAACGGGATCGTCGAACTTTCTCCGGTTTTTTCTGAAGATCAAGATGCTTTGTGGTTTTTACGTCATACAGCCTCGCATGTTCTCGCCCAGGCGGTAAAAGAACTTTTTCCAGAGGCTAAATTAGGTATAGGGCCTGCGATCGAAGACGGGTTTTATTACGATATCTATTATTCTCGTCCTTTTAACGAAGAGGACTTACAAAAAATAGAGGCTAAAGTTAAAGAGATCATCAAACAAAAACTTCCTTTAGAAAGAAAGGAAATCAGCAAGGAAGAGGCTAAAGAGCTTTTCTCTTCATTAAAAGAAGAGTTTAAACTTGAACTTATAGAGGAAATCGAAGATGAAGTTCTTTCCATCTATTCTCAAGGCAAATTTATAGACCTTTGTCGAGGTCCTCACCTACTTTCTACCGGGGACATAAAAGCGATAAAACTTCTTTCTGTTTCTGGTGCTTATTGGAAGGGAGACGAAAAAAATCCCATGTTATGGCGGATTTATGGAACTGCTTTTTTTAACAAAGAAGAGCTTGAAGAACATTTAAAAAGGCTTGAGGAAATCAAAAAAAGAGACCACAGAAAATTAGGTAAAGAGCTTGAACTTTTTACGATAGAAGAGGATATAGGTCCTGGATTAGTAATATGGTTACCCAAGGGTGCTATCCTCAGAAATATAATAGAAAACTTCTGGAAAGAAGAACATTTTAAACGTGGTTATCAGTTGTTGTATACTCCGCATATAGCTTTAAGAGACCTGTGGAAAGTTTCTGGTCATTTAGATTTTTATACAGAAAACATGTTTCCTCCGATGGAGCTTGAAAACAGAGCCTATCAATTAAAACCTATGAATTGTCCTTTTCATATTTATGTTTATAACCAAAAAAGAAGAAGTTATCGAGAATTTCCTTTACGTTTTTGTGAATTAGGAACGGTTTATCGTTTTGAAAGAAGCGGGGTCTTACATGGGCTGTTAAGGGTTAGAGGATTCACTCAAGATGATGCTCATATCTTTTGTCGCGAAGACCAGCTTGAAGAGGAGCTTACCAACGTTTTGGATTTAGTAATTTACTTTTTAAAGGTTTTTGGTTTTCATGAATATAAAATATTTGTATCTACCAGGCCAGAAAAGTTTGTAGGTGATCCACAGGTTTGGGACGTAGCAGAAGAGGCCCTTAAAAAGGCTTTAGAAAACAAAGGTTTATCTTATGAAATAGACCCTGGAGAAGGGGTGTTTTATGGACCTAAAATAGACCTAAAGATAAAAGATGTATTGGGTAGATTTTGGCAGTGTTCTACCATTCAGGTAGATTTTAACCTGCCTGAAAGGTTTAATCTGGTCTATGTAGGAGAGGATAATAAGTTTTATCGTCCTATTATGATACATAGAGCCTTATTAGGGTCCTTAGAAAGATTTTTAGGGGTTTTAATAGAAAATTACGCCGGGGCTTTCCCGTTTTGGATAGCTCCGGTGCAGATAAAGGTTCTAACGATTACCGACAGAACCATCCCTTACGCAGAAAAGGTGGCTCAGACTTTAGAACAGACTGGTTTTAGGGTAGAAAGAGACTTTAGAAGTGAAAAACTTAATTATAAAATAAGGATGGCTCAGCAAGAAAAGGTGCCTTACATGGTAATAATTGGAGATAAAGAAGAAGAAAATCAAGTAGTAAGTCTTAGAACACGCACAGGGGAAATTTTAAACAATCTATCTTTGGAAGATCTTATAGATAGATTAAAAAAAGAAAATCACCCAGTTTATCAACTTAATGAAAGGTCTTAAGTATCCTCTTCCTTTTAAAATTTTTGGTCTTAAAGTCTTTAAAATTCTAAAAAAAATCTTGTTTAGGAGGATAAGGGTAATATGCAAAAAGATTTGAAGAAAAAATATCGGGTTAACGAGCAGATAAAAGCAAATGAAGTAAGGTTAATCGGTCCTGATGGTAAACAGATTGGGATAGTGTCTCTAAGAGAAGCTCTGAGATATGCCGAAGATTATGGTTTAGATTTGGTAGAAATTGCCCCTACAGCTAATCCGCCTGTTTGTAAAATTATGGATTTTGGAGAGTTTTTATATCAAGAGGCAAAAAAAGCTAAAGAAGCTAAAAAAAAGCAGGTACAGATCGAAACCAAAGAAATCAAGCTCAGCCCCAAAACAGATAAACACGATTTAGAAGTAAAAATTAAACACATTATCAGGTTCTTAGAAGATAAAAACAAGGTAAAAGTTAGGATAGTGTTTAAAGGAAGAGAGATATCCCATCCAGAAATGGCAGACAAGGTTTTACAAGCTATTTTTGAAGCGGTAAAAGATAAAGCTCAGATAGAAAGTCCTCCTAAGCTTGAAGGTAAACAATTGATAACCATCCTTGCTCCTTTGGTAAAAAAATGATTTTTTATTTTTTTATGTTGAACCCACTTTAAAAGTAAAAACTCTGCATTATATTTTCAACGAATTTTTTCTTAATTTAATCGTTTAACAGTTTAATCGCTAAAATTTTAGGATGGGAGGAGGTTATGGCCATCTATGAATATGAGTGCTTAGCTTGCGGACATAGGTTTGAGGTTTGGCAAAAAATTACTGAAGAACCTCTTAAAACTTGTGAAAAATGTGGTGGAGGATTAAGACGGCTTATAGGTAATACCGGTTTTATTCTAAAAGGAAGTGGGTGGTATGTGACAGATTATGCTCGAAAAGAAAAAGGTCAAAAAGATAACGGTAAGCAAGAAAGTTCTAAAGAAAGTTCTTAATTTGAGGACTTAATAACAACTGTAAGAAAAAAGAATAAAATTTAAAAGATCAAGAAAACAAATAATCTTTAAGAATATAAGCTAAGTTTCTAATCTCTTCTTGGGCTTGTGGAATGGCTCTTTTGTTGATAAAATCCTCCCAAACAAACTGTGGTCCTGTGGCTAAAAGAGTAGTAGCAACCCCTTGCGGCACTAAAAACCTTGCACTTTCCTTCTTAACTTCCTTCATAAATTCTTTATAATACCCCATCGATTGCTGAATAACTTGTTTGTAAATCTCTACATGAGTAGGTTTAAACACCCCAGGAACTACAAATTTATCTACTTCTGTATATCTATGTGAACGCTGGTTAAAATTAAGCCAAGTGTGTCTTACAAATTGATGACTAAAAATCCTTGAAAAATTATGTGTAATTACACCAATCCAGTTGAAAGGATAAGGTTTTTCTTGTTGAATGATGATGATTTCAGGCTCAGTAAAAAGGTTGTCAGGGTTCTTTTCTAAAATTTGGTAGGTAAAATCTAAAAGACTTCCTTTGTATAAAAGGTCCTGCTTCCTAAAATATGTAATTTTAATACCTGATAAATCAGGTGGGGTTTCTATAACTTTAGCAAAGGCTTCATCAGAAAGATTCTCTGCAAGATGTCTTAGGTTAAAAAGGGCTTGTTGGTTAACTTCATCCCAAAAAACCTTAAAATAAACCTGTGCTAAAAGGAGTTTATGAGTGTCTTTTATATTAGCTGTGTCTACAAAAACTGGAGTATGGGCAAAGACGCTATAATGTTCTAACTTCTTTAGATGTAAAAGAAAACTTTTAAAGGCTTCGAAATTTTTGAATTTTTCTTCAGAAAAAAGAGCTAAAGGATGGGAAGAAGCATAACATATTCTTGCCCCTAAATAGCTAAAAAACAAAAAATCAGTTAGAGCCTTAAAGTCTGAATTTTCAAACACTATAGAAATAAGTTCTTTTTGAGTCTCTCTTAAGTCAGATAGTTTCATTTATAACCACCTGTTGACCCAAAACCACCTCTTGAATTCTTTTGTGGTGGTTCTTTGATTTCTATTATCTCAGGGAATCCTACTTGGATAAAAACTGCCTGGGCTATTTTTTCATGAGCCTTTATAAAGGCTGTTTTTTGAGAAAGATTAACCACCGGGATTTTTACCTCGTCTTCTTCTCCACAATAGTCAAAATCGATGATGCCTGCCGAGTTTGGCATGATAAGCCCTTTATTTTTAAAAAGTGACGACCGAGGAAAGATAAATAGGGCGTAAGGGTAGGGGGCTTTCATCACCAAACCGGTTCTTATAAGTTTAAACTCTCCTGGGAGTATTTCTAAATCTTCTAAAGCAAAAAGGTCATAACCAACCGAACCGCTGGTGCTTTTTTCAGGAAGTTTAGCCCTTTCGTCTTTTTTCCATATCTCTACCTTCATCTTGACCTCGTTTAAACTCAATTTTTAACCTCAGACTATTTATTTAAAAAGTAAGAAAGTTTGGTTAACCCTAATAAGAAGGAAAGGTTTTCTATACGGACTGAGTTATCTTTAGAAAAAAAAGGGATTTTAGTTAGGTTTAAAATGGCTTTTAATCCTTGATTTAAAAAAGCTTGGATATAGACCTCTGCGTCTTCCTCTGCGGTAATAACCCCTATGTCTACTCTAATGGCTTTAAAAACATAAGAGACTTGGTCTAAATTATAAACAGAAACCCCATTATAAATCCTTCCTATGTGTTCTTCTCTGTGATCAAAGGCTGCCATAAAATAAAAACCTTCTTTCTGTAGCTCCTTAGTTTGTAATAAGAAAACCCCTAAAGGAGAAATTCCACCTAAAACCAAGTTCCACTCTTGAGACCTTCCTAAAAATTTTTTTAAGTTAAACTTTAAAGTCTTAACATTATAACCTACGCCTTTGGTCCCAAGCGTGCCTAAAAAATTAAGATCTTTTCTTAATTGTGCTGAAGTAACCCCTGCTCTTTCTGCTAATTCCTCTGAAGAAATAGAAGTTATACCTTTAATTTCAAGATTTTCCAAAATTTTAAGATAAAAAATTAACCTTTCTAAAGTATTTTCTGGTATGTCTTTAATTTTCATTCCCTTTTATGGTCTTAAGTATGTTTTCCTTATAAGGAGGATATATCACCCCTTTTTCTGTTATGATAGCCGTTATTAATTCCCCAGGAGTTATGTCAAAGGCAAAGTTGTAAGCCTTTGCGTTTAATGGGGCAATTTTTGATTTAACGCAATAAAGAACTTCCTTAGAAGGCCTTTGTTCTATCGGTATTTCTTCACCTGAAAGAATTTCTAAATCGAACGTAGAAGATGGAGCGGCTACAAAGAAAGGTATCTGATGATGATAGGCAAGAACAGCTAAACTATAGGTGCCTATTTTGTTAGCAGTATCCCCATTACTCGCAATCCTATCAGCCCCTACTATAACGGCTTTAACCTGTCCTTTTTTCATAAGATACCCTGCTGTGTTATCGGTAATGATGGCATAAGGGATTTTAAGCTTGCTAAGCTCCCAAGCAGTAAGCCTTGACCCCTGTAAAAAAGGTCTGGTTTCATCTACAAACACAAAAATCTTTTTGTTGTGTTTATAAGACTCTCTTATTACACCTAAAGCTGTTCCATATCCTCCAGTAGCCAAAGCTCCTGTATTACAATGAGTAAGCACTCCACCTTCAGGAATAAGGTCCTTACCAAATTTTGCCATAGCGAGATTTCCTATTATATCTTCTTCCCATATTTTTAACGCTTCTTCCTCTAAAAAGAAATACAACCTCTTTAAAATTTCTAAAGTGATCTGTTCTTTTTCAATCTCTTTAAGAAAATTTTCACAAACGTTTTTCATTCTGTTAACAGCCCATTTAAGATTAACTGCCGTAGGTCTTGCTGTTTCTAAAAGATAGCTGATTTTTTTAACCTCTTGATTTATGCTCTGGATAGAGATTTTTTTCTTTTTTTCTAAAAAGTTTTTAATTCCTATGGTAAATCCGATGGCAGAACATATTCCTATAGCAGGGGCACCTCTTACCACCATATCCTTGATGGCTTTTCTAACCTTATCAACTGTATTGCAAATAATATATTTTTCCTGTTGTGGTAATTTCCTCTGGTCGAGCAAAAATAACCCTTCATCAGTCCATCTCCAGGTTTGGATAAAATCTGCTTGAGGAGGAACCTTTAGATTTATGTTTTTTTTCATTTTTCTAATAGCTCCTCTAAAAGTTTGTTAACAACCTTGGGATTAGCTTTTCCTTGGGTTTTCTTTAAAACTTGACCTACAAAGAAACCAAGCAAACCTTTCTTTCCTGCTTTATATTTTTCTACTTCTGCCGGATTTTCTTTTATAACTTCTTCACAAATAGCCCTTAGTTTTTCCTCTGAGCTTTCTTGCACCAACCCTTTTTCTTCTACTAATTTTTTAGGTGCAACCCCTTTTTCATAAACCTCAGGAAAGATTTGTTTAGCTATGGTTATAGAAATAAGATTATCCTCTACCAATTTAAGAAGTTGGGCTAAAATTTCTGGGGTAAGGTTTGACTGGCTGATGGTTATGTTGTCTCTGTTTAGATAGCGTAAAACCTCAGTAAGCATAAAGTTAGAAACTGCTTTAGGGTTAGGATAATATTTTAAGGTTTCTTCAAAAAATTCAGCAAAATCCTTTTCTTCTATTAAAATTTCTACTTCATAAGGGGTAAGCTTATACTGGGTTAAAAATCTTTGTTTTTTCACATGAGGAAGTTCAGGAAGTTCCTTATTTACTTTTTGTAACATGTCATCGTCTATTTGAATTTCTATCAAGTCTGGGTCAGGGAAATAGCAGTAATCATGAGCTTCCTCTTTTCCTCTCATAGGATGGGTGGTTTGAGTGGCTTCATCATAAAGTCTGGTTTCTTGTACGATGGTTTTCCCTTCAAGCAGCATCCCTATCTGTCTTTTGATTTCATAGGATAAGGCTTTCTCAACGTGTTTAAAAGAGTTCATATTTTTAAGTTCTACTTTGGTTCCAAATTTATCACTTCCTTTGGGCCTCACTGAAACGTTAGCATCACACCTTAAGCTTCCTTCTTCCATATTACCGTCACAAATCCCTAAATATCTTAGGATTCGCCTCAAAGTTTTTAAGTAGGCTACAGCCTCTTCAGGAGAAGAAATTTCTGGTGCACTAACTATTTCCAAAAGGGGAGTCCCACAACGGTTAAAATCTACATAGGAAAAGGGTTGCTTTTCATCATGGATAAGTTTGCCGGCATCCTCTTCCATATGTATCCTTACTAAATGGATGGTCTTTCGGGTGCCGTTTATTTCTATCTCTACTTCTCCGCCTTCAGCTATAGGAAGCTCGTATTGAGAGATCTGGTATCCTTTAGGGAGGTCTGGATAAAAATAGTTTTTACGGGCCATCACCGAAACTTTATTTATTTTACAACCTAAGGCCAATCCTAATTTTAAGGCAAATTCTACTGCTCTTTTGTTGATTACAGGAAGTACCCCAGGTTGACCTGTGCATACAGGACAAATTTGAGTGTTAGGTGGGTTTCCAAACTCGGTAGAACAGGAACAAAACATCTTGGTTTGGGTATTGAGCTGCGCATGAACTTCAAGCCCTATGACCGTCTCAAATTCCATAAACCACTCCTTTTATATGAGGTTAAATTTTTAATCAAGGTTGCGGTTACAATTCAAAAGTTTATCATACAATTTTTTTATCCTGTGTCAAGTGTTTAGTTTTCTTCAAAAACCTCCTAAAAGATGGCTTTTTTCTTTTGGAAAGACAGCCTTTAAAGCCTATGTCTCGTTTATGCTTAAAACAGAAGCAAGATAGAAGATTTTTGTGATATCTATTTTAGGTGGTGTTATTACTAATGTCAATGTCATCTTTTATTCCTAAATTGGAATGTCATGGTGTCATCTTTTTCTTAAGTTTAAAAATCTTCCTCCAAGGGTGTTGAGACGACGGTCTCCATTCCTCTTTTTTTACCCTGCACTCACTCATATTCGCTCTTCTACTCAAAATCTCCTCTTCATCCAACACTTTCTTCTCATCCATTATCTCCTCAAACTGAACCTCACTCCCCCTGTATAAAATCTTTATCTTCCCCTCTACCTGCTCACAAACCTCCACTTCTTTATCACTTAAAGTGCTAATCCCGCTACCACCTAACAACTGATACAACCTCCCCTTATACCTTATAGTGTTGTCCCTATTCACCTTCCTAATCTGTTTCACACTAAATACCAAATCAAGATTTAACCCCTCTGGTAGTTCCCTGTAAACACTCTCTGTCTGAAGCATGTATCTGTTATTATACCAAGGCCAAAACTCTTCCTCCAAAAACTTGTTCGCACTCTCATAATCCTTTATCTTCTTAAGCCTTAGCTCCTTGATCAATCTATCTTGCAGAAAACCAAAAAGCCTTTCTATCCTACCTTTGGCTTGTGGTGAATTAGCTGAAGCAAAACATCCATCTGAACAAGCATCCCCGCTTTGGACATCCTTCTCCGTCTCCTATATACCTTCCTTTTTTTTCTTGGTTCATGTAGTCCTTCTTCTATTATCAGAAGCTTCCTTAGGCTTTTGTAGATAAGATTAATACCATAGTTCTCTATAAGTTTGTCTCTAAAGTGAAGCACATTGAAGTCA
>Ga0072500_148787_pt1 | contig 26839 bp, 24 predicted proteins | sample GBScelen77Swater_FD_63803 | JGI IMG/M metagenome (GOLD analysis project Ga0072500, IMG submission 63803) | Hot spring microbial communities from Great Boiling Spring, Nevada - cellulolytic enrichment S 77C v2 (version 2) | ecosystem: Environmental > Aquatic > Thermal springs > Hot (42-90C) ...
TGGCTCCCCGCCTTGGCCGATGTTTTCCCCAGCGACTTCGTGGAAGAGGATGGGAAGTGGGTGGCCACCGTGAAGATTCGCCAGGGCATCACCTGGACCGATGGCACTCCTCTCACCGCCGATGACGTGGTGTTCACGTTCAATGTTCTCCTCACCGAGGTGGGTGAATATCGCATGGCCCTTGCCCTCGGTGGGAACTGGCCGAGCTATTGTCCGGACACCCTTCTGGCTGTGGAGAAAGTGGACGATTACACCGTGAAATTTGTGTACGCGGAGGAACCCGGGCTTGGCGAGTGGACGTTCGGTGCTCTTACTTGTCCCATTGTGCAGAAAGCCTATTGGGAGCCGAAGTTCCAGGCGGCCCTTCAGACCGATGACCCTGCGGCTTCCCTCCTTGCGGTGGTTCCCGAGGGCGAGCCCATTCTCGGTGGGTATCAGCTCGTACGCTGGGAGCCCGGCGCTTTCGCCCAGGTGGACAAGAACCCCACCTACTACGCCACCGGCGAGAGCCTAACCCTCTATGAGGGCGGTGGCGCCGTCATCGAGAACCCCAGGCTCGGCTACTATTTTGAGGCCTACGGTGGGGCTACGGGCCCGGTGCTCCACAAGCTCGTGGAGGGGCCCTATGTGGACTCCATCATCTACCCGATCTACCTCAACCAGGATGCCGCTGTTTTGGCCCTCCAGAAGGGTGAAATCGCTATGTTCCTGAACCCCCTGGGCTTGGCGAAAGGGTTTGAGGATCGGCTTAAGGCCACGCCTGGCGTGACCATCATCTCCAACCCGCCCTGGGGCTTCCGGTATCTGGCGTTCAACATGCGGCGGGAGCCCATGAGCTACAAGGCCTTCCGCGTGGCCGTGGCTACCCTCATTGACCGGGAGTACGTCGCCGAAAGCGTCTTCCAAGGCATCATTACCCCCATGTACTCCGCTGTTCCCGAATCTAACCCGTTCTGGCATAACCCGGACGTGGTCGTTTACGGCAAAGGCCTCACTCACGCCCAAAGGGTGGAGGAGGCCGTGCGGATCCTCAAAGAGGCTGGTTTCTCCTGGGATGCCGAGCCCAAGGTGGTCAACCCCGGGACGCGCAACGAGGCTGTTGTAGGGGTTCTCCCTGATGGGACTGAAGTTCCTGCCCCCAAGGGCTTCAAGCTTCCCGATGGCCGCTACTGTCCGGAGATCGAGCTTTTGGCGCCCTCCGCCGGCTACGACCCGCTCCGCGCCACGTTCGCTCTTTACATCGAGCAGTGGATGAAGGAGCTGGCCATCCCCGTAAAGGCTAACCTCACCGGGTTCAACGTGATCGTGAACAAGGTCTGGGCTCCCGAAGGCTTCGACTTCGACATGTACATCCTGGGTTGGTCCTTGGGCAACCCGGCCTTCCCCGATTACCTCTATTACTTCTGGCACTCCTCCCAGGACGTTCCCGATGGTTTCAACACCCCGGGTTATCGGAACCCCGAGTTCGATGCTCTGGCCGAGGCTTTCCTCAAGGCCAAGAGCGTAGAGGAGGCCCGGCCCTTGGTGTTCAGGATGCAGGAGATCCTCGCTGAGGACGTGCCCTACGTGATTCTCTTCGACACGCCCATTAAGGAAGCCTATCGTGCCGACGAGATCGAGTTCCCCTACACCGAGGTCCTGGGCGGTATCCAATTCGTGTGGCCGCTTACCACGGTCAAGGCCCTGAAGTAGGAAGGAAAAGGGCGGGACACGGGGGGTGGTTTTGCGCCACCCCCCTTTTGTCCTAAGGGGGCTTTCTCATGCTGCGCTACATCGGCTGGCGAATTGCCCAAATCTTCGTCACGTTTTTTCTCTTCCTTACGGTGGTTTTCCTCCTTTTCCAGGCTATGCCCGGCGACTACACCAAGCAATTCATCATGAACCCGAGGATTCCGCCGGAAGCGCGCCAGGCCCTTGCCGAGCGCCTGGGCCTTACAGGAAGCGTTTGGGATCAATACATTCACTACGTGCGCAACGTCTTTACCGGAAATTTGGGGGTCTCTTTTCAGTATTACCCCCGCGAGGTTTGGGATGTGATCAAGGAAAGGCTTCCCCGCACAGCGGTTCTTTTCCTGGTGGCTGATCTCCTCGCGTTCGCCTTAGGTTACCCACTGGGGAAATACATCGCCTGGCGGCGGGGCCGTATCTCCGACTACGTGGTTACCGTGACCGGTGTTCTCTTCTACACCATCTTCACCCCTCTTTTGGCCATCATCCTCCTTTTTGTTTTTTCCAATGTGCTTGGCTGGTTCCGAAGCGGCGGCTTCCTCACCCCCTCCCTTTGGCTTAGGCCGCCGGTTTCCCCCCAAACCGTGTTCCTTCTTCTCACTGCCACGATTTGCGGGCTTCTTGGTCTTTGGGGAGGAAGTTACTTTTTGACCCGCCGAATCGGGCACCCGCGGCCGAGAACTTGGGCCCGCCGCGGCCTCCTGGTTTTGGGCCTTGGGGTGGCCGTGATCGCTTGGTGGTACTCAGGGATCGGAAAGTACGCCTGGGATATCGTTTGGCACATGTTCCTTCCCGTTTTGGCGGTGACCCTCATTTCTTTCGGGGGAACGATGCTCCTCATGCGGGACTCCATGCTGGAGGTGATACGGGAGGACTACATTGTCACCGCGAAAGCCAAGGGGCTTCCGGAAAAGGTGGTCCGCGACAAGCACGCCGCCCGGACAGCCCTTCTTCCCACCATCACCAACTTCACTATCGGGCTTGGGTTCATCGTCTCCGGCGGGATCGTCACGGAAACCATGTTCTCTTGGAAAGGCATGGGGCTTACCTATCTCGAAGCCGTCCTCCAGCAGGACTTCCCCTTGGCCATGGGCTGCCTCACGTTTACGGGCATTTTGGTCCTCCTTTTGCACCTTGTGGTGGATGTGCTCTATGCCTTTTTGGACCCGCGGATTTCCTACTAGGAGGCCGGGATGGTTTCCGAAAAAGTGAAAATCGAGCCCCTTTGGAAAATAAGGCTGCGGCTTTCCTTCCAAAGTCTGTGCAGAAACTGGGCCCTGTTCTGGGAGTCGCGGATCGGTCCCTTGGGGCTTGGCATCATCCTCTTTTTCGTGCTCCTTATGATCGCCCACCCCATCCTTATGGCCACCGTTTGGGATCCCCGGGTTTACGACCCCATTATGGGGTTTGATCGGGCCTTGGTGGGTCGGCATCCGGCCCCGCCGTCGTGGGCCCACCCCCTGGGCACCGACCCCATCGGCCGCGACATCCTCTCCCAGCTCATGTGGTCCACCCGCTCGGAGTTCGCCTTGGGCGTGACTTCCGCCCTGATCACCGTGGTCATCGGCACCCTCATCGGCGCAATCTGCGCTTATTTTGGGGGCATTATCGACACGATTTTCATGCGCTTGGCTGACCTGGTTATGCTTTTCCCCTTTATCGCCCTCCTCATGGTCCTGCGGAGCGTCATTCACCTTGATCTTTGGCGGTTGGCTTTGGTGATGGGCATCCTCTCCGGTTTTGGTGGGATCACCATTACCCTCAAGGCCCAGGCCCTTACGGTGAAGGTGAAGCCGTATATCGAGGCGGCAAAGGTTGCGGGCGGAAGCGCGTTTCACATCATTCGCCATCACATCATCCCCAACATCATGCCCCTCTCCTTCCTCTACATGATGTTCAACGTCACGGGCGCGGTGTTCACTGAAGCCGTCCTTTCCTATTTTGGCCTTTTGGACATCCGCATGAGCTGGGGAATCATGATCCACACCGCAGAGTCCGCTGGCTACCTCGGCGCTTTTGGTCAGTATTGGTGGCTTTGGGCGCCGCCCGGCGCGGCCATCACCCTCCTTTGTTTCGCCTTCTATCTTGTGGGCCGCGGCCTGGACACCGTGGTGAACCCAAGGCTTCGGAAGAGGTGATCCTATGGCCCTTTTGGACGTGAAAAACCTTACCATGCATTACACCACGAAGATGGGCGATGTCCACGCGGTGGACAACGTCTCCTTCACCATTGAGCCCGGCGAAGCCATCGGGCTTGTGGGCGAATCCGGATGCGGGAAAACCTCAATTGCCCTCACACTCCTTCGCCTTTTGCCCGATAACGCCAAATTTCTTGGAGGAAGCGTTCTTTTTGAGGGCGTGGACCTCGTTCGCATTCCCGAGGAAGAAATGAGAAAAATCCGGTGGCGAGGGATCTCCATGATTTTCCAAGCAGCCATGAACTCCCTGAACCCCGTTTATCGCGTGGGCGACCAGATCATCGAGGCCATACAAACCCATTTTCCCATCACTTACCAAGAAGCAAGGAAGCGCGTGGCCGAGCTTTTCGACCTTGTGGGGCTAGCCCCGGAGCTCATGGACCGCTATCCCCATGAGTATTCCGGCGGCATGAAACAGCGGGCTGTCATCGCCATGGCCCTCTCCTGCTCCCCAAAGCTCGTCATCGCTGATGAGCCCACCACTGCCTTGGATGTGATCGTTCAGGATCGCATCCTTCGCCGTATCGATGAGGTTCGAAAACAGCTGAACATGGCTATGCTCTACATCTCCCACGACATCGCCGTTATTGCCGAGGTATCCCAGCGGATCGGCGTGATGTACGCCGGGAACCTCGTGGAGTTCGCCGATACCGTGACCATTTTCAAAAATCCAGCCCATCCTTACACGATTGCCCTCATGTCCGCGTTTCCCTCCATTAAGGGCGAGAAGCGAAAGCTCCAGGGACTTCCGGGCGAGCCGCCGGATCTTCTCCGGCCTCCTTCGGGTTGTCGCTTCCATCCCCGCTGTCCTTTTGCCACCGCCGTGTGCACGGAAAGCCCGCCGGAGTACCGGGAAATCCATCCTCAGCACTACGTGGCCTGTTGGCATCCCCAGGTTGGGAGGTCCTGATGGCGGAGGTCCTAAAACTCGTGGAGGTTCGGAAGCTCTACCCCGTGAAACGCCGGGTTTTTGCTCTCAAAGTCCGGGACTTCGTCCACGCCGTAGACGGGGTGAGTTTTTCCGTGGAACAGGGGGAAATTTTCGGCCTAGTGGGGGAAAGCGGGTGTGGGAAGACCACCACCGGAAAACTCATTGTCAAGCTGGTGGATCCCACCTCTGGCCATATTTATCTCGATGGCCAAGATATAGTCTTGATCCGTCGGGGAAAACAATTACAGAATTTCCGGCGCGCCGTACAGATGATCTTCCAGGACCCCTACGAATCGTTGAACCCGAGGTTCACCATCTTCGACACGGTGGCGGAACCCCTCATGATCCACGGGGTTCGCTCCCTAAGCGAGCGGGAAGCCCTGGTGGCGGAGATCCTTGCCCAGGTTGGTCTTACCCCGCCGGAAACGTTCATGTTCCGCTACCCGCATGAGCTCTCCGGAGGCCAACGCCAGCGGGTGGCCATAGCCCGGGCCATGGTGATCCGCCCCAAATTCGTGGTGGCCGATGAGCCCACCTCCATGCTGGACGTCTCCATCCGCGCGGGGATCATGGACCTTCTCCTTAACTTGCGGGCGGAACTGGGGATCAGTTACCTTTACATCACCCACGACCTTGCGGTGGCCCGTTACATGTGCGATCGTTTGGCCGTGATGTATTTGGGGAAAATCGTGGAGCTTGGTCCCACGGAAGAGGTGATTCAAAACCCCTTGCATCCCTATACCCAGGCCCTTCTTGCTGCCGTTCCCGTTCCTGACCCCACCTATAAACGCGAGCCGCCGGAGATCAAGGGCGATGTGGCCGCGCCCATCAATCCCCCGCCGGAGTGCCGCTTCCTCCCCCGCTGTCCTAAGGCCCAAGAGATCTGTACCCGCTCCCCCCATCCTCCCTTAGTGGATGCGGGCGGCGGCCACTTCGTGGCCTGTTATCTTGCGGGACCATGGAAAAATACCGGGTAAGCGACCTCGTTTGGGCCAAGGTTTTGGAGCTTCTTCCCAACGGCGCCCTCCTCCAATTGGACGAGGAAACCACGGGTTTTTTGCACCTTTCGGAGATTGGGGAGGGGGTAAGCCCCAGGGAGGAAAAACTTGCGGAGGGGATGGAAGTTTTGGTGAAGGTGATCGGGACGGATCATTTTGGCCGGCCGCTTTTATCCCTGCGGCGGGTTACGGAGGCCGACCGAGAGGCCGCAGAATTTCACCGCGAGGCTTTGGAATTTCGCTCCCTTCTTTCCCGCCGTCCTTTGGCCGCAGAGGAGGGGGGTAAAACCGAGGATCGCCTGGAATGGCGGCTCGCCCGGTGGTTAGCGGAGGCCGAAGCCTCCCTCAACACCCTGCGGCGCCGCCGTAACGAGCGCCTTTACCGCGGCCTTGGAGATTGAAAGGAAGCTTATGCCGAAAGGGCTGGTGATCATCGATAAGGAGAGGTGCAAGGGTTGTGGGCTGTGTGTGGCCACGTGTCCGTTTGGGGTTTTGGCCCTAACCTCTGAACTCAACCGCTACGGGTACAACGTGGCTGCTCCTTCCGCGCCGGAAAAGTGCACCGGATGTGCGATGTGTGCCCAAATGTGCCCAGATGCGGCCATTGAGGTTTATCGCCAGCAGCCGGTGAAGGAGGGCGTATGAGGGTCCTCATGCGCGGGAACGAGGCCATGGCCGAAGCGGCGATCCGCGCCGGATGCCGCTGCTATTTTTGCTATCCCATTACGCCTCAAGGGGAGCTTGTGGAATACATGGCCCGGCACCTACCCCGCCATGGCGGGGTTTTTCTTCAGGCGGAAAGCGAGGTAGCTGCCATCAATATGGTGTACGGCGCTGCGGCGGCAGGCGTGCGCACCATGACCTCCTCCTCTTCGCCGGGCATCTCCCTCAAGATGGAGGGGATCTCCTACCTCGCGGGCGCCCGGCTTCCCGCGGTGATCGTGAACGTCATGCGTGCTGGCCCAGGTTTAGGAAACATCGCTCCCGCTCAGGGCGACTATTTCCAGGCCACGAAAGGCGGCGGCCATGGCGACTACCGTCTTATTGTGCTTGCTCCCTCCACCGTCCAAGAAGCCGCGGAATTTGTGATGCTTGCCTTCGATCTTTCCGACCGCTATCGCGTTCCTGCGATGATCCTCGCCGACGGGATGCTCGGCCAGATGATGGAGCCTGTAGAGCTTCCCGAGCCTATCCCCTCGGAGAAAATCCCGCCCAAGCCCTGGGCCTTAACCGGGGCAAAAGGCCGGCCTCCCAACGTAGTTTCCAGTTTCGACCTCGACCCTTACCGCTTTAGGGAAATTCTGCGCGGCCTTTGGGAGACCTACCGGGAGATCGAGAAAAACGAGGTGCGCTACGAGGAGTACGAAACCGCGGATGCCGATCTTGTTCTTGTGGCCTACGGAACGATGGGAAGGATCTGCCGCACGGTAGTGCGGCGGGCGCGAAAAGAGGGGTTACGGGTGGGGCTTTTCCGTCCCATCACCCTTTGGCCTTTCCCCTACGAACCATTGAGAAAGCTTTCCGAGCGCGTTCCCGTCCTTCTTACCGTGGAGCTCTCCGCGGGGCAGATGTGGGAGGATGTACGGCTTGCGGTGGAGGGCCGGGCCAAAACTCCATTTTATGGGGAGCTCGGTGGGGTTGTGCCCACGCCCGACGACGTTTTGCGCGAGGTGAGGAAATATGTCCGTGGTTGAAACGAAAGTTCCTGCGGGATTTGTCCCGGTTTATCGGCGGCCGAAGGCCCTTTCGGATAAGCGCTTCACCTATTGCCCGGGCTGCCATCACGGGATCATCACCCGGCTTGTGGCCGAGGCCATCGATGAGCTTGGGATTCAGGAGCGAACGGTGGGGATTGCTCCCGTGGGCTGCGCGGTTTTCCTTTACGAGTTTTTCCGGTGCGATTTTGCCCAGGCGGCCCACGGCCGGGCCTGCGCGGTAGCGACCGGGATCAAGCGCGCGAATCCCGACCTCATTGTTTTTACCTATCAAGGTGATGGCGATCTTGCCGCCATCGGCACGGCGGAAACTGTTCATGCGGCAAACCGAGGGGAGAACATCACCGTGATCTTCGTGAATAACCAAATCTACGGGATGACCGGGGGGGAGATGGCGCCCACCACCCTTCCGGGAATGCGCACGGTGACTACCCCTGAGGGCCGGGATGTGCGCACCACCGGCTACCCCCTGCGCATGTCGGAGATGCTCGCCCAGCTTGAGGCCCCTTCCTACATCACCCGCCAGGCCGTGTTCGACGTGCGGCACGTGCAAATGGCCCGGAAAGCCATCCTTAAAGCCTTCCGGAATCAGATCGAGGGGAAAGGTTTTTCCCTGGTGGAAATTGTGGCCGCCTGCCCCACGAACCTGCGGATGAGCCCCGCGGAGGCAAGCAAATGGGTGGCCGAGCAGGCCCTCAAATATTTCCCGCTTGGGGACCTCAAAGTCCGGGACTAAAAGGGGGAGGGCATGGAAATCGGCGTGATCTTCGCAGGTTTCGGCGGACAAGGGATCCTTTTGGCGGGAAAGGTCTTGGCCCGGGTGGCCATGGAAAAAGGCTTTGAAGTCACTTGGCTTCCGAGCTATGGCCCGGAGATGCGTGGTGGAACGGCAAATTGCACGGTGGTCATCGCCGACGAGCCCGTGGGCTCGCCCATCGTGGATTCCCCTCAGGTCCTTGTGGCCATGAACGGGCCTTCCTTGGAGCGTTTCGGACCGAAGGTGGCCAAAGGCGGGACGATCGTGGTGAACACTTCTTTGGTCTCCAACGTCGCAGAGAGGCCTGACGTACGGCTTATTCGGCTTCCCATGAACGAGATCGCCCAGGAGCTTGGGGAGCCGCGCTGCGCGAACATGGTGGGGCTCGGCGCCGTGATCAAAGCCTTGGGGCTTTTCCCTTTGGATGCCGTAATTTCGGCCATGGAGGAGGAGCTGGGCGCCCGTGGCCGGGAAAGGCTTGTGGAAGTTAACCGCATGGCTCTAGAACGCGGTTTCGCCTGGTCTTCGGCGGACCAGTAGCACGGGTCTAAGACGGACTAACCTTCGTGAGTCCGGGGGATTGGGAGTAGGCCCCTAAAGGTTTGTTTTTATCGGGCTTCGTCCTGGCCTTCGCTATACTTCAAGGCTGTGGGGCACCCGTGAAGCGGCTGGCTGTTTATCTGGGTATCCGGAGCGTCATCCTTTTTCTCACCGTTGGCGTCGCGGTTTATCTGGTCGTTCTGGTAGCCACCCTGGGCGGTAAGCTCGACACGATCCGGGAGGCCCAAATCCGCGAAGAGGCTCGTGAAGCCTTACAAAGCCCAGCTTTTCGTCACTTTACAGAAGAGGAACGGGCCCGGGCATTTGCAGGACTTGTGGAAGCCCGGCGTCGCGCTGAAGGTCTGGACCGACCGTTTCTCTGGCGCACCTTTTCTTACTTTTTGCGCGGAATCGCCCTCAGCTTCGGCCGCTCGGAGCGGCTCACGAGCGATACAGGCTCCGGAGAAGTGCGGGTGATCCTGGTGGAAAGGCTTCCTCATACCTTGCTTCTTTGGGGCACCGGCCAATTACTTCTCTTCCTCTTTGCGGTCGCCCTTGCACTTACCCTAGCCCAGCGGGAGGGCTCCTTCCTGGACCGCCTGGTGTTGGTGGGGGTTCCGACCTCAGCGGCTCCCGCCTGGTTTTACGGAATCCTCTTGATCCTTCTTTTTGCTTCTCAGCTCAAGGTCCTTCCTTACGGAGGGTTTGTGGACGCGCCGCCTCCGCCCACTCCTTTGGCCTACGCGGCCAGCGTCCTCAGACACCTTATTCTCCCCGTTTCCTCCCTGTTTTTGGCAAGTTTTTTTGAGACTGCGTACATTTGGCGTGGCCTTTTTCTTCTGCATAGCGCGGAAGATTATGTGGAAATGGGCCGGGCGAAAGGCCTGCCGCGGCGGGTTTTGGAACGCCGCTATCTTCTGCGACCCTCTCTCCCCCCCGTTTTCACGAGTTTTGTACTCCGCATGATTCGCGCTTGGATGGGAGGAATCCTCACGGAAACGGTGTTTGCCTGGCCAGGGTTGGGAAGGCTCCTTTGGCTTGCTATTCGGGAAAACGATGTTCCTGTTTTGGTTGGAGCCACCGTGATCTATGGCTATCTCCTCGCGGGCAGCGTGCTGTTCTTGGACATCCTTTGCGCCCTCATAGATCCGCGAATCCCTCGGGGGTAAGGATGAGGCTGGGTCGGGCCTTCCGGAGCCTTCGGGCTTATCCTTTTGCCTGGATGGGCGGGGCGGTGGTTGCCTTCCTTTTGGGGCTTGCGGGGTACGCCTTGGTCCGCTACCCGTACGCGGAAGTTGTGCGGCTTTGGCAGGGATCCGCGGAAGTTTGGTTGGAAAACCCGCGTAATGCTGCCCCTGCTTGGGTCAACCTGTTTGGCGGGAACCGTCCCCCCACCCTCCGCGTGGCCTGGGATGACGCCGCTAAAACCACAACCTTTCCTTGGCCAGGGGTTGAGGAGACCACCGCTATTTTTGCGTTTGATTTTTCTTACGACGCGTTCCCCTCGGAACTCGCGGTATTTCTCAAACCTACCTACACCCGCATTCCTCCCCATGTGCGGTTCTTTTGGCGAATGCCGAACGGAGAGGAGTTCTTCTTAAGCGAAAGGATGGTGGAGCAAGCGCAACGCTATGTTCTTTCTGGGGACCGGGATCTTACGCGCCGGTTGGGCGGGCGAGCTCCGGAAATCGCGCTTTTTGAAAGCCCCCGGGAAGCGGGACGTCCGCTCAAGGGCACCTATCACTTGGTGGCAAAAATTTACACGTTCGAACCGGGAGATACGTTAGAAGCGAAGCTTGTGGTCTACGGGCGAGTGCATGGCCTGGGGGGGACGGACCACCTCCGGCGCGATCTAGCCTTAGGGCTCCTTTGGGGAACACCCCCGGCGTTGGCGTTCGGCGTGGCGGCGGCCTTGGGCGTTTTTCTCTTCCACCTTATCTTCTCGGCCGCAGGAGCTTGGTGGGGGGGATGGGTAGATGCGGTGGTAGAACGACTCACGGAACTCCGCTTGGTCGTTCCCTTAATTCCCTTTTTGGCCATGGTGGGCGTGTTTTGGTCGCGCAGCCTTTGGGCGATCCTTGGAGCTTTGCTCGGGTACAACCTTCTTGGGGGCGAGAAAACCTTTCGGGCCATCTTGATGCAAGCTCGAGTCGCTCCGTATTTGGAGGCAGCGCGGGCCTATGGGGCAGGCCCTTTCCGCCTAATCGTCCGCTACCTGATTCCTCAGGTTCTGCCGGCTCTTATCCCGTCGGTGGTGGTGGCCATTCCTGGGTACATATTTCTGGAGGCTTCCTTGGCTCTTTTGGGTTTGGGGGACCCTCTTTGGCCCACGTGGGGCAAGATCCTCGAGGAAGCCCACCGCGAAGGGGCCTTATACCTAGGTCAGTACTACTGGGTTTTGGAACCCGTAGCCCTTCTTTTCCTCACCGGGACAGGATTTACCCTTCTTGGATTGTCCCTGGAACGGGTGTTCAACCCTCGCCTGCGGCGTGTGTAAGGAAGGGAGCCCTTTTCTAGCCTTCGGGACCCCTGAAATGCTCCAGGGGACTTGACATTGTCCTTTGCCTCCGATACCATAAAAATTGCCACCATTCCAAGAAAAGGAGGTGATTGGCTGGGGAAAAGGGTGGGAGGATCTTGGCGGAAGCCCTTTTTCAAGAAAGGAGGTAAGCGGTGAAAAGGAGTGTGTGGCTTCTTGTGGTGTTGGCGTTGATGGGTCTTGGTGCGTTGGCGGCGTGCCCTGAGGCGGGGCTTCCCGTTGTGGACGTGAAGGCTACCGTCCCCGGCGGTTATCTCCTCCTCATCCAAAACAACCAGCTTTGTCCTGTTGCCACCTTTAAGCTTGTGTTCAAAGTGGAGGTTGCCGAGGTTAAAGCCCTCACATTGAACGGGCCAGCAGTGCTCTCTGTGGAGGGCGCGGGTAGGGTGTGGACGATCAAGCTCGCCGGTGCTGGACTTCCTCCCAGCCCGAAAGCCTTCCTTGTTGTGGGTGTGAAAGGTGTGACCCCGCCCGTGGAGGCCAAGTGTGAGGAGCTGGTGCGTTACGTGTTCCCCTATCCGCCCTTCTGCCCGTAAGGGGAACGAAATTTTTTGGGTTAAAGGAGGGAATGGATGAAGAAAGTACTGGTGTTCGGTCTTTTGGTAGGTTTGGTCTTGGGGGCTTTCGCCCGCCAGGGGGCTTGGGTGGACGAGGTCATTCTCACCCAGGAGCCCAGCACGGGCGCAGCCATCGAAAAACTTTTGGCTGGAGAAATAGACGTTTACGCCTTCTCCATTAGTGACCGCGCGTTGTTCGCCAAGGTGGCGGCGAGCCCAGAGCTCAAGTACTGGCTTTCCTACGGGTCGTTCAACGATTTCACCATGAACCACAGCTCGGATAACCCCTTCTTCAAGGATGGCCGGCTGAACCCGTTCGGAGTTCCCGCCATCCGCGAGGCTATGCACTGGATCATCGATCGCTATTACATCGCCAACGAAATTATGGGTGGCTTGGCCACACCCAAATTCTGCTACCTCAACCCCGAGTTCCCCGACGGGAAGGTGCGCTACCCTGATCTCATGGAGGCCCTGGAGGACTACTACAGCTACGATTTCGAGAAGGGGAAGGCCATCATCGAGGAGGAGATGAAGAAGCTCGGGGCCGAGCTTGTGGATGGCAAGTGGTACTACAACGGCCAGCCTGTAGAACTCAAGATCCTCATCCGTATCGAGGACGAGCGCAAACTTATCGGCGACTACATTTGCGACCAGTTGGAGAAGGTTGGGTTCACCGTGGTCCGCCAGTACGGGATCAGCCGCGAGCTCTCCCCGATCTGGATCGGAAGCGATCCCACTGAGGGCCTTTGGAACGGGTACACGGGCGGTTGGGTGACCACTGCGGTATCCCGCGACCAGGGCACGGGCTTCAACCAGTTCTACACCACCCGCATTCTCCCGTGGCCTCTCTTCCAGGCCCTGAAGACGGCGGAGACCATGCCGGAGTTGGACATCGTAGCCGACCGGCTCTACCGCCGCGACTACAACTCCATGGAGGAGCGCCGGGTCCTCTTCGAGCAGGCCCTGTGGCTCTCCAATAAGTACGCCAACATCATTTGGCTCGTGGACCGGAAGGGATTCACCCCGGCCCGCAAGAACGTGAAGGTTGCGGCGGACCTGGCAGCCGGCGTGTACGGTTCCCAAGCCTGGGGGCACACAATCCACTTCGTGGACGAGGAGGGCCAGCCCATCGTGGGCGGCACCATGAGGATCGCCACCTCCACCCTTCTCATTGAGCCTTGGAACCCCATCGCTGGTTCGAACTGGGTCTACGACATGTTCCCCATTCGGGCCACGGGTGAGAATGCTTACTTGGTGGACACCCGGGACGGCCTTATCTGGCCGCTGCACTTCGAGCGGGCCGAGGTTTACGTCCTTAAGGGCCTTCCCGTCGCCAAGAACGAGGGCCACGACTGGTGCACCCTCACCTTTGTGGACGAGATCAAAGTGCCGGAGGACGCTTGGGTGGACTGGGATCCGGTGGCGCAGCGGTTCATCACTGTAGGCGAGAAGTTCCCCGAGGGCCTCACGGCCAAGCGCAAGAGCGTCGTCTACTACCCCGAGAGCCTGTACGACGTGCCGCTCCACGACGGAAGCAAGATCTCCATCGCTGACTTCATTCTGGGGATGATCCTTACCTTCGACCGGGGCAAGCCCGAGAGCCCCATCTTCGATGAGGCCGAGGTGAGCGCCCTCGAGTCCTTCCTCAAGTCGTTCCGCGGCGTGCGCATCGTTTCCGAAAAACCGCTCATCATCGAGACCTACTCCGACGTGTACACCCTCGATGCTGAACTTTCCGTGAGCACCTGGTTCCCGTATTACGACCAGGGGCCGGGGTTCTGGCACGTCTTGGCCCTGGGGATCATGGCTGAGGCCAACAAGGAGCTCGCGTTCTCCGAGGACAAGTCCGACCTCCTTGGTGTGGAGTGGACGGACTATACCAAGGGGCCGAGCCTTGAGATCCTTGCCAAGTACCTGGACGAGGCTCTTGCTACTGGATACATCCCCTACGAGCCCACCTTGGGGAAGTACCTGACCAAGGAAGAGGCCATTGCCCGCTACCAGAACCTCAAGGCTTGGTACGAGGCCAAGGGCCACTTCTGGGTCGCCAGCGGTCCGTTCTACCTCGAGGCCGTGTACCCCACGGAGAAGGTGATCGTGCTCAAGCGGTTCGAGCAGTATCCGTTCGAGCTCGACAAGTTCCTCTTCCTCGCCCTGTAGGGTAGGACGGAGAGTTAGGTAAGCGGTCGGGGGATCGCCTGGAGGTTGCAATCTGGGCGATCCCCTTTTATATTCCCGCTTGCCAGCTTTCTTGGGATGAGGAGCGCCGATGCGGGACTTTTTGCGTGTAGCTCGCTATAGCCTAGTGAAGGCGATACTTTTGGGTTTCGCTGTGGTAGTGGCTGTGTTCATCACCATTCTCATTGTGAACATGGGGGGGCGGCTGGACGACATTCGCAAGCAGGAAATCTTGAACCAGGTAGCTCTCCAAGTGACTGCGAACCCAGCCTACCAGGAACTTCCGCCCTCGGAAGTCCGTCGGATAATCGAGGAGAAGGCCCAGCTGGAGTACCGGCGGCTTGGTTTGGACAAGCCTTTCCTTGTGCGCACCGCGGCTTACCTTAAGAATGCCATTACCCTGAACCTCGGAAGATCCGAGAACCTTCTGAGCGACACGATGTCCCGGGAAGTGCGACGGATTATCATTGAGCGTCTTCCGTCCACTCTTATTCTTTTCGGCACCTCAAGCATTCTTTTGTTCTTCACCGCTGTGTTTCTTGCTTTGGCTCTTTCCCGGCATTACGGGAGCTGGTTTGACCGGCTGGTGGTCTCCCTCGCGCCTACTTCCACCGCTCCGGGCTGGTTTTACGGGATCTTTCTGATCCTCATCTTCGCTGCAGTATTGCGAATTTTGCCGTTCGGAGGCATGGTGGACGCTCCTCCTCCCAAGGAGACAGGCGCTTATATCTTGAGCTTGCTCAAGCACATGATTCTCCCGGTGCTTTCCATGTTCGTTGGAGGACTGGCTTCTAGCGTGTACTCCTGGCGTACGTTCTTCCTCATTTACTCCAGCGAGGACTATGTGGAGCTCGCGAAGGCTAAGGGGCTGAGCGGTCGCACCATTGAGCGGCGCTACATTCTCCGGCCTACCCTGCCCCCCATCATCACCAGCTTCACCTTAATGGTCATCGGGATGTGGCTAGGAGCGATCATTCTGGAAAGCGTGTTCAATTGGCCGGGAATGGGCAGTCTCTACATCGCTGCGGTGAATTCGAATGACACGCCCACCGTGGTGGGGATCAACGTGATCTACGGATACCTCCTTGCAGGATCAGTGTTCTTCCTGGATTTCGTGTACGCACTGGTGGACCCGAGGGTGCGCATCGGAGCGGGCGAGAAGAAAGGGGTCTGAGGATGTGGCGAACACTCAAGGAAATCCGACGGTACCCTTCAGCGATTGTGGGTCTTTTTATTATCGGTGCCCTCATCATCTTGGCTATCTACACGGTCATTGCCATTCCTTATAGCCGGGCTATTGATCTTTGGCGGGCCGGGCCCGGCACATGGGACGAGAATCCCCGCAATGCTTGGCCGGTGTGGCTGGACTTTTTCACCCCACAAAAGCTCCCGCGTACGATCATTGTGGATTTGGAACACGCGGAAGTCCGGGAAGAAGAGGTAAGCGAGGATCGTAAGAAAGTGGAGCTGGTCCTCCCCGTGAATTTTGGCTACGATGGTTTTCCTTCAGAGATTACGCTCTTCCTAAATACCGAGGGGATTGCTCCGGGAACCCGGGTTCGCTATTCGGCGGTGTGGGAGAACCCTTTGGGGCAGCGCGTAGAGATCGCGAAAAGACGCTCCATGCGGGGAAGCGAGATCTACTACATTTCCCAGGATCCCCAGCTTATTGCCACTCTGGGCGCACCCGGGGAATACGCGCTTTTCTCCGATGTGAATTTGCGAGTTGCCGCGGCTCAGCGAACTGTGCTTAAGGGTACCTATCGTCTGTATCTTCAAGCGGAGTTACCCAAAGAGGCGCGGTTCACAGGGCGACTTATTGTGTACGGTCGCATCCACGGCCTGGCGGGGACAGACCACCTACGTCGGGATCTGACCGTGGCCTTAATGTGGGGAGCACCTGTAGCTTTGGCTTTTGGTCTTTTGGCCGCGTTGGGGTCGGTTTTGTCTACGTTCGTCTTGGCCGGCGTGGGCTCATGGTTTGGGGGCTGGGTGGACAGCCTCTTCCAGCGCCTTACCGAAATCAACATGATTATCCCCATGCTCCCCATCCTCATCATGATCGGCCAGTTCTACAGCCGGAGCCTTTGGCTGATGCTGGGGGTGGTTATCCTTCTCAGCATCTTTAGCGCAGGAATGAAAACCTACCGCGCCATGTTTCTGCAAGCCAAAGAGGCCTCGTATATTGAGGCTGCCCGAGCTTATGGTGCAGGAAGCGGCCGCCTGATCTTCCGGTATCTTCTTCCCAAGATGGTTCCCGTAATCCTGCCCACTTTGATCATGGTCATCCCTAGCTACGTGTTTCTCGAGGCCGCGCTCTCGGTGATTGGACTGGGGGACCCCCTCCTTCCCACCTGGGGGAAAATTATCAGCGATGCCCGTACTGCCGATGCCTTGTATAAAGGCTACTACTATTGGGTCATTGAACCGGCGATTATGCTTATGCTTACAGGGTTTGGCTTTGCCATGGTGGGCTACGCCCTGGACCGAGTGTTCAACCCGAGGTTGAGGACGCTATGAGCGAACGAGCAGAGGAAGTGCGGACTTTGGCCATTGGCGTGGGGAAGGGCGCTAAGCAGACGGGCGGAGAACTCCTTCGTGTGCGTAACCTGTACCTCTATTTCCGTACGACCCGAGGCGTTGTGCAGGCCGTGGATAACGTATCGTTTACCCTGCGGGAGGGTTGTTCCGCCGCGGTGCTGGGAGAATCCGGATGTGGGAAAACCTCGTTGGCTCGGGCAATCCTGAGGCTTTTGCCCCGCAACGTGGCCCGCTATGAAGGCGAGATCATCTTAGATGGCGTGGACACCATGAAGCTTTCCGAGGAGGCTTTTCGGGAGCAAATCCGATGGCGGAAGCTTTCCATGGTCTCCCAGGCGGCCATGAACGCGCTGAACCCCGTCCTGCGGGTGGGCTTTCAAATTGCCGAACCCCTTCTCGTTCACGACCGGATGCCCAAAGAGAAAGCCTATGCTCGAGCCGAAGAGGCAGCGCGTTTGGTGGGATTACCCGTGGATTTCCTCCAGCGCTATCCATTCGAACTTTCCGGAGGGATGCGTCAACGGGCCATCATCGCCATGGCTTTAGTCACCAATCCCCGGTTGATAATTCTGGATGAGCCCACCTCCGCACTGGATGTATTGACTCAGGCCAACATCATGAACGCGCTCAAGCGCATCAAAAATGAGCTGGGGGTAAGCTTCATCCTCATTACCCACGATGTGGCCACCTCCAGCGATTTGGCCGACGAGGTGCTCATCATGTACGCCGGCCAGCTGGTGGAATATAGCCACGCGGAGACAGGCTACCGCCACCCCCTTCACCCCTACGCCCAGGGCCTTATGGCCAGTGTCCCCACCCTGCGTGAGGACAGGTCCTTGGAATTCATTCCTGGCCAGCCACCGAGCCTGCTGCGGCCGCCCACCGGCTGCCGCTTCAAGGACCGGTGTCCCAAGAGGTTTGCCAAATGCGAGGAGGAGCCCCCCGTATTTCGCGTGGGTGAGCGGGGAGAGCTGGTCAAGTGCTGGCTGTACGAGCAAACGGGAGAAAGATATGAATGACGGAGTCCTTCTGTCGGTGAGGGAACTTTGCACTTGGTATGAGCTCAAGAAATGGGGTTTTTTCCACGCCGGCTATGTGCGGGCCTTGGAGAACGTGTCTTTCGATCTCCACCAGGGGGAGGCCCTTACTGTGGTGGGAGAGAGCGGATCAGGCAAGACCACCCTATTGAAAACCATCTTAGGTTTGGTTCCCCCCACGAAAGGGGAGATCTTTTTTGAGGGCAAAAAGATTGCTAAAGCTGTGGACATCGTGGCCCTGCGCCGGAGCGTGGGTTACGTCCAACAGGATCCCTACGGCGCGCTTCCCCCATTTATGAACGTGCGGCGGATCCTCCTCGAGCCTATGGTGGTTAACCGCATTGGTACGAGGCTTGAACGCGAAGCGCGCGTTCGTGAGGTGTTGGAAGAAGTCCGTCTGACACCGGTGGACGACTTTCTCTACAAGTTTCCTCACATGCTTTCCGGCGGGCAACAGCAAAGGGTGGTGATTGCCCGTGCCCTGGTGCTTCAGCCGAAAATGATTGTGGCCGATGAACCGGTCTCCATGCTGGACGCTTCCGTGCGCGTGGAGATCCTTCAGCTCATGCGCCGCATCCAAAAGCTTCACAATCTTGCCGTGATCTATATTACTCACGATCTCTCCACCGTGCGCTACTTCTCGGAGCGAGTGTTTATCATGTACGCGGGCAAGCTTGTTGAAGAGGCGGATGTGCGGACCATTGTGCACCACCCCCTGCACCCTTACACCCAAGCCCTGTTGGAGGCTATTCCCGACCCAGATCCGGCGAACTCCAAAAGGATGCGAAATGTCCCTCCGGGTGAGCCGCCAAGCTTGGTGCGTCCTCCCTCCGGATGTCGGTTTCACCCGCGCTGCGTGCACCGCATCGAAAAGCTCTGTGATGTAGAGGTTCCTCCGATGTTCTCCCCCGAGCCGAACCATCGTGTGGAATGCTGGCTGTATAAGTCATGAACCTGGGTAGCCTCGGCCAAATCTTCTTCGCAGCCCTTTTAATGATCACGGCAGACGTGCTGGCTTTTTTAATGGTGTTGAGAATCCTCGAGCCCACCCTTTTTCTGTGCTTCACGTCCTTTTTTATGACTTTGGGCGGTTTGGTTCTGGGGTTTGTGGGGCTGGCGGAGTACGTGCGTCAACGGCGGTCCGGCCGGTGAGCTCCCCAAAAATTCTGTACCACGGGAAATTCCTCCGCGTGGAGTCCTGGCCTACGCCCGAGGGCGAACACGAAGTCGTTGTGCACCCGGGAGCTGTCGCCCTGCTTGTCACAGACCAGACGGGGCGCGTGCTTTTGGTGAGGCAACGCCGTGCGGGGGCCCGAGGAGAGATGTGGGAAATTCCCGCCGGCACTCTGGAACCCGGAGAAAAACCGTTTTTCTGCGCCATAAGGGAGCTCCGCGAGGAAACGGGTTTGTCCCTCAGACCGCGGTTTTTGGGGGTGATTTACCCCACGCCGGGCTACTCCACAGAGCGCATCTTTCTTTTCGCTGCCAAAACCGAGGAGGCGCCCTTTGCCTCCCACGAAATCGAAGAGGTTCGCTTTTTCACCAAGGAAGAGGTGTTGGAGCTTGCCCGGCGGGGAAAAGGCGACGGCAAAACCCTAGCCGCCCTCGCCTTCTTCTTTGCTTCAGTATCCCTTCCCACACAGAGGGATGCCGCACGCCATCCCCCTAAAAAGGGACCTCAGAATAAACCGGTTACCCCCGGCAAAGGAGAGGGGTGAGCTTGCCTGAGAACTTCCCGAAGTAAGTGTCCATCCCCTCTCCCTTTGGGAGAGGGTCGGGGTGAGGGGTTCTCCCTCGATAGGGAGGGAAGAGATTAATTTGAGACAAGCCCAGGAGGGGTTGATTTAAGGGCCCCCTCTCTCAAGCCTTCCCTCCCTTGAGGGTTGTTTTAGTCTTCGAGCTTGGGAATGCGTATTCCCCGCTCTTTAGCTATGCGGATGGCCTTTTCGTAGCCGGCATCGGCATGGCGGGCCACACCCAGGCCCGGATCCACGGTGAGGACCCGTTCCAATCTTCGATCCGCGGCCTTTGTGCCATCGGCCACGATAACCATCCCTGCATGAATGCTCTTTCCGATCCCCACCCCGCCGCCGTGGTGCACCGAAACCCATGTCGCTCCACACACGGCGTTGAGAAGGGCATTCAGGATTGGCCAATCGGCGATAGCGTCGGAGCCATCAAGCATCCCTTCCGTCTCCCGATAGGGTGAGGCCACGGAGCCGGAGTCAAGGTGATCGCGGCCGATGACGATGGGCCCTTTCACCTCGCCTTTGCGCACAAGCTCGTTGAAAAGAAGCCCAGCTTCAGCCCGCTCGCCGTAGCCGAGCCAGCAGATCCGCGCGGGAAGCCCCTGGAACCGCACTTTCTTTTGAGCCTTTTCGATCCAGCGCCGAAGGGACTCGTTTTTAGGAAAGAGCTCCACCACCGCCCGATCTGTGCGGAAGATGTCCTCGGGATCGCCGGAGAGGGCCACCCAGCGGAACGGCCCCTTTCCCTCACAAAACATGGGCCGAATGTACGCCTGGACAAAGCCGGGGAAGGAGAAGGCCACCTCGTGGGGAAGTCCGCCCTTTTCCGCTTGGGCGCGGATGGCGTTCCCGTAGTCGAACACCACGGCCCCAGCTTCCTTCATCTCCGCCATGGCCCGCACGTGCCGAACCATGGACTGGTACGAAAGCTCGATGTACTTCTGGGGGTTTTCCCGCCGGAGTTTCAGGGCCTCGGCATAAGTCATCCCGCCGGGAACGTAGCCATTGAGCTCGTCGTGGGCGGCGGTCTGGTCCGTCACCACGTCGGGAATGATTCCCCGCCGGAGAAATTCCGGATAGATATCGGCGGCATTCCCCAAAAGCCCAATGGAGATGGGCTCACCCTTTTTCTTGTGCTCCAAGGCCAAGTCCAGAGCTTTGTCCAAAGAATCCGTCCAGGTATCAAGCTGGCCCAAAGAGAGCCTCCGCTGGATTTTCTCGGGGTTGATCTCCACGATGATCCCCACCCCTTCGTTCATGGTGATGGCCAGGGGCTGAGCGCCGCCCATCTCCCCAAGGCCTGCGGTGAGCACGAGCTTTCCCCGCAAGGTCCCATCGAAATGCTGGCGGGCGCATTCGGCAAGGGTCTCATAGGTGCCCTGGAGGATTCCTTGGGTTCCGATGTAGATCCAGGAGCCCGCGGTCATTTGGCCGTACATGGTGAGGCCCAACCGCTCTAGCTCCCGGAACTTCTCCCATGTGGCCCACTCCGGAACGAGCATGGCGTTCACAATGAGGACCCGCGGTGCATCCTCGTGGGTTTTAAAAATCGCCACCGCTCTTCCTGATTGAACTACCAAAGTTTCGTCGTTCTCAAGTTCCCGAAGGCAGCGAACAATCCGGTGGAAATCCTCCCAGGAGCGGGCGGCTTTGCCGGTTCCGCCGTAGACAATGAGGTTTGCGGGGTCCCCGGCCACCTCAGGATCAAGGTTGTTCATGAGCATGCGCAAAGCTGCTTCTTGGAGCCAACCTTTGCAGGAAATCTGCGTTCCCCGTGGAGCCCGCACCTCTGTTACTCCAATTGCATCCTTCATAACCCCCTCCGACCCTATGTTATGGGCAAAGTTTCCCCACGCCAAGGGAAAGCGGCCCTTCGGCGAACCTCTTCGCCGTCCGTTACAATGGCTTAGCTTTTCAAATCGGAAATGGAGGGGATATGCGCAAAGCGTTAGTAGGTTTAGCGGTTCTTGCGGTTTTGGGGTTTGGGGGCCTGGCCCAAACTAGGCTGGGTGTGGGAGGCAGTTTTGCCCTAGGAACGCCAGTTTTGGACGTGTTCTTGGAGATGCCTGCGCCCACTACAGCCACGCGTTTCACGTTGGGTATTTGGGCGGTGGCACCTGGCGGGAATATGGCGTTTTCCGTGGACGGAAGCTTCCTTTTCACCCCCGAGCTCGGCGGATTCCACGTGTACTTTGGGGGAGGCGCCGGTGGACTTGTGGTTGTGGCCGGCGGCCTGGGTGGTATCGCCCAAATCAACCTCTCCGTGAACGGCATCGGTGGAGCCTACTTCTCCTTGGGCGACACGTTCGGCCTCTATGGGCAAGTGAAGCTTCTCGGCGTGGTGGACTTGGCCACCATGTCCGTTACCGCGCTCCTCATGCCCGGCTTCGGCCTCTACGTCCTCTTTTAGCCCAAACTCCCGGGCTTTCCAAGGGGGCCGCTCTGGCCCCCTTTTCTTTTCCTTTTCGCCCTCTCGTCCTTTGCCTTGGGTTCGTTTTCTTGCACTATCCCTCGGACATGAAGTGGTTTTTGCTCGCTTTAGGGATCGTGAGCCTCGTCTTGGTCCTTGTCTTTATGCCTTCCACCGATCCCTACGACCAACTTTGGCGCGCCCTTCGGGATCCGGAGAGCCACGAAGGGAACCTTTGGCTTTTGGCCTCCCGGGAAGATGGCGCGGGCTGGGTGGCCCGGGTGGAATTGGGAAAACTCCTGCGACGAAAAGGGGAAAGGGAAGCGAGCATCGCCCTCCTTCGGGAGGCTTTGGAGCTCTACGAAAGCGCGGAGGCCCGGCGCGAGCTTGCCCGAGCTTTGGAAGAGGCTGGCCAAAGATCCGAGGCACTAGCGGAGTGGACAAAGCTTCTTCCCGATGCGGAGGCCGCGGCGGCTGTGGTCCGGCTCTCTTTGGACAAGATTTCCGCGGGGAAAACTTTGGTTTCTGGCCGCGCGTATTCCCAGGCCCTGGAGGTTTTGGTCGGAGAGAAAACCCCGGAAGGGGCCCTTTGGCGTGCGCGTGCCCTTTCCAGTCTAGGCCGTATTTCCGAAGCTTTGGGTGAATACGCTAATTACCTTCGGACCTTTCCCGATGATGCCACCGCCCAGTTGGAATACGGCCAACTTTTGGAGCGTGTTGGGGAGACGGAGAAGGCCCTTTCCGCTTATCGGGCCGCAGGCCCCGCGGGCCTTTATAGGTTGGGATTGCTTTTGGAGTCTTTGGGGCGGGCAGATGAGGCCCTTTCCGCGTACCAAAAGTCCTCCGATCCCGAGGCGCGCTGGCGGGCAGCCCGGATTTTGGAGGAAAAGGGGAGGATTTCCGAGGCTTTGGCTATCTATCGGGAGCTTGCGGAGAAAAGTGCGCGGGTGGCGGATGATGCGGCGCTGCGCGCCTATCTCCTTTATCTTCGCCGCGGGGAAAAAGAGCTGGCCCAGAAAATGAAAGAAAAACTTCCGCCGGCCTTCCTTTGGCTTTTGGGGGAAAAAGTTGATCCTCCTAGTTTTGCGCCCGATCCCTGGCCCGTTTCTTCGGAGGCCGTCAAGGTGGCCGATTCCCTTCTTCGGCGTTTTCCCAAGGAAGGAGAGATTTGGGCACAAATCGAGCTTGGGATTGCCCTACGGAAAGCGAGCGTGGTCGAAACCGTGGCCATCGGCGAGTGGTACGCTCAAAGGGGTGAATGGAACCGGGTTTATGCCCTGGGCGTTCGGGCGTTGCGGGAGAGTCCATCCCGCCGTGCTTACCAGTTGGCCTACCCCCGGGCTTGGGAAGAGAGCGTGCGGAAATGGGCGAGCGAATACGGGGTGGATCCCCTTTTAGTTTGGGCGGTGATGCGGGAGGAAAGCGGCTTTCGGCCCGAAGCTATTTCCCCTTCCGGCGCGCAGGGCCTTATGCAGCTCCTTCCCTCCACTGCCCGCTGGATCGCTGAGGAGAAGCTAGGGATTCCGTACCGGGAGGAGAAGCTCAGCGATCCCGATTACAACATTCGTCTTGGCACCTGGTATCTCCGCTATCTTTTGGACCAATTTGGGGAAAACGTGGCCTGGGCGGTGGCGGCCTACAACGGCGGGCCGGGGAATCTTCGGCGCTGGGCCTCGGGCGTGGAAAATCCCGCGGATCTTCCGGCCTATCTGCGTTCAGTGGAAACCCGGGAATACCTGGTTAAGGTTTTGAACGCCTGGCTCATTTACCGCTGGCTTTATGGCTCTTAAAATCCGGTTGTGGCGAGGGAGCGCATTCAACGGTTCCGCTGGGCTTTTGTTTTCGGGCTTTTTCTTTTTTGCGCTGAGCTTGGGGTGGCGTGGCTTGCGGGAAGCCTCGCCCTTCTTGCCGACGCCGGCCACCTTTTCTTGGATGTGGTCGCCTTAGGTTTAGCTTATTTTGGGGCCCGCTGGGCGCTGCGGCGCCCGAATTCCCGATACACCTACGGCTTTCGCCGCGCCGAGGTTTTGGCCGCAGCAGTAAACGGTTTTCTCCTCCTTTTCCTTGTGGGTTTTGTTGTCCGTGAGGCGTTGGAGCGGCTGGGTGCGCCGCGGGAAATCTGGGGCGGTCCCACTTTGGCCATGGGCGTGGTGGGCTTTTTAGGGAACGCCTTTATGGCTCTTCTTCTGCACCGCCACGAAAAGCGTGATTTGAACATGCGCGCGGCTTTCCTCCACGTTTTGGGAGACGCTTTGGGTTCGCTGGCGGTGATCCTGGCAGGAATTGCGATCGTTCTTTTCGGGAAAGTGTGGGTGGACGCCGCAGCGAGCTTCTTCATCGCCGGGATCGTTCTTTTTGGCGCGCTCAGAGTTCTGCGCGACGCGGGAAGGGTTTTGTTTGAGGCTGTGCCAGAAGACCTTTCGTTTGGAGAAATTGCGCAAACCTTGCGCTCCCTTCCCGGGGTTCAGGATGTGCACGACCTCCATGTTTGGTCCCTGGTCCCGGGTTTCCCCATGCTCACGGCCCACTTAGTGTTGGGAAATTGCACTTTGGCGGAAGCAGACGCTATTTTGGCGCAAGCCCGGAAACTTTTGGGCGAGCGCTTTGGGATTGAGCACGTTACCCTGCAGGCGGAGTGTGCGGCCTGCGAGGGCCTCGCGTGTAACGGGAGGAACTAGATGCGCACGGTGATCCTTGCCGGTGGTTACGCTAAGCGCCTTTGGCCCATCACCTGGGATCGGCCGAAACCCCTGCTTCCTGTCGCGGGAAAGCCGCTTTTGGACTATATCCTTGAGCTCATCCCCTCCGATTTCCTTCCTGCTTGGGTTTCCGTGAATCGCCGCTTTTTTCTGGCTTTTCAAGCTTGGGCCGAGGACAAACCCGTGGAGCTCGTGGTGGAGGAAACCCAAGCGGAGGAGGAGAAGCTTGGGGCTGTCGGCGCGTTAGCGCATCTGGTAAGGCTTTTGAGACTGAACGACGATCTCCTTGTTTTGGCCGGCGACAATTGGCTTTCCTTGGACATTCGAAAGTTTGTGGAATGGGCGGAAGGGAAACCGGCGGTAGCTCTCTTTCCCCTTGGCGATCCGGTGAAGGCGAAGCATCGCTACGGCGTAGCTCTGGTAGAAGGAAAATACGTTCGGGCCTTTCAGGAAAAGCCGGAAAATCCTATCTCGGACCTAGCGAGTACCGCGTGCTACTTCTTCCCCAAGGATGTCCTCCCCTTTTTTGGCGAATTTCTGAAAGAGGCGCCGAAAGGTCAGGATGCGCCTGGGTATTTTCTCCAGTGGCTTTTGGGGCGAAGGGAAATTGTGGCCTTCACCGAGGTTCGGGAATGGCTGGATATCGGCGACCGCGAGTCCTATCTTGCCGCGAATCTCCGGGTCACCGGCGGCCTCTCTTGGATCCATCCCAAGGCGGAAATCCAGGATGCGGTGATCGAGCGCTCCGTCCTCCTTGGCCCATGCGTGGTGGAACGGGCCTTTCTTTTGGAATGCGTGGTGGACGAAGGGGCGAAGCTCGAGAACGTTCGCCTGGAAAAAGCCCTGGTGGGGAAAGGCACGTGGATTCGAGGCTAAATTTCGCTCCAGTTGCGGCCCACTTTAACGTCCACTTTTAGGGGGACCCGCAGCTCCCAGACGTTTTCCATAATTTCGCGGATTAGTTTCCCCGCTTCCTCGGCATCTTTTTCCGCCACCTCAAACACGAGCTCATCGTGGATTTGGAGAATCATCTCCGCCGGAAGTTTTCCGTCTTTCCAGGCTTGATGGATTTTGAGCATGGCAAGCTTCATGAGATCGGCGGCCGTTCCCTGAATGGGGGGATTTATGGCGTTTCTCCGATCCTGGCCAATTCCGCGGCGCTCGGGATTTTTCAGTCCCGGCAAAGGCCGCTTCCGGCCAAGCAGCGTTTTGGCGTAACCCGTGCGGCTCGCCTCTTCCACGAGTTTTTCCACGAATTCCGCCACCTTCGGGTAGGCCTGGAAAAATTTCTCGATGAGGGCTTTCGCTTCCTCTTGGGGGATGCCCATATCCCGGGAAAGACCATAGGGTGTGATTCCGTAGATGATTCCGAAGTTCACGCGCTTGGCGAGGTTGCGCATGCGGGAATCCACCGCCTCTTGGGGAACACCAAAGAGGACGGACGCCGTGCGCCGGTGGAGATCCTCGCCCTTTTGGAAGGCCTCGATGAGGGCCTCGTCTCCGGAAAGGTGGGCCAAAACCCGCAGCTCGATCTGGGAATAGTCCGCGCCAAGGAGCACTTTTCCCGGTGGGGCCACGAACGCCCGGCGAATATCCACGCCCACCTCCGTCTTCGCCGGGATATTCTGGAGGTTGGGCTCGGAGGAGGAGAGTCTCCCTGTGGCCGTTCCCGTTTGGTTAAAGGAGGTGTGGACCCGGCCGGTCTTGGGATGCACATAGAGGGGGAGCTTTTCGATGTAGGTGTTGCGGAGCTTCTCCAGCTCCCGATAGGCAATCAATTTAGCGGGAAATTCATGGTATTGGGCCAAATCCCGGAGGACCTGGGCATCCGTGGAAGGCCCGGTTTTCGTCCTTTCTAGGACGGGCAATTTCAAGCGCTCGTAAAGAATTTCTCGCACTTGAGGGGTGGAATTGGGATTAAACGGCCCGCCGGCAAGAGCGAAAAGCTCCTCCCGCGTTTTTTCCAAGAGAATCTCGAGCTCCTTCCCTTGCGCCCGAAGCTCATCCACATCCAGAAGAACGCCGCGGCGCTCCATCCAAAGGAGGACCTCGATGAGGGGAATTTCCAGGTCCTGGAAAAGTCCAAGGAGCTCAGCTTCCTGAAGCTTCCGCGTGAGGAGGGGCCGGAGCCGCATGACCATTTCCGCATCCTCGCCGGAGTAGCGGGCCGCCCGCTCCACGGGCACCTCCCGGATTTCCCTTTCGCCGCCCTGGGCCAAAAGTTCCCGATATGTCTGTACCTGAACGCCCAGGCCCCCCCGGG
>Ga0072500_179649_pt1 | contig 26654 bp, 22 predicted proteins | sample GBScelen77Swater_FD_63803 | JGI IMG/M metagenome (GOLD analysis project Ga0072500, IMG submission 63803) | Hot spring microbial communities from Great Boiling Spring, Nevada - cellulolytic enrichment S 77C v2 (version 2) | ecosystem: Environmental > Aquatic > Thermal springs > Hot (42-90C) ...
TCTTTCCCATTTTTATGGTGTTCTTTGGTGCGGGATTGTACTTCAGGATCTTCTCAGACGACAAGGACGAGCGAACCAAGGAAAGATATAGGAGCATGTCCTATCTTTTCTTCACGCTGTTTGGGATAAACTTCGTGTTAGCTTTCATCAATCCCATCCTCGCGGCCGTGATAGGTTGGCTCGGCGTCTTGGCGCTCTTCCTCTTCTTCTTGAAAAAGGTGAAGCAGATGGATAAGAATGGAAAGGACTGACGCTCACATCTTCGTAACTTTTTGTTCCACTGACCTTGACGCAACGATACCTCAAACACGACCGTAAACCTGTGATCCTGAAACGCCTTTCCTGAGCCGATCTTCGATGAGCCATCTTCCAACGTTCCTCCCCATCGGCATGAAAATTCTCGATTCGCTCGTTTGATGGGTCTTCTCATTTCTTTTGATGCACATTGAGAAAAAATCTTCGATCAGCGACCATAACCATCTAACCTCTCAGCTGAAAACTAAGTCATGATGTTGTTAGATCAATACTGCAAAAGCATCAAATTCCATTTAGGCCGCAAGAACGTCTAACTTCTCCCGGCGAAACTTTCCCTTCTACCCCCTGACCTTCGAACCGTCGTTAGGACAAACTAAAAATGGATCGGATCAGTCGTGTTTTCTTGGTCGTGTGTACTTCAACTTTAATCCACTACCGTCGGTAAAATTGATACCACTTCGGAACTCACAAGAGCGAGAACGATTCTCAGTGGTGAAAAGAAAGAAATGGTCGGAAAAACGCGAAGAGGATCATCCAAAGAGCTCAACGCCGGGGAACAAGAAGAGCAACGTTCTGTCCAACTTCAAAGAGTTGGAAAAGCCTCGGCCGGTTCCAGACCACCATGGCGTTACAAGGGGACCCTGCAGTTGGATGAAAACATCGCGATCGCTCGGTAGAACGAAGCTTGTCTGTTGAAGAACTCTGGATGGTTGAAAGAGGTACTGATTTGCTACGACAAAGTTTTGAAGATCAGCCCACAAATCGCCAGAGCGAGGTACGAGAAGGGCAACTTTTGAAAAAACTTGGAAGTTTCAAATAGTTGATTCAAGCGTTTCAAGGTTTCATGGAGTTGCCTCGCAGAAAGAAGAAAAACTGATGGAAGAAGTCAGAGAGGAGGTGAAAAAGCTCGAACAAGATTATTGGACGGCAGTTGGAAGTTTGTAGAAAATCATCCGCGGAGTACTTGACCGCAAATTCAGTCGGAAATGAATCGGAAGATCTTTTCGGTGTGAGGTTGCGAAACTAAGGTATATTCTGCCGGCAAAATGCTTCGATGCTGTCTCAAGATGTACCTTACCGCACAAACTTTTCTTTCACGATCAAAGAATTATTAGTGTCAGAATCATCACAAGGCCGATAAACAATAACGGAACAACGCAGCCGCTTGAAGAGCTGGTGTAAGTCGTTGAGGGATAACTCCGAGGGGAACCAGAATAACTTGGTGTGTTTTGTTGGAAAAGATTCTGTCTGAGTTGTTCATAAAGTTCCCTGATTTTGTTGTCATTTGTAAGAGAATAGAGAATCTTTGATATATAGTACAATCCATGAAGTCCTTGCACTAACCCCAGCTGTTCCAACAGCAGCTGATAAAGCAAGAAATCATCCAATAGGCCTTTGATGATGTATCCTTTCATCTCTTCTTTTTCTTTACCAGTTCTAATCAGTTCATCAACGTAGCGGGAGATCTTACTGTCGCATTCTCTTATGTTGGCGTGGGTCAGGATATTGTGTTTAATAATCAGTAACGTGTAATCTATCTTCATGAAATCGTCGTACTCAAGTTTCGACATCTCGTCGATCACCTGGGATGCCTTGACAAATTGTCCTGAAAACAAGTACACGTGATACAGTTCCCGATAGGTATTAAAGTTCTTCTCAATTGATAAAGCGTGCTTCAAGTACTGCTCGGCCTTCGAATAGTCATTCATTTTAACATGAACTACTCCAAGTAGGTGGTACAAGATCGCCAAGTTTCCGACAGCATTAATTGCTTTGTGCAAGATCTCTACAGCTTGACTGTGATTTCCCTCTTCCAAGCAAAGCAGTGCCAGTGTGATCCACACGATGACGGCGTCGGGTTTGATGGCCAGGAGCTTTTTAAGTTTATTCTTGGCGGGTTCGTACTTTTTTTGTGATGCAAGTTCTGCCGCTTCTTGAAAAGTCTTCATGAATTCGTCGCCGTATTCGAGCATGAAATCATAGCTTTTCCTTTTTTCAGCGTTGCTCAAGGTCTCATAAGCTTCTCTTATCTTCTTGAAGTTTTCCTGGTCCTTTTCTGGGTTGTGTTTCCTCAGTAGTCTCGCGTAGGCTTTCTTTATTTCCTCCTCTGTTGCGTTCCTGCTGACTTGGAGAATCTCATAGTAGTTTTCCATGTCATTTTTCACCGCCCAGTATCTTTTTTATCTTGCTGTTGAAGAAGATGCTGTCTCTCCTAATCTTGCTCGCATACTCCGCTGCGAGTTCGTATTGATGCTTTTCATACAACATCAACGCCAAGTTGTACAACACTTCATCGTAGTAACAGCCATTTTCGTACTCGGTAGCGTACCGGATGTAGTAACTTGCTGACTCTTCTCTTCCAAGACGATTGCTGGATTCAGCCAAAAAATACACTGTGTGTTGCCTCAAATAGCTGGATTCTCCTAAAAACTTGTCAGCGAGATTGAAGTATTCGTAGCTCTTTTGATAATTGCCTTTCCTGAACATTTCCAGACCCGCAGCGTACAGTAATCTTCCCAGATCATTTCCAAGTGCTTCCTTGATGGTCTCCCCTGAGGGATCCTGTACGTATTCCACCTTGTAGACCACTTCTTTCTGCGTCTGAGGTTCCGTGTAGGTTGGCTTGTTCATTTTCCCCACATTACTCAGATTAAGGGAACCAGGGTTGAGACTACCAAGATAGATTCCAAAAAAAACTGCGGGGATAGTCAGTAAAAGATAGGCTATCCTTCTGTCGAGGTATCTCTCGTATTCAAAGAACACCGCAAGATCAGGTGCAAGTTGTCCCATCCTTTCGGAGAATTCCTTCAGCTCCCTGTGTTTCCTCAACTTTACAAGACAAATCGTGAAGAGTTTGATACCGCTTATTGTCAGGAAACCTTTCTCATAGTATGACTTCATGATCCTGTACGCACTCTTGTATTTTCTTTTCGTTACGAATTCGAGAGACATGTTAAAATCATTGATGTAGGCCTTGATATAGTCGAAATCATCGATGTATCTTTTTGCCATCTCGTTTTTGTGCTTCTCGTAGTTGTACTTAAGAACGGCGAAAGCTTCTTCAAAGTGCTCATTGAAGATTAGTAGAAGGCCAACGACATTCAATATCTCGTTATCACCAGTCTGCTCGAATAAGCCGTCGGAGAGGTGTTCATCTAGCTTGTCCATTTGGTTTCTCCCTAACCCATAGAAAATAACAGGTCGATAATTTGTGCCTCTATCTTATCCGCTTTTTCTTCGTCGTTTCTTGCAATACAATTCTTCAACTCGTCGAGCAGTGTCCTCAGTTTCTGTAAATTGTGGTCTTCACTCGTGTGTTGACTCTTCTCAAGCCTCTTTTCTACCCCTTCGATGGTCAGTTTGTACTTCTTGTAAAGCGCCATGTTCTTATAGTTGTTGAGTACCGACTGACCCCTCAACTTTTTGAGAGCTTCGTCGACCTCTTTTGAATGGTGGACTGCTCCGACCTGATTTGCTCTGCGTATTTCCAGCTCGCGTCGGTGTCCGGTGGTTAGAACTTCTGCCACCACCTTTATGTTGCCGTTGATGTCATAGCTGTACTCAACTTTGATGGGCACCTGCCCTTTCGGTTTCGGAGGAATGTTTTCCAGAAGAAATTCACCTATCAATGTCGCTTCTTTAGCCCAGACACAGTCATTTTCTAGCGTCTGATAAACTTTGACTTGGATCTCGGTTTGATAATCTACCGCCGTTGTGAACACTTCACTTCTCGTCGTCGGCACTGTTGAGTTACGCTCAATCAACTTTTGAAATACTCCAGGCACCAACACTCCGTTTATGTCCGCGGCGACCTCTATACCAAGGTTGAAGGGACACACGTCAGTTATCAGAACACTGTTTTCTTCGGAGATTATGCCGGCCTTTATGGCCGCTTGAATGGCAGCACCTCTGGCCACCGCCTCAATGGGATTTATTTCGGTCCGTATTTCTTTCCCAATTTTGTTCCTGACATAGTTTCTAACTAAAGGTATCTGACTAGTACCACCTATCATCAGAACGAAATCGATGTCCTTATACGTCAAGCCCTTGTCTTCCAAAGCTTTGTCTATGATAACGCCAGATCTTTCGATCAAATCCTTAACAGCGTTCTCGAACTCTCTCCTTGTAACGGTGACTGACAGATCTTGCAGCTTTCCACCAGCCGGCATATTTTCCATGATAACCGTTGTTTCCGGGGCGAAGCTGAGCTCTATCTTTGCCTTCTCGGCTAAGTCCTTCAGTTTCGATAAGACCAGCAAGTCCTTTGTATCCAACGTGATTTCATATTTCTCACGGATCTTCCTGATTATGAGATTCATCATTCTTTCGTCGAAATCTTTGCCACCGAGCTTCGTATCCCCATAGGACGTCTCTACATCCAATATTCCCTCAAACATTTTCAACACGGTGACATCGAGAGTGCCACCACCGAAGTCGTAAACGAGGACGCGCATGTCCTTATCAATGTTCTTGATCCCGAACGCAAGCGCGGCCGCGGTAGGCTCGTTTATGATTCTCTCGCATTTTATTCCGGCGAGCTGAGCTGCCAACATGGTTGCTCTTCTCTGGTTGTCATCGAAGTTCGCGGGAACAGTTATCACTGCTTCCTCCAGTGGTTCATTTCCATTCTCCTGGAGGTATTCCTCCGCGATTTTCTTCAGATAACCGAGCAGCAAGGCAGACACTTCTTCAGGCTTGAAAACCTTGTCTCCGAGCCTAATTTTCTCGTTGGTTCCCATGAGCCTTTTGAATTCAGTCACCGTGTGATGAGGTCTCCCGATGTACTGACCTTTCGCATCTTCCCCAAACACGAACTCACCATCCGCGTTGATCCCAACATACGAAGGCACCATGCAGATCACGTACGTCACGCCGTTTCTGTAGTACGCCACTTCGCTCGTTGATGTCCCAAGGTCAATGCCTATCACCGCCATCTGAGTTCACCCCCTTGTTCAGCACGGTAATGACCTGTGCCTTCTTCAGTATCTCACCGTTATAGCTGAAACCCACTTTTAGCACCTCGACGATCATTTCGTCCTGTAAATCTCTTGCCTCTTGGGTCGCAACCACTTCGTGCAGCTTCGTGTCGTACTTCTTGCCTTTCGGATTCTCGACAGTGATACCAACCTTTTTCATTTCCTGCTCGAGCTTTTCAAGGATTTTTTCCACATAGCTAAGAGCATTGTCATTGTGTTTCTCAACGAACTTGAAGATGTCCCACACGAAGTTGTAGATTCTCATGTATGCTGCAACCATTTCGTTCAACGTGGATTTCAATTTCTTGAACTCGGCGGTGAGCATAGACACTTGCTCCGTCAGGGAAGCTTTTTCACTCAGTTCTTCCAGCTTCATGTCCATTTTGACTGCCAGTCGCTGCACGCCCTGTATCGCTTTCAAGAGGGCATCCTCGCCTGTGGTCTCTCTTGCTTCTTTAGAACTCATTTTTTGAAGCAAAGTCTCGCTCAGTTGCTTGGCTTTTTCGTCAGAGTACGTTAGCCTTCGAATTTCGGAGATCAGATTTTCGAAGGAGTTACCCAAAGCGTTTCACCTCCGAAAATCACTTTCAGGAAGAATTGAGACGCATCTGACCTTTTGGCGTGTCTATGTGATTTTCGTTTTTGATGTTTCTTATTACCATCTTGTAGTTGTCTGGTGACCGTAGAGCTTTCTCTATCAATCCTCGTCGGTACAACGAAACATACAGAGCTGCAGATCGCACGTGACAGTTCACCGATCTTTTTGGATTAAACTCTATATCTGTGAAAGCACTGAACTCGGTAACTTTTTCACTCAGGATCTTGTTTTGATGCAGCACGTTCATGTAAATCCAGTCGTAAAACATGGTCTCTGGGTTCAGTCCCACATAACCCCCGCATATCTGAAACCAATCAGCGCTTTGCCTTCTCTCAATCTTGGATCTGCTATCGCTTCTCCTGGACTCTTTTCGATAGGTCCATGTACCGTACGTTCCCTTCTTTCTGTTCGACTCTGTTGAGACCTCAAGGATCCCTTCTTTGCGATGTTCCCTGCCATAGGACTGTATAAAGCTTCTGTGCAAAGACCCAATTGATCGTCGTAGAACATTGAATTGAACGCGTTAAGGGTCTTTTTTTCCTCGACCGGCATCCGTCTCATCTGGTTGCTCGCAGCATTGGTTCTGTGAAACGTACGGTCTTTGCACCAAAGCATATCAGACTTGGGAAGGAGAGCAACGCATTTCTCGTATGGCTCTTTGCATCTCTGTTTGAAGAACATCTTGCAGTTGGGGAAAGGTATAGATAGACTTACAGAATCGGTCTGATCATCATAGCGGTTGGGATCGTTTGTCACCGACATGACCTCATATCTCTGGTGGTAGACAACGGGTAAGATACCACGCTTTAGTATTCCGCTAATGTTACAGGATCTAGTGAAGTGCACAAGGTATTGGATTCCTCGCTTTTCTGCTTCGCGTTTTATCTCATCATTTATTTTTCCGTGCACGGGAACGCCTCCAGGTTCAACGGTTGCGCATCAAAAAGCTCGCGACCTTCCAGCTTTTCTGTAGCAAAATCTTGCATCCTCAAGCCTTCCCATTAACTCGAGTGCAAGACCTTTGTGAAACCACGCATCGGAATAGTTCGGGTCCACGGCCAGAGCCCTATCAAAGTATGTTAACGCTTCCTGGACCCTTCCCATGCATAGCAATACCTTTGCTTTATTGTTCAATGCCTTAGCGTAATTTGGGTCTATCTCGAGAGCCTTGTCGTAACACTGTAAAGCTTCTTGGTAGCGCTGTGAATCGAGGTATATGTTGCCTTTGTTGTTCCATGCTTCCATCAGATTGGGATCCAGTTCCAATGATTGATCATAACAAGCTATGGCTTCTTGAAATCTACCGAGAAGCTTCAGGGTGTTTCCCTTGTTGTACCACGTCTCAGGAAGTTGCTTGATCGAAAGCGAAACGTCGAAGCACTTGAGTGCCTCTTCGTACATGCCACGACTTTTCAAGACGACTCCCTTCTGATTCCAAAGTGTCGCTTGCAGGAAATCGTCCATGATGCCTGACTATCTCCTTCCAGGTTCTATTTGACCCTCAAGCTTTCTTATGATGCTTTCGACGAGTATGACCCAGTTCTTTTCCATCGGATCGATGTTTCTCCTACAACCTTTGTAACATTCTATCGCTTCTTGAATCTTTCCAAGTTTTTGCAAGGTAGCGCCCTTGTTGATCCAAGCTATAGGATACCGTGGATTGATCGAAAGCGCCTTGTCGTAGCAGTAAAGAGCTTCTTGGTACTTGCCAAGTTCATCGAGAGCGTACCCCTTGTCGGTGAGGGCCATGAAGTCTTCGCTGTTCAACTCCAAGGCTTTGTCGAGGAACTGTATAGCTTCGTGATACCTACATAGCTTGACCAAGCAACATCCCATGTTATACCAACAATCGGGATCTTTCGGGTTTATCTGTATTGCCTTGCCGAAACAGCTGCAGGCTTCATGGTATTTACCAAGAGTGGACAGTATCACCCCGGCGTTGATCCATGAATCCACATAAGTAGGATCAGCCTGAATCGAGTTGTAGTAGCAAGAGAGAGCTTCTGGAAATCGTCCTAAAGCATGATAGAACTTGCCTGATTCAAACCATCTAATAGCGTCCCCACGGTTGCTGAACAACTCGATCCCCCTCACCCCAAACCAATCTTCACGCTTGGACGTTACAGAATTGAATTGGGCTTGATCACAAATAAATGCCTCATCTTCTTCATTAAAAGGCATCACGTCACTCCCACTTTTCATACTTTCCTTTTCATATTATATATCATCGCACCATCGAATAGCAACCGGTTTCATAATATCTTGATACTGTACTTCGTGTTCACAACACTGTGGAGCTGAAGGCGCCTCCCTATAAGTGAATCTACCTTGATTCTTTGAATGTACTTCGGGTCGATCGTTGCTCACTTTAGCGTTCTGCTGATCGTTAATTTTTGTGCCAGATGGATTCGATTTTTCATGACCGTACTATAATTCTTCTGAGACGTCAAAAGGGGCCGCAGTTATGTTGGGAGATCATCACGAGCGCGAAGATGTGAAGCTCTTCTTGGAATGGTTCAGTAGAGCGAACAGTTTGTTCAAGGCTGGTAGATTCCGAGAGGCAATCGATTGCTACGATGCAACACTCGAGATAAACCCAGAAAATAGGCTTGCTTGGTACAATAAAGGTTTGGCACTTGGTGGCCTCGGGGAACGCGAAAAAGCAATTGAATGCTTCGACAAGGCCTTGCAGATAGACCCTTGGTACGTGGATGCTTGGATAGCCAAGGGCACCCAACTGCTCGAACTCAACCGTCACGAGGAGGCTCTAGACTGTTTCGGCAAAGCCATACAGATCGATCCCAACAACGCTCGAGCTTGGGGCAACAAGGGCCTCGCTCTGGTAAGATCCGGTGAAATAAGAGAAGCCTTGATTCACTTTGAGAGATCTCTGGAAATCGACCCGCGGTCTGCAGAGGTTTGGTTCAACAGCGGTGTCGCAATGCAAGAACTCGGTAGGTCTGATGAAGCCATGGTATGCTTTGATAGGGCTTTGGAGTTGGAGCCAAAATTTGTGCACGCGTGGAATTCCAAAGGCAAGCTATTGATTACACTTGGCTTGATTTATGAGGCGATAAACTGTTTTGAGAGAGCATTAGAGCTGCAACCATTGTGCGGGGATGCTTGGTACAACAAGGGTGTGGCTCTGATGGAAGTTAGCTGGTTCGAAGAAGCGTTGGTTTGTTTCAACAAGGTTCTGGAGATCGATCCTGATGACATTCTCGCGTGGAAGGGCAAGGGTGCAGCTTTGGTGTACCTTGGCGATTACGAAAAAGCGGTGAAATGCTACAACGAAGTCTTGAAGAATGACTCCTCGGATGTGGAGGCATGGACCTTCAAAGGTGGAGCTTTAGTTTATCTTGGAAAGTACGATGAAGCGATCGAGTGTTGCGATAGATCACTAGAAATGGACCCACAGTATGTACCAGCATGGTACAACAAAGGCGTCGCTTTGATGAAGCTCGGTAGGTTTGATGAAGCTGTCAGCTGCTACGAGCGAGTGTTAGAAACAGATCCGCTGCATGTGGACGCGTTGTACAACAAAGGTATGGCTTTGGCGTCTATCGGGCGCTTCGAGGAAGCGCTGGTATGTTTCGACAAGATACTGAACATGAACACACGAAATGCAGATACTTGGTACGGGAAAGGCGCAGTTTTAGCGAATCTTGGTGAATTTGAGGAAGCGCTGTTTTGTTTTGACAAAGCTTTGGAAATCGACCCGATATTCGTACCTGCTTGGAACAGCAAAGGTACAACGCTGATGAATCTTGGTAGACTTGACAGGGCGTTGGCTTGCTTCGATGAGGCCCTGAAGCTGGCTCCTTTCTACGCGGACGCATGGTACAACAAGGCCATAGTTCTCAAAAAGCTCGGCCGAATAGAAGAATTTATAGAGTGTTTTAACCGGGCCAATATATTGAGAATAATTTCTGACGACATCACGTAGCGACATCCTTAGTACAACGTTAAGTAGCTAAGCGGGAAAAGTCATAAGCTATTTTGCTTGTTCTTCAAGGCTTTCCTCAAGATAAAGCGTTTCATAATCTCCGGGATACTATGCAACTCGGTTTTCGACCTCAAGTCTTCATAACCCAGCGAAACCATCACTGACACCCAGAATACGGTTTTCACAAAGACATCGAGACGAGTTGGTGTGATCCTTAAGGGGGAGTGATGATCGAAGCTAAAATAGAGAAGAAGGAGGCTTTCGCGGTGAGCACGTTGTCTTATTCCTGGGTTTATTCGAGAGCTTCTCTGGAACAGATTTTGAAGAAGAACAAAGAACTCTTTTCAAATAGAATCGACAAAATCATTGACGAAGTGGAAAAGAAAATAGCTCATTTGAGACAAGAATCGTTCTTCATTAAGAATCTGGCAAACCTGGATGAGCTCGTGCAGATATTGAAAAACATGAAGAAAGATTTTTTGAAATCCTACACCTTGGACGTGGTGCGTTCCCCGAATCACACAGAATGGGTCGATGGAAGGATGCAAGAGTTCAACGAGACGGCTTTGAAGTTCAAAGTCTTTCTGACCAACCTTTCCTTGGAGGCCTCAGATGAAGTGGATCTATCCTGCTTGGAATCGCTGATCAAAGCGATCCCCGAAGAGGCGACCAAACTGAGAGTGGAACTCGAGAACTTGAAGGCTCATTTTCTGAAAGTCGAAGAGGCCTTGAAGAGTGAGAAGGTTTCCAAACAGGAACTGGAAAGGCTTTATGATTCGATCCCGAACTATCTGACCAAACTCAGGGGTGCGCTCAGCAAGAAGATTATGGCGATGGAACAAGACGAGTGGGGGAGCCAGCGTGTGACCAGTGTGAAAGTTCAGACCAAGTCCGATCGAGAAAACATTGAAAAGATCAAAGAAACGGCGAAGCGGTACCACTCGAAGCTCGAAAAAATCGATCCTTCCATGGCTCAAGCTTCGATAGTTCTGCTCGAGGAACTGAGAGAATCTCAGGATCTCAACAGAGTACAAGCCATAGCGGAGGAGATGAAGTACAGGTACTTGAAGGCGAAAGACAGATACATCAGGGGTGAGCTGCTTAAAGAGGACATCTTGAACGCCTACAAGTCATTACCTTCATCGGAATTGAAAGAACTTGCGGAACAACTGCTCAAGAAGGATCGTATCTCTGACCAAGAGTACGTCGATTTCATGAAGAAGTTGTACGGGGCAGGATTCAGCGTGAACATGGATGATGTTCGAAAGAAGATGGTAGCTCTGATTGAAACGGAGCTCAGCAAGTATGGTTACATGTCCGTCAACGAAGATCTGATGGAACGACTCATGAGAGGCGAAGTAGTCGAACTCAAGACACCTTTCGGTGAGGACTACGCATTGAGGATGAAGCTGGAGCAACGCACGGTGGCGATCAGGTTCGTCAGGTATGTCGAGTCGATGGAAAGTCTGAGCGAGTACGAAAGGCATAAGGACGTGTCGATAGGCAAAGCCTGGTGCGAAACATACGATCGCCTGAAGCAGATATTGCACGAAAACGGCATAATTCTCGAAGAGCAGTACAGGATAGAACCACACGAGAGATTCTGCTACGAGGTGCGAAAGAGAGAAGCTGAGACCCAAACCAAGAAGCACGAGACACACGGTTTGAGGAGAAAGCACGTTGATGAAGGATGAAAATGGGGTATCACCCTCGGAAGGCTACAAGATCTGTCCAAATTGCGGTGAGAAGAACGAAGCTTCGGCGGACGCGTGTGAGTGCAACTCGCTACTGGACGAAGCGAACAAACTCTCCGGTTTTTCCGCTGTTTCACAAACGATCGAAGGGGTAGTTGAATCACTCATAAAAGCTTGGTATGATCGTTCAGCTGTGGAAGCACTTGGTAAAAGATCCGATCAAAAGCGGTGATATTGTCTCGCTCTCTACGTTGGTCAGTTTCGTCGCGGAGACCAACAAAAGATTGTGAACGGCCACTGCTGTGATTTTTGACTCTCAAGATCGATGTCGAACGCATCGAAGTAGAGCTGTGTGTCAGAAGAGAGACGGTCTAACCTCAGGATCAAGGTCACGAACCTTCGATAATACTCGTGAAATACCTTCAACCAAAACAAAGAGTGCGTTGTTGTAGGCATCACTGTAAGGCGTTGCCTCAGAATAACACAGACGCGCCATTTCCAGCGAAGAATCGTGTTCTAAAATTGTCATCAGCAAGCTGTCAACACTGCCAGGGAATCGTGTTCTGACTCTCTCTAGCAGAAGTTCTGCGACCTTGCATCGGTCGATCTTCGGATAATCCTCTCTCAAGATCTTGAAAGCGCCTCCAATGTCTCTCAAACCCTCGTTACCATAGTGGAGTCGGCAGAATCCAGTGATAAGCAGCAAACCAGGATGCTCAGGTAGCTCTTCCAAGAACCTCCTACAGGCCCCGAGAAGCTTCACTAACCCGTCCACACCCTGGGCTCTGTCGATCGTTTGGAACCATTCGTTCACGTCTATGCGTCTGGTGATTTCCTTGACGGGTTGTGTGTACTCCGATTCTTGCAGGTAAGCCATGAGCTGTTCGCGGAACTTCGTGGGATTACGTACGGCTTGGAGCATTTCCCAAGTCGCTCTCCGCCTGCGCCTTTCTATGTGATCGTAGACGAAATCCACCATCCTGTGAGCGTAAACTTTGACTGCCTCGACGTAATTTTCTTCAGGTTGAAGCTCTGGTAGATAACGGTTCGTTTCCCCCTCCGTGGTGTAGCGACTCAAATACTTTTTGAATCGATCGTGTAGGTCTTGAACCGTGAGACGTTTCATATGCACTATGAATACCCTCCCGCCGTAGTCTTTTTCGTAGTCTTCAATCGCACCGACTGCCAGCAAACGGTATATCGCTTTCTCCAAAGATAGTTGTGATAGCTTGCTGGTTCTTGTCAACTTGATTGTCACGGTTTGCAGGAAGTTAAATGGGACATTCACCTTTGTTCTGTCACCCACGCGTTCGGGTAGATGTCCAGACAGGTGATCCCAGAGTGCACTCACGATGGCTTTGTCAGTATTTTTGCCGAGGAAGCTGTTACGCAACGACCAGGTGTTACGGACAGCATCGCTCTGCTGTTCCAGTGTGGGTTCTCTTTTCAGAATTTCACCGATTTTCTCGATCGGGACCCTCAATGGGTCAAGCAATTTGTTCGCCAGTTCTGGTATGTCGTCTACAAAGATTACGAAACAATGGCTTCTGAGCCCATCCCGTCCAGCCCGTCCAGCTTGTTGGTAGAATTCCTCCAAAGATCTTGGTAACATGGCGTGGATTGTGAAACGGATGTCTGGTTTGTCGATCCCCATCCCGAAAGAATGTGTACAGACCAAGATCGGAATTTCATTTCGCTTGAAGGCTTGTTGCAATTTCGTTTTTCTTATTTCCCAGTCTCTTGTCGAGCCATCGAAATCCTTCGGAGGTTCGCCGCTGTACATCTCGATCTTTCCACTAAGTTCTGGTAACGTTCTCAGTAAGAGATTCTTCAAGTGTACCGTCCCCACCTGCTTGTTCTCTATGAAATACGTGAAGATCAATCCACTGGGCAGGTTATTCGAAGATTGGTAGTCTCGACGGTTTATAAGTTCTTGCAGAATGGAAATCAGTCGATTTTCACGCTCTTGAGAACTCACTTTGATCACTTCGAAGTTCAACTCGCGTCGATCGAAGCTATCTGGTTTCACGATCGCATCTGGATCTGGGATGCCCAACTCGCGTAGTATGTCGGTGAGCACGTTCTGAGATGCCGTACCTGTCAGTGCTATCAGTGTTGGGACACATTCGTGATGTTTACAAAGGGTCGAAACCAAGCGACCGAGGTTGAGATAAGATGGGCGAAAATCGTGGCCCCATTCACTGACGCAGTGTGCTTCGTCGACAACGCAGTACGGTATGGGGTAGTTCTTCACGAACTGATTCAACTGCTGGCGAAAGTCGGGTATCTGGAATCTTTCAGGAGATATGAAAACAAAAAAGTACAGTCCCATTTTGATGGCTTTGTAACCTTCTTCTTTTGTGCGGAGCTCTTCTTCTGGTGACACCTCGCCGTGACTCATTATTGTGGTCGAACGATGAACACCCATGGCATCGAGATTGTCTTGTTGGTCCAACATTAGGGACCGTAAGGGTTGAACGACCAAGACGAACCCTGGCTGAAGCAACGAAACTAGTTGGTAGCACAGAGACTTTCCCGCTGCGGTCGGTAGCAACCCAACGACGGGCTCATGCCGTAAAGCTCTGTGGATGATCGCCATTTGGCCCTCGCGAAACTTCGTTTTGCGGAAAAGATTTCGGAGGAAAAAGGTCAAGCTCGCTTCAAGTTGTTTGTGCTCGATTCCACTCGGAATCTGGCGGGGCAAAGAGTCTTTCATGATGGGATCTACGTACTCGTCGAAAGCAAGTGAAGGAACCACAAGTTTTTGGTCTAGATAAATCGAATCGTTCCAAGGAAGAGAAGATGGTAACAGAAGATAAACCACATCGGCATCACTCATTCGATCCACCAAGACTGGTTTGGAAAAGTTCCGCAAACCATAGAGATTTTGTAGATACGATAGATAACCATCGATGTTCTGTAGAACAGGTTTCAAGTTCAACATTTGTGGGTTGTGAATACGAATGTTCGCAGAACCTTTTGCGTGAAGCCACCTGGCGATGAGAAGTAGAAGCTGTGCTTCGGCTATCGGGAGAAGAACCAAATCCATGAGGGTCTGACGTTGTTGAGGACTTAAGTTACATCTGATATGACTGGCAGCTTTCAGAACGTCTTCACCAATGGCGTCACAAATGTTTTGAACCAGCTCTCGGGCCCTTTCTCTCCATAAGTTCTTTTCCTTGATGGTTAGTCTCCAGATTTCCCATCTGTTGGCCGAAAGCGTGTCGCTGTTCAACACCATGAGTTTCTCTTGGTACTCTTCGTCGATTGATTTTTCCTCAATTTCCACCACTATTCTTAACCACTTGTTTTTCGACGTGTCTGGAACTTGCACGGCAAAGTCGACAGTTTGACCGCCTCGCAAAGTTTTTTCCACTTTGGTCGGACTCGCCAATCGAACCATGGTGTTGACCATTCGCTTAGGTATCAGAAAGAGAGATATACGAGGATCAGGACACGCCTCAAGGAAAATATCGAAAAAATCACTCTCTGCGGGCGTCATCACTGAGCGGTAAGAGTTCAGCAACTTTTTCACATCTTCATCTCCGATCAACAATTCTGTGAAGAACGTTGCTTTGAGTAGATCTGGTAAGTTTTGAACGTGATCCACGATTTCAAAAACCAGAGCTCCAGACTTCTCAGCTTCCACGTACCTGAGCAAACCAGCTTGCCTCGCGTTGTTCAGTAGATATCTCTCCAAGTCAAGGCTACAAGGAGCCGGGAAACCTCGTTGTGCGATCTTAGCCAAGACGGCTCCCGCGAATTTCGCTTCTTCGTCCGCAAGGCCCGCAACGTCCAGAGTGAAGGCCCATCTGAGACGGACCAACTTCTTCGCAACGCTGGAACCGAAAGGGGAGGAAGCCTTTGAGGAGGCAGGATCCAAAATGCGTATAGCACTCTCCGTTGAAAAAGCAGCAACTGTACATTGCTTCTGCCAAAGTGGTATCTGCGAATCTTTCATGACCTATGTCCCCCTGTGTGAAACGCTTCATATAATTCGGTTTTTGTTCAATTAATACTAATTCTTATGGTATATTTTTGTCAAGAGAGCAGATTTCTTGATGCGGGGGATAAAGGATGAGCGATATGAAACAGGAAGTACTCAAGGCTGAAGTGGCGATCAGGCAGCTGGTAGAAGACATGGTCAGAGCTAAGAAAGTAGCGGACAGTGTTGAAGAGATCAGAAAGCGCTTGGAAAGAGCTGCAGAGATCTTAGAAAAAGAGAGAAGTACGATAGAGGACACACTACCCATCCTCAAAGAGTTAGCGGAGACTACCCAATTCAACGAAGAGAACCTGAACAAAACCATCAAGGATATGTTTTCAAAGATACTTCGCGAAACGAGTGATATCTCGCAAAAAGTCGAAAATTCTTTCAACAAAACGACTAAATCATTTGAGGAAATGGGGCAGAGAGTCGACAAAATTATTGAAAACACAGGCTTCAGGGTGATACAAAACATAGTCGAAGCATCGAAGGAAACTCAAAAGGTTCTTTCCCAAGCTCTCGATCTTGTCACCGATTTGCGAATCACTGTGCAAAACCACATCAACCTTTCAACGAAGAATTACGAAAACCTGCAAGCGATCGTGAATCAAGAAAGCATGATCCTGAAGCGCACCTTCAAGTTAGTTTTGGTCTCCCTGATCTTTTCCATCCTCGGTGTTGCCGGCGTCGTTGCTTTCATAGTTTTTCAATACTTCAAGTGAGATGTTATGAATGTCAGAATTTCCCTGTAGGAAGTCTTAAGGTGAAAACATCTCGGATGTTTTAAATAAACCTTCGTTCAAACCTGATCGGTGTGAACGAACTCTTGAAAGATATAGTGTGAGCCAAGTTGGAGTAGGATGCGACGGCGTTCAAGTTCGTGAAATACGTTGAATTTTCGAAAGAAAGCACGTTGATGAAGGATGAACGTGGGGGTATCGACCTTGGAAGGCTACAAGATCTGTCCGAACTGCGGTGAGAGAAACGATGTTTCAGCGACTGCGTGTGCGAAGTGTAACTTACCGTTGGACGTAGCAAACGAACTCTCCGATTTTCCCACCATTTCGCAAACAATCGAAGATGCCATCACTCTACGCGAATCCAAGGTTCAAGTTCGTGAGGGTGTGATCACCTTCACATCGTTTCGTGGATACCGCATAGTCAAATCTTTCTCTGCGACGGGAGCTGAAGCAGACACTTTTTTGTTGGAGGGTAATGGGGAGCAGTACTTTTTGAAGTTGTACAGGGTGGGCATGGAGCCGAAGCTTGAGGTGTTGCAGAAGGTGAAAGCGTTGTCTGAGAAGTTGAGCAGGCGACTTGTGAGGATATACGAAGTTGGGTTGGACGAAACGACATCGCGGTATTTTGAGATCATGGAGTATGCTAAGGGAGGGAGCTTGAAGGATCTGGTAGTGAAGATTCGAAGTTTAGACAGTGGCGAACGAGATCGGATGGTGAGACGTGTGGTGGAGGAGTTGGCAGAATCGATACACGCTTTGCACATGGAGGGGATAGTGCACAGGGACTTGAAGCCGGGGAACGTACTTGTGAGAAGTATGGAACCTTTGGAATTGGTGTTGAGTGATTTTGGGATATCTTTGAGGTTGGGAGAAGATGCGTCGAAGGTGTATGCGTCGTCATTCAAGGGCACACCGGCGTACATGGCGCCGGAGGAAGTGAGCAACTATTTTGGGAAAGAGATAGACTGGTGGCATTTGGGGATAATGTTGTACGAGTTGTTGGAGGGTAAGAATCCCTTTGCGGGTGTAAGTGAGCAGGTGATAATACACACGTTGGTGACGAGGGGGGTGAGGGTTTCGGAGGGTTTGGGGGAGAGATACAAGAAGTTGTTGAAGGGTTTGCTGACGAGGGATTATAGCAAGAGGTGGGGATACGAGCAGGTGAGGGATTGGTTGGAAGGCAAAGAAGTGGCGGTGTACTACGAAGAAGAAGAACAACAGGAACTGAAAGAGTGGCTAAAGGCGGGGTTTAATAAAGTGTCTGCGAGACGTTGGATGAAGCTGGGACTGGATGTGGAGGAAGCCATCGGATTCAAGGCTACGTTCAGATACAACGAGGCGAGGGAATGGATCGAGGTTGGTTTTAGGAACGCAGAGCTTGTGCGCAGATGGTACGATGCGGGTTTTTCACCGGAGGAAGCGATTGTGTTCGAAAGCCTCGGAATAAGCCAGAAAGATGCCAACTTGTTGAAAAAAAGCAGCATAGACGCCCAGGAGCTGAAAAAGCTGGTCGAGGCTGAGAAGATAAGCCCAGAGGAAATAGACGTTCATGATATAGTGAGAGATTTAGGCAAGGGTTTCAAACTCTTTGAAAAGAAGAAATGGCAAATGAACGGATTCAACTTCGAAGACGCAATCGCTTGGAGAAATCAAGGTTTTAGTCCTGAAGAGTCAAAGGCATGGAGAAATGTCGGTTTTACTGCGAAAAAAGCGAAGGATTGGAAAGTTGTTGGCTTCACCCCTGAGGAAGCAAGGAATTGGAGAAATGCAGGATACAATGCTCAGGAAGCGAAGCTTTGGAGAGACGAGGGATTCACCTGTGAAGAAGCCGGCGGATGGAGGAAATGCAGGTTCGACTTGGAACAAGCGAAAGTCTGGAGAATAAACGGATTCATTCCTTCAGAGGCTGAGCTTTGGAGGGATTCTCAATTCAGTCTCGAAGAAGCCAGGCTTTGGAAGGCAAACGGGTTCACGCCCAAAGAAGCACCGGGATGGAGAGATGCCAAATTCAGCGTTGAGGAAGCGAAAATTTGGAAGAGCAGAGATTTCACCTTCGCAGAAGCTAAAGAATGGCGTGACAAGAGATTCGACATTGAGGAAGCAGAACTCTGGAAAGATGCCAAGTTTGAACCATCTGAGGCGAGAAATTGGATCGAGAACGGTTTCAATTTGAAGAGAGCGAAGCGGTGGAGAAAAAGAGGCTACGATCCTGTTCGTGCAAGACGTTTGATAAAGACGATGTCTGTTGTGGTTCGTCTTGCGATGTTGGTCGGCATGGGTTACGGTGTGCGTGTGATCGTTGATTTTCTCATGATTCTTTTCATTAAGTGAACTCACTTTTTCCGAGGTGATCGTGATGAGGATGTTTTCAAGTTACTACACCAACCGAGGGAAGGTTCGTTCCAACAATGAGGATGCCATCCTTGTGAACGATCTTCTCATCTGCGAGAAAGACTTGGAGAAGTGTGAGGTTGTCGAACTGGAAACTGGAAGATCGTTATTAATCGTGGTGGATGGCATGGGTGGACACGAGCGTGGCGAGGTTGCTTCGAAGATCGTCCTTGAGACATTCAAGGAGCAAAAAGAGAACATCTTCAACGTAGAAGATGTCAAGGCTGCAGTCAAACTCGCGAGGGACAGGCTCGAAGAGTACGTCCGTGTCAATCCGAGCGCGCACGGACTTGGATGCGCCTTGGCTGGAATGATGATCTTGGAAAACGAGGAAGCGATAGTTTTCAACGTTGGAGATTGCAGGGTGTACAGGTTCGTGAACGATAACTTGAGGAGGTTGACCAAAGATCACTCGTTGGTGGAGTTATTGCTGTCCGAAGGCATGATAACACCTCGCGAAGCGCGCGAACATCCTCAGAGGAACGTCTTGACTTCCGCGGTGGTTGGGGACGGATACGCCAGTAGCATGGAGATCTACGTGAACAAAGTGGACATCGGTTTGGGAGGCAAGTTCTTGATCTGCAGCGACGGACTATGGAACGAGCTAGTGGACGAAGAGATCGTTGAAGCGATGAGAGAAAACGACTCTTGTGCAACCTTGCTGAAGAGATTGGTTGAGAAGACCTTGAAGGACAACGTGAGCTTCATCTTGCTTGAACTTAGGGAGGGTAGTGCAGCATGAACGACGTTCATCAAAATTTGCCGAAGTACGCGAAGGAACTTTTGCGTTTTTCCGCTACGACGCCACAGTTCGTCCTCTTTGGAGATGTTTACGACATCTTTCCCCTTTACATGGACAGCAAGTACATTCCTCTCAACTTGCCGGATTTTTTGGGAGGACTCTTGGGAAGATACGGTGGTTACGAACTGGTGGTCGAGTACATACCACTGGAAGGGTTCAGGGTGGTCCACGGCAAGGACGAAACTTACAGAGCGATCACGAACAGGAACATCTCAGACAGATTGGTCGTTCTTAACGACGTTTACACGATCTTGGAAAAACTCGTCAACGCACTAAACAAGTGTGCAGCGCTGTTGAACTTCTCCTCGCGCCTGAGTGAAATTTCTTGTAACAGGGATCTCCCCGACTTTCTTTACAGGACCTTCAGACTGTGCCTTTCTGCGAAACAGAAGGGTACACCTCCCGTCTACAACCCTTTGATCTTCATAGTCGAGAAGGAGAACGATATGCCCGCTTGGTACACGTTAGACAACCCCTCGATCAGGAGCATACCGATACCCAAGCCCGACCTGCAGATAAGAAGGTGGCTTGGTCAGAGCTTGTTGCCGAAGGTCGACGGATGGAACGAACTCAGCGAGGAGAAGAGGCACGAAGTTTTGGAAAGTTTCGTCGATCTCACAAATGGGATGTACGCGCGAGAGATGCTTTCGATAGTTTCAATCGCCATGAGAGACAATCTGAACGTTTCGAACATCGGCGAGGCGGTCCGACTGTACAAGATAGGTGTTTCTGACAACCCTTGGGCGAAGATAGACAAAGAGAAGCTCAAGAACGCCGAAGAGATACTGTCCAAGAGGGTCATCGGGCAGGAGAAGGCGGTGAAGAAGGCTGCCTCCATCTTGAGAAGATCTTTCTACAACCTCTCTGGTGCTCAGTTCTCTCGCTATTCCAACAAACCGAAGGGCATTCTGTTCTTCGCCGGTCCCACCGGTGTGGGCAAGACGGAGTTGGCCAAGGCCATAACCGAGCTCATCTTCGGCAGCGAGAGCAACTACATAAGGTTCGACATGTCCGAGTTCGCACACGAGCACGCGGATCAGAGGTTGGTCGGTGCACCACCTGGTTACGTCGGTTACGAGGTCGGAGGACAGTTGACAAACGCAGTGAAGCAGAACCCGTTCTCCGTCGTGCTGTTCGATGAGATCGAGAAGGCCCACCCAAGGATACTCGACATCTTCCTTCAGATACTGGACGATGGAAGGCTGACCTCTGGCAGGGGGGAGACGGTCTACTTCTCAGAGTGTCTGATCATCTTCACCTCGAACCTGGGAGTCTACGAGGTGACACCGACCGGAGAAAAGATACAGAGAGTCAGTCCCGAGATGCCTTACGAAAAGATCGAAGAGAAGATATTGGAGGCGATCCGGGACTTCTTCAAGTTCAAGATAGGAAGGCCGGAGATACTGAACAGGATAGGAGAGAACATAGTCGTGTTCGACTTCATGAGGCCGGAGAACGCGAGGCTCGTCATGAAAAAGATGATGAGGAACGTCGTTTTGAAGTTGCAGGAAGAACACAAGATAAAGATAATCGTTTCACCTCAAGTCGAAGACAAGATCTACGAGCGGATCATCACCGACCTTTCGATGGGTGGCAGGGGCATTGGGAACAAGTTAGAATCGCTCTTCGTGAACCCGATGTCGGAGTTGCTCTTTAACTTGTTCCCGGGAGAGAACAGCACCGTGACGGTCGAGGACGTGATCGAGGACGGTGACAGATGGCAGCTGAAAGGATACTTGTCAGCCTGATACACCATCCAGTCTACGTGCTGGGACCTGGTAGGAGGGTTGGACTTTGGACCCAGGGCTGCAGCATACGTTGTAGAGGGTGCATGTCCAAACACGCCTGGGAGTTCGATGAGACCAAGGCCATGAGCTTGGAACGTGTTGCAGAGATTCTGACCCTTTACGACTGTGAGAGATTGACCATAAGCGGTGGGGAACCGTTCGACCAACCTGAAGCCTTGCTGAAGCTGTTGAAGATGATCCGGCCGAACTTCAAGGACATACTCCTCTACACGGGTTACAGGTTCGAAACGATCGAAGAGAAATTCTCAGACCATCTGGAACTCATAGACGCGGTCGTGGATTCCCCGTTCATCGAAGGTTTGGAATCCGATTACGCATACAAGGGTTCGGAGAATCAAAGACTCTTTGTTCTCAATCCCTCCCTGCGGGACGAGTACGATCGCTGGTCGAAGTTGAAAAAACAAAAGCTTTTACAGATTAAAACGACCGAGAATGGAGTTTTCATCATAGGTGTACCGTATCAGAGGGACGTGGAAAAGATTCTCTCTAATCTGGGGATGGATGAAACTCGGAGGTGACGTGAGTGGCAGAGTACTGGATCTGTTCAAAATGTGGTTACAGGAACGAGGAGGCAAGGGATAGGTGTGTCAGATGCAACGCTCCACGCACCGCGCAGGTTGAATCAGGGTCGAACGATCCAACAGTTCGCGTTGATGAAGATGCGACGGTCAGGGAGGGCAGAAGGGGCGATGTTTCTGGACTGGTCAATTTGGAGACGTTTAGAGGTTACAGAGTAGTCAAATGCTTTCCGGCGAGTGGAGCTGAAGCAGACACTTTTTTGTTGGAGGGTAATGGGGAGCAGTACTTTTTGAAGTTGTACAGGGTGGGCATGGAGCCGAAGCTTGAGGTGTTGCAGAAGGTGAAAGCGTTGTCTGAGAAGTTGAGCAGGCGACTTGTGAGGATATACGAAGTTGGGTTGGACGAAACGACATCGCGGTATTTTGAGATCATGGAGTATGCTAAGGGAGGGAGCTTGAAGGATCTGGTAGTGAAGATTCGAAGTTTAGACAGTGGCGAACGAGATCGGATGGTGAGACGTGTGGTGGAGGAGTTGGCAGAATCGATACACGCTTTGCACATGGAGGGGATAGTGCACAGGGACTTGAAGCCGGGGAACGTACTTGTGAGAAGTATGGAACCTTTGGAATTGGTGTTGAGTGATTTTGGGATATCTTTGAGGTTGGGAGAAGATGCGTCGAAGGTGTATGCGTCGTCATTCAAGGGCACACCGGCGTACATGGCGCCGGAGGAAGTGAGCAACTATTTTGGGAAAGAGATAGACTGGTGGCATTTGGGGATAATGTTGTACGAGTTGTTGGAGGGTAAGAATCCCTTTGCGGGTGTAAGTGAGCAGGTGATAATACACACGTTGGTGACGAGGGGGGTGAGGGTTTCGGAGGGTTTGGGGGAGAGATACAAGAAGTTGTTGAAGGGTTTGCTGACGAGGGATTATAGCAAGAGGTGGGGATACGAGCAGGTGAGGGATTGGTTGGAAGGCAAAGAAGTGGCGGTGTACTACGAAGAAGAAGAACAACAGGAACTGAAAGAGTGGCTAAAGGCGGGGTTCACTGAACAATCGGCAAAGCTTTGGTCTGAGTTGGGCTTGAGCATCCAGGAAACGAAGTCGTTCAAAGAGAACTTCAGCTATGCGGAAGCGGTGAAATGGGTGAAGGTGGGGTTTAGGAATGGAGATATAGCGAGGAAGTGGTACGACGCAGGTTTTTCGGCTGCGGAAGCGATCGTTTACGAAAGCTTGAAACTCGATCCCAGAAACGCGAATGCACTCAGGGAATATGGTATAACAGCGTACGATCTCAAGAAAGGGATCGAGGAGAAGAGAATAAGAACAGATCGCTTCAACATCTACGAGATGTTCAACGCTCTACAAAACGGTTTCAACCCCATTAGGGACAGCGAGGAAATCGCGAGGTGGAAAGAACTCAACTTTACTCTGGCGAACGCTGCCAACTGGAGGAGGAACGGTTTCACACCAGAAGAAGCTCAAGCCTGGATAGTGGAAGGCTTCACCTACGATCAAGCAAGGGAATGGAAAGCGAACGAGTTCACACCGGAAGAAGCGAAGGAATGGAAGGAAAACGGTTTTACACCACAAGAAGCGAAGCAATGGAAAAAGGAGGGATTCAAAGCTGACGAAGCTAAGCAATGGAGACAACGTGGAGTCACCGTTTCTGAGGCAAAGTCGTTAAAAGAAAAAAATTCGAATACCAGCACAGAAAGTTTCCTCCCCGAGGGATGTCAAATAATAATTATTATTCTCGTTATTATCTTGTTCATACGATTCTGCTCATCTTTCTGAACTGTTCAAAAGTGAGTCTTTACGGTCTGACGATGTACATGTCATAATCACCTGACCCAGAGGACTCCGTAGCCCCAACGAGTTCTTGTTCTTATCCAGTTTCAGAATGTGGATGTCTTCCCGACCAGATCCATCGAGCGAACCGAAAAGGCCACCTCACTACGAGGGTATTGGAAATCGCGGCGATGCACAGAGTTGTAGCGATCAAAGAGATGTCGATATGAAGAAACACAAGGGGGGAAGCGTGTGAGTGTTGTGGGAATAGACTTTCTGATCTTTGAATTGGTCTGCCACATTTTGTTTGTTGCTGTTTGTGGAGCTGCCGCAGCTAAAGTCGGAAAAAAGTTGAGCGAAGTTTTAGAAGTCGACACGAACCAGAAGGATCCTTTGTACTCGAACTACAGGCACGAGCGCAAAGTTCTGTCTGAACAGATGGAGAAAGCCATCGCTGAGGTCGAGGACAAACTTGAGAAACATAAAGCTTCGTTCAAAAACATCAAAGAATTACTCAAGATTTTGAGATCTCAGAGAGACAAGATCTTGAACGAATTCACGCCAGAAACTTTGATTTCACAAGAGAGTCGAAAAAAGTTGGAGAGCGCCGTACGCGATTTTTTTGAGTCGGTTTCGAACGTGCATCGATTCGCGAGAATACTTGACATAGACTCCGAGTCTGGATTGAGCCTTGAAACCGTCGAATCGTTGTTGAAAATTTTGCCCCAAGAGTCGATCGAGCTCAGAAGAGAGCTTTCGGATCTCAAATCGATCTTACTGAGGGCTGAAAACGCCTTGAAGGAAGAAAAGCTTGACAAAAGAGCTCTCGAAGAACTGCTTGAATCTGTTCCACTCGCTTTCAAAGAACTGAGGTACAGGATCTCGAAGAGGCTGCTGATCATTGATTCCATGCAGAACACGAACTTGCCGACAATCGATCAAACGAATTCGCTCTCATTCCACCAGGCTCAATGTCAAAGAATCGCACTCGAGGAATCGAGGAACTCTGCTGCAATGCACTACTCCAAACTGGAAAAGGTCAATCGAGAAGAAGCTGCAAAGGTGCAGGACTTGTTGCAAGAAGCCTTGGAGAGTCAGGACGTGAACAGGGTTCAGGTGATCAAGGAAGAGATCAAACTCCGTTACATCAAGAACAAAGAGAAGTTCCTCAAATCCGAGGAGCTTAAGGAAAGAATCAAGTGGGCCTACGCTTCGATGCCGGTCGAAGAACTGCGAGACGAATTCGAAAAACTCACAAGCCAGGATTTTGTGAGCGAAAAGCAGTACGATGACTTCATCAAAAAAATGGTACAGACCTACGAGAATGTCTCGAAACTTTACGAGCGCTACCGCCAGAAACTGGTGCAAGCCGTCGCTTGCGAACTTCAAAAGCAGGGATACTCCACCATGAACGAGGATGCCATGGAAAGGCTCTTAAAAGGAGAGGTTATCGAACTCAATACGCCATTCGGAGAGGATTACGCGCTCAGGGTGAAGTTCGACAAAAACGAATTGCTCATCCGGTTCGTACGTTACGTGGACAACGAGAACGCCTTGACTGAGTATGAAAAAGAAAAAGACATCGCGATCGGAAAATCCTGGTGTGCAACTTTTGAGAATGTTAAAGAACTTCTCAGGCAGAACGGTCTTTTGCTGGAGAACAAATACCGAGTTGAACCTGAGACAAAGTTCTACTACGAGCGTAAAACACAAACGCGCGAGGACTCCCAGAGAAAGGGTATCATCAAGCAGCAGGAGAGGAAACGCGAAGCGTAAAGACCTTTGAGTGACTAATTGCATATTTCACGCTCGAGGGGTGAGTTTGATGCCGCAGTACAGAGTTTGTCCGAGCTGTGGTCAAAGAAATCCACCAGAAGAGATTATGTGCACGAAATGCATGGCGAACATATCCGACGTTTCTCTTGTGGAGATTTTAGAAGAACATGAAGCACCGCGAGACGACAGTCAGAATCAGATTTCCACGGACTCAGAAAAGACAGTGGTGTTGGTCGAGACGTTGGTGCTGAAAAACGAAAAGATCACCATCACTGTTCTCTCGGGTGAAGTGGTGGGAAGGAAAGGCAAGGGAGCGGAGCATCTGGCGAGTTACATGACGGTTTCGAGGAGGCACGCGAGGTTCACGAAGGAGAACGGAGTGTGGTACGTGGAAGATCTCAAGAGCACCAACGGAACGTACGTGAACGGGATCAAGATAGAGCAAAAACATCCACTCAAAGACGGTGACACCGTTTCACTCTCCACGTTGGTCAGTTTCGTCGTGGAGATCAACAAAAGATTGTGAACGCGTTCGATTCTTGTGTGCTCGTCATTCACCAATAGTAGTCATCATCGTAATAGTCATCATCCTCGCCGATCTCCTCATACCAATAGAAGTACCATCCGCAGTTGGGACAGACCTTACGTCGGTCCGACATGTATTCACCGCATCTTGGACATTCCTTGTTGTGAAAAATCCAGCCACAGTCACAACGTTCAACGAAGTTCCTAACCTCCTTGTGACACTTTGGACAACTCTTCCAACCGTGGTACACGTCCTCCCACCCCTCCTCTTCTGTGAATTCGCCCTCTTCCCATTCTTCCTCCTCAGTAGGATCCTCTTCTTCCCAATCCTCTTCTTCCTCTTCCCATTCCTCTATAGGCCCGCTCACAATAAATCGCACATTACTTTCCGCTGTGTACCCTATCGACTTTAATAACATCGCCAATTTCGCTGTCAATCCTTTCTCTTTCCATTTCTTCGCCTCTTCCAGTGTGAACCAGTTTTTCTTCCATTCAATTGCTTCTTTGGCTGTGAAACCACTTTCTTTCCAATTCTTGGCTTCTTGCAATGTAAAACCATTTTCCATCAACTGTATTGCTTCTTTAGCTGTGAAGCCGTTCTCCTTCCATTTCATTGCTTCTTTCCATGTCAAATCGTTCACCTCCCATTCCTTCGGTTCTTCAATGTGAAACTACTCGTCTTATATTCTCCTCCTTTTTGAACTCGTTCTCCTCAATCCCCTCGTAGGATGCTTTGTATCCTCTTCATCACGCACTCGAGGAACTTGTGACTCTTACAAGTTGTTTGCACCAAGATAAAGCCCGTACCCGCTTTACCGCTCAGCGAAACCCTCAAATGGTCCTT